>Ga0137409_10000156_pt1 | contig 66971 bp, 59 predicted proteins | sample CZODoug1_16funga_FD_122059 | JGI IMG/M metagenome (GOLD analysis project Ga0137409, IMG submission 122059) | Vadose zone soil fungal communities from Angelo Coast Range Reserve, California, USA - CZODoug1_16fungal (Hybrid Assembly) | ecosystem: Environmental > Terrestrial > Soil > Vadose zone... | reverse complement strand
CGGTGCAGACGGCCGGAGGCGAGGTAGAGTGCCACGACGCCGCGGCACGCGCCGTTCTCCATGATCAGATCGATCGCGAAGTATTCGATGAAGAACTCGGCCGAGTGCTTGAGCGACTGCTGATAGAGCGTGTGCAGCATCGCGTGGCCGGTGCGGTCGGCGGCGGCACAGGTGCGCTGCGCGGTGCCCTTGCCGTAGTCGGTGGTCATGCCGCCGAACGGCCGCTGATAGATGCGGCCGTCCTCGGTGCGCGAGAACGGCACGCCATAGTGCTCGAGCTCGATCACGGAGGCCGGCGCCTCCTTGCACATGTACTCGATCGCGTCCTGGTCGCCGAGCCAGTCGGAGCCCTTCACGGTGTCGTACATGTGCCAACGCCAATCGTCGCGGCCCATGTTGCCGAGCGCGGCGCTGATGCCGCCCTGCGCGGCCACCGTGTGGCTGCGGGTCGGGAACACCTTGCTCAAGCACGCGGTGGACAAACCCTGCTCGGCGAGCCCGAGCGTCGCGCGCAAACCGGCGCCGCCGGCGCCGACGACCACGACGTCGTACGTGTGGTCGATGAACTCGTAGTCTTTGGTCATCCGACCGGCCCGAATGCGATCTTGAGAATCGCGAACAGCGCCGCGATCGACAGCGCGGCGTGCGCGAGCGCCGAGCCCATGACCGCGAGCACCTTGAGCGCCTTCGCGTGCACGTAGTCCTCGATGATGACCTGCAGGCCGAGGTACGAGTGATAGCCGACGGCGAGCACCGTCAGAATCAACAGGATGCTCGTGACCGGCCGTTGCACCCACTGCACCACGGTCACGTAGTCGAAGCCCGGCAACCGCGCGAGGCTGAGCGCGAGCCACAAGCCGAGCGGCAGCAGCGCGACCGCGGTCAAACGCTGCATCCACCAGTGCTCGCCGGCACCGCTCGCGGTACCCAGGCCGAGCACTCGATTCAAAGGAGTGACTAAGCTCACCTTCACTTGTCCCGTCTCAGACGATTGCGAACCAACTGAACAGCGCCGTGGCGACGAACGCGAAGAGCACGACGGCCCATCCCGTGGCACGGATGCGGCTGCGCTCGAACCCCGCGCCCGTGTCCCACGCGAGATGCCGCACGCCGTTCGCGAGATGGAAGAAAAAGCAGAACGTCCACGCGACCAGCGGCAGCTTGAACCAGGCGCTCGCGTAAACCTCACGAACGCCCGAGTACGCGTGCGAGCCGCTTGCGAGCGCGACGAGCCACACCGCGAGCGCCACCGCGCCAAGCGACAGCAGCCCGCCGGTGATCCGATGCAGGCTCGACAGCGCCATCGTGATCTGCCAGCGATAGACCGTGAGATGCGGCGACAAGGGCCGCGAAACCCCGTGCATGTTTCTCTACTCTCTCAGATTACCGGCCGCGGCGACGCCGCTCACCGCAATGTGCATCCTGCCATTGCGGCACTCCCGCCATCCATGGCGGTCGCCCGCGACGCCGGGCCACTCAAAAATCAATGCAACGGCCCGCACGCTCCCAATCGCCGTAGCGGGTGGGCTCCAGACCCTTCGGGCCGCCGATCTCTCGCCCGGGCGCACTTCCGCCCTCCGGCTCGGCCGGGAGGCGGTCGTCGACACCGTTGGATCGCGTGTTGCTCGGCGGCCGGTCACCACCGGCCGACTGTGGGGCACGCTCGACAGGCATGGAACGAAATTTTGCCAGAAAGCCGTTGGGTCCGCGAGCTTGCGGCCATCGACGTATACTCATCCGCTAGCCCGCCATACTCGTGAAGCGATGACGCCCGTCTATTGCCTGCTTCCGGAGCGCGCCTGCATCGAGGTCCGCGGCGCTGACGCGGCTTCGTTCCTGCACGGCCAGCTGAGCCGCACGGTCGACACGCTCGCGAGGGAGCATGCGCCGCTCGCGGCCTGGCTCGACGCGCGGGGCCGGGTTCGGGCGCTGTTTCGCGTCGTGCGCCTCGACGACCGGTTCCTGCTGCTCACGGAGCGCGACGCCGCGGCAACGATCGTGCCGAAGCTGCGGATGTTCGTCCTGCGCGCCGCCGTCGCGATCGAGCCGAACGACGACTGGCGTCTCGCGGCGCTTGTGGACGCCTCCGGCGCCGCGGGGACCGCCCCGCCCGTCGATACGCCGCGCGACACGCTCGTCCCGCGTGGCGGCCTGCGGTGGGTGCGCGTCGGGCCCAGGCTCTGGCACGTGCTCGGCACCCGGGCCGCCATCGAGGACTTCGAGCCGTCGATCGCGCGCGCACCCGCACCCGTCGCGGCGCTTGCGGAGCTCGAGCTCGGCATCCCGGCGATCGGGGCCGCCGTCGCCGATCGCTACGTTCCGCAGATGCTGAACCTCGACCGGCTCGACGCGCTGTCGTTCGACAAGGGTTGCTACCCGGGCCAGGAAGTCGTTGCGCGCGTCCAGCACCTGGGCTCGGTGAAGCGGCGCATGCGGCGCTACGCGTGCGACCCAGCCACGCCGCCGGCGCCGGGCGCCGAGGTCGCGACCGCGGCCGGAGAGCCGGCCGGCGAGATCGTGCGCGCGGCGCCGGCGGGCGGCGGCTTCGAGGCGCTCGCCGTTGTCGACGACGCAGCGGCCGGCGGGGAGCTCTTCGTCGCCGGCGCGCGGCTCCGCGAGCAGCCGCTGCCGTAGCCGAGTACCATTGCTTGCCGATTTAACAACGCGTCACGGGGGAACTGCCGACATGAAACACGTTTCGACCGCTCTGCTCGCGCTCTGCGCGCTCGGGTCAGCGGCTGCGCTCGCAGCGGAGCCGGAATACAAGACGATCGAGATGTCGATCGACGTCGCGAAGCCAGCGAAGGACGTCTGGGCCAAGGTCGGCGGCTACTGCGATATCGCCACCTGGCTCAAAGTCGAGTGCAAGATCACGTCGGGTAACGGCGGCATCGGCACCGTGCGCTCGCTCGCGGCCGGCCGCGTCACGGAAATCCTCGTGGGCAAGACCGACCTCTCGTACGGTTACACGCAGCCGGTCGTCGAGGGGCGGTTCTACAGCCTCTATCACGGCTTCATGGAAGCGAAGCCCGTGACCGACAAGACTTCGAAGCTGATCTACACGCTGATGTTGGACGAGTCGGACAAGCCCGACCAGGCCGCGAAGGACGCGGACATCGCGAACCGCCGCATGCGTTTCGAGGCCGCGCTCGTGACGATGAAGGAGATGGCGGAGGCGAAGTAGCGCTCCGCGGGCGTCAGTAGCTTTCTTTGTCGGACGGAAACTCGCCGTCCCTGACATCCTTGGCGTAACGGCGGAACGCGTCGGCCATCGTATCCGCGACCGCCGCGTAGCGGCGCACGAAGCGCGGCCGGAACTTCGTGGTGATCCCGAGCAGGTCGGGCGTCACGAGGATCTGGCCGTCGCAACCGGCGCCCGCGCCGATACCGATCGTCGGAATTTCGAGCGCCGCGGTGACGCGCCGCGCGAGGTTCGCGGGGATCTTCTCCAGCACGATCGCGAACGCGCCGGCATCTTGCAGCGCGCGGGCGTCGTTGACGATCTGCTCGGCCTCGGCCGCGGACGCACCGCGCGTCTTGTAGCTGCCGAACTTGTGGATCGACTGCGGCGTGAGGCCCAAGTGCCCCATCACCGGGATGCCGGACGCGACGATCCGCTTCACCGTGCTCGCGTACTGCTCGCCGCCCTCGAGCTTCACAGCCTCGGCCAGCGCCTCCTTGATGAACCTCCCGGCGTTGCGCAGCGCGTCCTCCTCGCTCACCTGGTACGACATGAACGGCAGGTCGGCGACGACGAGCGCGCGCTTCGCGGCGCGACACACCACCTGCGCGTGGTAGAGCATCTGCTCCATCGTGGTCGGGATCGTGGTGTCGTAGCCCGCAAATACGTTCGCGGCCGAGTCGCCGACGAGGATCACGTCAATGCCGGACGCGTCGAGAATCGCGGCCGTCAGATAGTCGTACGCCGTGAGGCAGGCGATGCGCTCGCCGGCCGACTTCATCTCCTTCAAGCGCTGCGTCGTGACCTTGCGGCCGGCTTTGGTCTTCTCGGACATCGCCATCGCGCTCAGGCCTCGGGCTTGAGCTGCGGGAACAGCAACACGTCGCGGATCGACGAACTGTTCGTCAGCAGCATCGCGAGCCGGTCGATGCCTACGCCGAGCCCGCCGGCGGGTGGCATGCCGTACTCGAGCGCGCGGATGAAGTCCTCGTCATAGAACATCGCCTCCTCGTCGCCCGCGGCCTTGGCTTCCGCCTGCCCGCGGAAGCGCGCCGCCTGCTCCTCGGCGTCGTTGAGCTCGGAGAAGCCGTTCGCGAGCTCGCGGCCCGCGACGAACAGCTCGAAGCGGTCGGTGACGAACGGATCGGCGTCGTTGCAGCGCGCGAGCGGCGATACCTCCGCCGGGTACTGGGTGATGAACACCGGACCGCGCAACGTCGACTCGACGGTCTTCTCGAACAGCTCGTAGAGCAGCTTGCCGGCGCCGGCCGACGCGTGCGGCTCGAGGCCGCGCGCGGCGCAGACCTTCGCGAGCACGCCGCGGTCGCGGAGGTTGTCCGCCGTGAGCTCAGGATTCGCGCGCCGCACGGACTCTTCTAGCGTGAGCTCCGGGAATTGCGGCCCGAGGTCGATCGTCTCGCCTTGATACTCGACCGTAAGATTCTCGTTCAACGCGAGCGCCGCGTTGCGCACCAGGTTCTCCGTGAGCGCCATCACGTCGCGGTAGGTCGCGTATGCCTGATAGAGCTCGAGCATCGTGAACTCGGGGTTGTGACGCGTCGACAGGCCTTCGTTGCGAAACACGCGGTTGAGCTCGTAGACGCGCTCGAAGCCGCCGACGAGCAAGCGCTTGAGGTACAGCTCGGGCGCGATCCTCAAGTACAGCGTGAGGTCGAGCGCGTTGTGCTTCGTCAAGAATGGCCGCGCGGCGGCGCCGCCCGGGATCGGGTGCATCATCGGCGTCTCGACCTCGGCGAAGTCGAGCGCGTCGAGATAGCCGCGGATGAAGCGGATCAACGCGGTGCGCTTGCGGAACACCGCGCGCGTCTCCTCGCTCATGATGAGGTCGACGTAGCGCCGGCGCAGCTTGAACTCCTGGTCCGCGATACCGTGCCACTTCTCGGGCAGCGGCCGCAGCGACTTCACGAGCAGCCGAAGCTCCACGGCGTCGACCGACAGCTCGCCGGTCTTGGTCTTGATGAGCTCGCCGCGCGCGCCGACCACGTCGCCCAAGTCCCACTTCTTGACCTCGGCATACGAAGCCTCGCCGAGCCGGTCGCGGCGCACGAACAATTGGATCTGCCCGGACCGGTCCTGGATCTTCAAGAACGTGCTGCCGCCCATCACGCGCTTGACCATGAGCCGGCCCGCGACCGCGGCGGCGATCTTGTCGGCCGCCAGCGAATCGGCCGAGTGCGCGCCGTACGCCGCGAGCAGCTCCGCCGCGAGCGAGTCGCGCTTGAAATCATTCGGGAACGCGGCGCCCGTCTCCCGCAGCCGCGCGAGCTTCGCACGCCGCTCGGCGATCAGGCGATTCTCTCCGTCGTTGTCGGTCATGCGTTACAAACCTTGCTTCAAGCTTTCTTGTAGGAAATCGTCGAGGTCGCCGTCGAGAATGTTCTGCGGCCGGCTGCTCTCGAAGCCGGTGCGCAGGTCCTTCACGCGCGACTGGTCGAGCACGTACGAGCGGATCTGGTTGCCCCACTCGATGTCCGCCTTGTTGCTCTCGACGACGGCGGCCTCGGCGCGGCGCTTCTGCTCCTCGAGCTCGTAGAGCTTCGCGAGCATCTGCTTCATCGCCGTCGCGCGGTTCTTGTGCTGCGAGCGTTCGTTCTGGCACTGCACGACGATGCCGGTCGGGATGTGCGTGATCCGAATCGCCGACTCCGTCTTGTTCACATGCTGGCCGCCCGCGCCGCTCGCGCGGAACACGTCGACGCGCAGATCCGCGGGGTTGAGCTCGATGTCGATGTCGTCGTCGATCTCGGGCGCCACGAATACCGACGCGAACGACGTGTGACGTCGTTGTCCCGAGTCGAACGGCGACTTGCGCACGAGCCGGTGCACGCCGGTTTCGGTGCGGAGCCATCCATAGGCGTACTCGCCGCTGAAGTGCACGGTGGCGCTCTTGATGCCCGCGACCTCGCCGGCCGACTCCTCGAGCACGTCCACCGCGAAGCCGCGCGACTCGCCCCAGCGCAGATACATGCGCAGCAGCATCGCGGCCCAGTCCTGCGCTTCGGTGCCGCCGGCCCCGGCCTGGACGTCGAGAAACGCGTTGTGCGCGTCCATCTTGCCGGAGAACATCCGGCGGAACTCGAGCTTCTCGAGCTCCTTGCCGACGCCGCCGAGCTGACCGATCACGTCGCCGAGCGTCGCGTCGTCCTTCTCCTCGACCGCGAGCTCATGGAGCTCCGCGGCCTCGTCGAGCGTCTTGCCGACGCGGTCGAGGTTGTCGACGACGGCTGCCAGCTCGGCGCGCTCGCGGCCTAGGTTTTGCGCGCGCTCATGGTCGGACCAGACCTTCGGGTCCTCGAGCTCGCGTTTGACTTCCTCGAGACGCTCCCGCTTCGCGTCATAGTCAAAGATACCTCCGCAGAGCGAGGCCTCGCGCCTTGAGCTCGGCGATGGTGGGGGCGATTTGATTGGGTTCCATGGGCGGGCACCGTCCTTTGCGCGCGAGATACTACCACGCACACCCCCGGGTGGCGGCGCGCGGCGGCTCGGTATAATCACGTGAAGACGATCTCGACGACGACGAACCGACGTGCAACTCACCCGCGACGCCATACCGACGCACCTGATCCGCGCATGGGAGCCCGGCCGCATCCGCATCGCGGAGCGCTGGGTCGCGGGTCACGTGCTGATTACGCCGGAACGCATCGTCGAAGGCTGGGCCGTCGCGACACCCGCAGGCCTCGTGCTCGAGGACCTGAGCGAGGCGCTCACGTCGCAGCCGGAGATCGTCTTGCTCGGCACCGGTCCCACGCTCCTCTGGCCGGAAGCGGATCTCGTCGGCGCACTCGCCGCTCGCGGCGTCGGCCTGGAGATCATGGGCACGCCTGCGGCGTGCCGCACCTTCAACGTGCTCGTGCACGAGCAACGCCGCGTGGTCGCCGCGCTCTTCAATCCCGAAAAATAGGGACATGTTGCCTTTTTCGCGCCTGACGCTCGCCGAGCAAGCGCGGTCGGCGCGGCGAAAAAGGCAACATGTCCCTATTTTTCGGACACGAGCAGCAGCGGATCGACCGGCACGCCGTTGCGCCGGATCTCGAAGTGCAGGCGCGGCTCGCGCTCCGGGCCGCGGCCCATCGCGGCGATCGTCTGCCCCTTCGCGACGTCCTGACCCTGCGACACCAGCAGCCGGCTGTTGTAGCCGTAAGCGGACAGATAGCTTTCGTTGTGCTTGATGATCAGCAGCTGGCCGTAGCTCATGAGACCGCTGCCGGCATACACCACGCGGCCCGCCGCGGCGGCGCGAATCGGCTGGCCTTCGCGGCCGCCGATGCCGATGCCCGTGGCGATGCCGTCAGCGGCGCCGAACCGAGTCACTACCTGACCGTCGGTCGGCCAGCTCCATGCCGGCGCGGGCAGCACGACCGGCGGCGCCGAAGGCACGGGGGCGGCGCGGGGCGGCGCGGCCGTGCCGGACTTCGCCGCGGGTGGCGAGGCTCTCGAGCTCGCCGGCGGCCCCGAGCTCGGGCGCTTCGCTTCGGAGGCCGCCGCGCGGCGTTCCGGCGCCGGCGCGCTCGCCGGCTCGAGACGCAACCGTTGTCCCACTTGGATCACGTCCGGATCTTTGATGCCGTTCCAGCGCGCGAGATCGCGCTGGTCGACCCGGTGTTGCCACGCGATCGTGTAGAGCGTGTCGCCCTTGCGCACGACGTAGGTCCGCGCGTCGCTCTTGGTCGCTTCGCTCGACTCGTACTTGAGCGTGCTGCAACCCGCGAGGGTCGCGGCCGCGGCGAGCAACGCGACCCCGAGTGATTGCCTGCTGCGCGTCCGAGGCGAGCGCTCGCGCAGGCACTCGATCACGTTTCCGTGCCCTCGACGAACGGAACGAAGCTCACCGGCAGGAGCTCCTCGCGATGGAGCTCGTCGCCCTCGCGCGTGACGCGCACGAGGTTCTGACGGCCGCGCCCGCCGATAGGGATGATCATCCGCCCACCGTCGTCGAGCTGCTCGAGCAGCTCCGGCGGGATCTCCTCCGGCGCCGCCGCGACGATGATGCCTTGGAACGGCGCCTGGCTGCGCCAGCCGTGCCAACCGTCGGCGTGCCGCAGGCTCACGTTCATGATCTTGAGCTCGGCGAGCTTCACGCGCGCGCGCTGCTGCAACGGCTGGATGCGCTCGACGCTGTAGATGTGCTGCACGAACGGTGCGAGCACGGCAGTCTGGTAGCCGCAGCCGGTGCCGACCTCGAGCACCTTGACGAGCTTCCTGCCGCTCAAGCCCTCGAGCAACGCCGCGGTCATGGCGGCGACGACGTAGGGCTGCGAGATCGTCTGCCCGAAGCCGATCGGCAGCGCCGTGTCCTCGTAGGCGCGGCTCGCGAGCGCCTCGTCCACGAACAGATGCCTCGGCACCTCGCGGATCCGGTCGAGAATGGCGAGGTTTCTGATGCCTTCGGTCTTCAGGCGCTCGATCAGCCGCTCGCGCGTGCGCGCCGACGTCATGCCGATGCCGTCCCTGCTCTGACTGTTCATCGCAGACGGCCGAGCCAGGCCTCGAGCGCCGGCAGCGCCGCGTGCGCCGTGAGGTCCACCTTGAGCGGCGACACCGACACGTACCCGCTCGCGACTGCGTGGAAGTCCGTGCCGGGACCCGCATCCTGGCCCGCGCCCGCGGGCCCGATCCAGTAGATCGGCCGGTTCTTGGGGTCGAGCGCCCGGATCACCGGCTCGGACTTGTGGCGGAAGCCGAGCCGAGTCGTGCGAACCCCCTTGATCTCGTCTACGGCCAAGTCCGGCACGTTGACGTTCAAGATCGAGTCGGCCGGCAGCGGCTCGTCGAGAGTGCGAGCGACGAGGCGGCAGACGAAATCCGCCGCCGTCGCGAAGTGCCCGCCCTCACCCTCGAGCACGAGCGACACTGCGATCGCCGGGATCCCGAGAAAGCGACCCTCCATTGCGGCCGCAACGGTGCCGGAGTAGTGCACGTCGTCGCCCAAGTTCGCGCCGTGATTGATGCCGGAGACGATCATGTCCGGCGGCTCGTCGAGCAACCCGGTGACCGCGACGTGCACGCAGTCGGTGGGCGTGCCGTTCACGTAGTAGACGTTGTCGTGCGCACGCTCGACGCGCAACGGCGTCTCGAGCGTCAGCGAATTGCTCGCGCCGCTGCGATTGCGATCGGGAGCGACGACGGTAACGGCCGCGAGATCCGCGAGCCGCTGCGCGAGCATTCGCAATCCTTGGGCCTGGTAGCCATCGTCGTTCGACAGGAGAATTCGCACGCGCGGTTTCCTCGGCGCAACTATACTGGAACGAGGTCGGCGGCGGGGACATCGCGCCGACGCGGTCGACGAGCGATGCAAGAGCGATGAGCGGCGACGAAGACGATCGAGACGCCTTCGCGGCGGCGATGCGCGGGGTCAAGCGGCTGCGCGCCGCGCCGCGCGTGGGCCGCGCGCCGCCTCCGAAAACGGCCCGCCGCGCGGGCACGCGGGCCGCGCCGCCGAGCGCCGCGCCGGAGCCGACCGCCATGGATGGCGGGAGTGCCGCAATCGCAGGACGCACATTGCGGCCCTCGAGCGCACCGCTCGTGAAACAGCTCAGGCGGCGCTTGCGCCGCGGCGAGCTCGAGATCGCCGCCGAGCTCGACCTGCACGGCGCCACGGCCGTCGAAGCGCCCGCGCTGCTCGACGCGTTTCTCGACGAGTGCCGCGAGCACGGAGTGCGCTGCGCGCGCGTCGTGCACGGCAAGGGACGCCGCTCCGGACCGGAGGGGCCCGTGCTCAAGGGAATCGTTCACGAGCGTCTCGCGCGCGCGCCCGGCGTGCTCGGCTTCGTAACCGCGGAGCCGCGCGACGGCGGCAGCGGCGCGGTCCTCGTGTTCCTCGGGAATTGACGCGCGCTCAGGGCGCAGGCGCGGCGTCGGGAGGGGGATCGGGTCTCTTCCTCGACTCGGCGGGCTTGGCCGCGGGCTCGGGAGCCGCGGCCGACGGCGGCGCGGCCTCCGGCGCCGCCGGCGCAATCTGGTAGAACGTCTCGCCGGCCTTGATCATGCCGAGCTCGGTGCGCGCGCGCTCCTCGGCCGCTGCGAGCCCCTGCTTCAAGTCCTTGACCTCGCCCTCGAGCGCGGCGTTGCGCGCCGCGAGCCGGGCGTTGTCTTCGACTCGGCGCGCGACCTCGTCATCGAGCCGCCAGACTTCGCGCAAGCCTCCGTCGGCGAGCCACAGCCGCGCCTGCAACAGTGCGAGCACGCCTACCAGCACGACGATCAGGAAGCGCATTCTTCCCCTTGCGGCGATCGCGCCGCCGGCGACTCGCTCGGCGCGCCCGCGAGCCTCACCTACAACGACACCGGAAAGGCGCCGGCGCCGTCGAACTTCGCGCGCGCTCCGAGCTGCCGCTCGATACGCAGCAGCTGATTATACTTGGCGAGCCTGTCCGATCGACAGAGCGAGCCCGTCTTGATCTGCGTCGCGCCGGTCGCAACCGCGATGTCGGCGATCGTGGCGTCCTCGGTCTCGCCCGAGCGGTGCGACACGACGGCCGAATACCCGGCGCTCGTCGCCATCTCGATCGCCTCGAGCGTCTCGGTGAGCGTGCCGATCTGATTCGGCTTGATGAGAATGCTGTTCGCGATCTTCTTCTCGATGCCGACGGCCAAGATCTTCGTGTTGGTCACGAACAGGTCGTCGCCGACGAGCTGGATCTTGTCGCGCAGGCGCTTGCTCAAGAGCGCCCAGCCGTCCCAGTCGTTCTCGGCCATGCCGTCCTCGATCGAAACGATCGGATAGCGCGCGGCGAGATCCTCGAGGAAGTCCGCGAACTGCGCCGACGTGAACTTGCGCTCCTCCGACTCGAGATCGTACTTGCCGTCCTTGTAGAACTCGGTGCTGGCGACGTCGAGCCCCAGGTAGATCTCGCGGCCGAGCGTGTAGCCGGCCTTCTCGACGGCGACGGCGATCGTCTGCAGCGCCTCCTCGTTCGAGCCCAAGTCGGGCGCGAACCCGCCCTCGTCGCCGACGGCAGTGTTCATGCCCTTCGCTTTGAGCACCGCCTTGAGCGCGTGGAATACCTCGACGCCGTAGCGCAGGCACTCGGCGAACGTCGGCGCGCCGACCGGGAGAATCATGAACTCCTGGATGTCGACGCTATTGTCCGCGTGCGCGCCGCCGTTGATGATGTTCATCATCGGCAGCGGCAACCGGTAGTCGCGCTTGCCGCCGCCGAGCGACTCGTAGAGCGGCACGCCGCGCTCCGCAGCGTGCGCCTTCGCGGCCGCGAGCGACACGGCGAGAATCGAGTTCGCGCCGAGCCGCTGCTTGTTGTCGGTGCCGTCGAGCTCGATCATGCGGCGATCGATCGTCTCCTGGCTCGCGCCGTCGAGGCCGCGCACGGCCGAGCGGATCTCGCCGTTGATGTTGGCGACGGCCTTGCTCACGCCCTTGCCCAAATAGCGCTTCTTGTCGCCGTCGCGGAGCTCGTGAGCCTCTCGGGACCCCGTGGACGCGCCCGACGGCACCGCGGCCTGCCCGCGCGCGCCGCTCGCGAGCACGACCTCGGCTTCCACCGTCGGATTGCCGCGCGAATCGAGCACTTCCAACCCCATGACTTCCTTGACGGCGCTCATCGCGACTCCTGCGCCGCCCGCGGCGGCCTGCTGTTGGATGGCCTCACGCACGCTCCGCGGTTGATCCTCATGCGCGCTCCGCGCGCGGCAGCTTCAGCCCTTGCTGGTTACGCGCTGCCGTGACGAAGCTCGTGAAGAGCGGATGGCCGTCTCTCGGATTCGACTTGAACTCCGGATGGAACTGCGTGGCGAAGAACCACGGATGGGTGGGCAGCTCGATCAGCTCGACCAAACCGTCGCGCGAGAAACCCGACAGCACGAGGCCCGCGCCAGCGATCTGGTCGGCGTAGCGGTTGTTGAACTCGAAGCGGTGACGGTGGCGCTCCGAGACCTGATCTGCGCCGTAGATCTGCTTCGCGAGCGTGCCGTCCTTGATGAAACAGATTTGCGCGCCGAGCCGCATCGTGCCGCCGAGCTCCGAAGCGGTGCTGCGCTCTTGCAGACTGCCGTCGCGGTCCTGCCATTCGGTGATCAGCGCGATCACGGGATGCGGCGTCTGCGGGTTGATCTCGGTGGTGTTCGCGCCGGCGAGCCCCACGACGTTGCGCGCGTACTCGACCACCGCCATCTGCAAGCCGAGGCAGATGCCCAAGTACGGCACGTTCTTCTCACGCGCGAACTTCACGGCAGCGATCTTGCCTTCGATGCCGCGCTCGCCGAAGCCGCCCGGCACGAGGATGGCGTCGACCTCGTTGAGACAGCCGGTGCCTTCGGTCTGGAGGTTCTCCGACTCGATGTAGACGATGTTGACGCGCGTGCGGGTCTTGATACCCGCGTGGCGCAGCGCCTCGTTGAGCGAGATGTACGAATCCTTGAGATCGATGTACTTGCCGACCATCGCAATCGTGATCTCGGCCTCGGGATTCGCCTTCGCGTCCACGACCGCCTTCCACTCGGCGAGATCGGCGGGCTTGGCTTCGAGCCTGAGCTTGTCGACGACGATCGCGTCGAGACCCTGGTCGTGCAGCAACATCGGGATCTTGTAGATGTCGTCCACGTCGATGGCCGAGATCACGGCGCGCTGCTCGACGTTCGTGAACAGCGCGATCTTGGCGCGCTGTTCCTGCGGCAGAAACAGCTGCGAACGGCAGACGAGCACGTCGGGCTGGATGCCGATCCCGCGCAGCTCCTTCACCGAGTGCTGCGTGGGCTTGGTTTTGATCTCGGAGGCGGCCGAAATGAACGGTACGAGGGTCAAATGGATATAGAGCGTGCGGTCGCGGCCGAGCTCGACGCCCATCTGCCGGATCGCCTCGAGGAACGGCAGGGACTCGATGTCGCCGACCGTGCCGCCGATCTCTACCATGCAGACGTCGGCGCCTTCGGCGCCCTTCATCACGCTGCCCTTGATCTCGTCGGTGATGTGCGGGATCACCTGAACCGTGGCGCCGAGATACTCGCCGCGCCGCTCCTTCGCGATCACGTTCGAGTAGATGCGGCCCGTGGTGAAGTTGCTCGTGCGGCTCGTGCGCGTGCGGACGAAACGCTCGTAATGACCGAGATCGAGGTCGGTCTCGGTGCCGTCGTCGGTGACGTAGACCTCGCCGTGCTGGAACGGGCTCATCGTGCCCGGATCCACGTTGATGTACGGATCGAGCTTCAGCATCCGGACCTTGAGGCCGCGCGCCTCGAGAATCGCCCCGAGCCCGGCCGAGGTAATGCCCTTGCCGAGCGAGGAAACGACCCCGCCAGTGATGAAGATGAATCGCGTCATATCAAACCCGGAGCCGAGGTCGCGCCCTGCAGCGCGCGGCGACCTGACCCTCGAAGCTCTGTGCTTGGTACATGGGGAAGACGGTATTGCAAAGTATCAAAAGTGCCCGCCGAAAAATAGGGACATGTTTGATTTTCGGCCGACGCCTGTGGAACCTCGACGGTCACCCCCGAAAATCAAACATGTCCCTATTTTTCGGCTCAGCGGACGGCGGCGTGCGAGGTCCAAGCGACGCGCCAGCGCGGCTCGTGCGCGTCGGCCGCGCCGACGGCCGCGGCGACGCACAGATCCGCGACCGCGACCAGGGTTGGGCCGCGATAGAGCAACGGCACGCGGTCGCGCATCCAGGGCACGATCGCGGCTTCGTGCAGCCAGTCCTTGAGCGGCCGCTCGCGCCTAGACCCGAGCGCGTGGAAGCGCTCGCCGCCCACGCGAAACTTGAGCGTGAGGCCCGCGTCGAGCCAGGACTCGGGCAACCCCGCGGCGGCGTCTGCCGACTCGAACGAGAGATTCCCTTCGGGGCCCGACCAGACCGTGTGGTCGTGCAGCAGCGCCCGGTCGCCTAGCGGCGACGCCGGCGGCAAAGGCGCCATGAGATACAAGTGCTCGCGGAACACGCGGCCCTCGCCGCCCGGCCAACGGACGCACGGCCGCGAGCGAGGTCCCGCGTCGAGCAGCGCGCGCCTGAGCGCCTCGAGCCGCGCCGCGCTCGGCGGCGGCAGCCCGACGCGGCGCAGCGCCTCGCGCAGCAAGTTGCGCTGCCGCGGCGGGGCCAGCGCCGCAACCACGGCGCGCGGCACGCGCCGTGCATCGTCGCAGCGCGCGAGGTCCTCCGCGGCTACGGCTTCGAGGATCGCCTCGGCGTCGCTCGCCGCCTGCGCGAAGCGCACTGCCGCGGCCGCGGCCGCAGGCCACCGCGCGAGCAGCTCCGGCACGACGCTCGCGCGAAGGAAGTTGCGGTCGTGGCGCAGGTCCCGGTTCGCCGGATCGTCGAGCCAGGAGAGACCCCAGGCCGCCGCTTGCGCGCGCAGCTCGGCGCGGGTGAACGCGAGCAGCGGCCTCGCGAGGAGCCCACGGCCGAACGGCGTCAGCTCGCCGATGCCGCGCATGCCGCGGATTCCCGCTCCGCGCAGGAGACGCAGCAAAACCGTCTCGAGCTGATCGTCCGCGTGATGGGCGGTGAGCAGCACCTCACCCGGCGCCAGCGAATCGGCCAGCGCGCGATAGCGCACGTCGCGCGCCGCCGCTTCGAGTCCGAAGCCGCTCGCGCCGTCGACGCTCACGCGCTCGACCGTGAGCTGCACGCCGAGCGCGCCGGCGACGTCCGCGCAATGCCGAGCCCATGATGCGGAGTCCGGATGAAGACCGTGGTCGACGTGCATGGCGCGCGGCGGCGGGCGCAGGCCGAGACGCGTCAGGGCGGTAAGCAGCAGGGTCGAGTCGAGGCCGCCGCTGAACGCGACCACGCAGCGCGGGAGCTGGCCGGCCGTTGCGAATCGCTCGATCGCGTCGCGAAACGCGGCGAGGAACCGGTCGCTCGGCGACGGCGCGGGCGAGTCGCGGCGAGCCGTCGCACGCTCCGCCGGCCGCGGCGAGCGACCTTCAGGTCTCTTTGAACGCCCCATAGTCGGCGAGACGGCGACGGCGCTGCAAGAGCAGGGTCTCGACGGGCCGCGACTCGATGTCGCCGAGCGCGCGCTTGAGCGCGCCCTTGACGGCGTCGGCTGTCCACTGAGGATCGCGATGCGCGCCGCCGAGCGGCTCGGGGATCACCTCGTCGACGAGTCCGAGCCGATGCAGGCGCTCGGCCGTAATACCCATCGCCTCCGCCGCAAGCTCGGCCTTCTCCGCGCTCTTCCAGAGAATGCTCGCGCAGCCTTCGGGCGAGATCACCGAGTAGATGCCGTATTGGAGCATCAGCACGCGGTCCGCGACGCCGATCGCGAGCGCGCCGCCCGAGCCGCCCTCGCCGATCACGATGCTCACGATCGGCACGCGCAGCGACGACATCACGAACAGATTGCGCGCAATCGCCTCGCTCTGGCCACGCTCCTCGGCGCCGATGCCGGGGTAAGCGCCCGGCGTATCGATCAGCGTGATCAGGGGCAGCTCGAACTTCTCGGCGAGGCGCATGAGCCTTAAGGCCTTGCGATACCCCTCGGGCCGCGCCATACCGTAGTTGCGCCAAACGCGCTCCTTCGTGTCGCGGCCCTTCTGATGGCCGATGACCACGACGGACCTGTCGTCGAGGCGCGCCATGCCGCCGATCAGCGAATGGTCGTCGGCGTACATGCGGTCGCCGTGGAGCTCCTGGAAGTCGGTGAAGCAGCGCTCGACGTAGTCGAGCGTGTAGGGCCGTTGCGGATGGCGCGCGAGCTGCGCGATCTGCCAAGCCGTGAGGCTAGAGAAGATGCTGCGGGTCAGAGACTCGCTCTTGTTCTTGAGGCGCTCGATCTCTTCGCTGATGTTGAGCTCCGAATCTTCCCCGACGAACTTCAGAGCATCGATCCTTGCCTCCAGCTCGGCGATCGGCTGCTCAAAGTCCAGGAATTTCAGATCCATACATACCAGACGACCCCACCTGACCCGGCACCTTACCCGGAACGCTCCGCGAGTGACAAGGGGACCGGAATAGCGGAACTCACCCGGCGATCATCGCGGGCACACCGGCAATCGCCGGCCGGGCATCATCTCGCAGGCAGACCGACGAAGAACCCTCCGGTGCGCACCGCGAGCTCGTACTGAAGCGCGGCGAAGCCCGCCGCCGTATAGAGCTCTCCAGTTGCCTCGTAGATCGTGGGAAAAGCGATCGTGCTTACGATGATGTTGCCGCGGACCTCGTCCCTGTTCAGGACGTCCAGCAGTTCCTCGCGGCTCCGATCGAGGGACCACTCCACCCGTCTCGGTTTCGGCACCGACACCGCGAGGTCGTCGCCGAGCACGTAGATGGTGGTGGGCCCGACGCTGCGCGCGAGCTCGACGGCGCGGAGGATCCCGCCGGTCGGGGCCGAGCCCGAATGGGCCTGCCAGCGAGCGAGGGCGCCCGCAACTTTTTCGACCGCGGCGGGACTCACTGCGGTCCACGTGGGGGCAGCCTCCAGCGCGCGTCCTTCGTCGTTGATGATGAGAAAGTCTTCGAGGCTCGCGGACCGCGTGATCACCTCGCGAACGACCCGCTGCACACGCTCCCAGGCGAGCTGAACCATGCTGCCCGAAGTATCGACGACGAAGACGGCATGCGCCGCCTCGAAGCGAGGACCGCTCTCGGCCGACGCTCTCCCGCGCCGGTCCGTCGGCAGCGCGAGCATGGATCCGCGCGTCCGAAGGGACGCAAACCAGAACCGCGTCACTTCGTCGCCGTTCACCGAGGGCAAGAGCAGAGTGTCGACCGGCGTCGCCTTCGGCAGCGACTTCATCGCGTTCGCGAACAGCGAGGACCGCCTCGCTTCCGGCAGCTCGCGGCCCGGCGCCGCCGCGGCCACCAAATAGATCCGCTCTACCTTTGGCACGAGCGCAGCAGCCGCGGAAAACGCCGCCGCGAGATTCGGCTGACCTACCGGCGGGACGTTCGCGCGCAACGCGCGCGACACCTCGTTGGTATCGGCCTCGCTGCCGCGCACGAACCAGGTGCCGCTCGGTGCCTGCAGGGCTCGAGCTTGGTCCGCGAACACGATGACTTGATATTCGGCATCGGCCGGCAATCGAGCGATCAGCCACTCCGCCACCGCGACGGCGCCGTCCCAAGTCGCGGCCGTCGCGTCGGCCGCTGCGGCGGAGCCGTCCACGAGAATCGCCGCGCGGCCGCTCGCGGGCGGCAGGCGCGCGAGCACATCCGGCACGCTCGATGATTGCGCGGCGGCCGTTGCCGTTGCCGCGGCACAGAGCAGAATGACGAGCCGAGCAAACGCCGCCGTCACCGGCGCTCCCTTCGACAAGCGCGACCGATTCGAGCGCGAGCATGTGCGGCTCATAATCGCCTCAGAGCGGGTGCTTCAGGTAGTGGATCGAGTAGCTGTCGTCGCCCAAGAGCTCGGTGAGCTTGTCGCGCAGCTCGCGGGTGAGCGAGACCGTCCACTTGTCGCCGAGGGTTAGCTCGGCTTCCGCTGTCGAGTTGCGATAGCGCAGGCAAATCTCGCACTTGCCGCGCAGAAACGGCTTCAAGATCTGCTGGAGATCGCGGACGAGCGAGCCGTTCGCCGTGTGGCTCGACCAACGGATAGTCACACGCCGCGCATTCTCCTCGATCATCGAGTCTGCGGTGCGCACGCGCTTGGCGACGACGCGCCAGCCGTTCGAGAAGTCGTCGTAACGCAGAGCGCCTTCGACGACGAGCATCGCGTACTTCGACAGGAGCTGCTTGCACTGCGCGATCACCTCCTCGAACAGTGCGACCTCGATGCGCTCGGTGTTGTCGTCGAGCATCAGGAACACGCGGCTGCCGCGGCGACGGATATCGGTGACCACGCCCGCGAGCTTGACCTCGCGGCGGGTGAAGAACTGCGCACCTTCGGCCGGCGGCGGCCCGAGAACGCCGGCGATCGGGTTGTTCGTAAATTTCTCGCAGTGGCCCGCGTAGTCCTCGAACGGGTGACCCGTGAGGTACAGCCCGAGGCTGTCGAGCTCTCCTTGCAGGCGCTCGCGTTTCGTCCACTCGCGCTGCACCGGCGTCGTGAGCTCGATCGTGGTGTCGACATCGTCGGTGGCGAACAGCCCGCCCTGCCCGGCCGCGGCCGCGTGCCCCGCCCGCTCCGCGAGCTGCAAGGCATCGGGGATCGACGCGAGCAGCGTCGCGCGGTTCGCTCCGAGAGCGTCGAGCGCCCCCGAACGCGCGAGCGCCTCGAGCACGCGCCGGTTGATCTTCTGCAGATCCACGCGGCGGCAGAGGTCGAGCAGGTCCTTGTACGGGCCGCGTGCCGCGCGCTCCGCGACGAGCGCGTCGACGGCCATCTGCCCCACACCCTTCAAGGCGCCCAAGCCGTAGCTGATGCGCTTCGGCCCGGGGACGGTGAACGCGAACACCGACGTGTTGACGTCGGGCGGCTCGAGGCTGATGCCGAAGCGCCTGCAGTCGTCCTTGAGCACCACGAGCCGATCGGTGTTGTCGAGGTCGGCGGTGAGCACGGCCGCCATGTACGCCTCGGGATAGTGCGCCTTGAGCCACGCCGTCTGATAGGCGATCAGCGCGTAAGCGGCCGCGTGCGACTTGTTGAAGCCGTAGCCGGCGAACGTCTCCATCTGGTCGAAGATGTGACTCGCGCGCGCCTCCTCGACGCCGCGCTCGACCGCGCCCTTCGAGAACACCGCCCGCTGCAGCGCCATCTCCTCCGGCTTCTTCTTGCCCATCGCGCGCCGCAGCAGGTCCGCGCCGCCGAGCGAGTAACCCGCGAGCACCTGCGCGATCTGCATCACTTGCTCTTGGTAGAGGATCACGCCGTAGGTCGGCTTCAGGATCCCTTCGAGGCGCGGATGCAGGTAGTCCGTGGCGACGCCGCGCAGATGCTTGCGGTTGATGAACTCGTCGGCCATCTGCATCGGGCCGGGGCGGAATAGCGCGACGATGGCCGTGAGGTCGTCGAAACGATCGGGCTGCAGGCGCTTGATGAGATCGCGCATGCCGAGCGACTCGAGCTGGAACACGGCGGTCGTCTTGCATTGCCGGAGCAGCTCGTAGGTCTTCGCGTCGTCGACCGGAATCGCGTCGATGTCGATCGGCGTTTCGCCGCGCGCCGCGCGCTCACGGTTGATCGCCGCGACCGCCTTGTCGATGATCGTGAGCGTCTTCAACCCCAAGAAATCGAACTTGATGAGGCCGATTGCCTCGAGGTCGTCCTTGTCGAGCTGGGTGAGGAGCCCGGTGTCGATCGCGTAGAGCGGCATGAACTCGGTGAGCGCCGCGGGCGCGATCACGACGCCGCCCGCGTGCGTGCCGATGTTGCGCGCGAGCCCTTCGAGCCGGCGCGCGAGGTCGATCAGGCCCCGCACTTCGTCGTCGGACTCGTACATGCCGCGGAGCTCGGCGTCGTCCGCGAGCGCCTTGTCGAGGGTGATGCCGATCTCGAACGGGATGAGCTTCGCGATGCGGTCGACGTAGCCGTACGGATGCCCGAGCGCGCGGCCGACGTCGCGGACCACGGCCTTCGCCGCCATCGTGCCGTAGGTCACGATCTGCGACACGCGCTCGCGGCCGTAGCGCCGGCCGACGTAGTCGATGACGCGGTCGCGGCCCTCGATGCAGAAGTCGATGTCGAAGTCCGGGAGCGAGACGCGCTCGGGATTCAAGAACCGCTCGAACAAAAGATCGTGCGCGAGCGGATCGAGATTGGTGATGCGCAGCGCATAGGCCACGAGCGAGCCGACGCCCGAGCCGCGGCCGGGACCCACCGGGATCGAGTGCTCGCGCGCCCAGGCGATGAAGTCGGCGACGATGAGGAAATAGCCCTCGAAGCCCATCTTCGCGATCACGCCGAGCTCGGCCGCGAGCCGGTCGCGGTAGCGCGGCACGTGCTGCTCGGGCACCGCAAGCTGCCGCAAGCGCTCGTCGAGCCCCTGCTGGGCGCGCTGCTCGAGGTAGGCGCGCGGCGGCTGGCCGTCGGGCGTCGCGAAGTCCGGCAGGAACACCTTGCCCAGGTCGACCTCGAGCGTGCAGCGCTTCGCGATCTCCAGCGTGTTGCGCAGCGCTTCCGGCAAGTCCGCGAACAGCGCGGCCATCTCACCGGCCGACTTCAGGTACTGCTCGTCGGTGTAGTCGTGCGGCCGCGCGGAGTCGTCGAGCGTCACGCCCTGGCCGATGCAGACGCGCGTCTCGTGGGCCTCGAAGTCGCCGCGTTCCAGGAAACAGACGTCATTGGTGGCGACGACCGGGGCGGCCGTCGCCGCGGCGAGGTGGACGGCGCGCGCCACGTAGTCCGCCTCGTTCGGCCGTCCGAGCCGCTGCAGCTCCACGTAGAAGCGGCCCGGCATCAGCGTGCGCCAGTAGTCCAAGATCTCGGCCGCCCGCGCGTCACGGCCCCCGCCGCTCAAGGCCTTGCCGAGCTCGCCCGCCTGGGCACCGGAGAGCCCGATGAGGCCCTCGAGCGCGTCTACCGTGAGCCAGTCGCGCAAGATCGCCGGACGGCCGCGGATCGGGCCGAGCGCGGCGCTCCTCGTCAGCAGCGCGCTCAAGCGCTTGAACCCCGCGCGGTTCTGACAGAGCAGCCCCAGTCGCGACGGCTCGCGGTCGTCGGCCGATTCGGCGACCCACACGTCGGCGCCGACGATCGGCTTGATGCCGCGCGCCACGGCAGTCTTGTGGAATCTGACGAGGGTGGAGACGTTACCCTGGTCGGTGATCGCGCACGCGGCCATGCGCTGCCGCTCGAGCGATTCGACCAGCGGGTCGACACGCACGACGCTGTCGACGAGCGAGTACTCGGTGTGCACCCGCAAATGCACGAAACCGCTCACGTCCTAGCGTCCCCGTACGAGCTCGAGCACCTCGCGCGCGGCCGTTCTGCTAGCGTCGCAGCGCAATTGTCGGTGGATGGTGGCGAACGCATCATACCAGCCGCGGCCGAGCTCTTGGGTCTCGAGGAGCGACAGAAGCGCGGGGCCCAAGACCTCCGGCCGCACTTGGTCCTGCACGAACTCCTGCACCACGTTGCGGCCCGCGAGCAGATTCGGCAGCGAGAAATGCGGCAGCTTCGCCACACCGAGCCGGCGCACGATCCAGTAGGTCAGGGGCTCGATCCGGTGGGCGACGACCATCGGCCGCTTGAGCAGCAGGGCCTCGAGGCTCGCCGTGCCCGACGCCGTGAGCACGACGTCGGCCGCGGCCATGACCTCGCGCGCGCGGCCGACGATCAGGTGCGGCGGCTTGGCGGTAGCCACGCCGCGCGCGGCCTCGCGAAACACCTGGCCCACGGCCTCGCTCGCGAGCGCGACCGCGATCTCGAGCCCGGGGTGCGCGCGCTCGAGCCACGCGGCCGTGCCCAAGAACGGCGCCGCGAGACTGCCGACCTCGCTACGGCGGCTGCCCGGCAGCACGGCGAGCAGCGGCCGGTCGAACGGCACGCCAAGCGCCTCGCGGGCCGCGCGCCGGTCGACCTCGAGTGGGATCGCGTCCGCGAGTGGGTGGCCGATGAACTTGGCACGGACGCCGTGCTCCTCGTAGAACTTCGTCTCGAACGGCAGCACGCAGAGCACGAGATCGACCGACGCGCGGATACTCTTCACGCGCGACTGCCGCCACGCCCAAACCTGGGGGCTCACGTATTGAACGGTTGGGATACCGGCGCGTTTCAGCTTCTTCGCCATCGGCAGATTGAAGTCCGGCGAGTCGATGCCGACGAACACGCTCGCGCCGCTGCCCTCGATCCGCCGTATCAGGTTGCGCCGCAGCTTGAGCAGCCGCGGCAGATGCGGCAGCACCTCCGCAAACCCCATCACGGAGATCTCCTCGACCCGATTCCACGGCTCGCACCCCGCCGCAATCATCCGCGGCCCCGCCACGCCGTAGAACTCCGCGCCGGCCTCGCGCTCGCGCAACGCCTCGATGAGCCCCGCTCCAAGCGTATCGCCCGAAGCCTCGGCCGCCGCCACCGCAACGCGCAGCCCAGAAGAAGATGGGGACATGTTACTTTTTCGCGCGCGCCAACGTTCGACCGGCACCGATCGGCTCGTGGCTCACTTTGGGCCGCGCGATGCGCGCAATGGCTGCGGTCGCACCTCGAACGAGACGTGTGACGCCTCCGCCGCGGCGGTAGCGACGAGCCGAGCCACAGCGCCGAGAGCCGCGGAGCCCGGGCGCGCAGCGCCCGGGGGCGAGCCGCAGGCGAGCATCCAAAACGCGGCGGCACACCGGCTCTACGAAGCGAACCAAATAAGCGACCGCGTTTTGGACCCCGGCGAACGCGCCGTGGCGAGGGGACCGGCCGAAGGCCGGCGAAGTCGCGTGCCGCGGCGGAGGCGTCACACGTCTCGTTCGAGGTGCGACCGCAGCCACCGCGACGCCAGCGCCGGCCATCGTGAGGCGCGACCGCCGATCGGCCGAAGAAGCACCGGACCGAAAAAGTAACATGTCCCTATTTTCCGCTAGCGGGCGATGCCGCGGGAGCCGGCTCGGAGCGAGTCGACGAACAGCTGGAGCTCGGGCTGCTCGAGCAGGCGCTTCTCGACGTCAGCGATCGCCTCGTCGAGATTCAGGCCGAGCCGGAACACCGTTCGGTAGGCCTCGCGGATGTTACGGAGCTGCTCCGGCGTGAAGCCGCGCCGCTTCAGCCCTTCGGCGTTGATGCCGCGCGGCTCGGCCGGGCGGCCCGACACCATCGTGTAGGCGGGCACGTCCTTCGTGAGATAACTGAACATGCTCGTCATCGAATGCGCGCCGATCCGGCAGAACTGGTGCACGGCGGTGAAGCCGCCCAAAATCGCGTGGTCGCCGACGTGCACGTGTCCCGCGATCGACGCGTTGTTCGCGAAGATCGTGTTGCTGCCGACGACGCAGTCGTGGGCGACGTGCGCGTACGCCATGATCCAGTTGTCGTTGCCTACGCGCGTGACGCCCTGCTCCTGCACCGTGCCGCGATTCATCGTGACGAACTCGCGGATCGTGTTGCGGTCGCCGATCACGAGCATCGTGCGCTCGCCCTTGTACTTTCTGTCCTGCGGGTCGTCGCCGATCGAGGCGAACTGAAAGATGTGATTGTCCTCGCCGATGACCGTCGGCCCCTTGACCACCGCATGCGGCTCGATGCGCGTGCCGCGCCCGATCTCGACGTCGGGGCCGATGACGGCGTACGGACCGACCGTCACGCTCTCGTGCAGACGCGCGTCGGGGGCGACGACGGCTCGCGGATCGATCAAGGTTTGGGCCCGTCCGCGAGCAGAAGGTCCGTGGCAGCCACGACCTTGCCGTCGACCTCGGCGCGGCCCTCGAATCGCCACAGGTTCCGCCGGCGCTGCACTAGCTCCACGTTGAGCACGAGCTGATCACCGGGCATCACCGGCTGCTTGAAACGCGTCTTGTCGATGCCCACCAGGTAGAGGATCCAGAGGCGCTCCTCGTCCGTCACGCTCTCCCACGCGAGCACCCCCGCGGCCTGCGCGAGCGCCTCGATGATGAGCACGCCGGGCATTACCGGATGACCGGGGAAATGCCCCTCGAAGTGTGCCTCGTTCGCGGTCACGTTCTTCAGCGCGACGATCGACTTGCCGGCGGTCACGCTGCGCACGCGATCCACCATGAGAAAGGGGAAACGGTGCGGCAGACGTTCGAGGATGCCTTTGATGTCGATGGTCTTGTCGTCAGTCATCGGTTTGTTCTGCTTTCGTCTTTCCTGTGAGGCCGAGGGCGCGCTCCGCGGCGCGTACTCGCTCCGCCAACGCGTCGAGCTTCTTGAACCGCGCCGCGTTGCGGCGCCAGCGTCCGACTTCGTCCGCCGGCAACGCGCTCGAATAGGTGCCGGGCTTGTCGATGGACTTCGTCACCACACCGCGGAACATGATCATCACGTCGTCGCAGATGGAGATCTGGTTGATCATCACGGCGCCGCCGCCCACCATGCAGCGCTTGCCGATCTTGGTGCTGCCCGCCGCACCCGACATCGCAGCCATGACCGTATGCGCGCCCACTCGCACGTTGTGCGCGATCTGCACGAGATTGTCGAGCTTCACCCCATCCTCGATGACGGTGTCGTCGATCGTGCCGCGATCGATGCACGTGTTCGCGCCGATCTCGACGTCATCGCCGATGACGACGCCGCCCAATTGCGGAATCTTGAGCCACTTGCCCGCGTCGGGGGCGAAGCCGAAACCGTCGGCGCCGATGACCGCTCCGGGCTGCAGGATGCAGCGCGCGCCGATGCGCACGTCGTCGAGCACCGTCACTCGCGCGACGAGCCGCGAGCCCGCGCCGACAGCGACGTTGGCGCCGAGCACGCACCCCGGTCCGATGACCGCGCCGTCGCCGATCACGCAGCCCCCGCCTATCACGACCTGCGCACCCACTTCCGCGGACGGCGCGACGCGCACGCCCGCCGCGAGGACGGCGCTCGCCGCGACGCCGGGAACGGCGACCAGCGGAGGATTCAGGTAGGTCGCGATCCGGGCGTACGTGAGATAGGGCTGCGGATGGACGAGGCTCGCGACCGGGCAGCCCGCGCGATGCTTCTCCTCGAGCACTACGGCCGCGGCGCGCGTGGCCTCGAGCTGCTTGCGATACGCGGCGTTCGCGAGAAACGTGACGGCGTCCGGGCCGGCCCCCGAGAGCGTGCCGACGCGGGTCACGGCTCGATCGGCGCCGTGCAGCTCACATCCGAATTGGTCCGCGAGCTCGCGCAGGGTCGCGGTCATGGCGGTCAGCGTCGCGGAGCATCGTCGGGCGGCCGCACGGCGGCGCCCGTTCAGCGCGGTGGTGCCGGCGCCGCACCGCTCGGCCGCGCCGGCGCCGGTGCCGCACCGCCCGGCCGCGTTGCGCCCGGCTTCCCGGCGTCTGCCTGTAGCGCCTTGAGGACTTCAGCTGTGATGTCGAGCTGGCCGCTGACGTAAACGGCGTCGCTGAGGACGAGATCGTAATTCTGCGCGCTCGCATAGGTCCGGATGCGCGCCGCGATGTCGCTCAGCAGCTTGTTGCTCTCCTCGGTGCGCCGGGCGTTCAAGTCCTCTACGTACTGGTCCTGGGTGCGCTGCAGGTCTCGCTGGCCGTCGCGAATCTGCCGCTGCAGGTTCACGCGCTCTTCCTCGCCCATCACGGCCTGATCCTTTTGGAACCGGTCGTTCTTGGCCTGCAGATCCTGCCCCATCTTGAGGATCTCGCTCTGCCGCGACGCGAACTCGGTCTTGAGCTTGTCCCCTACCGCCACCGCTTGAGGCGATGCATCGAGCAGCTTGCCGACGTTGACCACGCCGATCTTGAGGTTCGTCTGCGCATCGGCGTTGAACGCGAGCGCGGCCCCGAACGCCACGGCGATGAAGGGCAAGGCCTTGGCGCCCAGCCTCGCAATCGAGTCGCTGCCGGTGCCGAAAATGCTCCGGCGACGCGGAGTGGCCGAAGCGAGCTGCGTGCTGATCATGAATGTTTCGTCCTTCAAGAACTAAAAGGCCTGGCCGATGGAGAACTGGAATTGCTCGGTGTCGTCGCTGAAGTATCGATCCGTTTCTTGGTCTTCGTTCAATGGGATCGCGTAGCTGAACCGCAGCAAGCCCAGGGGCGCCAGCCATTCGACCCCGATGCCGACGGATTTCTTTAACCTATCATAATTGAAACGGTAGTCGATAGGGTCGCCGAGCCTGTCGTAGAACTTCACACCGCCCGTCGAAAAGACGTTGCCGAAGTCGTAAAACATCGCGATTCGCGTCGAGCCGCCGATCTTCGCCGGCGTGGGGATGATGAGCTCGAGCTGGTTCACGAACAGCAAGTTGCCGCCGTACGGGTTGCGCAGATTGTCGAGCGGACCGAGCGTGCTCTCCTTGAAGCCGCGCACCGATCCCGGGCCGCCCGCATAGCGCTGGCGGAACGGCGGCAGCGAGGTCGTTGCGCCGTACGAGTCGCCGTAGGCAAGCTCGCTATGGGCGCGGAAACGCCAGCGGCCGACCAACGGAACGTACTTCGTGAAGTCGAGCGACGCCATGAAGTACTCCACGTCGCTGCCGGGGACCGCCGCGTTCAACGAGCTGTACAAGCGCATGCCGGCCGTCGGGAACAGCGCGGCATTGAGCGAGTTGTACGACCACCCCGCGACGAGCTCCAAGCTCCTCACTCTCGTGCCGCAGACTCCGCAGTTGGTGGGGTCGTTGTCGAGGTCGTTCGGCTCGAACACCTTGCCGTTGCTCCTCACCCAGTCGAGCGCCTGCTGCGAGCTGAACGCGCTCGTCAAGAGCTCCGCGTCCTGATACGCGAAACCGAAGCGCACCTGTTGGAAGTCGCGGATCAGCCACGCCCAATTGATGCCGCCCGAAAGCGTCGTGGTGGAGAAGTCCGACGTGGCCGACGTGTACTGCGTGATGTCCTGATACGTCAACGACAACGTGCGGGAGAGCCCGTCGATGTTGCGATAGGCGTCGGTGTAGTTGATGTCGTAGACCTTCTGATACTGGCCGCCGCGGAGGTTCACCTCCACGCGGTTGCCCGTGCCCATGAAGTTCGAGTGAATGAAGTTGCCGCCGAGCGTGAGGCCGTAGGTCTCGGAGAACCCGAGGCTGCCGCCGAACTGCCCGGGCAATCCTTCCTCGATCTTGAAGTCGACATCCACGAGATCGGGGCTGCCCGCAACCGGCGTAGTCTCGTGCTCCACCTTCTTGACGTACGGCAACCGCTGCAACAGTACTTGCGAGCGGTCGACGAGCGCATTCGACAGATAGCCGCCCTCGAGCTGGCGCATCTCGCGGCGGAAGACCACGTCGTTGACGCTGTCCGAGCCGTTGTAGTTGATGCGCCGCACGTACACGCGGTTCTTCGGGTCGACGAAGTAAGTGATCGAGGCTTCCTTGGTTTCCTTGTTGAGCTCGGGCACGGCGCGGACCTGCGCGAAGGCGTAGCCGTCGAGGCCGAGCCGCGTATTCATGAACTCCTCGCTGCGCGTGAGCAGGCCTTGCGAGAACGTCTGCCCCGGCTGCGCGAGGATGAGCCCGCGGAGTTGGTCTTCCGGCACGACCATGTCGCCCGCGAGCTTCACGTCAGAGATCGTATAACGGTCGCCTTCGGTGATGCCGATCGTCACGAAGATGTCGCGCTTGTCGGGGGAGATCGCGACCTGCACGTCGTCCCAATGGAAGTCGGCGAAGCCTCGGTCCATGTAGAACGAGCGCAGCTTCTCGAGATCGCCCTCGAGCGCCTGCTTCGAATAGCGATCGTTCTTCTTGATGAACGAGAGGAAGTTGCCCGTCTTCAGCTCGAAGGCGGAGAGGATCTCTTTGTCTTCGAACGATGTGTTGCCGACGATGTTCACCTGGCGGATCTTCGCCCGGTCGCCCTCCTCGATCTGGATCGAGACGCGCACGCGGTTGTCCTCGAGCAACTCCACGCTCGGCGTGATCTTGGCGGCGTACTTGCCGCGGCTGTAGTACTCCTCGGTGAGCGAGCGGACGACCTCGTCGAGCACCGACTGGTCGAACGTCTTGCCCGTCGCGAGCCCGATGTTGGTGAGGGACTTCTTGAGGTCTTCGTCCTTGATGTCCTTGTTGCCGTCGAACGTGAACTCCAGGATCGACGGTCGCTCGAGCACCACGATGACGAGCGTGTCGCCGTCCTTGCGGAACTCGACGTCGCGGAAGAAGCCGGTCTGAAACAGCGCGCGGACGGATTCACGCAGCCGTTGCTCGTCGACCGTATCGCCGATGTTGATCGGCAGGTAGTTGTAGATGGTGCCTTCGGCGATGCGCTGCGCGCCCTCGACGCTGAAGTTGCGCACGACGAACGGCTGAATCGCCGCCAGCGCCGTGCCGCCCGCACCCACTCCTGCTACGAGCAGCAGAAGCTCCGCGAAACGCCGCGACGTCATGAGCCGAACATTCTGGTGATGTCGTTGTAGAAGACGAAGCTCATGAGCACGATCAGGAAAAACACCCCGATCTGCTGACCCACCGCCATCGCGCGATCGGAAAGCGGCGAGCCTTTGACCCACTCCGCGAGCTGGTAGACGACCTGGCCTCCGTCGAGCAACGGTATCGGCAGCAGGTTGAGAATGCCGAGGCTGATGCTGACCACCGCGAGGAAGTCCAGGAACGAGCTGAATCCGGCTTGCGCGCTTGCGCCGGCATAGCTCGCGATCTGGAGCGGGCCGGAGACGTTCTTCAACGAAACGTCGCCGACGACCATCTTGGCGAGCATCCGCACCGTGAGCGCGCTCATGTCCCAGGTCTTCTGGATGCCGCGCGGCAACGCCTCGAGAGCGCCGTAGCGTTGCTCCGCGCGCAGACTCTCGACCGTCGCCGGCGGCAGGGTTTCCGACGCCTGGGCGCCGATCTGGCCGACCGTCTTGCCGCCGTCCTCGACCGCGGGGATCGTGACGGGCACGGTGAGCGTGCGCCCGTCGCGGAGCACGTCGATCGTCGCGGTCGCGCCGGGCCGCTCGCGGATGAACCCCCGCCATTGCTCCCAGCCACGAATCGCGACGCCGTCGGCGCGCAACACCTCGTCGCCGACTTGGAACCCCGCACGCTCCGCAGCGGAGCCGGGCGTGATCACGGCAATCACCGCCGGTAACACGGGGCCTGGCCGAATGCCGAGCCCGCTGAACAAAGCGGCCGGCTCGGTGAGCTCGGCCTCGCGGCCGCGGACGTCGAGCATCGCGCTCTTGATGTTGCCGTTCGGCTCGCGAACGGTGAGAGCGATTCGGCCGTCGGCGAGCAACTCGTCGAGGATCGCGAGCGTCGCGCCCTCGAGGGTCTCGGTGGGCCGGCCGCCCACCGATTCGATCCGGTCGTTCGGCGCGAGCCCGGCTCGGGCCGCGACCGAGCCGTCAGTGACGGAGCCGATCACCGGTTTGATGCCGGGCACTCCCGTCGCGAACATCACCCAATACGCGAGGATCGCGAACAAGAAATTGAACGTGGGGCCGGCGAGCAGCACGGCGATGCGTTGCGGCACCGGCCGGCGGTTGAAAGCGCGGTGGCTCTCGATGTCGGCCACGGGCGCCTCGCGCTCGTCGAGCATCTTGACGTAGCCGCCGAGCGGAATCGACGACAACCAATACTCGATGAAGTCGGGCGGCCCGCCGCGACGGCGCAGGAGCGGATTGCCGAACCCTACGGAAAACCGCAGCACCTTGAAGCCGAGCTTGCGTGCGACCCAGAAGTGGCCGAACTCGTGAACCGAGACGAGCACGCCGATCGCGACGATGAAGGCGAGAATCGATAAACCCACGTCTAGCATTGATCCATCCAGCAGCAGCGCGGAGCAGCCTCGGGGGGCCGGCAAAGCCCGGTATTCTAGCCGGTCACCGGCGTGTTGCAGAGGGCGAGCCTGCCGGTGGCGCCGATACAACTCGTTTTGGGATCCCCGCGGTCGTCTCGATCAAGAGACCGCGCGACGGCGCGGCAAGTTCCTGAAGTCACGCTGCGATGCCGGCCAGACGGATGCCGAGCATGAAGACCGGCACCGCCGCCGTCAGGCTGTCGATGCGATCCATGACTCCGCCGTGGCCCGGCAGCAACGCCCCGCTATCCTTGAGGCCGACGTTGCGCTTGAACATGCTGACGGTGAGATCGCCGACGACGGACACGAGGGCCGTCACGATCCCGAGCATCACCATCTCCACCTGCGGCAGCGCCAGAAGAAGCGCCGCGACCCACGCCGCGGCCGCGGCCAGCGCGACGCCGCCGCCCAAGCCCTCCCAGGTCTTGCCGGGGCTGACCTTGGGGGCGAGCTTCACCCGCCCGAGCAGGCGGCCGACGCCATAGGCGCCGACGTCGGCCGCCCAGACGATTGCGAGCGCCGTCAAGGCGAGCCCGGGTCCCGAGGGCCCGTCACCGTGGAGCTGCACGAGCAGCAGCCAGGACGGCAGCAGCACCACGAGGCCGACGCCCGCGACCGCGGGCATCCCGAAGGTGTGCGGCGCACTGAGCAGCGCGGCCAGCGCCACCGCCCACCACACGATCGCGACGGTCAGCATCGGGGTGGCCGTCAGCGAGCTCGCCTGGAACGAGAGCACCATGCCTACGGCGACCACGGCCACGTAAACCGCCTGGTACGGCCCGCGCAGCCGCGCCAGGCCGGCCCACTCCCAGGCGCCGGCCAACCACAACGCCGCGAGAACGGCCGCGGCGTACAGGGTCGGCAACAACAACACCGTGGCGATCAGGGCGCCGCCCAGGATCGCTCCGGTAATGACCCGCGTGACTAGCAACCCACCGCCTCGATCTGCTCCCCGGTGCGGCCGAACCGCCGCTGCCGGCGCGCATAGAACTCGAACGCCTTGCGCAGCTCGGCGGCCGTGAAGTCGGGCCACAGGACGTCGGAGAAATAAACTTCGGCGTAGGCGACTTCCCAGAGCATGAAGTTGCTGATCCGCTTCTCGCCGCCCGTGCGGATCAGGAGGTCGACGTTGGGGCACGCGGCGGTCTGCAGCGCGGCGGCGACCGCCGCCTCGTCGATCTTCTCCGGGTCGAGCTTGCCGGCCGCCGCATCCGCCGCGAGCTTGCGCGCGGCCCGGGCGAGATCCCAGCGTCCGCCGTAGGCGACGGCTACCACGAGGTCCATGCGAGTGTTGCTCTCCGTCTTGCGCACGGCCGCATCGGCCGTCCGCCGCAGCGTGGAGTTGAGCGCGTCGAGATCGCCGATGAACTTCAGGCGAATGCCATTCGAGTCGAGCTCCGCGACCTCGCGCTCGAGCGCGTCCACGAACAGCGTCATCAGGCCGCGAACCTCCTCGACGGGCCGCCGCCAGTTCTCGCTCGAGAACGCGAACAGAGTCAGGGTCTCGACACCGCTCTGCGCGCACAGCTCGACCGTCGCGCGCACCGGCTTGATGCCCGCTCTATGCCCCGCTTGGCGCGGCAACGCGCGCCGGTGCGCCCACCGGCCGTTGCCGTCCATGATGACTGCAAGGTGTTGCGGCGCGATAACGTTCGCTTTGCGTTGAGCCGGATTGGCGGCCATGTTGTCGACGAAGTGCTGCTTGGGAATGAGAGCTCGGTGGGGTTCTAAACGCTCGCTACATGCACGCTCGTTAGAATTCCATGATCTCGGCTTCTTTGTCCTTCAAGAGCGCGTCGATCTGTCCTACGTGGCGGTCGGTGAGCTTCTGAATGTCCTCTTGCGCGCGGCGATCGTCGTCCTCGGTGATCTCCTTGTCCTTCAGCAGCTCCTTGAGATCGGCCAGCGCCTCGCGACGCACGCTGCGCACGGAGACGCGTCCGTTCTCGGCCTCGTGCCGCACGACTCGCACGAGCTCCTTGCGGCGCTCTTCCGTCATCGGCGGCAGCGGCACGCGGATCACCTGGCCCGCCGTGACCGGATTGAGCCCGAGATTGGAGTCGATGATCGCCTTCTCGACCGCCTTTACGCTGCCCTTGTCCCAGGGCGTGACGACGATCGTGCGCGCGTCCTCGACCGTGATGTTCGCGGTCTGCTTCACGGGTACTTTCGAGCCGTAGTAGTCGACCATCACGTGCTCGAGCAGGCCGGCGTTCGCGCGCCCCGTTCGCAGGCGTTTCATCTCCTCTTTGAGCGCGGCCACGCTCTTCTGCATGCGCACGTCCGCGTCTTTCTTGATGTCGTTGATCACGCTACCTTCCACCGCTCATGTTCAGGCTCCGGGCTCAGGTTCCGGTGCGCGACAGATGGTTCGCCACGGACGTGCCGAGCATCTCGCCCTTGACGATTCGAATGAGGTCGCCGGCGTTGTTCAAGTTGAACACGATGAGAGGCAGATCGTTGTCGCGGCACATGACGATCGCGGTGGCGTCCATGACCTTGAGCTTCTGATCGAGCACCTGGTCGAACGACAGCGACCGGTAGCGCGTCGCGCTCGGGTCCTTCATCGGATCCGCGGAATACACGCCGTCGACCTTGGTCGCCTTGATCAACACGTCGGCGCCGATCTCGATGGCGCGCAAGCTCGCCGCGGTGTCGGTGGTGAAGAACGGGTTGCCGGTGCCGGCCGCGAAGATCGTGACGCGACCCTTCTCGAGGTGGCGAATCGCCCGCCGGCGGATGTAGTCCTCGCAGACCTCGTGGATTTGCAGCGCGGCCATGACGCGGGCGACCGCCCCTTGCCGCTCGAGCGCGTCCTGCATCGCGAGCGAGTTGATCACCGTGGCCAGCATGCCCATGTGATCGGCCGTGACGCGGTCCATACCGGCCTCGGCCAAGCCGGCGCCGCGGAAGATGTTACCGCCGCCAATCACGAGCCCCACCTGGACTCCGAGCCCGATGACCTCGGCGACCTCGCTTGCGACCCTGCGGATGACGGCGGGGTCGATGCCGTACTGGTGGCTACCCAACAGGGCTTCGCCGCTGAGCTTCAAGAGAATTCGCCGATAGGGGGGCGAACCTTGTGCCATGGACTCCTCGGCTGGCAATGTCTACGGCCTAGATTGGCGGTCTAGATTAACGGCTCTGCGAAACTTGCGCCATGACCTCCTGGGCGAAGTCGGCGGTCTTCTTCTCGATACCCTCGCCGACCTCGAAGCGCCGGAACCGCGTGACCTTGGCCTTGGCGGCGGATAGCAGGTCGCGGACCTTCTTGTCCTGATCCTTGACGAACGGCTGACCCGTCAACGTGATCTCGTCGACGAACTTGCGGAGCCTGCCCTCGACCATCTTCGCGATGATCTCCGGCGGCTTCTTCTCGTTCGCGGTCTGCGCGAGGATGATCTCCCGCTCCTTGTCGAGAACGTCCTTGGGCACCTCGTCGCCCGACACGTAGCGGGGCGCGAGCGACGCAACCTGCATGGCGAGGTCGCGCGCCAGATCCGCGTTGCCGCCCTCGAGCTCGACCAGCACGCCGATCCGGCCGTTGTGGACGTAGCTACCCACGTAGGACTTGGTATCGAGCACGTCGAAGCGGCGCACGCTGATGTTCTCGCCCACCTTGGTGACGAGCGCCAGGCGCGCCTCCTCGACCGTCTGCCCGCCGAGCTTGGCGCGCATCAGGTCTTCGATCGTCTTCGGCGCCTGCGCGAGCACGACGTCGGCAACCTGCTCGACGAAACCGCGGAAGTTGTCGTCCTTCGCGACGAAGTCCGTTTCCGAGTTCACCTCGACGAGCACATGGCGGCCGGACGGCACGTTGCTCTTGAGCGCCACGCGGCCCTCCGCGGCCACACGCGACGCCTTCTTGTCGGCCTTCGCCTGGCCGGCTTTGCGCAGCCCCTCGGCCGCGGCGTCGGCGTTGCCACTGGCCTCGACCAGCGCCTTCTTGCAATCCATCATGCCCGCGCCGGTTCGCTCGCGGAGCTCTTTGACCATCGCCGGAGTGATTTCCATGGCGAGTCCTCCTTAAATACTGTGCCGCGGCTATTGCGCCGCTGAGTCGCCGCCGTCCGTGTCGGGCGCGTCGGCCGCCTCGTCGCCGGCCTCGTCGGCCGGAGCCTTCGACGGTGCACCCTTCGAGCGGATCTTGGTCACGCGCCCGCGCTTCTTCGGCGGGGCCTTCTTGGGCTGCTGCTTCTGCTCGACCCTGGGCTTGCCTTCCTCGTCGAGCTCGACGAACTCGTCGTCGCCCGTCGGCACCTCGGGGATCGAGGACTTGCCCTCGAGCACCGCGTCGGCAATGCCCGCCGCGTAGAGCTGAATCGCGCGCATCGCGTCGTCGTTGCCCGGGATCGGATAGTCGATGCCCTCCGGCGAGCAGTTCGTGTCGACGATCGCAAGCACGGGGATGTTGAGCTTACCCGCCTCTTTGACCGCGATCTCCTCGTGACCCACGTCGATGATGAAGACCGCGTCAGGCAGGTTGTCCATCATCTTGATGCCGCCGAGGGCGCGCTGGAGCTTGTCGCGCTCACGGGCCAGGCCGAGGAGCTCCTTCTTCGTAAACTCCGTGCTCGAGCCGGCCTCGGTGGTCTCTTCGAGCTGATGCAGGCGCTTGATCGACTGGCGGATCGTCTTGAAGTTCGTGAGCATGCCGCCGAGCCAGCGCTGGCTCACGTACGGCATGCCGCAGCGCTCCGCCTCGACCGCGACAGCCTCCCTGGCCGCCCGTTTGCTGCCGACGAACAGCAGCGTACCGCCGTCGGCGACGAGCCTGCGCACGAACTCGCTGGCCTGCTTGAACAGCGGCAGCGTCTTCTCGAGATCGATGATGTGGATCTTGTTGCGCTCGCCGAAGATGAATTGCGACATCTTGGGATTCCAGAAGCGGGTTTGGTGCCCGAAATGGACACCCGCTTCCAGCATCCGGCGCATGGATACGTCGGTCATGGAACACTCCTGTTGGGTTGATCCTCCACGCGTCCCCGTCAACGACCCCGTTTCCGGGGCACCCCGCCGGCGGTTTGCGACACGTGTGTGTATTTGCTTCGGAGCGTTCGTTGCCTCCGAGGCGCGCGCTTTATACCATAGCTCCCTTGCAGCAACAACGTCGACCCGCCCGCGCGAGCCCTCCGCAGCCGCGTGCTCGGGCCTGCGCAATCCGGGTCCCGCGAGCCTGCCATCCCAAGATGACGATCACGATCAAAACGCCTGAAGAGCAGGACAAGATGCGGGTCGCCGGCCGTCTGGCGGCCCAAGTGCTCGACATGATCGGCAGCCGCGTCCAGGCCGGTGTCTCCACCGAGGAGCTCGACCGCGTCTGCCACGACTACATCGTCGGAGAGCTCGGGGCGATCCCGGCGCCGCTCAACTATCGCGGCTTCCCCAAGTCGATCTGCACGTCGGTCAACCACGTCGTGTGCCACGGCATCCCGAGCGACCGCGTGCTCAAGAACGGCGACATCGTCAACGTCGATATCACGGTCATCAAGGACGGTTTTCACGGCGACACGAGCCGAATGTTCTTCGTGGGCGAGCCGTCGATCATCGCCGAGCGCTTGTCGCGCGTGTGCTTCGAGGCCATGTGGCGCGGCATTCGCACGATCCGCTCGGGCGCACGGCTCGGCGACGTGGGCCATGTGATCCAGACCTTCGTCGAGGAGCAGCGGTTCTCGGTGGTGCGCGAGTACTGCGGCCACGGCATCGGCCGGGTCTTTCACGAAGACCCGCAGGTGCTGCACTACGGCAAGCCCGGCACCGGGGTCGAGCTCGTGCCCGGCATGACGATCACGGTCGAGCCGATGGTCAACGCCGGCAAGCGCGACGTGAAGCTGCTCTCCGACGGCTGGACCGTCGTGACCAAGGACCACTCGTTGTCCGCGCAGTGGGAGCACACCGTGCTCGTCACGGACCGCGGCTACGAGGTCCTGACCCTCGGCGCCGCCGACCGCCCTAAGTTACCCCAGTGACTAGGTTCTGAGCGTGGCGACGAGCCTAGAGCCACGGAGCGACGCACCGAAGCGGGAGCTCATCGATCGCGCGGCGCTCGAGAGCGCGCTGCGCGGGGACACGACGGCGGTCGGCGCGTTCCGCGAGGCCTTGCGCGAGGCGAGCGAGCGCCTGAGCGAGCGCTTCAAGCGCAACGAACCGATCGAAACACTCGTCCGGGCGCGCGCCGAGATCGTCGACCAGGTGATCCTCGCGGCCTGGGACCATTACGCAGACGAGCTGCGCGGCAGCGCGGACCTCGTCGCGGTCGGCGGCTACGGCCGCGGCGAGCTGCATCCCCACTCCGACATCGACTTGCTGCTGCTGCTCGACAAGGCCGCCGAGAACAACACCGACGAGGCCATCGGCCGCTTCCTCACGTTCCTCTGGGACATCGGCCTCGAGCCGGGCCACAGCGTCCGCACGCTCGACGACTGCGAGGCGCAGGCGCGCGGCGACGTGACGGTGCTCACCACGCTCATGGAGACGCGGCTGCTGCACGGCCCAGGGAAGCTCTTCGCCGAGCTCCCCGTGCGGATCGGCACCGACCGCATGTGGAACAGCGCCGAGTTCTTCCGCGCGAAGCTCGACGAGCAGATCGCGCGCCACGCGCGCTATCACGACACCGCCTACAACCTCGAGCCAAACGTCAAGGGCAGTCCCGGGGGCTTACGCGACATCCAGATGATCAGCTGGCTCGCGCGCCGGCACTTTGGCGCGAAGCGCCTCGAGGACTTAGTCGAGCACAAGTTCCTCACCGAGGGCCAGCTCCGGATCCTTACGGCCGGGCAGGCATTCCTCTGGAAGATCCGCTTCGGGCTGCACCTCCTCACGGGCCGGCGCGAGGACCGGCTGCTGTTCGACCACCAGGTGAAGCTCGCGGCGATGCTCGGCTACGAGGACGCGAGCTTCACTCTCGCGGTCGAGCAGCTCATGCAGCGCTACTACCGCACGGTGATGGAGCTCTCCCGTCTGAACGAGATGCTGCTGCAGCTCTTCGAGGAAGCGATCCTGCTCGACAAGAACGAGCCGCCCGTGCCGCTCGGGCCGCGTTTCCAGAGCCGCAACGGCTATCTCGAGGTGTCGGACGAGCAAGTGTTCGCGCGCGAGCCGTCGGCGCTGCTCGAGATATTCCTGCTGCTCGAGCAGAACCTGGATCTGCGCGGCGTCAACGCGCGCACCATCGCGCTCGTCAAGCAGCACCTCTGGCTCATCGACGAGGAGTTCCGGCAGAACCCGCGGCACCATCGCCTATTCCTCGACGTCCTGCGCGCGCCGAACGGCGTCACGCGCACGCTCAAGCGGATGAACACCTACGGAGTGCTGGGGCTCTACATCCCGGCGTTCGGCCGCGTGGTCGGCCGCATGCAGTACGACCTGTTCCACGCGTACACCGTCGACGCGCACACGTTGTTCGTCGTAGAGAACCTGCGGCGCTTCGCTCTGCCGCGGTTCGACAACGAGTTCCCGTCGTGCAGCGCGGTGATGCAGCGGCTCGAGAAGCCCGAGGTCGCGTACCTCGCCGGCTTGTTCCACGACATCGCCAAGGGGCGCGGCGGCGACCATTCCGAGCTCGGGGCCGTGGACGCCGAGGCGTTCTGCCTCGAGCACGGCATGAGCCGCTACGACGCGCGAATCGTGGCGTGGCTCGTGAAGCATCACCTGCTCCTATCGCTGACGGCGCAGAAGAAGGACTTGAACGACCCGAACGTGGTCAACGAGTTCGCGCGCACCGTCGGCGACCAGACGCACTTGGATTACCTCTACGTGCTCACCGTAGCCGACGTGCGCGGAACGAACCCGAAGATCTGGAACTCGTGGAAAGACACGCTGTTCTGGGAGCTCTACCAGTCGACGCGCCGCGCGCTGCGCCGCGGCGTGTCGAACCCGATCGACAAGGAGGAGCTCATCACGGGCCGCCAGGCGCAAGCCGAGCGAATCCTGTCCCAGGCCGGGCTCGCGCCCGAGCGCTGGCAGCAGATCTGGTCGACGTTCACCGAGGAGTATTTCTTAAGGCACCGCCCCGAGGAGATCGCGTGGCACACGCGCGTGCTCGCCGAGAGCGCGAACCCGGGCGCGATCATCGTCGACGTCAACGACGTCGTGTCGCAAGGCCTCACGTCGGTGGCCGTCTACTCGCCCGAGGAGACTCGCTCGTTCGTCCGCGCCACCGCGGTGCTCGACGAGCTCGGCCTCACGATCGTCGACGCGCGGATCGTGCCGCTGGTGGCGCAGAGCCTCGACACCTATTGCGTGCTCGAGAGCGACGGCAGCCCAATCGGCGACCGCCGGCGGCTCGAGGAGATCAAGTACCGCCTGCTCAAGGCGCTCACGAGCGGCAGCGGCGACACGCTCAAGGTCACGCGGCGCGCGCCGCGCCAGGTGCGAATGTTCTCGACGGCGGTTCAAGTATCGATCTCGCGTGATCCGCAGAACCCGCGCTCGATCATCGAGCTCGTCGCCGGCGACCGGCCCGGGCTCCTGTTCCAGGTCGCGAAGGTGTTCGACCAAGAGCGCGTGGCCCTGCAGAACGCCAAGATCGCGACCGTCGGCGAGCGCGCCGAGGACGTGTTCTTCGTGACGACGACCGATCACAGGCCGCTCGACGAAGCGCAGTCGGAACGGCTGGGTAGAACGCTGCGCGAAGCCCTCGCGGACGCGCGCAGCTCGTGACGCGGGAGACAAGCATGGGCACCAACCTCAAGGAAGTGATCGAGCGCGCGTGGGACCGCCGGGCCGAGCTCGGACCGGGCCGCGCGGAGCCGGAGCTCCGGCAGACCGTGGACGAGTGCATCGCCGGCCTCGACGAGGGCACGCTGCGCGTCGCCGAGCGCCGCGACGACGGCTGGGTGGTGAACCAATGGCTCAAGCAGGCCGTGCTGCTGTCGTTCCGGCTGAACGACAACCGCGTGATCGACGGCGGACACACCAAGTTCTTCGACAAGGTGCCGCTCAAATACGCGCGCTACGAGGCCGAGCAGTTCAAGCGCGCCGGCACGCGCGTGGTGCCGGACGCGATCGTGCGCCGCGGCGCGTTCGTCGCGTCCGACGTGGTGCTGATGCCGTCGTTCGTCAACATCGGCGCCTACGTCGACAAGGGCTCGATGATCGACACCTGGGCGACGGTCGGCAGCTGCGCGCAGATCGGCAAGAACGTGCACCTCTCGGGCGGCGCCGGCATCGGCGGCGTGCTCGAGCCGCTTCAAGCCGCGCCCACGATCATCGAGGACGACTGCTTCATCGGCGCGCGCTCGGAGGTCGTGGAGGGCGTGATCGTCGAGCGCGGCAGCGTGCTCGGCATGGGCGTCTACATCGGCCAGAGCACGCGGATCTATGACCGCGCCACCGGCGAGATCCACTACGGGCGCGTGCCGGCGGGCTCGGTGGTGGTGGCGGGCAACCTGCCGTCGAAGGACGGTAAGTACTCGCTCTACTGCGCCGTGATCGTCAAGAAGGTGGACGAGAAGACGCGCGGCAAGACTTCGCTCAACGAGCTGCTGCGCACCGTCGACGATTGATCCGCGCGAGTGCTCAGGTCCGACCGCCCCAGCGGTATTGCCAGGCCGCGCCGACGGTATCGAAGTCGGTGCCCGTGCGCACCGTGACGCCGCTGCTGTAGTAGAGCTTGATCGACTGGGCGCGGTTGATCGGCACGGACACCGTCAACCCGAGCCGGTCGTTCGACTGCTGGTTCGGATTTTCCACGCCGTCCGTCCTGGTCTGGCCGCCCCGGTAGTGAGTGGAGTCCACCGAGATCCAAACGCCGGACGGCAGACTCCGAACCGCGTGCAGCTGCAGCGCGTAGATCGGATCCTGCTCGCGCTTGCTGCTGCCTCTGAACTCGCCGTTCGCCTCAAAAAACGTGCCGGAAAGCGCCAGCTCGAGCACCCAGCGTCGCGGCAGCGCCTTCGAGAACCCGATCTCGGCTTTCCCGGACCAGCGATTCGCGCCGATGTTGATCAGGTCGGCCGGCGTGTAGTCGCCCACCGGTACGCCGAGCTGCAAGCTCGCACCGAGGATGAAGCCCTGGCGATAGCTCGCGAACTGCGGCGCCGTCAACGCAGGCGCGCCGACGAAGTTCACGGACAGCCGCGCCTTCGCGTCCGTGAGGCCGCATTTCGAGCGACTCACGCGCTGCCCCTCGAAATCCGCGGACCCCGACATGCAGACACGGGACACGCCGGCGTCGACCTTGGCCGAGAGCCCGCCGAGCGAGAGCCCGCGCGCGTAGCCCACCACGGGGCCGTCGATGCCGAGCTGGGCGTTGTCGAGCACGATCGACGGGTCGAACAGCACGCCGCCGTCCGACGACGCGTAGCCCGCGATCAGGAAGTTCATGCCGACCGGCACGTTGGAATACTGACGCGGCTCGAGGTCTTGCGCTCCGGCGCGGCAGAGCACGAGCAGCGCCGCTGCCGGCACGAGCGAACTGACACGTATGGAGGGCGCCGGCATCAAGCTTCCGCGCGGCGGCCATCGCTCGGCAGCCGCTGCGGCGAGCATACGAGCCTGGCGGCGCTGACAGGAGCGACCTTTGGACCTCTCGGGATATGCCGCCGCTATGCTATAAGGCGGCCGCCGGAGTCGAACCCGTCGCCTCGGGCTCGCCGCTAACGACGACTCCTCGAGCTCGTTCGCCGTGCCGGGCGCTCCCTCAGCCGAATCGTCCCGTGATGTAGTCTTCCGTGAGCTTGTGCCGCGGGTTCGTGAAGATCTCGTCGGTGTCGCCGACCTCGATGAGCTTGCCGAGATGGAAGTACGCCGTGCGCTGCGACACGCGCGCGGCCTGCTGCATCGAGTGCGTGACGATCACGATCGCGTAGTTCTGCTTGAGCTCGTCGATCAAATCCTCGATGCGCGCCGTGGCGATCGGATCGAGCGCCGAGCACGGCTCGTCCATGAGGATCACCTCGGGGTTCACCGCGATGGTCCGCGCGATGCAGAGCCTCTGCTGCTGACCGCCGGACAGACCCGTGCCGGGCTCCTCGAGCCGGTCCTTGACCTCGTTCCAGAGGCCCGCGCGCTCGAGGCTCGTCTCGACGATGCGGTCGAGCTCGGCGCGGTCGCGCGCGAGCCCGTGGATGCGCGGGCCGTAGGCGACGTTGTCGTACACCGACTTCGGGAACGGATTCGGTTTCTGGAACACCATGCCGACGCGCGCACGCAGCATCACGACGTCCATCTGCCGCGCGTAGATGTTCTCGCCGTCGAGCGTGATGTCGCCCGTGAAGCGCGCGGACTCGATCGTGTCGTTCATCCGATTGAGGCAGCGGATGAACGTCGACTTGCCGCAACCCGACGGTCCGATCAGCGCGATGACCTCGTTCAAGCCGATGTCGAGATTGACCTTCTGGATCGCGTGATTGTCGCCGTAGAACACGTCGACGCCGCGTGCCTGCATGACCGGCTTCGCCGCCGTGAAATCGCCGACGGTCCGATAGCCTTCCTCGGCCACCGGCTTCACTTGCTGCACGGGTTGCGCCGACAACCCGGCTGCGACTTGTGGTGCGGCCTCGGACAACGTGTCACTCAGTTTTTTTGCAGCGAGAGTCACAGTCTACCCCAATGTGATGAACGGCGGCACCGCGGCCCGGAGAGCGTCAGCTCGACCAAACATCTAATAACGCCGCTCGAAACGTTTCCGTAGCAATATCGCGGCGGCGTTCATCATCAACAAGAACACGAGCAGCACGATGATCGCGGCCGACGTCCGCTCGACGAAGGCGCGCTCCGGGCTGTCGGCCCAGAGATAGACCTGCACGGGCAACGCGGTTGCGGGATCGAGCGGCGTCTCCGGCGTGTCGACGATGAACGCGACCATCCCGATCATCAGGAGCGGCGCGGACTCGCCGAGCGCGCGCGCCATACCGATGATCGTGCCGGTCAACATGCCGGGCAGCGCGAGCGGCAACACGTGGTGCAGCACCATCTGCATCTTCGAAGCGCCGACGCCGAGCGCGGCCTCGCGAATCGACGGCGGCACCGCCGTCAGCGCGGCGCGCGACGCGATGATGATCACGGGCAACGTCATCAAGCACAGCACCAAGCCGCCGACGAGCGGCGCGGATCGCGGCAATCCGAACTCGTTGATGAAGACCGCGAGCCCGAGCAAACCGAACACGATCGACGGCACCGCCGCGAGGTTGTTGATGTTGACCTCGATGAGATCCGTCCAGCGGTTGCGAGGGGCGAACTCCTCGAGATAGATCGCCGTGGCAACGCCGAGCGGAAACGACAACACGAGCGTCACGAGCAGCATATAGAACGAGCCGACGGTCGCGCTCCAGATGCCGGCGAGCTCGGGATCGCGCGAGTCTCCGGACAAGAAGAAGTAGCGATTGAAGCGCAACGCAACGCGACCCTCGCTCTCGAGGCGCGACAGCCACTCCAGCTGGCGGTCGGTGATGCGCCTGTCGACCTCCGGCAGGTCGCGGCTCACGTGGCCTTTGACCAGCACGTCGACATCGTCGTCCGCGAGCACCCAGACGCTGCGCGTCGTGCCGATCGCGCGTGGATCGGCCACCACGAGCCGCCGGATCTCGAGCCCCGCGCCCGGGCTCACGAGCGCGAAGAGCGCGCGCAGGTCGCCGCGCGCCGTGACCTCCGGGAAGCGTGCACCCAGTGCGTCGCGTACGAGCTTCTGGTAGTCCGCCCCCTCGAGCACGGCGGGATCTCGCGAGCCGGTAGGGTCGATGACCGTGGCGTCGAGCGCAACGTCGAGCCGAAGGCGAGTCTGCGCGAGCGCCGTGTAGCCGTTCGCGATCAAGGTGTAGAAGAAGAACGCCAGGAACCCGAGCCCGATGAGCAACGCGCCGAGGCCGAGCGCGCGGAACACCGACTCTTGGGCGTAGCGGCGCCTGATACCGCGGGCGACGGCCTCCTTGACCGACGTTCGGGGCGTGCTACTCATACTGCTCCCGGTAGCGGCGCACGACGCGCAGCGCGATCACGTTGAGCGCGAGCGTCACGAGGAACAGAACGAGACCGAGCGCGAACGCGGCGAGCGTCTTGGGGCTGTCGAACTCCTGATCGCCGACCAGCAGCGTCACGATCTGCACCGTCACGGTAGTCACCGCCTCGAACGGATTCGCGGTGAGGTTCGCCGCGAGCCCGGCCGCCATCACCACGATCATGGTCTCGCCGATCGCCCGCGAGACCGCGAGCAGCACGGCGCCGACGATGCCGGGCAGCGCCGACGGCAGCACGACGTGGCGAATCGTCTCGGAGCGAGTGGCGCCGAGCCCGTACGAGCCGTCGCGCAGCGCTTGCGGCACCGCGGTGATCACATCGTCGGACAACGACGAGACGAACGGGATGATCATGATGCCCATGACCAGCCCGGCGCCGAGCGCGCTCTCCGACGCGACCTCCAGGCCCAAAGACTCGCCGACTGCGCGCAGAATCGGCCCCACCGTCAGCGCCGCGAAGTAGCCGTAGACCACCGTCGGGATGCCGGCCAGGATCTCGAGCATCGGCTTGGCATAGGCGCGCAATCGCCGGCTCGCGTACTCCGACAGATAGATCGCCGACATGAGCCCCACGGGAACGGCGACGAGCATTGCGATTCCGGAGATCAGCAGCGTGCCGGCGAACAGCGGCACGGCGCCGAACGCGCCCGAGGAGCCGACCTGGTCCGCGCGGATCGCTGTCTGCGGGCTCCAGCTTCGGCCGAACAGGAAATCGAGCGGCGAGACCTGCTGGAAGAATCGCAGCGCTTCGAACAGCACGGACAAAAAGATGCCGATCGTCGTGAGAATCGCGACCATCGACGCGGCGATCAGCAGGTACTCGATCGCTCGCTCCACGCGGTTGCGGGCCCGGAAATCCGGCCGCACGCGCCGAAACGCCCACGCGAGGCACGCGATCCCGAGCACGAGCACGGCGCCCGTCGCGAGCCCGTGGCTCGTCTGGCGCAGCGCCGCGTAGCGCGAGGCGGCCGCGAGAATGTCGGCGCTGGGGCTGCTCGAGACCACGTTGCCTTCGACGAGATTGCGAATGTCGTTGTAGATGAGGCCGAGCTGCTGGCTCGGCAGCGCGCGCAGGTCGTCCGGCAGCTGCGCGAGCACGGTGTCGCGCAACCAGATCGGCTCGAAGATCTGCCACAGTGCGAGCAGCAGCAGCGCGGGGAGCACGCACCACAGCGCGACGTAGCCGCCGTGATAGCCCGGCAGGGAGTGGGAGTAGACGCGGGGACCCGCCCCGAGCACGCCGCTAACGGCGCGCTGGCGGCCGAGATAGTAGGCGAGGACCGCGAGGCCGACGACTGCGAGCAAGAGCGTCGAGGAGGCCACGCCGGTCTTCCTTATTTAGCAGCGATCTTGCCGTGCGCCTCAGTGCGCGGCGGCGGGCTTCAGCGTCTCGAGGGATTGCACTTGGGCGAGCACCGCGCGCCGCTCGTTGTCTTGCAGCGGGATCAGGCCCTTGTCCGCGAGGTAGCCGAACTCGCCCCATGCGGAATCGCTGGTGAACTCGCGGAGGTACTCGCGGATGCCGGGAATCTGGTCGACGTGCGCCTTCTTCACGTAGAAGAAGAGCGGCCGCGAGATCGGATAGCGTGCGTCGGCGATCGTGTCGAACTCGGGCGCGACGCCATTGACGCGGGAACCCTGCACTTTGTCGGCGTTCTGCTCGAGGAAGCTGTAGCCGAAGATGCCCATCGCGCGCGGGTTCGCCTCGAGCTTCTGCACGATCAGGTTGTCGTTCTCACCGGCCTCGACGTAGCCGCCATCCTCGCGCATCGTGCGGCATGCGGCGTTGCGAGCGTCTGCGGCGAGAGCCGCGATCGACGGGAACGCCTTGCAACCGCCGTCCATCGCGAGCTCCACGAACGCGTCGCGAGTGCCGGAGGTCGGCGGCGGGCCGAGCACCTCGATGTCGACGGCCGGCAGCGCCGCGTTGACCTGCGACCACACTTTGTACGGGTTCGGCACGAGCTTCCCGCTGGCGGGATCGGGCACGGTCTTCGCGAGCGCAAGATAGACGTCGCGCAGCGTGAGATCCAGCTGCTTCGCCGCCTTCGAGTTCGCGAGGACGATGCCGTCGAAGCCGATCTTCACCTCGACGATGTCCTTGACGCCGTGCTGCGCGCACGTCGCGACTTCCGACGCGGTGATCGGCCGCGACGAGTTCGCGATGTCGGGATGTTGGACTCCGACGCCGTCGCAGAACAGCTTGAGACCGCCGCCGCTGCCGGTCGACTCGATCTTGGGAGTCTTGAATTTCGGGTTCTTGCGGCCGAATTGCTCGGCGACGACGGTGGCGAACGGATACACGGTGGAGGAGCCGACGATGCTGATATAGTCTCGAACCGCCTGCGCCTGGCCGTTCGAGCAAGCGCCCGCGGCTACGAAGCAGGCGACCGCGAGCATTGGCCAGGACGAACGGCGCGAGTACTGCCGGGCTCGATTCCCCATGGATCCTCCTCGACGTGACGGGCGCGGCCCTGAGAAAGGCCGTTCTAGGGTTAGCATGTTGGCCTTGGCAGCCTAGCCAGACAATGTTAAGGAATTATTGCAGGAATCGTCGCCGAGCCCGCCGTTACTCGCTTGCGGCGCGATTAAGCGAATGAAAGCAGACGACTTATCCGCGATGTTACAAATCCGGTTCGGAGCCCGCGCGTGGACACGTTAGAGCTCGCGCGCGAGCTGATCCGCCGCCCGTCGGTCACGCCCGCGGATGCGGGCTGCCAGGAGCTCATCGAAGGCCTGTTGCGCGCTGCCGGATTCGGCGTCGAGCGGCTGCGCTTCGGGCCGGTGGACAACCTTTGGGCGCGGCGGGGCCGCGCCGCGCCGGCGCTCGTGTTCGCCGGCCACACCGACGTCGTGCCGCCCGGGCCGGCGGAGCAGTGGCGCGTGGATCCGTTCGCCGCGGCCGTCGTCGACGGCGAGCTCGTCGGCCGCGGCGCCGCGGATATGAAGGGCAGCCTCGCCGCCATGATCAACGCGTGCCGGCGCTTCGCCGAGCGCTATCCGCAGCATGGCGGATCGCTCGGCATGCTCATCACGAGCGACGAGGAAGGCGCGGCCGACGACGGCACGCTCAAGGTCATGCAGACGCTCGCGCAGCGCGGCGAGACGTTCCAATACTGCGTCGTCGGCGAGCCGTCGAGCGCGGAGCGGCTCGGCGACACGGTGCGCGTCGGCCGGCGCGGCAGCCTGTCGGGCATCATGACGATCCGCGGCGTGCAGGGCCACGTCGCCTATCCGCTGCAGTCCGACAACCCGATCCACGCGCTCGCGAAGTTTGTGGCCGCGATCACGCGCGAGCCGGTCGACGGCGGCAACGAGCACTTCCCGCCGACGACGTTCCAGATGGTCAACGTGCAGAGCGACGCGGGCGCGCCGAACGTCGTGCCGGGCGAGCTCAAGTGCCGCTTCAACCTGCGCTACTCCACCGTCTGGACGCACGCGCAGCTGTCGGCGCACATCGAGGCGTTGCTGAAGCAGCTCGGCATCTCCTACGAGATCCGCTGGCGAGTCGCCGGCGAGCCGTTCCTGACCAGGCCCGGCAAGTTGACGGCCGCGGTGCAGCAAGCGATCGCGGAAGAAGCCGGGCTCACGACGGAGCTCTCGACGAGCGGCGGCACATCGGACGGCCGGTTCATTGCGCCCTACGGCGTCGACGTGATCGAGCTCGGGCCGATCAACAAGACGATCCACCAGGTGAACGAGCACGTCGCGGCCGCCGATCTCGACCGCCTCGAGCGCATGTACTTCAGGATCGCGGAGCTGCTGTTGGCGGGGTCAGACGCCTCGCGCTGACGCCGCGGCGCGCACGCGCATCACCGCCTCCGCGCACGCATGCCGCGCGCCTTCGCCGCCGCCCTGCCTTCCTGCTTCTGCGCCGCATACAGCGCCGGGAGCTCGTGCACGCCATCGCCCGTCATGAACGGATCGACCACGCGCACACTGCCGTAGTGGCGGCCGTGCGCGAAGTCTTCGGAGAGAATCTCCGCAACACCGTAAACCTCGGCGTACGCCCACAAATGAGCGTCGAACCAGGATAGACCGTACATCGCCGTGCCACGCAGCGCCGTGCGCAGGACATCTCGCGTCGGATAGAGAACCGGGAACTGTGCCGTGAGATGCTCCGCTCTTACGCGCGCCTCCTCGAGCGGCAGCAACGGCGCGCCGCCGAGGTCTCTACGCGGGCGGATCACCGCGGCGACGAACTCGACGATGCATTGGTGCGCCAGTACCACGCTGTCGTCGAGCTGGCCGGCGCGCAAGATCTCGTCCGCTCTGCGTTGCTTGGCCCGATCGCGAGGATCGACGCGGTACACGAGCAGGTTGGTATCAACGAGGCTTGCCACGCGTGTACAGATCCTCTCGTCGCCAGTCGCGCTCGCTGGGAGACTCGGCCGGAAGGTCCATCCCCTTTTCGTGCTGCCGCTGCCGCGCGGTGTCCTCGTCGAAGAGCCGCAGCCGCTCCTCTTTGCTCAACGACTCACTCGCGCGACGCCCGGCCGGAACCAGGCGGATGGTGTCGCCCGCGGGCACGAACTCGACCTCATCGCCCGGAGCGATGCCGTACTCGTCGGCGATGCGCTTCGGGATCGTGACCTGGAGCTTGCTCGTGATCTTCGCCATGTCCTTACTTTAGCAAGGACGCCGTCCTTGATCTAGTCGCGACGCGGCAACGCCGAGCAAGCAGGGCTCGCCACCCGCGCCATCGGTGAGCAACCACCATGACTGCCTGTTCGTCGCGAAGGAGAGTGACACCGGGCGCCCTATTGACGGGCAATCGGGCGGACGCCCGCTCGGTGTGCGTGACGCTAGCGCGCGACGCGGGTCCAGTTCGCCAGGACGCTCAACGCGCCGAGCGCCACGAACCAGATCAGCACCCAGGTCGGCATCGCGAGCCCCCAGAATTGCCAGTTGACCTCGTGGCACTCGCCCGACCCGTTGAACACCATGTTCAACACGTCGCGCAGCGGAAACGCATCCCAGAGATACGCGAGGCCCGGCCCGCACGATGGCACTTTCTCCGGCGGCAAATGTTGGACGTGCACGTGCCAGCTCGAGATCCCAGCGCCCGTAGCCGCGACGAGCGCGCCGAGCACTCCGTACACGCGCGCGCCCACGCCGCGCGGCGCGTGCAGCGCACCGGCGAGGAACACGACGCCCAGCGCGATCATCGCGATGCGCTGGAAGACGCAAAGCGGGCACGGCTCGAGGTGCAGCGGCCCGTACTCGGTGTAGAGCGCGTAGCCCATGAGCGCGACGACGATGCCGACGCCGAGGGCGTTCCACGCCCGTCGCTGTGCCCGCGAGGAGATCAGGACCGGGTCTCCTGCCTGCGGGTGCCCTGCTCTACCTCCGCCTCGATGTTTTTCACACCGGTGTAGCGGACGTCCTTGCCGTGAACCATGAAGATCACGTACTCGCAGATGTTCTTCGCGTGGTCGCCGATGCGCTCGAGCGCGCGCGCCAACCAGGTCGAGTCCATGATCCGCGAGATCGTGCGCGGGTCTTCCATCATGAACGTGATGCCTTGGCGGTAGATCGACTCGTACTCCTCGTCGACCGCGTCGTCGGCCTTGACGACCTCGAGCGCGCCCTTGGTGTCGAGACGCGCGAACGCGTTGAGCGAGCCGTGCACCATCGCCTTCACGTGGCGCGCGAGGTTGCGGAGCTCGCGGTAGTTCGTGGACGGACGCTCGACGCTCGCGAGCCGCGCGGCGAGCACGCCGATCTTCTCGGCCTCGTCGCCGATCCGCTCGAGGTCGGTGATGGTCTTCAGCGTGGCGATCACGAGCCGCAGGTCGCTGGCGGTCGGAGCGCGAGTGGCGAGGATGCGGCTGCACTCCTCGTCGATGCTGACCTCCATGCGGTTGACCTTGATGTCGTCCTCGGCGACCTGGAGACCGAGCTCGCTGTCGGCGTCGGTCAGCGCCTTGATCGCGCGGTCGAGCTGCTCCTCGACGAGGCCGCCCATGGCCAGGACAGAGCTGCGCACGTGCTCGAGGTCCTCGTTGAACTTCCTCGAGATGTGGTGCCCTAGGTCTTCGACTTCCATCGCCTTGGTCCTTGGTTCAGCCGGCCAATGATAGTACGGAGTCTCGCGCGGCTATAGTGCGACTTGAGTCGCTCCGCCGCGATACGCGACCCGCGAGGCCGGGAACGAGCAGCTGAACGCGCTGCCCTCGCCCTCGACGCTGCGGATGCCCAACGTGCCTTCATGTCGCTGTAACGCGTGCTTGACGATCGCGAGACCGAGGCCGGTGCCGCCGCTCGCGCGCGAGCGCCCCGGGTCGACGCGGTAAAAGCGCTCCGTGATCCGCGGGATCTGCTCCTCGGGGATGCCGATACCCGTGTCGATGACCTCGAACACGGCGGCGTCGCCCTCGGTCTTCCACACGATCTGCACGGAGCCGGCCGGCGGCGTGAAGCGCACGGCATTGTTCACGATGTTGTAGAAGATCGAATGCAGCTCCGACTCGCTGCCGAGCAGCGCGACGTCGGCCTCGATCTTGAGGCTCACGGAAGGGCGGTGGCCCGCCGCCTGAAACTCCCGAGCGATGAGCTTGAGCATCGCGATCACGTCGACGAACTCGGGGGGCGCGCCTTCGTCGGCGGACTCGAGACGCGTGAGCTCGATCAAGTCGCGCAGGATTCGCGTCATGCGCTCCGCCTGACGCTGCATCTCTCCGACGGGTGCGTGCCAGCTCTGCGGAATCTCCGCGTCGTCGGCGAGCGAGTCCAGGTAGCCGCTGATCACGGTGAGCGGCGAGCGCAGCTCGTGCGACGCGTTGGCCACGAAGTCGCGCCGCGTGCGCTCGAGGCTCACCTCGCGCGTGATGTCGCGGACGATCGCGAGGCGCTGGTCCTTGCCGTAGGGGATGATCTGCACGGTGAGCCAACCCACGTCCTCGCGCGGCGCCGGTACGGTGATCGGCTCCGGGGTCGGCTCGGCGAGATACGCGACGAAGTCGGGATGGCGCAGCAGGTTGTCGAGGCGGTTGCCGATGTCCGTCGCTGGATTCAGGCCGAGCAGCCGCGTAGCCGCCGGGTTGAACCAGACGATCTCGTGGTCCGCATTCAATATGATGCCGCCGTCGCTGAGCGCGCCCGTACTCTCGCGAACCTCGCGCAGCAGCCTGTGATATTTCTTCTTGCGGTTACGCGCCTTGGCGCGGACGCGGTCGATACGCGCGAAGATCTCCGCCCAGAGGCCGCGCGTCGCGAACAGGGGCACGCGCGCGTGCCCGTCGAGGACGCGGTCGAGCAGGAAGACGTTGCGCAGGACGTGACCGACATACGCCGCGAACGCACCCGCGAGCCACCAACCGCTGCCGCCGAACCACCAACCGAGCAATAGAGCCGCGCCGAGCCAACCGGCCAACGCTGCAAATTGTGAGGCCCAACGGTTCGGTAGAGTCACGTCTGCTGCATTTACGTCTGCCCGGGTGAGAACCGGTAGCCCGCGCCGCGTACGGTACGAATCAGTTTATCGTATCCGTAGGGGGTGAGCGCCTTGCGCAGCCGGCGGATGTGCACGTCGACCGTGCGCTCCTCGACGTAGACGTTGCCGCCCCAGACGCGGTCGAGCAGCTGCGCCCGGCTGTAGACCCGGTCGGGGTGATGCATGAAGAACTCGAGCAGACGGTATTCCGTGGGGCCGAGCGCGATCTCCGCTCCGTTCACGGTGACCTGGTGGCTCGCCGCGTCGAGCTTGAGTTGGCCGACGTTCACGACCTCGCCCTCGGCCACGGTCGAGCGCCGCAACGCCGCACGGATCCTCGCGAGCAGCTCGCGCTGGGAGAACGGCTTCACGATGTAGTCGTCGGCGCCGCCGTCGAGGCCCGCGACGCGATCGTCTTCCTCGACGCGCGCGGTCAACATAATCACGGGGATCTCGCGCGTGTGGGGGTCGCGCTTGAGCTGACGGGTGAGCTCGAGCCCGCTGATGTCCGGCAGCATCCAGTCCATCAGCACGAGGTCGGGATGGCCGTCCGCGATCGCCGCGCGTGCCTGGTGCCCGTCGCCCGCGGGCCGGACTTCGTAACCCGCCCGCCCCAGATTGAACGAGAGCATGTCACGAATCGGTTGCTCGTCCTCGACCACGAGGATTTTCTTCTGGGTCATCGGCCGCTCATCGGGTGAGATCCCTTCGCGCCCATTAGAGTCGACCAATATTACAGTCTGGTTAAGAGCTGCGCCGCCACGCCGTGTGCTCGCGCAGGTACACCGGCAGCGCCTGGGCGGCCCCCACGGCGCGGCCGGCCGCGAGGTCGCGCTCCGCCTGGGGGAACAGGTCCTCCGCGGCGGGCTTCAAGTCGGGCAGCACGCGCTCAGCCGAGGTGGCGAGCGCCTCGAGCGCCGCCCGGTGCGCGGCGAGGCCGTCGCCGACCGCGGTCCAGCCGGCAGCCCAAGCGGGCGCGATCTCGGCGGGCGCCCCGAGCCGCTCCGGACCGGCCGGCTCGGCAAGGCCGTCGCGCACCTCGAACTCGCCCCAATACGCTTCGCCCATGTGCGCGTCGACGCAGACGAGCGAACGGCGCGCCCCGGCCGTTCGAAACGCCCCTTGCGCGAGGCACAGCAGGCTCGACACCGGCAGCAGCGGCACGCCGCTCGGGGCCGCGAAACCCTGGGCCACGGCCGCGGCCACGCGCAGGCCCGAGAACGAGCCCGGCCCGCGGCCGAAGGCGATCCCGTCGAGCGCGCGGAGCGTAAGCCCGGCGTCGGCGAGCAACTCGTCCGCGAGCGCGAGCAACCGCTCGGTCTGCTCGCGAGGCGTCGCGATCGTCCGCACGGCGATCCCCTCCGGCAGCCGCAACGCGACCGAGCCGGCCGCGCTCGAAGTCTCGATGCCGAGCAGCTTCATGACGCGGCCGCGGCCGGCAGCTCGCGGGGCGCGGCGAGCGTAGCCGCGAACTCGAGCGCGTCGCCGAGCTCCTCCAAGAGCGGCATCGGCGGCAGGCTCGCGAGGAACGTGCGTCCGTAGGAGCGGCTGCGCAAGCGCGGGTCGCCGAGCACGATCAAGCCGCGATCGTCGAAGTCGCGAATCAAACGCCCCGCTCCCTGCTTGAGCGCGAGCACCGCGTGCGGCAGCTGAAACTCGTTGAACGGATCGCCGCCGACGCGGCGGATCGCCTCGATGCGCGCCTGCACGAGCGGATCGCTCGGCACGGCGAACGGCAGCTTGTCGATGAGCACGAGCCGCAGCGCCGGGCCGCGCACGTCGACGCCCTGCCAGAAGCTGCCCGTGCCGAGCAGAATCGCGTTGCCCTCCGCGCGAAAGTCGTTCAGGAGCTCGCTGCGCGAGCCGCGGCCCTGAACGAGCAACCGCCCCGGCAACGCCTGGCGCTCGATCCACGACTGCGCGCGCTGCAGCGCGCGGTAGCTCGTGAACAGCAGGAACGCGCCGCCACCCGCGGCTTCGACGAGTGGCCACGCCGCGGCCATCAGGCTCTCGACGTAGACCTCATCGCTGGGATCGGGCAGACCCTGGGGTATGTAGACGCGCGCATTGCGCGCGTAGTCGAACGGGCTCGGCAGCACCGTCGTGAGCGCGTCGCGCAGACCGACGCGGCCGAGGAAGTGCGCGAAGTCGTTGCCGACGGCGAGCGTCGCCGAGGCGAACACCCAGGCGCCGCCCTGAGCCTCGATCCTCGCAGCCAACGCCGTGCCGACGTCGAGCGGCGTCCAATGCGCGGCGACGTTGCCGGCCCCGCAGTCGACCCAGCGGAGGCCCAGGTCCGCGTCGGCGACGACGATCGTACGCAGACGCGCGGCGCCGTCGGCGCAGCGCTCCGCGCATTGCCGGAGGCCGGCGCTCGCGTCCGCCAGCGACTCGAGCAACGCGGCGAGCTCGTCGAGCACCTGCCGGCCGTCGGCAAGCGCGTCGCGGAGCGCCGCGGGTGCCGCGGGCCACGGCAAGCGCCCCGCTGCCGGCGCGGCGGCGTGCCGCAGCCCGAAGATGAGCCGGCCGAGCGACCCGAGCGCCTCCCCGACTTCCGCGCCGACGCCCGCGGTCAGCGCTTCGCTGTACAAGTCGCGGCCGAGCGCCTCGAGCTCGCGCGTGCCGAGCGTGACGCCGAAGAACTGCTGGGCGATGTCGGGCAACAAATGGGCTTCGTCGACGATCACTGCGTCGGCGCCGGGCAAGAGCTCGCCGAAGCCGTTTTCCTTGAGAGCCAGGTCCGCGAGCAGCAAGTGGTGATTGACGATCACGATGTCGGCCGCCTGCGCGCGCCGGCGCGCCTCGACGACGAAGCAGCTGTCGTAGTGCTCGCAACGGCTGCCGAGACAGTTGTCGACGGTCGACGTGACCGTGGAGCGCAGCGCGTGATCCTCCGCGAGGTCCTCGAGCTCCGTTAGGTCACCGCTGTCGCTGGCGCGGCCCCACTCGGCGAGCGCGCGCAGCGCCGCCACGGTCTCCGCGTCGCGCGTGCCGTCGTGCCGCGCGTTCTCCAGGCGGTGCCAGCACAGATAGTTGTTGCGGCCCTTGAGCAGAGCCACGCGCGCCGGCCGGCCCACGACGGCGCCGAGCAGCGGCAGATCGCGCGCGAACAACTGATCTTGGAGCGTGCGGGTGCCGGTCGAGATGATCGCGTGGCGGCCCGACAGCAGCACGGGCAACAGGTAGGCGAAGGTCTTGCCGATGCCCGTACCGGCTTCGATCGCCACGTGCCGGCCGCTGTCGAGCGCAGCCGCGACGAGCTGCGCCATCCGCTCCTGCGCCTCGCGATAGCTGAAACCCGGCAGGCGTGCGGCGAGCGCGCCGCCCGGGCTGAAGATGTCGGCAAGGTCGAGCATGGAGAGGGGCCACTATAGCCCGAACGTGGGCGCGCGCGAGCGGCGGATCCTAGGCGGTTCGCCCAGAAACTCAGCGGGCGACCGCGCGGAACCGCACGAACCCGGTCGCGTCGGCGGCGAACGGCGTTCGGAGGCGCCAGCGGATGTGCGTGTAGTCGTCGGGTCCGGCGGCGCGGCGCCTCCCGTCCTCGACGGCCACCGAGAGCTCGTTCGGCTGACCGAAGATCCGCCCCCCGTCCACCGAGAACAACACCTCGCAACCCGGGCCGGACGCGCTACCTGCAACGTAACGCACCTCGGCGGGAATGGGCTTCGTGATCCGCACGTCGTCGACGAGCCTGCCGCTCGCGTTCTTGAACCTCACGGTATAGACGAGCTCGTCGCCGGGCTCCGGCGCGACCGTCGGCGGCAGCGCCACGAGCGGCGCGCCGGCCCCGCCGGCTCCCGCCGCGAGCTTCTCGACCAGCGTGCGGACCTCGAGCCCGGACGCCGCCCCTTCGCCGCCGCGTTGCGCGGCCGCTCCTGCCGCCGCCAGGGCGGCGAGCGCGAGGACTCCGAGACGCGCTGCGCCGCCGAGCCCCGGCCGCCGTCCGCGGCTCGAACGTGCTGCTCGCACGACACGAGCCACAGGTCGCAAGCGCAGCAACGGCGCGGGTTGCGGCTCACGCATTCCCAAGCTGCCGCACGGTATACTACGGCGCTCCATCATTTACCCGGGCTAGATCCTTCATCCATGACGACGCGTCTCAAGAGTCTCAGCGACTGGGTCGCTGAGGTAGCCGAGCTTACACGACCCGACCGAATCCACTGGTGCGATGGCACCGACCAGGAATACCGCAAGCTGCTCGACGAGATGCTCGACAGCGGCACGCTGCTGGAGCTCAACCAGCAACACTATCCCGGCTGCTACTTGCACCGGTCCGACCCCGAGGACGTCGCACGGGTCGAGCACCTGACCTTCGTCTGCGCCCGGGACAAGACGGACTCCGGTCCGAACAACAACTGGATGCCGCCGGACGAGGCCAAGGACCTCATGAAGTCGTGCTTCGCCGGCAGCATGCGCGGCCGCACGATGTACGTGATTCCGTACTGCATGGGGCCGATCGACTCGCCGTACGCGCGCTGCGGCGTCGAGATCACCGACAGCGCGTACGTCGTCGCGAACATGTATTTAATGACGCGGATCGGCAAACCCGCGCTCAAACGAATCGAAAAAGACAAAACCTTCGTCAGAGGCCTGCATTCGACGGGCGAGCTCGATCCGGAACGCCGCTACATCATGCACTTCCCCGAGGAGCTCGCGATCATGAGCTACGGCTCGGGCTACGGCGGCAACGCGTTGCTCGGCAAGAAATGCCACGCGCTCAGGATCGCGAGCTATCAGGCCCGCACCGAGGGCTGGCTCGCGGAGCACATGCTGATCGTCGGCGTGCAGAGCCCTGCCGGCGACACCCACTACCTCGCCTGCGCTTTCCCGTCGGCGTGCGGCAAGACCAACCTCGCGATGCTGATCCCACCCGCGAGCCAGAAGGGCTGGAAGGTCTGGACGCTCGGCGACGACATCGCCTGGATGCATCTCGGTCCCGACGGCCAGCTCCGCGCCATCAACCCGGAGGCCGGCTACTTCGGCGTCGTGCCGGGCACCAACCCCCAAACCAACCGCAATGCGTTCGAGATGATCGGCAAGGACACGATCTTCACGAACGTCGCGCTGACCGCCAACAACGACCCGTGGTGGGAGGAGAAAGGCGAAGGCGCGCCGGTGACGGACTGGGTCGGCCGGCCTTACGCGGCCGCGAACGGTCCTGCCGCTCACCCGAACTCGCGCTTCACGGTGTCAGCCAAGCAAAACCCGAGCTACTCGAAGCTCGCGGAAGCCCCCGAGGGCGTTCCGATCTCGGCGCTCGTGTTCGGCGGCCGCCGCCGCGAGCTCGCGCCGCTCGTCTACCAGGCCAAGGACTGGGCGCACGGCGTGCTCGTCGGCGCGAGCGTGGCCTCCGAGACCACCGCGGCCGCGACCGGCAAGGTCGGCGTGGTGCGCCGCGACCCGATGGCCATGAAGCCATTCTGCGGCTACAACTACGGCGATTATTGGGCGCACTGGTTGAGCTTCGCCAAGCGCTCGCAGAGCCTGCCGAAGATCTTCCACGTCAACTGGTTCCGCCGCGACGCCAACGGCAAGTTCCTGTGGCCGGGGTTCGGCGAGAACCTGCGCGTGCTGCGCTGGATCATCGAGCGCTGCGACAACAAGGTCGCCGCCGTCGAAACGCCCATCGGCTACCTGCCGAAGCCGGGTGACATCGACTTGAAGGGCCTCGAGGTGTCGAACGGTACTCTCGAGCAGCTGCTCGCGGTCGACCGCGGTCAATGGCGTGCGGAGATGGAGCACATCGCCGAGTACTTCGCCGAGTTCGGCGACCGACTGCCGAAGGAGCTCGAGGCCGAGCACCGGAAGGTGCTGAGCGCCCTCACCTAAACGCTCGGGGTCAGCCGACGGAACGGGAACTGCCCGTCGCTACTCTTCGACTACGTAGTGGACGGCTAAGGCCGTGCCGGGCTGCGCGACGCGGCCGAGGCCGATGACGCCTTCGCCTGTGAGTTGGGTGCTATCGCGGCGCACGAAGATTTCCTCGCCGGCGTTGGTTTGGACGAACGTGCCGTTGGTGCTCTCGTCGACGAGCGTGAACTTGTCGCGGCTCGCCTCCACGCGGGCATGCACGCGTGAGATCAGATTGCCCTTGACGACGACGTCGTTGTCTTCCGCGCGGCCGAGCGTCGCGCTCTTGCGGCCCTCGCCGACCGTCACCTCACGGCCCTGATAGCGCAGCGAGAGGCGCTTCGGCCGGACGCTCTTGTTGCGGCCGAGGCCCACGGTGGGCAGCATGCTCGTGGCTTCCTCGGGCTGCCACAGCACCTCGAAGAGCACCACCTCGTCGGCCTTGCCGCGAACGGTCGCGATGTCGATCTGCCGCGCGGTGGACTGCCACTCGGGCGACAGCCGTTCCACCGTCGACAGCGTGGTGATGATCTGCTTGGCCTTGGCCTGGCTCGTCATGCGGTTCGCCGTATGGACCGCGGAGCCGAAGATATCGCGCTGCTCCTGCACGACCGGCCCGAAGTGGCAACCGATCCGGATCGCGACGTGGCCGTTCTCGTGCGCGAGCTCGGAGTCGGTGGAGATCTTCTCCTGCATGCGCTTGGCCGCGTTCATGGCGTCGTCGGGCGTCGGGAAGGTCGACATCACCTCGTCGCCCATCGTCTTGATGACGGTGCCTTTGTTGGCTTCCGTGGCCTCGCGCATGATGTCGAGGCAACGCCCCACCATCTCGCGTGCCTTGGCGTCGCCGAGCTGCTCGTAAAGCTGCGTGCTGCCCACCACGTCGGCGAACAGAATCGCAACCTCGATGTCCTTACCCATGGCTTCCTTCTTGAGTGCGCATCCGAGGGGAGCCGCCGGCGATTATACGCCAATGGCGCAGGCCGACGCCGCGCTGCAACTTTCGTGGTCGATGCATCGACGAGCAGTCACGTGCCGTAGTGCATTCATGCTCGGCCGCGGACGCCGAACCGGGCTGTCACTTTTCGGCGACGATGTATGCGATCCAAGCGAGATCCGCTTCTCCCGTCGCGTGCTCGGTAAACTCGCCGTTGCCGCCGCCTTCGCCGTCGTCCCCCTCCCAGTAGATGCGGCTCTTGCGGAAGCCGGCCTCCTCGAGGAGCTCGCGTAGCTCCGGCAACGTCCACAGCCGCCAGTCGTAGGTGAAGGCCTTCTTGATCTTGGATCCGTCGGGGAACTTGAAATGGATGTGGCAGACGATGCGGTTCGTCACGGGCTCGAAGACGGCTTGATCCCAGACGTACGTGAAGCCGTCGAGCTTGGTCTTCTCCTTCTGGATATCCGATGCGTCCGGGCCGCCGAACGCGTCGAGGAAGAACACGCCGTCCGGCTCGAGCGCCGCGCGCACGCGCGAGAAATAGTGGCGCATCTCGGCGCGCGTCTTGAAGCAGTAGTAGCTGAAGTTGAACGCACCGACGAGGTCGACGGGATCCGTGTCGACGTTGCGCACGTCGTCGTTCAAGAGCTTCACCCGGGCGCGGGCGGATTCGGGCAGACGCGCCACGCGGTTGCGGCGGCCCCAATCGAGCACGGCTGCGTCGACGTCGACGCCCACCGCGTGCCGATTCGCGCCGCTGCGGGCCCACTCGCACGAGGCGCTCGCGGTGCCGCAAAAGTCCTCGCGAAAGCTCACGGCCTCGCGGCCGCGCAGCGCGCGGAACGTGTCCTGGAGAAACTCGACTTCGACGTCGACGGCCTGGACCGACAGCTCGTAGAGCTCGTGGACGTCGGCCCGCTCCGCCATCGAGCCTGACACCTTCTTCTTCGGATTCGCGCTCACCCCGGCACCTCGTCGTCGTTGATCTTGTCTGCCGGATTGTAGCGAGATCGCGCTCGGCCGTGCAGGGCGCTCGCGAGCTAGGACCAGTTGAACGCGGGCTCAACCGCGACCTCGCGCGACGCAGCCGCAGCGGGTCTCGGATCCCGTGGCTCCGACGCCGCCACATCGGCCGCGAGAGAGTGCAAGCGCTCGAGCCCGGCCGATCCGTGCGGCAGGTGCGTGAGCTCGCGGCGCCAACGCCGGCCGCCGGGCCGGCCCGCGCGCAGACCGAACAGATGCCGCGTCATCGAGCGCAGCGGCGTGCCCCGCGCGAGCTCGCGGTCGACGTAACGCAGGAAATGATCGAGCGCGACGTCGAGCCGTCGCGGCGCGACGTCGAAGATCAGCGCGTCGAGCTCGGCGAGCAGCGCGAGGTCGTCCACGGCCGCCCGGCCGAGCATGACGCCGTCGACGCGCGCCAACTGCGCGACGCACTCGGCGGTCGACTTGAGCCCGCCGTTGATCACGACGCAAAGCCCCGGGAAGTCCGCCTTCAGCCGATGGACGCGAGGATGGTCGAGCGGCGGAATCTCGCGGTTCTCTCTCGGACTGAGACCCTTGAGCCAAGCTTTGCGCGCGTGGACGATCAGCGTGCCGCACCCGGCGCCGATCACGCGCGTGACGAGCTCGCAAAGGAACTCGTACGAGTCGTGCTCGTCGACGCCGAGCCGCGTCTTGACCGTGATCGGAACCGCGACGGCGGCGCCCATGGCGGCCACGCAGTCGGCGACGACGCCGGGCGTGCGCATCAGCGCCGCGCCGAAACAGCCCGCCTGAACCCGATCGCTCGGGCAGCCGACGTTCAAATTGATCTCGTCGTAACCCGCGTCGGCGCCGAGCCGAGCCGCGACGGCGAGCTCGTGCGGCTCGCTGCCGCCGAGCTGCAGAGCGACCGGATGCTCGGCCGCGTCGAACTCGAGCAGCCGTCGCGCGTCGCCATGAAGGAGCGCGCGCGCGGTGATCATCTCGGTGTACAGGCGCGCGTGCGGCGCGAGCAGCCGCAAGAGGTACCGGAAGTGCCGGTCCGTGCGGTCCATCATCGGTGCGACGCAGAGTCGGTGCGAGCTCATGGGACGAAGCGTGACGGGAAGTGCCGCCATCATACGCGATGCGCGCGACGGCGGCGGTCGTACCTCGAAGGGCCTTCGCGAGACTCTCGCCGCACAGGGTCGCAGCGACGCCAAATCGGCGGCGCGGATCAGGCGCGGATTCGATCCCGCCCGGGGCGAATCGGCAGATCGGCCACGGATTGCGGCACGGCGATGAAGAAGCCCTGCGCAAAGGACACCCCGAGCTCGCCGAGCCGCCGCATCACCTCGCGGCTTTCGACGCGCTCGGCGATCGCTTGAATCTTGAAGGCCTTCGCCATGCGCGCGATCGCCTCGACGACGCACTCGTCGGCCGGGTCGCGCGTCACGTTGCGGATGAATTGGCCGTCGATCTTCACGTAGTCGACAGGCAGGTTCTTGAGATAGGTCAGCGACGACAGCCCCGTGCCGAAGTCGTCGAGCGAGAACCGGCAGCCGCGGCTCTTGAGCGCGCGCATGAAGCCAACGACCTGCCCCAGGCTCGCGATCGCCGCGGTCTCCGTAATCTCGAAGCACAGCGCGCCGGGCGGCACCGCGGCCGCGGTGAGCTCGTCGAGCAGGAAGTCGAGAAAGCGCGCGTCGTTGAGAGTCGTGCCCGAAAGATTGATCGCTAGCGTATAGGGCGCGGTGCCCGGCTCGCCGCGATAGACGAGCGTCTCGAGCGTGTGGCTGATGACCCAGCGATCGAGGCTCGGCATCAAGTTGTAGCGCTCCGCCGCGGGGATGAAGGCGGTGGGCATGACGAGCTCGCCGCGCTCGTCGCGCATTCTGAGCAGCAGCTCGTAGTGCGGCCAAGCGGCGCCTTCGCCGCCCTCGTCGGCGGCATTCGCCGGAGCTTGAACGCGACCGATCGGCACGATCGGCTGATAGTAGAGCTCGAACCGCTCCTCCTCGAGCGCGCGCGTGATCCGCGCGACCCACAGCATCTCTTGGTGCCGCTCGGCCGCGTCACCTTCCTCGTAGACGTGGATCCGGTTGCGGCCCAAGTCCTTCGCCACGTAGCAAGCGACGTCGGCCGCGCTCATCAGGCTGCCGACGCTCTCGCTCGCCGCCTCCATCGGCGCGATGCCGATACTGACGCCAACCTGCATCGAGCTGTCGCGCCACGCGAAGCGAAAGGCCGCGATCGCGGCCCTGAGCCCTTCCGCAATCTCCGTCGCGCGCTGCAACGTACAGTCGGCGAGCAATACCGCAAACTCGTCGCCGCCCAGACGGGCCGGCGTGCCGCCCGCAGGAACATTCGCGCGCAGTACGTCGCCGAGCTGGCGGAGCAGTAGGTCGCCCGCGGCGTGCCCGCACGTATCGTTGACGACCTTGAACTGATCGAGGTCCATGTAGAGCAGCGCGCTCGAGCGCGCCGGATCCTTCTGCACGGCCTGCAGCGCGCCGGACAGGCGCTCCTCGAACTCACGGCGGTTGATGAATCCCGTGAGCGAGTCGTGGCTCGCGTAGTAGGCGAGCTTGCGATGCAGCTGCCGCTCGTGGCTCACGTCGTGAAACACCATCACGGCCCCGACGACGACCCCGGCGCGGTCCTGAATCGGCGCGGCCGAGTCCTGGATCGCAATGCCGCTGCCGTCGCGGCCCGCCAGCACGACGTCGTCCGCGAGATCGACCACGCGGCCCTCGCGCAGGCAGCGCAACACCGGGTTCTCGACGACCGCGCCGCTCGACTCGTCCGTGAGCCTGATGATCTCGTCGATCGGCCGGCCCTGCGCCTCGTGCCGCTGCCAGCCCGTGAGCTTCTCGGCCACGGGGTTCAGATACTCGACGTTGCCGTCGGCGTCGGTGGTGACGACCGCGTCGCCAATCGACTGCAGCGTCACCTGGGCGCGCTCTTTCTCGTTGAACAGGGCGCGCTCGGCGGCCTTGCGCTGCGTGATGTCGGTGACGGTGCCCTCGAAATAGAGCGCCCGGCCCTCGGCGTCGACGACGACTCGCGAGTTCTCGATCGCCACGATGAACCGCCCGTCGCGCTTGCGCAGCTGATACTCGAAATTGCGCACGCGGCCGTAGCTCTTGAGCTCCGCGACCAACCGCTCGCGCTCCCGCGGCTCGACGAAGAGCTCGGCCATGTTGCGCGCGCCGAGCTCGAGCTGATCGTCGTAGCCCAGCATGCGCGCGAACGCCGGGTTCACCGACAGGATCTCGCCGCTCGGCTTCGCCTGGAAGACGCCGTCGACCACGTTGTCGAACAGCGCGCGAAACCGCGCCTCGCTCTCGCGGAGAGCCGTCTCGTCTTCCTTGCGTCGGATCGCTATCCCCAAGAGCTGCGTGAGTCGCGTGACGAGGTCGAGCTCTTCCGTCTTCGGGCTGCGCACGGCATCGAAATAGAGCGCGAGCGTGCCGTGAATCCTCTCGCCCGCCGTGACGATCGGCGTCGAGCAGCAGGCCAGCACTCCGTGCACCGTCGGCACTTGCGCGAGCTCGGACCACAACGGGTCGGTCGCGATGTCGCGCACGACGACCTGGCGCCCGAGCGAGGCCGCGGCGCTGCACGCGCTAGTCTTGAGACCCACCGGCACCAGGGCGAGCGCGGCGACGACCGGCTCGGGCAACCCGCTGGCCGCCGCGAGCTTGAGCCGCCGCGTGTCGTTCTCGAGCAGCATCACGGCCGCCCCCACCGGCGCATGCAGCTGCTCCACGAGCCGGACGACGGCCTGGAACGTGCGCTCGAGCGGCGCGTTCGCGGCGATGAGCTCGAGCACCCGCCGCTCGCCGTAGGCCAGCGTGTCGGCGTGCCGCCGCGCGGCGATATCGATGACGCTGGCGCGGATCAGCCGATGCTGCGACGACGGCAAGCGGATGAACCGCACCTCGCACGGAATCTCGGCGCCGGCGGAATCGCGGTGCAGCCACTCGAATACGGGCCGCCCGCCCTTGAGCGCGCGGTCCACGTAGCCGCGCTGCAGGCCGAACGACGGCAGACCGTCGCTCTGGAGCTCGGGGCTGATCGCACGCGGGCCCACGCGCAACAGCTCGTCGCGGGTGAGCTTGAAGAGCCTCGCCGCGTTCTCGTTCGCGTCCACGAAGCGGTCTTGGTCCACGTCGAGCACCACGATCGCCTCGGGGGAGTTCTCGACGAGCGCGCGATAGCGCGCCTCGCTCTCGCGCAGCGCCTGCTCGTCTTGCAGACGCTCGGTCACGTCGCGCATGCAGATCACGAAGCACTGACCGTCGGCACCGCCTTGCGCCTTGCTGACGGACACCTCGGCCGTGAAGCGCTGGCCGCCGGCGCGGCGCGCTTCGACTAGCGCGGGCGCGACGTCCACGAAGGTGTCGGCCACGGATTCGGCGAGCGCCTCGAGCGCCGGGCGGGCCGGCACGAGCTGCGGAATGAGCGCCGCGACGTCGCCGCCGACGAGCTCGGCAGGCGTCGTCGCGAACAGGCGGCCGGCGGCGGTATTGGCGCCGAGCACGCGGCCGTCGGCGCCGACGGTGACGATCGGATCCTTGACGTTGTCGAGGATCGCGTGAAGCGACGGACCCGCCGGGCTCAGGGACTCCGGAGCGCCGTCGTAGCCGGCGAGCACCTCGAGCAAGCTATCGCGCGCCGAAGGACCGGCCAGCGCCGCCGCGATGTTGCTTCGAAAGCGATCCTTCGCCATGACTTGCCGACCGTTCCCTGGTGAGTCGGATTACTTGGGTGCCGGCCGAACGGTCTCGACCGCGGGCAGAAGAACCACTCCCTCGCCCTCCCCCGCGGCGGCGGGCGCACGCGCCGCCTGCGCCGTCGGCTTCGCGGCGGGGACCCGCAGCGGGATGGCGACGGAGCGCGTCTGCGTCGCGTCCCCGATCGTTCCCTGCGCCGTGACGCTCAGATACGACGTCGCGTCGGCGAGCGGCACGACAGTCACGGTCCAGGCGCCCGGCTTCCCCGCCACCGGCGCTTGCGCGGCGACGAGCAGCGCCTCCGGGTCCGCCGCCCGAACGTCGAGCGCGAGGTCGCGGACCTCGGCCGAGGCGCGAACCTCGATCGAGACCTCGAGCACGGCGCCGACCGCGGGCTCTGCCGCCAGCGCGAACTCGATCGTGATCGGCGCCGTGGGCTTGCCGGGCGATCTCGTCGGCGGGCTAGCCTGCGGGCGCGGCGCGCCGCTGGCCGCAGCGCAGACGCACGCGAGCATCGCCGCCGCGAGCCGTGTAGCGCGGCGCGTCATGGCGACGCCACCGTCACGTCGAAGCACGTGCGGCCGAGCGGCGGGCTCGGATCGTCCGCGGAGTTCGTGTTCGTCCATTCGTAGACCTCCAGGACGTAAGCGCCCGCGGACAGCGTCTGCGTGAAGGCCTCGCTGCACTGCGCCGGAGTGGCGGAGGTGCATTGCGCCGTCGGCGCGCTGTCCGACATCGCCACCACTCCAGCGCGATGCAGCACCATGTCCGGATCCGCGGCGCCGCCGATCGGCGCAACGGCGCGCGCCGTGAACGTGTGCGGCCCCGCGTTCTGCACGTCCACCTTGAGGAACCGGCGCGAGGCGAGCTTGTTGGTCGAGCCAGTGACGTTGCTCTTGAACGAGTCGAGGCTGCAAACGTTGACGGCGGGCCCGCCGACCGTGAGCTGCGAGTACACCTTGTGGAAGTCCCCGGTTTCGGGGTGGCCGAAGCTCGTCTCGGCACTGCCGTAATCGTCGCTCGCCTTCGCGATGCTCTGCGCGGCGGCGAGCGCGTCGATCGAAGCGGCTTCAGCCGGCCGATCGGAGCGCAGCCCGTTCAGGAACGGGAACACCGAGGTCAGCGCGACGTTCGTGCGTTGCCGGTCGGTGAGCACGGCGAAGACGGGGCCGAAGCCGAGCGCCACGTCGTCGACCGCGGTGTGGTCGCCGCCCGCGTCTATGTGCGCGTCGAACAAGTCGTAGAGCAGCTCCTGAACCGACTCCTCGCTGTACCAACCGGGCGCCGGGTTCACGCGACCGGGAAACGCCGGACCCTCGATGTCGAACGAGAACCCATGCCGTTGACCGGCGCCGCCGGAGTCGGAGTAGATGCTGTCGGCCGTCGCCATCCCGGAGAACGCGTTGCCCCAGCCTTCGCCGAAAGCCGTGCGCATGTCGAGCTGGTCGCCGAGCGCGTGCGGGCCGCCGATGCTGTCGGACCGCGAGAACATCGTCTCGAGGTAGTGGCCCCACTCGTGCGCGATCACGTGACGGTCGTACTCGTCGGTGTCGTCATCCGCCGCGCCGAGCAGAAAAATGCCGACGGCGGTCTGCGAGCCGGTCGTGAAGAAGCTCGAGCCGATCTCGCCCGTCGCGGGATCGGGCGCCCCGCTTGCGCCGACCGTCGGCTTGTTGCTCGGGCTCCAATAGAGACGCAGCGCGGGAAAGCTGATGCTCGGCTGCGCGCTCAGCACGAGCTGAACGGAATCGTAGACGACGTCGAGGACGGCGAACGGCGCCGCGGAGCGCGCGCTCGTGTAGCTCGCGCCGTCCCAACCCGAGGGAGCGTTCAGATCGCGGGTGACGTCCGCCGTGCCCGTATTGAACTGCGCGCCGGCGAGCACGTAGAGCGCATCGCCGCTGGTGTTGTCGACGACGCGGAAATCCCACCCGGGCGTGCCGCTGCGCACCATCTCCGCACGCACCCGGATCGACACGCCGAGGCCTTGAGCCACGCTGAACGAGTAACCGCCCGAGGCGTCCGTCACCGTGGTCTGGAGCACGCCCGCGCCGCTGCGGAGCTCGACCGAAACGCCCCGCGCCGGCTTGGGGGTTGCGTGCCCGTAGTCGAGACCGAAACCGGCGATGCTCGGGACGAGATCGAAGGTCACCTTGCCGCTGATGGTCACGTTGCCGCCTGAGCTCGGCGGGGGCGGAGGCGGCGGCGCGCCGGCAAACGAGCCGCCCGACCCGCCGTCGCCGTCCCCGCCGCCGCCGCAACCGGCGGCGAAGAGGATCACCAACGCGAGCTGCGCAGCGGCAACTCTCGTACCGAGCCTGTCCACGCGACTATTCCCCTGTCCGACACAGAAAGCGGCGAGCCGCCGTGCGGCGGTGGCTGGCCCATAACGCTCGGATCGTACCTTCGGCTGCGCTCGGGCAGACGTGTATGCGTCACGCGACGCAACGAAGACCGCCCGCGCATCGCGCGCCTTGGGACCGGGGCGATCCGCGGGATGCAAACTGCGACCGGTATCCCGGTACGGCCGGGCGGACCTGCTACACTCTTCGATTGATTATGTCACTTCGTTAAACATATGAGCGACAAGACAATTCTGGTCACCGGTGGGGCGGGCTACATCGGCTCGCACGTCGTGCGCCAACTCGGCGAGGCGGGCGAGGCCGTCGTGGTGCTCGATGACTTGTCCACGGGCTTCAAGCAGGCGGTGCTGCATGGCGAGCTCGTGGTGGGCAACACCGGCGACGCGAAGGCGCTCGAGAAGCTATTCGGCCGCTACGAGATCGACACCGTCATGCACTTCGCCGCGCATACCGTCGTGCCGGAATCGGTGGCCGATCCGCTCAAGTACTACCGCAACAACACCTGCGCGAGCCGCACGCTGCTCGAGCAAGCGCTCAAGGCGGGCGTCCGGCACGTCGTGTTCTCGTCGACGGCCGCGGTGTACGGCATCCCGGCCGACGGCGAAGCCTCGGAAGACACCCCGACGATGCCGATCAACCCCTACGGGCTCTCGAAGCTCATGACCGAATGGATGCTGCGCGACGTCGCCGCCGTCAATCCGCTGACCTACGTCGCGCTCCGCTATTTCAACGTGGCCGGCTCCGATCCCATGGGACGCATCGGCCAGCCGGAAGAGATTGCCAGCACCGTCGTCTGGCTCTGTTCCGATGGCGCATCGTTCATCACCGGACAGATTCTGCCAGTTGATGGCGGTTACACAGCCCAGTAGCTCAAACAACGGGTCACGCCTTCGCTTAGCACATGGCCGGTGGCACCACCGCGACCATATTCTTGAGATTGCTCCACCATCAATTGCATTTCTTCGGCCGGAATCACCCCTGCGTCTGCTTCAGCTTTTGCCTCAATATCAAATTGATCGGTATTCCATCCAACTCGGCCCTCCCACGATCTGATCTCATGAGCAATCCGTTCCGCGGCCGATAGGCAAATTGCAGCAGCGATCGCAGCCACACGTTTGTCGCTGAAAATCTTCCACGAGGGCTCGCCGTTGGCAACACGATCCGGTTTCCAGATTTGTTTGCTTTAATCGAAACAACGGTGAACGAGGGCTTCTGCGCTGAGGAATTTGCGCTGCGATGGGCGTTAGCATGAACGCGAGGGCGGCAATGCAAAACGTGTGTCTCGTTGTGTGCATCCTTGTTATTCAAAATCGTAACGCGCTTGGGCACGCCGAAGAATTTCAATTCCTGTATTTTTCTGACGAACTGCGGCGCCTATGGGGCTAGAAATTAAGTCAGCCTTCTTATTTTTTAGTCGCGCGGCGTTTTTCGCTCTCGCGAATCATCGGGGCGATATCTTCCGTAGGTCGAATTTCAAACGGGCCCATTGTGATGCCAGGATGCCTCGACATGAGCTCCACTGCATGTTTGATGTCACGGGCTTCCAGAATGAGTAGGCCCCCCAACAATTCCTTAGTCTCCGCATAAGGCCCATCGGTAACAGACAATTTATCGGCTTTCTTCCATAACGTCACCACCTTGTCCGGCCCGGCCAGCGCTTCCCCTCCTGCAAAATGCCCGCCTTTACGAAGCACATCGTCATAGGCGAAACAGGCATCGATCGCGGCGTTCTGCTCGGCCGGCGTCTTCTTGGACCAACTTTCCACATCCAGATATCCTAGGCACATGAATTTCATGACAATTCCTCCATTGGTCGAAATCAATCTCGTTCAAAATCACTGCATAGTCGTTTGAGAACCCCCTAAATCGACACCTCGGCCAATCTTTTTTCAGAAATCGCTTTTCCGGCTCCTGGTGGGTCAGACTGAGACCCCGTTCGTAAGCGGTTTTCGCCTCTATTTTCGGCCTAATCGACGACAAGGGTCAGCCTGGGCTGCACGAATAAGATGGTAGTCCTCCAGATTATCCTGGGAGAGCAGGCCCTCGATTAACGCAAGCCCAGCTTGCGGGCCAGTACCGGCGTACCTGGAAGAGTGCTTTCAGCAGAACGGTGGAGATGTGAAACGCCGTATTACTCCCCACTAGTCGCCCAGCGTTCTCTGAGTCCTGTTTACGAATCCTGCGGCAACCGATGGCTCTACCCTTCGGCGTTAATCATTAGTAATCGTCGCGAATCCACGCGAGAGCCGGCGGATAAGCGGTATATCGCGCCAAGCTAAGCTTGGGAGAGGGGAATTCCAAATGAGCGGATGAAACCTTTCGAAAGAATCCAGCTGGTGAAAATCCAGTCCGGCTAAAGCC
>Ga0137409_10000155_pt1 | contig 66995 bp, 64 predicted proteins | sample CZODoug1_16funga_FD_122059 | JGI IMG/M metagenome (GOLD analysis project Ga0137409, IMG submission 122059) | Vadose zone soil fungal communities from Angelo Coast Range Reserve, California, USA - CZODoug1_16fungal (Hybrid Assembly) | ecosystem: Environmental > Terrestrial > Soil > Vadose zone... | reverse complement strand
CGACCGCGCCCTCTACCGACAACGCAACCTCATCGAGCGCTTCTTCAATAAACTCAAGCACTTCCGACGCATCGCCACGCGTTGCGACAAAACTGCCCGCAACTTCCTTGCCGCCGTCCTGTTTGCCGCCTCTCGCCTGTCGATCAGGTTTGAGCCCACGACCTAGAGGGAAAGGAACATGAGAACGTCGAGGCGAGCGGCCGGCGTTACCGCCCGACGCGGCTCACCTGCTGGTTGCCGCGCAGCAGGCCGTCGAAATACTCGATCGTCTTGGCGAGACCCTGTTCAAGCGGGACCTTGGGTTCCCAATTGAGCTTGTCACGCGCCAAGGTGATGTCGGGGCAGCGCTGCAGGGGATCGTCGACCGGCAGCGGTCGGGCCTGAACGATCTTCGACTTGCCGTTGACCAGCTTCAGGATCTTCTCGGCGAGATGCCTGATCGGCATCTCGACCGGGTTGCCGAGATTGACCGGGCCGGTGAAATCGTCCGGCGTGTGGTCCATCAGGCGCAGCCAGCCATCGATCAGGTCGTCGACGTAGCAGAAGGCACGGGTCTGCATGCCGTCGCCGTAGATCGTGACGTCCTCGCCCTTGAGCGCCTGGACGATGAAGTTCGACACCACGCGGCCGTCATTGGGATGCATGCGCGGGCCGTAGGTGTTGAAGATGCGCGCCACCTTGATGCGCAGCTTGTGCTGGCGGTGGTAGTCGAAGAACAGCGTCTCGGCGCAGCGCTTGCCCTCGTCGTAGCAGGCGCGCGGCCCCAGCGGATTGACGTTGCCGCGATAGCTCTCGACCTGCGGATGCACCGTCGGATCGCCATAGACCTCGCTGGTCGAGGCCTGGAAGATCTTGGCGCGGGTCCGCTTGGCCAGCCCCAGCATGTTGATGGCGCCGTGCACGCTGGTCTTGGTGGTCTGCACCGGATCGTGCTGGTAGTGGATCGGCGAAGCCGGGCAGGCGAGATTGTAGATCTCGTCGACCTCGACATAGAGCGGGAACGTCACGTCATGGCGCATCAGCTCGAAGCGCGGATTGCCCAGGCAATTGATGATGTTCTGCTTGTTGCCGGTGAAATAGTTGTCGACGCACAAGACGTCGTTGCCGCCCGCCAGAAGGCGCTCGCAGAGATGCGACCCCAGGAAGCCCGCGCCGCCGGTGACCAATATCCGCTTGCTCATGATGCCCCTGAAACCCCGCCCCAAATCGCGAGCCGACACTAGGCGATCGGACTCTTGAAATCACCCCAAAACCACCGAAGATGCGGCCGTCTCGGGGTATCCGTGACAGAACAGGGATCGTGGAAAACGTTCGATGACCATTGAGATTGCGGGGCTGGCCGACATCGTGCGCCATCACGCGTCGGATCGTCCTGACGTTGCCGCCATCGTCCACGCCGGCCACATCACCACCTACGCGAGCCTCGACCGCGCCGCCAGCCGGGTGGCCCGCGGGCTGATCGCCGAAGGCGTCGGGCCGCAGGCCCGGGTGGCCCATCTCGACAAGAGCAGCGACATCTTCTTCGAGCTGCTGTTCGGCGCCGCCAAGGCCAATGCGGTGATGGTCTCGGTCAACTGGCGGCTCGCGCCACCTGAAGTGCTCCATATCATCAACGACGCCGAGGCCGAGATCCTGTTCGTGGGCGAAGAGTATTTTCCCGTGATCGAAAAGATCCGCGACGAGCTCAAGACGGTCGCCAAGGTCGTCGCCTTCGGCGGCCGTCACGGGGCCTGGGAATCGTTCGCCGACTGGCGTGACCGCCAGCCGGCGGTCGATCCCAACCTGCCGTCCCGGCCGACCGACACCGCCATCCAGTTCTACACCAGCGGCACCACCGGCCTGCCCAAAGGAGCGGAGCTCACCAACGCCAACTTCGCCTGGATGTTTCCGCTGTGGACCAAGACCTGGCTGCTGGCGCCCGGCGTGCCCAATCTCGTCTGCCTGCCAATGTTCCATATCGGCGGCGCCGGCTGGGGCATTGCCGGCCTGTTCGCCGGCGCGACCAACCATGTCGTGCGCGAGTTCGTGCCGGCCGAGATCCTGCGCCCAGCCGAGCTCGCGGTAGCTCCACAGCTCGTGGAGATCGAGGCGGGCCACGTCCCGAACCAGGAAAAACCCGAGCTCGTGTTGCCGCTGATCCGGGAATTCCTGGAGGCCGAGGCGGTCCGGTCTACTTCTCGAGGTGAATCTCGGTCGGAGTGACCTTGATCTTGACCTCTCCCTTGGGAGCGTTGACGACGAGCTCCATCCCCGCCTGGGCGCCGGGAATCATCTGGGACACCCAGACGGTCATCGTCCCCTCGGAGTCCTGGAGCTTCACCTTGCCCTGCAGCTTCGCACAGAGGTATTCTGTGTCGCCGACCTTCACCTTCTCGTCCAGCGCGACCGCCGTGACCTCGCCCGTCATGGTCGTCTGCTTGAAGCGCACCTTGAGGGGATACTTGTTCCCTTGGGGCATCCAGTATCGGGTCTCCGTCTCGCCATCCACCCTTTGACCCTTCGCCAGCGAGACCTGGCAGGAGTACTCCTTGCCGTCCACGGTGATGTTTTCCTGGCCGGTGACGGTCCCCGTCCCGGTCTTGTTCAGTCGCGCCGGCAGCTCCTGGCCGTTGGCGGTGCCGGTTTCCTCGATGACGTAGTCGTCGCCATTCTTCTCCTTCAGCGTCATCTTCTGGAGGGTTTCGAAGTTGTTGCCGCCGCTTTCGACGGCGATCCTGTTGGTGATCGACGTGCCGGTCTTGAAGCACAGCCAGGCGTGGTCCGCCGCGGGATACTTCTCCTGGGCCGGACAGCTCAGGAACAGCGCGATCAGCAGGGACATGAGGAGCCTCCGTGGAATCCCCCCAGAGTATGGGGAATCGCGGCGATTCTGTAAACGGTCAGCGCAGGTTGCGGAGCAGGGCTTCCTGGACGGGGCGCAGCAGCAGCGCCTTCAGGACGCCGTCGAGGACGAGGAGCCCCAGGCCCGCGATCCAGCGCGCGCGCCGCGCCGGGGGCGTCGACAGCCCGCGGCCGGTGAGCCGGCCGAGCGACAGCGAGAGGGCCTCGATCGTGACGAAGGCCAGGCCGACCCCACGAACCAGCGACCAGACATGCCAGCCGAGCAGCCCGGCGGTCCCCGGGCTGAGGCTGCCGTGCATGAGCCGCACGCAGCAGTAGTTCATCCAGTCCACTTCGCGGAAGCCCTCGGCGAACGTGATCCAGCCGAGCGATGCGTACGAGTAGAGGATGCCGCCGCCCAGCTGCCCGAGGTGCGCGGGGAGCCACGCCGCGGGCTCGTATTCGGGATCCCAGCCCGTGCGGATCCATTCGAGCTGCCGATGCCAGTACTCCTCCACGCCGGGAAGGATTCCCGCCATCCGGCTCGGTGCCGCATCGACGAGGACCATCACGGCGCTGCTGTGCGCGACGAAGGCCACGAGGGCGAGTGCGACCGCGTCGAGCCCGGCGTCGCGGCGGACGCAGACGTGCGCGATCCGATGTTCCGCCGCCACCAGCGCGAGGGCCTGAACAAGGGGGAGGAGCGCAACTCGCTCTCACGCCGTCTCCACCACGGGACCGACGGCGGCTTCCGCAGCGGGGACTATCTCGCGCAACTCAACGCGGCAAGCTGCCTCAACCTTCTGATCGCGCTCATTTCCGTATCCAACGCTGTTGAGTACCAAAGGCTCTGGGGGAGGAAGGGTCCAGCTGATCGCGTACCGGCGTCGTGGTTCAAGACGCTGTCCACGTTCTCCACGGATGGCGTGGTCTACCTGGGCAAGTACTTCTTCTCACGCGATTCGCGGCCGCTCGGACCGATTCGGCAGGTCGATCCCGCGTAGGGAAGCGGGGAGGAAGATCATGAACGATCCGGCCGGGCCCCAGTGGCAACCGATAGAGCAACTGGATTACGTCCTGGCACTCGTCCGGGGGATGATCGAAGAGCCGGGGGAGCAACGAAGACTCTTTCGAGAGTCGGGCGTCGCCTCTTTAGATCCGGCCACCATTGCTCGCACGAAGCGTGTCGGAGCCGATCGCCTGGACCTGATCGCGATCTTCCGCGAGCAATTGGGGAGGTGGCGAAAGGAGCGGCTGTCCACCCGACCAGGAAAGGAAACTGGACCAGACCCGAACCCTCCTGGACGAGGACGAGGGCCTTTGCCGCGAAATCTTGCGGAGCGTCGGAGTCCACCCACCAACAGACGGGACAGCAGGTGGGAACTGAATCAGACGGGCCGTTCGCATTTCGCCACAATTAAATCCGAGGAAGTGGGAAGACATTGCGGGGGGATGACATTGTCGTCCTCGCGGAAAGTGCTTCCCGCTCTTAAGCGAGAAAATGTAGCGAAACTCCCCCCGAACTCGGAGGGGAAATCAGCCCAGATCCACCCAGAGACCGTACTGGGGATCCGCCTCGCCGCGGTCGATCCGACGTGCGACTTCCTCGATGATCGCAGCGAGCCGCGAGATTTCGCTTGCCCGGACTTTCTTCCCGGGGATGAAGATGACGCCAGGGAGTTGCCGGTTGGGGTTGGCCGCGGCGAAGGCGGTGATCTCGGCCATGAAGTCCGGGTTGTTGAACGTGACGATCACGCGGCCAAGGTCCGCGGCCCGTGCGAAGATCTCCTCATCGCGGAGCGTGGAGAGGGCGGAGCCGGCCACAGCGATCGCGTCCACTCCGCGCTTCAGGAGAGCCTCCGCCAAGCCGGGCGACAGGTGCTCATCGAGGAGGAATTTGGGCACCCGCTATACCTTGACGCGGACAATCTTCACGCCGGAAGGCGGCTCGCCCCAGAACCCGGAAGGCTCCTCGTTCCGGTGCTTCTTCCAGTAGGCCAGCCCCGCCTGAACCTGTTCCGATCGGAGGTGGGGGAAGTGCTTGAGGAGCTTGTCCACGTTCTGGTCGTAATCATCCCACATGTGGTACATCTCCCACACGGAGAGCCCCGTCCCGATGATGAACGGCTGCCGCTCCCCGGCGGGGGACCAGCGGAAGGCGATTCCGGGGAACTCCTGGACCCGGAGGCTCTCGTCAAGCAGTCGCTCGGCGGCGGCGCTCGCGGAGAGTCCGTGTCGGCCGGCGTAGGCCTGGAGGCGCGCAACCGTCTCGGGCCTGAACCGGGCGCTGAAGGGGGCGTCCTTCTTGGTTCTCCTGGGGGCGCGCTTCTGGATCATCCAGGACCTCCGTAGGAAATTGTAAGACATCCGCCTACAACAGTCAAGCCCCGCCGCTCGCGAGGGTAGGGCCGGACGCCCGGGGCTTCCCGGGCGTCCGGTGATCCTCGTGTCGCTACCGACGCGTCGGTGAGAATCCTCGTCTGAGTTTCCTAGCCCGGACCCAGCCAGACCGGATGGTGAGGTACCCCAGGTCCTGGAGGGCCTGCTGGACAGCTTTGCGCCGGAGCCACGCCAGTCGGCGACGATTCTTCGGGGTCTCAAGCTTGAGCGCCTCGACCGCGCAGCCGAGAACCGACCGGAACCTACGTCGCGTGGCGGGACGTACCCGCTTCCTCCGACGCCATAGAGTCTTCGACGCGACGAGCGCTCCCCCTCGGTAGCGGGGGAAGTGGTTGGCTCTCTCGGCGGCTTCCTCGAGATCTTCGTGAGCCCAACGATCGTGGCGTCCGTGTCCAGCGGCAAGAGTGTTGGTGAGCGCCCGCAGGAGTCCGATCCCGGCTTCGCAGGCGCCGTTATATTGCGGCCACGCGCGGGGCGAGCGCAAATGAACGACCCCGAATCGCGCCAAGAGCATGCGAAACCTGGGAGCAATGGAAACATGATCCGTTGTCGCTCTTCATGACCAGGGGCGCGGTGTGGCGCTGGAAGAGTCGGCCGATCGCCCGCGCGACGTCTTCTGCTCCTCCGCGCGCGAGCGCCGTCCACGAGAGCGTCTGACCCGAACCCAAGTCCCTCACGGCGAGCACCGTGCGGCCCCAGCCGTCGACGGGCCGGGGAGGGTGCGCGAGATCTACGGCCCAGACCGACCCCGGCCGTTCCCAGGTGAGCCGGTAAAGGCATGCCTTCCGCCGACGGCGGTGACTCCGGCGGTAGGCAAGGACATCCCGCACGAGAGCCGCCGGAGGTGCCCACGGCATGAGGCCCCGGAGAGGCGGGATCCCGAGGTCGGGGCCGACGCCGCGAAGGACCTCCCCCAGAAACTCCTCCGTGTCGGGGTCGAGCACAAGCAGCGGACGGCCGAGCTTGCGGGTCGCGGCCGAGCCATACCGGAGGCGCGACCGCCAGGTCTGAAGGGTGCGCCGGGTAATCCCCATCTCGCGGGCGATCGCCGCCCAAGACCGACCGGCCTGGCTTTCACGAAGCAGAGGAACTGTCCCATTTCGCCGTTCGCGCGGGCATCGTCGGGAGATTTTGCCAGCGTCTCGAGACTCCCTTTCATCGCCTGGAACTTCGCCTTCGACTCCGACACCTCCCTGGCCCGGAGAGCGGCCCGCTGGAAGAGCAGGATCTGGCCGCCTTTTTTTGCGAGGGCGAGCGCGGCCGCGGACGCTTTGTCGGCAGATTCATACTGGTCGGCGGCGATATAGTCGTCGACCAGCCGGTACATCGGATCGAGAATCATCGCGATCTCGTCGGAAGTCTTTGCGGCCTTGGCGATCGCCGAGAGCGCCGCGAGTTTCAGGGCGGGCGCGTCGACATCGAAGACGCGCGCCGCGCCGTCGACGGCGGCCACCGCGAGCTTCGGGTCACCCGCCTGGACGGCCACGTCCTGCGCCTCCCGGTAGAGGACCCAGGAGCCCGCCGGATCGCCGCTGGTCCTCGCCGCCTGATCGAGCAGGGCCGTCGCGAGCGCCTGCCGGTCCGAGGGAGTCTTCTTCGCGTATTCGGCCTTGAACAGATCGCGGACGGACTTCTCGGCGTCCTTGAGCCTGGCCGCCTCCGGGACGGGCAGCCGGACGAGCAATTCCGCGGCGGGCTTGTCGGACGGCGGAGGGGGGCTCCTTGGGCAGCGAAGGTTCTGCGGGTTTCTCGGGGGCCGGCGCCGCAGGCGACGTCGACGCCGCGGGGCTCGAGATGGCCAGCCTGGCCTCGCGGACCAGCTTCCCCAGCTGCTGGACCGCGCGGATCCGGTCGCCGGCCGCCTTCTTGTTGTCCGCCGATCCGATTTCCTGGACCACCAGATACTTGAATCGGGCCTCCTCGAGTTTGAAGCCGGCCTCCGCGAAGCCCTGCACCGAATTCTTCGAGCGGGAGTCGTCGTACCCGGTCTTCGCTTCCTCGAGCAGCGCGTCCGCGCGTTTGAGGATCGTCTCCACATCCTGAGGAGAAATCTCCTGGGCGGCCACACAGAGCAGCGCCGCGATCGCGCCGAGGGTTCTCATCCTCTAAAACATACAGGAGAGAGCTTCCGGCTGTTACGACATTCGGATTGCCGTCCCGGCGACCCGCCGAATCCGGCCGGACTGTTCTCTTCCCTTGGTGTCTTCGCGTCTTTGTGTTGAAATCTTCCGGGTATGTCCGCCGAGCTTCCCCGCCGCATCGGATTCTGGGGTGGCGCCGCCCTCATGGTCGGCAATATTCTCGGCAGCGGCATCTTCCAGGCGCCCGGCTCCATCGCCGCCGAAACCGGCAGCCCGGCCGTCGCCCTCGCCTTCTGGATCGGGGGCGGCCTCCTCTCCCTCCTCGGCGCCCTCACGTTCGCTGAGCTCGCCGCCTCGATGCCGGCCACCGGCGGCATCTACCTCTATCTCCACGAAGGCCTCGGCCCCCGCGCCGCCTTCACCTTCGGCTGGACCTACCAGCTCCTCATCAAGCCGTTCGCCGGCGCCGCCCTCTCCATCGTCTTCGCCCATCACGTCAATGCGCTGTTCGGAACCCAGGTTCCGGCTCCCGTCCTCGCCTGCGGCCTCATCGTCGTCCTCACCGTCCTGAATACCCTCACCGTCCGCGGCACGACCGGCACCGCCATCGTCCTGACCCTGCTGAAAGCGCTGTCGCTCGCCCTGATCGTCGGACTGGGCCTGAGCCTCGGCAAAGGCTCCGCCGCCAATTTTGCCGCGACGCCGTCGCAGCATCCCCTCTGGATGGGGGCTGCGCCCATGCTCTACGCCGTCCTCTGGACCTACGACGGCTGGGTCGACGTCACCTCCGTCGCCGGAGAAATCCACGACCCCGCTCGCAACCTGCCGCGCATTCTTATCGCCGGCACCGTCGGCGTCATCGCCCTCTACGTCGCCGTCAACGTCGTCTATATCTCCATCGTTCCGCTCCGGGAGATGGAGAATCTCGACACCATCGCGCCCCTCGTCATGGAGCGCCTGCTCGGGAAATCCGGCGCGGTCGCCGTCACGGCGATGATCGTCGTCTCGACCGTCGGCGCCGCCAACGGGGCGATCCTGACCGGCGCCCGCGTGACCTACGCGCAGGCCCGCGACGGCCTCCTCTTCCGCTTCCTCGGCCACGTGCATCCCCGGTTCCTTACCCCCGACGTGTCGCTCTACAGCCAGGCCGTGCTCACCGCGGTGGCCGTCGTCTACCTCCGCCGCTTCAAGGACCTCTCCGAGGGCTACGGGTTCCTGATGGGCATCTTCTACGCGGGCGCCGCCGCCGCCGTGCTGGTCCTGCGTCGACGTCGACCCGACCTCGAGCGTCCCTACAAATGCTGGGGCTATCCGGTCGTGCCCCTCGTCTTCATCCTCGTCTCGCTGGGGATGGCGGCGCTCTATATCGCGCACGACTGGCGGACCACGCTGCCCTGGCTGGCGGTCCTGCTCGTCGGGTTTCCCGCCCACGCGATCTGGACCCGCTCCACGCGCGCGGATAGAATGCCCGGCTCATGACTACGCCGGACTCTGGGCCTCCGCCCGCGACGCCGCCGCAGCCGCCCGCTCCTGCCGCCGTCCCGACACCGGCGACTCCGCTGAAGAAGCGACGCTGGAAGAAGATCCTGCTCCTCAGCGGCGGGATCTTCGCCGGCCTCCTGCTGATCCTTCTGATCATCGGTCCCCCGATCATCGGTTCGGTGGCAAAGTCGAAGATCGCCTCCATCCTCGGCGAGAAGCTCCAGGCCAACGTCACGGTCGGGGATGTCTCCTTCAGCTGGTCGGGCCACGTCCAGATCGACGAGCTCCGCATCCTCCCGAAGGCCTTCGCCGACCCGTTCTTCGAGGTGAAGAAGGTCGACGTCAGGGTCGACGTCGGCGCGGCCATCGGCGGCCGCTATATTGCCGACGTCGAGGTCGTGGCGCCGAAGGTGATCGTCGAGAAGGGTCCCGACGGGAAGTTCAACTACGAGTTCCCGCCGGCGCCGACTGAGCCCCGGGAGACAGGCGGCGGGGACAAGGCGAAGAAAGCGCCCGGCAAGCCTCCCGACGTCCGCGCGAAGTTGACCGTTCGCGACGGGGAAGCCCGCATCCGCGGGAAGGGCGCGGAGACGATCTACAAGAACCTCGCCGTGCAGGCGACCGTCGACGGGCTCGACAAGCCGATCGGGTACGCGCTGTCGCTCGAAAGCCCGATGAACGACGCCCTCAAGGTGAAGGGCGCGATCAACATCGACACGATCTCCGGCCCCGCCGCGCTGACCCTCGACCGGGTGTCCCTCCGGAACCTGACCGGCGCGGCTCGAGCGTACAGCGACATCGTCGAGCTCGACGGCACCGTGACCGGTACCTTCAACTACGAGCTGAAGGGCGCCCCGCGCTTCGTCGGCAAGGGCAGCCTCGAGGTGAACGGCTTCTCGGCCGCCATCCATGATCCCGTGTCCAAGACCGTCCGCGACGTCCGTCTCGACCGCCTGACCCTGTCCCATGACGGGGGCATCGACGAGAAGGGCAGCGGCCGGCATGTCCTCACCCTGACCTGCGGCAAGGCGCTCGGCGCGACGGTCACCGCGGACGTCGTCGACGCGTTCGGCGCCCGTCTCGTGAAGACGGACGTGCAGGCGGATACGGATCTCGCCGCGCTCGCCGAAGTGCTCGCCAAAGTCGGTGCGCTGCCGAAGGGCATGGCGCTGGCGGGACGAGTCTCCGTCCGCGGCACCTGCGACTCCAGGGGCCCCACGCAGGCCGACTTCGACGCGAAGAAGCTGCGCGTGTCGGCCAAGGTCGATCTCGGCGTCACCGGCTCGGCTCTCGACATCACGCACGACGGAAAGCCGATGAAGCTCGAGGGCTTCACCCTCCGGCACGTCGGGACTCTGGACGAGAGCGGCACCGGGAAGAATACGGTGACGTTGTCGCTGGGGAAGGCTTTGGGCGCGGTCGTGCAGGTCGACGTCACCGACGCGATGGGCCCGGCCCCGGGAGTGAAGGCAGAGGTCCAGGCCGACAGCGACCTGGGCGAACTGGGGAAGATGCTGGAGAAGCTGATCGGCCTGAAGCCGGATATGGCGATGGAGGGGGATGCGGCGATCCGGGGAACGGTCGAGGCGAAGGGTGCCGAGTCCGTGAAGGCGGACCTGTCCCTGAACGCGTCGAACCTGGTCGCGGTCGACGTCAAGGAGAAGAAACGCCACGAGATCGACAAGTCCATCGTGCTCCGGCTCGCGGGCGGCTGGGACGGGAAGACGAAGACCGCCGCGGCGGACCTGATCAAGCTCGATTCGTCGTTCGCGACGATGGACGGGAAGGGCGGCGCGTCGCTTGCCGGGGAGACGCCCGAGATCCACGAGTCATCGATTATCCTGAGGGCCGACCTCGAGAAGCTGGCGGGGAAGCTGCAGAGCTTCATGGAGAAGCCTCCCGCGCTCGGCGGCGTGCTGACCGTGGTCGCCTCCGCCCGCGGCGAGAAGATCGGGGTCACGGCCGACCTCAAGGCGCTGAGGTTCGAGAAATACGGGCCGATCGACGCGACGCTCAAGCATGACGGTGTCCTCGACAAGCAGGGCAGCGGGAAGCATTCGCTCAGGTTGGAATCCGGCAAAGCGTTGGTGATGACCGTCGACGCCGACGTCCGGGAAGCCTATAAGGACAGCCGTGCGACCTCGGTCGACGCCAGAATGACCTCCGATCTCGCGGCCCTGTCCTCGCTGCTCCCCGGCGTCGTCGAGCTCAAGCCCGGCACGACGCTCGCGGGCTCGGCCGTTGTCGCCGCGAAGGCGGAGACCCGGGGGTCGACCTGGGCGAAGTTCGACGTCTCTGCCGACGTCGACAACCTGGGCGCGGTCGAGAAGGGGAAGACCCAGGAGATCGACAAGGCGATCCGCCTCAAGGCGGCGGGGCTGTGGGACGGCGGGAAGCAGGCCGTGTCGATCGACACGTTCACGCTGGCCTCGGCCTTCGCGACGGCCGAGGCGAAGGGCGGCGTCTCGCTGGCGGCCCCGATGACCGTCAAGGACTCCACGCTCAAGGTGCAGGCCGACCTGGAGAAGCTGGGCGCGAAGCTCGGACTCTTCATGGCGGACGCCCCCGGCCTTGCGGGCAGCGTCACCGCGGAAGGATCCTACTCGGGAGACCGGTACGTGCTCGACGCGACCGCGAAGGGCATGAAGATCCTCCAGAAGGGGAAGCCGATCGGCCCCATCGACGCCGCGGTCGCCCAGAAGGGGACGTTCTCGACGGCGAAGAACGGCGGCTTCCGGATCGAGACCGGCTCCGTGAAATCGTCCGCGGTCGACCTGAAGCTGTCGGGCGAGATCCGGAAGGTGATGGACGATGCGCGCGAAGGCGAGATCCGGCTGGAGGCGACGGCCCGGCCCGACGAGCTCACGAAGTGGATGCCCGACCTGGGGATGAGCGGAGCGCCGATCCCCCTGACGACCCTCGTGGCCCTGAAGCCCGGGCTGATCGAGGTCAGCGGCCGGGCCCGCCTCGATGGCCTGACGATGAAGAGCAAGAATGAGAAGGGCGTCGAGAAGGTCCGGACGGCGAAGACGGGACCGATCGACTTCGACGCGACGATGAAGGGCCCGGATCTCTCCGCCACCTTGAAGACCCCGGCCTTCGAATGGATCGACCAGGGCTACGCGGCGAAGGGCGGCCTCGCGGCGCAGGTGAAGTACAACGAGAAGTCGACCACCGGGACGACGACGCTGGCCAACCTCGAGATCACCGACGACAGGAAGAACGTCGTGAAGGACCCCGGATTGACGATCGTCCACGACATCGGGCTGGCGGACAATAACAAGACGATCGCCCTCAACAAGGTCGATGTGCAGTCCTCGTTCCTGCGCGGCAGCATCACCGGCAAGCTCCTCCAGATCGATAAGGCGCCGGAGTTCCAGAAGCTGCACCTGGACTTCCGCTATATCCCCGACAAGGTCACCGCGCTCGCCAAGCCGTGGCTGCCGGGCCGGCTGGAGGGGGCCGACGAAAGGGTCCTCGACCTGATCCTCGACGGCAAGGCGGCGTCGATGGACGCGCTGGCGATCCTGCGCGGGACGCGGGGCGGCATCGACCTCGACCTCGGGAAATTCTCCATGGACAACGGGATCACCGTCGTCGGGAAGACGCACTTCGACCTGAAGGACGGAAAGCTGAGCTCGGGGACGCCGCTGACGGTCAACAAGGGGAAGACCGACCTCAACGCGGCGCTGGACTTCAATCCGGCCGAGAGGAAGCCGGCGAGCTCGGTCACGTTCGCCGCGAAGGACGTGGACGCGAACGGGCAGATGGGTCCGCTGCTGGAGCACCTGAATCCGATCTTCCACACGAGCGGCGTCGACGCCAAGGTCGACGGCGTGATCCAGTCGGATTTCCGGCTGGCGTGGGCCGGCCCGATCGACCCGGACGAGAAGGACTGGGTCGCGGCGGCTTCGAGATCGCTGAGCGGCACGGGGACTTTCGGCGTGCAGAGCTTGAGCGTCGCGGGCTCGCCGACGGTGGGGCAGCTCATGACGGCGCTGGGGCAGGGGAACGCGATGCAGGGGGAGATCGTCGCGACGCAGATCCGCATCGCGAACGGCCGCTGCGAGTACGAGAACATGACGATGCGCGGCAGCCGCAAGCCGCCGGAGACCCTGCAGCGCGACCAGGCGGACCTGGCGAAGGAGAAGCAGGAGCTGGAGGCCGAGAGGCCGAAGCTCGACGCGAAGGAGTACCAGAAGCGCGTCGACGAGCTGCGCCTCAAGGAGGAGGACCTGCCGTTCCGCTACGTCCTGCGCTTCACCGGGTACGTCCGCTTCGACAAGAAGATGGAACTGCGGGTGCTGATGCCGATGACGGACGGGATGGCGAAGGCGCACCCGAACCTGCAGAAGTACATCGGAACGAGCTTCTGGGCCGACCTCAAGGGCACGACCGAAAGCCCGTCGCTCGACACCCGGAAGATGATCACCGAGGCGATCACGCGCGCGGCGGAAGGCATCGTGAAGGACAAGCTCGACGACGTGCTGGCCGGGTTCACGAAGCGGCTGAAGGAAAAGGACGCGGACAAGCTGTTCAGCGACGCGCAGAAAGCCGACAACGCGAAGAAGAATCCGCAGGCGCTCCAGTCGTATCAGCGGCTGCTCTCGGACTACGCGGACACGGACTTCGTGAAGAAGCGCCGGGCCGCGATCGAGGACCGGATCAAGGCGCTGGGCGGGAAATGAACCGATGCTGAGAGCGCTCTGCGCCCGGTCCGGCGTCTGCGGCGCCCCCACCTCCTCGGAGGAGGAGATCGCGACCATGCTCCACTCGGAGCAGGGCATGGTCTGGGTGGATCTGGAGTCGCCCACGGACCAGGAACGCGGCATCCTCGAGCGCGTCTTCAAGTTTCACAGGCTGGCGGTCGAGAACACCTTCTCCCTGAGCAACCATCCCCGCATCGACGACTACGGCGAGTATCTCTATCTCGCGGTCCACGGCATCGTGCGGAGGAAGGGCGCGGCTATCGGGGAATCGAGGATGCAGCTCCTGGAGATCGACATCTTCGTGGGCAAGCACTTCCTCCTGACCTATCACGCCGCCGCGGACCTGTCGATCGACACCGTCTGGAAGCGCTGCGGCCACGTCGAGCACCTCATGGCGCGGGGGCCGGACCGCGTGCTGGCCGAGGTCCTCGACCACCTCGCGGAGGAATACGTCTCGTTCATGGAGGTCCTGGACGAGGAGATCGACGGCCTGGAGGACCGCCTGTTCAAGCACGCGTCGAAGCCCGCGCTGCGGGAGATCTTCTCGCTGAAGAAGGACGTGCTGCACCTGCGGCGGGTCGTGAATCCCCAGCGCGAGGTGCTGAACCGGCTGGCGCGGGCGGAGCACAAGGCGGTGTCCCGGGAGGAGTCCATCTACTTCCGCGACGTGTACGACCACCTCTACCGGGTGTCGGAGATGCTGGAGTCGTTCCGCGACGTGCTGTCGGGCGCGCTCGAGGTCTACCTGACGGTCGTGGCCAACCGGACGAACGAGGTCATGAAGGTGCTCACCGTCTTCTCGGCGGTGCTGATGAGCGGCTCCTTCATCGCGGGGCTTTACGGCATGAACGTGCCGGTGCCCGGGGCCGAGTCGAAGTCCATGTTCTACATTCTGTCCGGGGTGATGGTCGCCCTGGCGGTCGTGCTGATCGTGTTCTTCAAGAAGCGGCGCTGGATCTAGCCCGGCGGGTAGAGCGGCAGACGGTCGGACGGCAGCTGCGGCGCGTCGCCCAGCGCGGGCAGCTCCTCGAGCACGTTGGAGAGGGCCAGGTCCAGTCGCTCCGACGGCATCTCCATCGGCTTCCAGTCGGTGGACCGGTCGACGACGACGGGGGCCTCCGAGATCCGCACCGGAGTCCCGCCGCGGGCGCGCTCGAGGTCGGCGCGCAGCTTCTCGTTCTCGGTCTTGAGCCGCAGGATCTCGGCCTGCGCCCGCCGCAACTGGCGGTCCCGTCCGCGCAGTTCGTCGCGGAGGGCCTTCTTCTGCTCGATGTGGACCTGGACGGGGTCGCTGGGGATGCTGAATTCCGCGACGCGGAGGGTGGCTCCGCATTTGGGGCAGATGCGGCCTTCGACGGAGGTGCCTTCGGGCGCCCGGAACCGCTTGCCGCAGTCGCAGACGAAGACCATGACGCGCCTCCCGCTCACAACCTCCCCAGATGGGGGCGTCAGGGGTACTATACCGGGCACCCCCGGGCTTTCCCACAAAATAGACCGGGTTGGGGGTGGGATCAGCGGCGGCGCACGGAGCCGCAGGCGGAGCAGAGGATCCCGTTGTCCGGGTTGAGGTGGCCGCAGTCCGGACACGGGGGAGCCGGCGGCGGCTTCAGGGAGACCGGAAAACCCATATCGGCGGTGCGCGCGCACCCGGCGCAGAAGTGGAACTCGCGTTGCCGGCAGGAATCGGTCGACGTCAGGTGAACCGTGGCGGGGGCCTGCTTGCACTTCTGGCAGGTCGTCATCCCGGACCTCCCGTCACTTCGCCGCGGCAACCTCGGGGATCTCGGAAAGGATCTTCTCGAGGATGGCGTCGGGGCGGATGCCTTCGGCCTCGGCTTCGAAGTTGAGGATCATGCGGTGGCGCAGGGCGGGGAAGGCCGCCTCGCGCAGGTCGGTGAAGGCGACGTTGTAGCGCCCCTTGATGAGCGCGAGGATCTTCGCCGCTCGGACGATCGACTGCGCCCCGCGCGGGCTCGACCCGTAGCGCAGGTATTTCTTGGCGATCGCGCTGCCGTCCGCGGGATGCGTGCCCAGCACGAGCCGCGCCGCGAACTCCTTCACATGCGACGCGATCGGCACTTCCTTCGCCAGCGCCCGCATGTCCTGGATCTCCTTGCCGGTCAGGATCGCCTGGGGCGTGATGGAGTCCTTCCCGGTCGTCCGGTCGATGACTTCCATCAGCTCTTCCAGCTTCGACGCGGGGACCTGGACCTTGAAGAGGAAGCGGTCGACCTGCGCCTCTGGCAGCGGATAGGTGCCTTCCATCTCGATCGGGTTCTGGGTCGCCAGCACGAAGAACGGCTCCTCGAGCGGGTAGCGCTTGCCGCCGACGGTGACCGTCTTCTCCTGCATGGCCTCGAGCAGGGCGGACTGCGTTTTCGGCGTCGCCCGGTTGATCTCGTCGGCCAGGACCATGTTGCCGAAGATGGCACCCTTCTGGAACTCGAAGGCCTTCCGGCCCTGGGCGTCCTCGACGACGATGTTGGTGCCGAGGATGTCGGCCGGCATCAGGTCGGGCGTGAACTGGATGCGCGAGAACTTCAGGTTCAGGCACTGCGAGATCGTGCGCACGAGCAGCGTCTTCCCGATCCCGGGGACGCCTTCCAGCAGCGCGTGGCCTTCCGCGAGGATCGTGACGATGACCTGTCGGACCACCTCCTGGTGGCCGACGATGACCTTCCCGATCTCGGCGGTCAGCGCCTCGACGTTGTCCCTGAACTTCTTCGCCTGATCTTCGATGGTCATGTGAAGGAGCTATTCAACACAATGGAACGAAGGTGACCAAGAAATGTTTGATCCGCGCGGACTGTAGACCCGAGTGGAGGTTTTCAGGGAGTCTCCATGGGCGCCATCAAAGTCCAAGACTTGCGGGTGTGGCACAAGGCGCTGGAGTTGACGGTCGAAGTCTACAGAGTCCGCCGGAAGCTTCCGCCAACGGAGAATTCCGGATGGATCCGTCAGATGCGGAGAGCGGCCGTCTCCATCCCCGGACGTGTCTCAGAGGGGTTCATCCGCGCCGGTCCGAAGGACAAGGCCCGCTTCTACAACATCGGCCGGGCGTCTGCAGAGGAACTCCGGACCTCCCTGATCCTGGTCGGCAAGCTGGGCTATACCGCTTCTCCGGCGACGCTGTTCGAGCTGCTGGACCAGGTTTGCGCCATGCTTCATCGCCTCTGGGAGGCGGTTCATTCTGCGCAAAGCTGAAGCTTGGATTTCGATCTGCGGACTGCGGACTCCCGACTTCGGACTGCTAGTACTGCTTGCGCAGTCGCGAACTCGGTACGCCCATCTCCTCGCGGTACTTCGCGATCGTGCGGCGGGCGGCGTTGATGCGGAACTTGTCCTTCAGGATGCGGACGATCTCCAGGTCGGACAGCGGATTCTTGCGGTCTTCGCCGTCGAGGATCTCCCGGATCTTTTCCATGAGGGCGAGGCGGGTCTGCTCATCGGGCGCGGGCGAGCCGTTCGTACTGCCGTCCGGCGAGGGCAGGGGCGGCAGGCCGTAGGGGGCGGGCGGGTGGTCCGACTTCGGCGCCGCGGACGCGAAGAAGAACTTCAGCGGAAAGATGCCGCGCGGCGTCTCCACCCACTTTTCGGATATCGCGCGCGACACCGTCGACAGGTGGATCCCCAGCGCGTCGGCGACCTCCTGCATCTTGAGCGGGCGCAGGTGCTCGATGCCCTGCTCGAAGAAGTCCAACTGGTGCTTCAGGATCTCGTTCGTGATGCGGTAGATGGTGCCGCGGCGCTGCTCGATCGCGGTGATCAGCTTGCGGCCCGCGTCCATCTTGCGCTTGATGAATTCGCGTTCGTCCTTGGAGAACGTCGGCTCCTTGGACAGCGCCAGGATGAGCTTCTGCTCGTCCTTGGTCAGCTTGCCCGACTTGGCCATCTCCGCGAACTTCACGCGGTCGTGGGGCAGGATGCGCTTGCCGCGCGCGATCTCGGCGAGGAAATCGCGCTCCTCCTTGGCGAACTTCTCCCCCTTCAGCATGGCGCCGACAAACTCCCGCTCCTCGGCGGTGAGCTTCCGGTCCTTGAGAAGGTCCTCGTAGTTGCGGTTGACGGAGATCGAGGGCAGCCAGCCGTCCTCGAGCATGATCTCGTACTTGCCGTCCACCTGCTTGATCACCACCTCGGGGTAGACCTTGGGGATCTTGTCCGCCGAGTAGGTGGCGCCCGGCCGCGGGTTCAGCTTGGCGATCTCGGCGATCAGCACCTTGACGTCCTCGATCACGAGGTTCGGATCGGGCTCTCCGCTGTAGCCCAGGTCCTTCATCATCTCCGGGTCGGCGATGAACGCCTTCACGATGCGCGGGAGGCGGTTCGCGCCGACGTCCTCGAAATGGTTCTCGATCAGCTTGCGGAGGATGGGCTGGCGAGGATCGGTGTCGTCGAGCTGGAGGATCAGGCATTCCTTGATCGAGCGCGCGCCGACGCCGCGCGGCTCCAGGGAGTGGATGATGACGATCGCGTGCTCCAGCTTCTTCGCGATCACCTCGGGCGCCTCGCCGCGCAGTTCCTCCGGCAGCGAGCCGACCATGTCGTCGAGGGTCACCTTGATATAGCCGGAGTCGTCGATGTTCTCGATGACGTGTTCGCAGTACTTCCGGTCCTCGTCGGGGATGCCGAGCCCCACGAGCTGGCTGGTGAGATGCTCCCTCAGCGAGGTGGAGTTCTCGCAGAGGTTGTTCATCATCTCCATGCGCCGCTCGGCGTCCTCGGCGGAGTCGCTCCGGCGGGTGCGGCGCTCGCTGTCGGACCACTGGTCCTCGAGCGTCTCGAGGGTCTCGCGTTTGACGGTCTCCTCGGTCGTCTCCTCGACGGTGTCGGTGGTCGTCGTATCGGGCTCGTCGACGTCCTGCTTCTCCTCGAGCGTGGGGTTCTCCTCGAGTTCCTGGGAGATCAGGTCGCGCAGCTCCATGATGGGCAGCTGGAGCAGTTCGAGGTTCTGGAGCATCTGCTGGGACAGATGCATCCGCTGTTCCATGCGCTGCTGGAGATGGACTTCCATGCGCATGGCTAGAACTCCCTCCGTCCCGAGAGGGCGTCGCCGACGACGGTGCGATCGGAATATTCGAGAGTGCTGCCGGCGGGGATGCCGCGGGCGATGCGCGTGACCTGGACCGCCGGGCCCAGCGCCTTCTGGATGTAGAAGGCCGTCGCGTCGCCCTCGGTCGTCGGATTGGTCGCCAGGATCACTTCTCGCACTCCTCCCTTGCGGACGCGGTCGAGCAGCCCGGGGATTGTCAGCAGTTCCGGTCCCACCCCGTCGAGGGGGGAGAGGTGGCCGTGGAGCACGTGGTACGCGCCCCGGAACGCCCCCGTGCGTTCGATCGCCCAGAGATCGCGGGTCTGTTCGACGACGCAGACCAGGCCCTGGTCCCGTTTGGCGTCGTCGCAGACGTCGCACAACTCGGCTTCGGAGATATTATAACATTTCGTGCATGATTTCACCTGCTCCTTCAGGTCGCGCACCGCATTGGCGAGCAGCATGGCCTCGCTCTTGGGCTGCGCGAGCAGGTGGAACGCGAGCCGCTCCGCCGTCTTCTCCCCGATGCCGGGGAGCTTGGCCAGTTCCTGGATGACCCGGAGGATCGGCTCGCTGGTGGGCATGGCTATACCAGGCCGGGCATCACCATCCCGGTGATCTTGGCGAGCTCCGTCTCCCGGAGCTTCTTGGCCTTCTTGATCCCCTCGTTGGCCGCCGCCAGGACGAGATCCTCCAGCATCCCCTTGTCGTCGGGATTGATCACTTCCTTCTCGATCTTGATGTCGACGATCTCCTCGGCGCCGTTGACCTTCACTTTGACCATGCCGCCGCCGGCCGCGGCCTCGACGACGCGCTCCTTGAGCTCGAGGTCGAGCTTCTGGAGCTTCTTCTGCATGTCCTCGAAGGCCTTGCCGTACTTGCCCATTCCGCCCGCTGGAAACATAGCTTCGTTCTCCGTCTATTCGATGCCCACGACCTTCGAGCCGCCGAACGCCTCCAGGATCTTTTTGACGCCGGGATCCGCCGACGTGTCCAGCGGCCGCTTCGGCGGCGCCGCGGGAGACGCCGCTCCGCTCGAATCGAGCGAGATCCTCAGCCCGACCCTCCGTCCGAACACCGTCTGCATCACCCCGGCGATCAGCTCCTTGTTCTTCGCGCTCTCGAGCTGCTTGACGTGGAAGTCCTTGAACTGCGGCGGCATCACGAAGCCGATCTCGTCCGCCGAGAACTTCGTGACGCGCCCTTCGCGCAGCAGCGTCGCCGCCAGCACGCTCTTCTCCTTGACCGACGCCACCACGCGCGGCCAGGCGCCCTGCGCCTCCTCGAGGGTGGTCGGCGTTCCGGAGAAGGCCGGCGCCGGAGCGGGCGCAGCCGCCGCCGCCAGGGGGACGGGCTCGTCCGCGTCGGCCACGGGCTCGGCCTCGACCGCCTTCGGCGCGGGAGCCGCGGAGACGACGGGCGCCGCGGGACCGGGCGCGGCCGCAACGACCGCGCCGCGCAGGGCCTCCGTCAGCGTCACCAGGTCCGCGCTACGCGACATCTTCACGAGCGTGACCTCGAGCACCAGGCGCGGGTTCGCGCCTTCCTTGATGCGACGCTTCGCCTCGAGCGTGAGCTGGATGAAGTAGAGCAGCGCCTCGAGCGTGAGGCCTGCCGCCTGTTTTTCGGCCTCGACGAGGTCCGCCTCCGGGAGGTCGATGATGTCGGGGTTTTTGCCGACCGCCTTGACGGCCAGCAGGGCGCGGAAGCGGTCGAGCAGCTGGTCGGTGAAGGCGGCCACGTCGACGCCGCTCGCGAAGATGGCGGCGAGCGTGGTGAAGACCTTGGCCGCGTCGCCGGTCCGGACGGCGCCCAGGAGTTCGGCGAGATGGGGCCCGCGCGCCTCGCCGATGACGGCGGAAACGTCCTCTTCGCTCAGGCCCTTCGCCTTGAAGGAGATCAGCTGGTCGAGCAGGCTTTCGGCGTCGCGCATGCCGCCGTGGGAGGCGCGCGCGATCGCCGCAAGGACGGCGTCGTCGACCGCGATCTTCTCTCCGTCGACGACCTGGCGGAGGCGGCGGACGATGTCGACCGTCGTGATGCGGCGGAAGTCGAAGCGCTGGCAGCGGGACACGATGGTGTCCGGCAGCTTGTGGACTTCCGTGGTGGCGAAGCAGAACTTCACGTGGGGGGGCGGCTCCTCGAGGGTCTTGAGGAGGGTGTTGAAGGCCTCCCGCGTGAGCATGTGGGCTTCGTCGATGATGTAGACCTTGGAGCGCGAGCGGAGCGGCGCGTAGCGGATGCCCTCGCGCAGGGTGCGGGCGTCGTCGACCGAGCGGTTGGAGGCGGCGTCCATCTCGATGACGTCGGTGTCCGTCCCGTCGTGGACGGCGAGGCAGATCTCGCAGGCGTTGCAGGGGGAGTCGGAGGGCCCCTTGGCGCAGTTGAGGGCCTTGGCGAAGAGACGGGCCATGGAGGTCTTGCCCACGCCGCGGGGTCCGCAGAAGAGGTAGGCGTGGCCGACGCGCTTCTCGGCGATGGCGTTCCGGAGGGTGCGCGAGACGTGCTCCTGGCCGACGACTTCGTCGAAGCTCAGGGGCCGGTAGCGCCGGGCGAGGACGGTGTACGGGGCCTCCGTGGACATCGAGCGTCGATTATAGTTCGCGCGGAGGCCGGATCAAAGTCATTCCGGGCGAAGCCGGACGGACTATTTCGCGGCGATCGCGGCGGAGATCGTCGCGAGTTCGTCGGCGCTGAGCTCGACCGCGCCGGCCTTCGCGTTCTCCAGCCCCTGCTGCGGCGTCCGGGCGCCGACCAGGGCGTGCGTCAGGCCGGGCTGCGCCACCGTCCAGGCGATCACCAGCTGGCTGAGCGTCAACCCGCGGGCGTCGGCGATCGGCCGGATGCGGTCCAGCATCGCCCCCGTCTTCCGGAGATTCTCGGGCGTGAACGAGGCGTGACCCCGCCGCAGGTCGCCTTCCTTGAACTCGCGCTCCGGGGCGATCTTTCCCGTCAGCAGCCCGTGATGCAGCGGCGAATAGGCGAGCATCGCGACGTTGTTCTGCCTGCACCAGGGCAGCTGCTCTTTCTCGAGATCGCGGTCCAGCATGCTGTAGCGCTCCTGGTCGGCATCGAAGGGACCCTTCGACCGATACCGCTCCAGGTCCGCCCCCTTCGCGTTGCAGGCCCCGATCGCCCGGATCTTGCCCTGCCGTTTCAGGTCCAGCAGCAGCGCCATCGTATCCTCGATCGGAATCGTCCTATCCTGCCAGTGCGTCAGGTAGAGGTCGACGTGGTCCGTCCCGAGCCGCTTCAGACTGCCCTCGAGCTCGCGGCGCACGATGTCGGGGTCGAGCGTCTTATGGATGTGGTATTGCCCGGCATCATTGCGGCCCTTCTCGTCCGAGACGAAGAACAGCGTCCCCCTGGTCGTGTCCCACGCGAGGCCGCATTTGGTGGCGATCACGACCTTGTCGCGCCGGCCCTGGATGGCCTTGCCGACGACCTCCTCGCCGTGGCCGAAGCCGTAGGCCGGGGCGGTGTCGATGAAGTTGATCCCCGCGTCGAGGGCCGCGCGGATCGCGTCGATCGAGACCTTGTCGTCGCTGCCGCCCCAGCGCCAGCCGCCGACGGCCCACGCGCCGAAGGCGACGACGGAGGCCTGGATGCCGCTGCTGCCGAGCGCCCGGGTTTTCATAGGCCGCCCATTATACGAATCTTCCACTGAACACCAACGAAGCGGCGGCGTCCGCTGAACTGGGGGTGCTCCGATGATGCTGACGACCGCCTTTCTGCTGTTCTGCGTCCCGACCGCCGCCGGCGACGAACGCGACCTCGACCTGGCCTCCGCTCTGGCCCGCCGCGGCTGGCTCGATCTGGCCGACGACGTCTGCGGGAAGATCGACCGGCTTCCGGGAGCCTCCTTCGTGCTGGCCGAGGTCGCCGCCGCCCGCGCGCGGCAGGAGCCGGATCCGGCCGCCGCAGCGCGGATCCTCGACGCGGCGGCGGCGCGCTTCGGGGCGACGCCGACGCTCGACGAGCGCGCGATGATCGGCGAGCTGCGCGTGCAGAAGGCGCGGCAGTTGTCGGAGACCCCCGACGGCGCCCGGGCGTGGGAAGCCGTGGAGTCGTTCTACCGCGAGAGCATCGCCGGCCTGAAGAAGATGGCCGCGAGCCCGGCCGTGGAGGAGGCGCTCCTGGACGCGCGCCTCGAACTCCCCAAGGCGATGGCCGCCCACGCCCGGATCCCTTCGACGGACGCCGCGGCGCGGAAGAAGATGCTCGCCGACGCCGTCCCGTTGTTCCTCGACTTCCAGCTCGAATGCGGCAACGCGCCGATCGCGTACGAGGCCGTCCTCGAGGAGGGCCGCGCGCGGCTCGATCTTGGCGACACCGCCCGCGCCGAACGCTGCTTCCGCGCGGTCCTCGCGCTCCGAAAGAACTCGGCCCCGCTCGCGGAGTATCCCTCCGCCCTCTGGGACGGCGCCCTCCTGTCGCTGCTCAAGACTCTGACGCAGGCGGGGAAGGCGAAGGACGCCGTCGCCGGTGCCGACGCCTTCCTCCGCGGGTACCCGGCGCGGGCGAAGACGGCCATGGGCCTGGCGATGACGCTCGCCCGGGCGGAGGCCCTGGCCGCGGACGGGAATCTCGCCGGCGCCCTGGCGACGGCCCAGGGTGTCGTCAATGCCGACGCCAACGGCCCCGCGGGCCATGCCGCCCGCGAGAAGATCCGCGGCTGGATGAAGGGCGAACAGGCCACGCCCGACCGGATGATGCTGATCGCCGACGGCATGATCGACCCCGGTCTCTATCGCGAGGCGCTGACGGACCTGCGCCGGGTGGTGGAGCTGTGCCGGGGGGAGGCCGAGCTGCGGCAATTCGAGCCGGTCGCCGCCTTCAAGCGCGGCGAAAGTTTCCGTGCGCTGAAGCAGGACTTGGAGTCCTCGATCGCATTCCAGGAGGTCTTCCGGAGGTATCCGGCGCACACGCTGGCGGGGCGCGCGGCCTTCGAGGCGGTCCGCTCGCAGATCCGGTCGGCGGCGGCGACGCGGGATCCGAAGGACGAAGAGCGGCAGGAGCAGCTCCTGGCCGAGATCCGGCGCTTGGGCCTGCAGGGAGCCTATGCGGGATTCTTCAAGTTCCTCGAGGCCGAGCGCCTGGAGCGGAAGGGCCAGTGGAGGGCCGCCGCCGAGGCGTACGAGACGGTCGACGAGGGATGCGAGGTCTACGACGACGCCCTGGTGTCCGCGGGGCACTGCTGGAAGCGCGACGTCGACGCGAAGGGCGATCCGAAGCAGCTGCAGAAGGCCGACGCGCTGCTGCGCCGCGCGGTGTCGCGCCTGGAGAAGGTGCCGGTCCCGCGCCTGCTCGTGGGGGCGTACTATGACCTGGCCTCGATCCATCTGCACAAGACGCAGAACCAGCCGAAAGAGGCCCTGGGTTTCGTCCGGAAATGCGCCGCCCTGCTGCCGGCGGACAGCGAGATGCAGCCGAGGCTGGCCGAGATGGAGATCCGCGCCCGGCTGGGAGTGGAGGATGCCGACGGCGCGGGCGCCCGGCTGGACGCGCTGCTGAAGACGTCCCCCGATCACCCGGCCTCGGCACGGTCGGCCCGTCGGGTTGCCTGGTACCACGAGGCTGCCGAGCCGTCGAAAGCCGCGCGCTATTATCGCGTGTGGCTCGACGCGACCGAGGCCGCGCTGCCGTCGATCGCGGAGACGCGGGAAGTGGCCGACGGCCTGGTCCGGATGGCCCGGGTGCTGAACCGCTTCGACGATCGCGTCGTCTCGGTTCTGGACCTGCGCGGCCAGCCGGTGCCGGATCGCGTCGTCTGGAAGGACGCCGTGCGGGCGCAATCCCGCCTGCTGGCGCTGGTCCCTCCGGAGTCGAAGGAGCGCCCGGCGGCGGCATCGCGCCTGGCCTGGTGCCTGGGCTTCGCCGCCGAGACGGCCCCGGAGTGGGGGCAGTGCAAGAGCCACTGCGAGGGGCTCGTCAAGGCCGGCGCCCTGGTGGGGCCGGAGGGCATCAACGCCTCCGTTTTGCAGAACCAAAAATGGCTCGCGGGGATCTACCTGGAGTACGGACATGCTCTTTACCAGCTCGGGCGGAGCGGGCAGAAGTTCCAGTTCGGGAACGCGATCACGGTGTTCAACCATCTGAAGCTGGTCGCGGAGAAGGAGTCCGAGCCATGGTGGATCTGCACGGCGATGTCGCTGAAAGCGCTCTTCGAGCGCGGCGAGGGCAGCGACATCACGACCGTCGAGGCGGCCCTCTCGATCCTCGAACTCAATCACTCCGACTTCGATGCCGGCAAACACCGGACCCGGGCCCTGCTGATCGAGCTTCGCGACCAGGTCCAGGCGGTCCGGGGGTCGCGCCGCTAGAAGTTCAGATTGGTAGAAACCCCGCCAATAGCCTACCGCCGGGTAGGGATTTCGCGTCCTCCCTAGCGCAGCAGCGGGTTGCACCCCCACTGGCATGAGGCTTGCGTAAAAATGGGGTATTCCCAGGTTTCGGAAGAGGGGCGAATAGGAGGTTGACCATGAAGAGACCGCCACCCACCGCGCGGACGCAGAAACGCGAGCGGGAGGAGTCGAAGAATTTTCTAATTCTCCTCCTCGTCATCGTCGGCGTGGTCGCCCTGATCCAGGTGCTGCTCTTCGTGACGATGCTGCGGATGAGGCCGGGCAGCCCGTCGTACCTGCAGCACATCGGCCAGGGGATTCACGAGCGCGCCGAAGTCTCCTAGACCGCGCGGCAGGCGCGCAGCCCTTCGCGGAGCTCCTGCTCCGGCAGGTTGCGGCCGATGAACACGAGGATATTGGAGCGGTCCTCGCCGTCGCGCCAGGGCCGGTCGGGACGGCCGTCGAACATCATGTGCACGCCCTGGAAGACCACGCGTCGCGCCTCGCCTTGAACCTCGACGATCCCCTTCATCCGGAAGATGTCCGTTCCCCGCGTCTTCAGCAGCCCGCCCAGCCAGGCGTTCAGCCTGCGGCCGTCCAGCGCCCCCGCCTCCTTCAGCGAGATCGAATGGATGTCCGAGTGGTGGTGATGCTCGTCGGCCGTCATCAGATCGGGCGACACCTCCAGGCGGCGGGACAGGTCGAACGCGCCGACGTCGAGGATCTTGTCGAGGGGGATTGCCGCATCGCGCGTACGGTAGATCTTCGCGAGGATATTGAGCTCGCGAGCTTTCTTCTCGAGTCGGTCGAGCTCCTCGGGCGTGGCCAGGTCCGTCTTGTTGAGGAGGACGACGTCGCCATACGCGATCTGCTCGCGCGCCTCGCGGTTCTGCTCCAGGTGCTGCCAGATGTGGCGCGCGTCGACGACGGTGATGACGGCGTCGAGGCGCACCTTCGACTTCAGGTCTTCGTCGACGAAGAAGGACTGGATCACGGGGGAGGGGTCGGCGACGCCGGTCGTCTCGATCAGGATGGCGTCGAACTTGTCGGGCCGCCGCAGCAGGTCGTTGAGGGTTTTGATCAGGTCGCCGCGGACGGTGCAACAGACGCAGCCGTTGTTCATGACGATGAGGTCTTCCTCGGTCGCGAGCACGAGCTGGTTGTCGACGCCGATCTCGCCGAACTCGTTCTCGACGACGGCGACCTTCCAGCCGTGCTTTTCGGTGAGGATCCGGTTGAGGAGGGTCGTCTTGCCGGCGCCGAGAAAGCCGGTCAGCACCGAGACGGGGATCGTAGCGGGAGGGTTCACTTCCACTGGCTCCCGTCGCCCAGCTTGTCCAGGTCGATGCGCGCGCCATGGCCGTCGGGGTTCGGGATCATGCGGGGGATGTCCTGCTTGATGACTTCCTTCATGGGCCGCATCATCCGGTATTGCTCCCGGCCGCTGGCTTTCAGCACGGCGATGTGCGTTTCCACGGGGGCGCAGCCCGGCTGGTCGCAGAAGATCTCGGCGACCAGGACCGTGACGTCCTCGGCCAGGTTGAAATGGGCGCGGACCCATTCCTTGATCTGGCCCTGGAGCGAGCGGTCTTTCTTCCCTTCCCCGAAGAGGTCGAACTCGAAGTTGAAGTTCACGGCGGGATATAGGATGTCGAAAGGAACCGGGGGACGCAAGAGGAAGGCCAACTCCTCCTCTAACTAACGCTCCTGGGCGCCCAGAACTTCCTCGACCGCGCGGCCGTCGAGTCGTTCGGGCGGCGTCAGCCCGAGGAAGCTGAGGGCGGTCGGGGCGGTGTCGAAGGTCCGTAGGGGCCGGGTGATCAGGAGTCCCGCCTTGACGCCGGGACCGACGCAGATCCAGGGGATCGTCACGTTCTCCGGAGTGTCCGGAAGCTGCCGGAAGTAATGCTGCTTTCCGAGGCCGCCGTGGTCGGCGGAGATGATGATCGCGGTGGTCTCGAGCTCCCCGCAATCCCGCAGCGTGTCCAGGATCTTCCCGATCGCGGTGTCGACTTTGAGGACCGCGTCCAGATAGCTCCGGCTCATCCACCCTCTCCCGTGGCCGGCGCCGTCGGGCTCCCCGAAATGGATGAAGGTCATCTGATACTTCGTGTCCGGCCATTCGGCCGCGAAGGCGCGCGCGAGGCCGTCGGCCGACGTGGAAGGCTTGGACGTTGGCGGAGGCCGGGGGAGTGCGTCGGGCTTCGCCCCGGGATTGCCGGCGGGCGGGGGAACGACGCCGAGGGCAGGAGCCGGGGCAGGGGCGGGCGCCTTGGGCCGGGACGCGGACTGGGCGCCCGACGGATCGGGCCCCGTATTCTCCTTGAAGTCGGGCTTGGTGACGTCTTCAAGCTTCGGGATGATCCGCGGGATGGCGGGCCCGTAGATCCAGTGCACCTGCTCGGGATTGGCGAGGAAGTGGAACTTGTCCTTCGCGAAGAGCATGGCGGTCGAGAGCCCGGCCTCGCTCGCCACGGAGAAGACGGTCGGATGCTGGATATGGCCCGGGCGGTAATTGTTCCAGACGACGCCGTGGTTCTTGAAGTCGAGCCCGGTGAGCATGGCCGTGTGGCTGGGCAGGGTGATCGACGGACGCACGGTCTCGCAGTGCTCGGCGCGGGCGCCGCGCTCCATCAGGCCCATCAGGACGGGCGCCTGCGCCTGCGTGATCCCGTCGGGCCGGAGCCCGTCGACGCTGATGACGAGGACTTGGCGGGCTATCCCCTGGGTGACCTTTCGCGGGGGCAGCGGCGCGTGGAAGGAGACGGGAACCGACGAGCCGGAGCTGCCGACATTCAGGAGGCCGGCGCCGTCGTCCAGCGCCGCCTGGACGGCGAGGATGCTGATGAAGAGTCCCGAGAGGAGCGCCGCCAGGCTGACTCCCAGCAGGGAACGAACCGACCGTTTGCGTTCAGCGTGCATGAGACCAGATCCCCGTGCCTGCCCCAGTCAGGATAGCGGTTCGGAGTGGATTTGAGACAAATTCCTTCCGTAGGTCCGGCTAGAATGCCCGCGTGGATGAGGACACAGCATCGGAGAAGCCGCCGCCGTTCTGGGCCGCGCTCCTGTGGATGACCCTCTATCTCGCGCTCACGAACGTGGGGATCATCGCCATCGCCCACACGATGGTGCCGCAGCACAACGGCCTGGCGAAGTTCGGGATCTGGATCCTCCAACTGATCCTGATCCTCGGATTGACGGCGTGGGTGAACGGGAAGACCGGGGGGCGCGGCCTGCTGTTCGTCCTCGTGATCGGGTTCTCGGTCTATTCGCTGGTCTACGGTCTGATGCTCGGCCATATTCCGCGGCTCTTCGCGCTCCGCGAGACGCCGCTGATCCCGGTGCGCGACGCGGCCCGGCCCGAGTACTTCGGCTTCGACGTCTACCATTTCTCGGACGGGAAGGTGGGCCTGAAATACGTCTCGCACCGGACCCTCGCGGGGAAAAACGGCAGATCCCACTATTACCTGGCGCCGCTCCTGCCGCCGGACTGGAAGCGGGGGGATCGAATCCCCGCCTGGGTCGGCGAGTCCGATCTCGGCCTGGGAGTGCCGGAATACTGGACGGAGGACTGGCGCGGGGGATACCGGATCGGACTCGATTCGAAGTTCGAAGACATGCTTCAGGATCGGGATATGGATTCGGACCTGAGATCCCAATCCGGCGCGCCGATCTTGACGTGGTCGAAAGATCCGAAGAGGGAGTTCATCCGCGTCGGCTACGGCGAACTGGCCTTCTTCCTCGCGATCGACCTCATCGGGCTGGTCTCGCTGCTCCTGTCCTACATCCTGAAGCCGCGCGACGCCTGACGGGGGCGTTTCACGGGCCGTTTGCAGGACTTTTACACCTTCCTGCATGCATTCCAGTTGCCTTTCAGCGGGACTTTGTCCAAATTCTCCTTCGCAGCGTGAACATCACTTGAGGGAGGACCGGCCATGAACCCCACCGCGGCGACGAACGACTCCGACTTGGCGGCGCGTCTCCAGCGCGATTTCCTGGACGGCCTCGACGAAGAACTCGAACTGGAGCTGGAAGACCAGATGTCCTCGGCGCCCAAGACAGGCGCTGAGAAGACCGCCGAGAAGGACGCCCGGATGGTCTACTTCAAGGAACTGCTCCGGCTCCAGGCCGAGCTCATCAAGCTCCAGGACTGGGTCGTCTCGACGAAGAGCAAGATCGTGGTGATCTTCGAGGGCCGCGACGCAGCGGGCAAGGGCGGGGCGATCAAGCGGGTGGCGCAGCGGCTCAATCCGCGCGTGTGCCGGATCGCGGCGCTCCCGGCGCCGAACGACCGCGAGCGGACCCAGTGGTACTTCCAGCGCTATGTGTCGCAACTGCCGGCCGGCGGCGAGATGCTGCTCTTCGACCGGAGCTGGTACAACCGCGCCGGCGTGGAGCGCGTGATGGGATTCTGCACCGAGGCGGAGTACGAGGAGTTCTTCCGCACCGTCCCCGAGTTCGAGCGGATGCTCGTCCGCTCCGGGATCCGCCTGATCAAGTACTGGTTCTCCATCACGGACGAGGAGCAGGAGTTCCGCTTCCGCAGCCGCATCCACGATCCCCTCAAGCAGTGGAAGCTCAGTCCGATGGACGTCGAGTCGCGCCGCCGCTGGGAGGACTACACCAAGGCGAAAGAGATCATGCTCCAGAAGACGCATATTCCGGAGGCGCCCTGGTGGGTCGTTCAGGCCGTGGACAAGAAGAAGGCCCGGCTCAACTGCATCCGGCACCTGATCACCCAGATCCCCTATGCGGAGATCAAGCACGACGCGGTGTCGATCCCGGACCGGATCCATCATCCGGACTATCACCGGAATCCGGTCCCGAAGGACATGTACGTCCCCGAGGTCTACTGAGGCAGGCCCGGGGGCGGCTTACATCGGCGCGGGAGCGGCCTTCCAGATCCGGTCGCAGTATTCCCGCACCGACCGGTCCGAGGAGAAGAAGCCCATCCGCGCGACGTTCAGGATCGACATCCGCGTCCAGCGGTCCTGGTCCTGGAACGCCTTCGACACGCGCGACTGCGCCTCGGTGTAGGCCGGGAAGTCCTTGAAGACCAGGTACTCGTCCCGGTTCAGCAGGGAATCCGTCAGGGGCCGGAAGAGTTCCGGGTCCCCCATCGAGAAGTGCCCGTGCTGGATCAGTTCGATCGCCTCGCGCAGGGCGGGGTCGGCCTCCAGCGCCGCCCGAGGGGAGTAGCCCCGGGCCCAGGTCTCGGCGACTTCCTCGACCGTGAGCCCGAAGAGGAAGAAATTCTCTTTCCCGACCGCTTCCATGATCTCGACGTTGGCGCCGTCGAGCGTCCCGATCGTCAGAGCGCCGTTGAGCGAGAACTTCATGTTGCCCGTCCCCGACGCCTCCTTGCCCGCGGTGGAGATCTGCTCCGAAAGGTCGGCCGCGGGATAGACGGGCTGGGCGTTCTTCACGTTGAAGTCGGGCATGAAGACCACCTTCATCCGGTCCCGGAGGGCGGGGTCGCGGTTCACGACGTCGGCCACTGACGTGATCAGCTTGATGATGAGTTTGGCCATGCGGTAGCCGGGGGCGGCCTTGCCCGCGAACACGATGGTCCGCGGCGGGACGTCGAGGCCGGGATTCTGCTTGAGCCGGGCGTACTCGGCGATGACGTGCAGGGCGCTCAGGTGCTGGCGCTTGTACTCGTGGATGCGCTTGACCTGGATGTCGAACAGGGAGTCGGGGTCGGCGACCACGCCCGTCTGCTCGCGCAGGATCCGCGCCAGCCGCTCCTTGTTCTCCCGTTTCACCTTCCTCCACTGGTCGCGGAAGCCCGCGTCCTCGGCGAGCGGCTCCAGGCGGGGCAGCTGCTCCTCCGTATGGCTCAGCCAGGTGTCGCCGATGCGTTCGCGCAGCAGCGAGGTCAGGCCGGGGTTGGCCACCGCGATCCAGCGGCGCGGCGTCACGCCGTTGGTCACGTTGCTGAACTTCTCGGGCATCAGCCGGTGGAAGTCGCTGAGCACCGAGGTCTTCAGCAGCTCCGAATGCAGCGCCGCCACGCCGTTGACCGCGTGGCTGCCGACGGTCGCCAGGTTCGCCATCCGGACATACTTCTCGCCGCTGTCGTCGATCAGCGACACGCGGCGGATCAGGTCCTCGTCGCCGGCATGACGCAGGCGCACGTCGTCGAGGAAGCGCCGGTTGATCTCGTAGATGATCTCGAGCGGGCGGGGCAGCACGCGGGCGAAAAGCGGCAGCGGCCAGCGCTCCAGCGCCTCCGGCAGCAGCGTGTGGTTCGTGTACGCCATCGTCCGCGTCGTGATCCCCCAGGCCTTGTCCCAGTCCAGGTCGTACTCGTCGAGGAGGAGGCGCATGAGCTCGGCGACCGCGATCGACGGGTGCGTGTCGTTCAGCTGCACCGCCCATTTGCGGTCGAAGGTCTCCACCGACGGCGACTTCAGCAGGTGCAGGCGGATCATGTCGCGCAGCGAGCAGGAGACGAAGAAGTACTGCTGCTCGAGCCGCAGCTGTTTGCCCTCGAGGCGCTCGTCGTTGGGGTAGAGGACTTTCGTCAGGTTCTCCGACTGGATCTCGCGCTCGACGGCGCCGTAATAGTCGCCCTGGTTGAAGGCCTGGACGTCGAAGACGTCGAACGACTCGGACTTCCAGAGACGGAGGATGTCGACGTGCTCGACCCCGTAGCCCAGGACCGGGGTGTCGTAGGCGACGCCCTTCACGACGCGCTCGGGAATCCAGCGCACCCGCGTGCGGCCCGCGGCGTCCCGCACGTGCTCGGTGCGGCCGCCGAAGTTGACGGGGAATGCGATCTCGTAGCGCGCGATCTCCCAGGGGTTTCCACGGCGGAGCCACTTGTCGGTGATCTCCAGCTGCCAGCCGTCGCGGATCTCCTGGTCGAAGATGCCGAACTCATAGCGGATGCCGTAGCCGAACGCCGGGACGCGGAGCGTGGCGAGGGAATCGAGGTAGCACGCGGCCAGGCGGCCCAGGCCGCCGTTGCCGAGGCCCGGCTCCTCCTCCTGGGAGATGATATCGTCCAGGTCCCGGCCGAGGGACTTGACCGCCTCGCGGAAGGCGTCGACGGCCCCCAGGGCGACGAGGTGGTTCTGGAGCTGCGGCCCCATGAGGAATTCGGCGGACAGGTAGGCCACGGTCTTGACGTCCTTGTCGATCAACGCAGGAACGTTGCGGATCCAGCGGTCCATGAGCCGGTCGCGCACCGTGTAGGCGACTGCGCGGTACCACTCGTTGGGCGTCGCCAGGTCGATATGGCGTCCAAGAACGAAACTGAGGTTGTCGAGGATGGCGTGGGCCAGAATCTCGGAGGAGAGGCCCGTCCGCGTGTGGGCGCTTTGGAGGCCGTCGCGCTGGAGGGCCTGCGGAGCGACGGGGGTCGAGGGTCGCTTGACGGCGACGGCGTCGCCGCGATCGGCATTTCGGGCCATGATTCTTCCCTCCTGGCTGAACTCACCACAGTGAATCAGGTCCCCGGGGATCAGGTCAAGAGCGCGGCGGGGCGATTCGCCCGGGGCTTACAGGGGCACGATAACAAAAAGGAGGCTCCCTTTTGTTGCGGGGCGGTTCAGGGACCATGAAGACGGGGCCTCCGGGATGGAAGCGCCGCGAGCGGGACCCTAGACTGGCCGGTCATGGAAACGGCCCTGCAGTCGGAGCCGCGCGTCCCGGTCACCGCCATCATCCACCGCCGCGTGCGGTCGGGTCGCGAGCGCGACTTCGAGGACTGGCAGCGGGGGATCACGGCGCAGGCGGCGCGCTTCGCCGGCTGCCTGGGGATCACGATTCTGCGGCCGGCGGAGGGGCAGCCGCTTCAATACACCATCATCCTCCAGTTCGATCATCCGTCGAGCCTTCACCGCTGGATGGAATCCGGGGTGCGGCGGGACCGGCTGAGCCGCTGCGATCCTCTGGTCGAAACGCCCGATGCCGTCCACGAGAGGACCGGCCTGGAGCACTGGTTCACGTTGCCGGGCAGGACCGCCCCGCGGCCGGCGCCCCGCTATAAGATGTGGCTGCTGTCCTGGCTGTCGGCCTTCGCCCTCTCGGCGGCGCTGCACTATCCGCTCGGCGTCTGGCTGCGGCGGCTGCCGTTTCCGCTCGGCAACCTGGCGCTCACCTTCCTTCCGACGGCACTGCTCACGTATGCCGTCATGCCCCGCGTCACGCGAGTGTTCTGGCGCTGGCCGTATCCCCAGGATCCTGCGCTTTTTCTGGAGTCCCCCGGCGCGACGGGTATAATTTATTTGGAAATCCAGCGCGCGCCCCGAGGGAGCCGGGGACTACTCCGACGGAGGGTCCCGATGCGCGAACCCGCGAGCGGCCCGAACGCAGCGCCCGACATCCCCGAGCCTGTTCAACACCGGGTCCCTCTTCGTCCTTAAGGATTCCCCAGCGCAGGTTGAGAGCGGCGATCTGGGAGCGACACCGTGCAGTGGAGGAACCATGAGCACGAAGGATGCCATCCTGGGTCATGTCTGCGTCGAACGGGGCTGGATGAGCGAGCCCCAGCTCGAGGAATGCCTCAAAGAGTGCGATGCGCTCTCCCGGTCGAAGCCGGGCGGCGCCGGCGACGCGCTGCTGCCGAAGGTGCTGCTCCGTCGCCACATCATCCCCGAGATGGAGCTCGAGGCGCTCCGGGTCGAGATCGAGAAGGTCCTCAAGCCGGTGGCCGGCGAATCCGGCGACACCCGCGAGGAGCTGAAGCTGCTGAAGCTCCTCCTGGGCAGCGGCCGCCTCTCCCGCGCGCATCTCGATGAGGCCCTGGTCGTCCAGCGCCAGGCGGTGGCCGCGGGACGCCAACGGCCGCTCGTCGAGATCCTGCTCGAAACCGGGAAGCTGACGCTCGGCGCCTTGGAGGAGGGGTCCCGCGAGCTCCATAAGGCCGCGACGCCGGTCCGCTGCACGGCCTGCAAGGCCGCCTACTCGATCCTGAACTACGACCCCGGCCGCGTCTATCTCTGCAAGGCCTGCACCGGAGAGCTGCGGCCGCCCGCGCAGCCCGCGACGGCTCCGACGCCGCCGCGTCCGGCCGCGGAGCAGCATTCGTCGGCATCCTCGAGCGCCATCCTTTCCGTCGCCGGTCCGGTGGGGGAGCGGATCGGACACTACGGCTCCCTGCGCGAGATCGGCCGCGGCGGAATGGGCGTGGTCTACAAGGCCTGGGATGAAACCCACCAGCGCTGGGTGGCGCTGAAGCTGATCTCGAACCTCCACACGATCGAGGGTCTCACCCGCTTCCGCCGCGAAGTGGAGATCACGCGCTCCCTCCACCATCCGAACATCGTCGCCGTTTATGAATTCGCGTCGATCGACGGCCACCATCTGCTCGCGATGCAGTACGTCGACGGAACGACGCTGGCCGGGGACCGGCGCAAGCCGCGGCAGGCCGTGGGATGGGTCCTGGCGGTCGCGCACGCCCTGCAATATGCCCATTCCCGGGGCATCGTGCACCGGGACATCAAGCCCCAGAACATCCTGGTCGACCGCGCCGGCAAGCCGTTCCTGACGGACTTCGGAATGGCGAGGTCGAGCGACGCGCCGTCGAACGTCACCGCCGTGGGGACCGCGATGGGGTCGCCCGCGTTCATGTCGCCCGAGCAGGCGCTCGGACGCAGCACCCGGGTGGACCGCCGGAGCGACGTCTACTCCCTCGGCGCGGTGCTGTATGCGCTGGTGACGGGCCGCCCGCCGTTCCGGGGCGCGACACCGATGGAGACGCTCCGGAGGGTGGCCGACACCGACGCGCCGCCGCCGTCCGCGATCGTCGCCGGCATCCCGGGCGCGCTGGAAGCCGTCATCCTGAAGTGCCTCCAGAAGGAGCGGAACGACCGCCCCCAAACCGCGAAGCAGCTCGCGGACGACCTGGAGCGGATCCTCCCGCTGCTTCGGGAATAATCGGCCGCGGACGATCGAGGCCGAAACATCGGCACCCCGGCAGGCTCAAAAGCTGCGGAGGTGCAGAGATGAAAAAATATGTGGCAGCATTCATGGTGATCGGCTTGTTCTCGGCGGCGTCGGCCCAGGACAAGAAGGAGACGCCGAAGCCCGGGAGGGAGCACGACCTGCTCAAGCAGTTCGAGGGGCAGTGGGATGCCGTCGCGAAGGGCTCGCACGACGGCAAGGAGACGCAATCCAGGGGAGCCGAGTTGGTCCGCGTCGGCTATGACGGCTTCTGGCTGGTGATCGACTACAGCGGCGATCATGACGGCAAGCCCTTCGCCGGCCACGGCACGATGGGCTATGACCCCATCAAGAAGAAGTATCTCCTGACGTGGATCGACAACATCGCGCCCTTCGCCATGTGGGCCGAAGGCGACGCCGACTCGAGCGGGAAGAAGTTCACCTTCACGAGCGAGGGGTTCTGTCCCGAGTTCGGCAAGGTCGCGACGGTCCGCACCGTGATGGAGATCCAGGATGCGAAGCACCGCACCCTGACCTTCTATCGTCCGGACCAGACCGGGACCGAGAAGAAGATGGGCGAGATCCAGTATACGCGCCAGAGTTAGTGCAGCGAAGGTGCCGGGCCTCCGGGGCGCAACGCCCGCGGAGGTCCGGCGCTTCTTTTTAGTCGACCTTCCGGAGTTCCTCGGCCGCGGTCGCCGACTTCAGCGGGAAGAATCCGTCCTTCGCCACCAGCTGCTGGCCTTCCTTGGAGCAGACCATTCGGATGAACTCCTGCACGATCGGCGTCAGGGGCTTGCCCGGAGCGCGGTTGATGTAGATGTAAAGATAGCGCGACAGCGGGTAGTCGCCGGAATAGGCGTTCGCGGCGGTCGGCGTCTTCGAAGCCTCGCCGTCGTGCTCGCTCAGGCTGATGGCGCGGACGCTGGAGGTCGAATATCCGATGCCGCCATAACCGATGGCGGTGCGGTCCTCGGCGACGCCCAGGATCACCGACGCGGTCCCGGGCTGCTCCTTCACCTCGTCGCGGAAGTCGCCCGTCTTCATCACGTTCTCTTTGAAGAAGCCGTAGGTCCCCGACGCGGAGTTGCGCCCGAAGAGGCTGATCGACTTGTTTCCCCACTCGCCGGTCAGGCCCACGTCGCCCCAGGTCGTGGAGGCCTTGCGGACGCCGCGACGGCGAGCCTTCGAGTAGATGGCGTCGAGCTGGTCGAGGGAGATCGACTGCAGGGGGTTGTCCTTGTTGACGAAAATGCCGACCGCGTCGACGGCGACGCGGACCTGAGTCGCCTTGTAGCCGTAACGGGACTCGAACTGGTCCTCTTCCGTCGGCTTGGCCGCGCGGGACATCGGGCCGAACTGGGAAGTTCCGGCGATCAGCGCGGGGAACGCGGTGCCGGACCCCTTGGACTCGATCTGGACCGAGACGTTGGGATAGTTCTTCTGAAAGGCCTCCGCCCAGTAGGTCATCAGGTTGGCGAGGGTGTCGGATCCGATGCTGCTGATGCTGCCGCTGACGCCGGGGGCGGTCTTGTAGGGGAGCAGGCCGGCGTCGAGTTCCCGTCCTGAGGCCAGTCGGACGAGGCCGGACGCCATGCCCAGAGCGCCTGCGGCCATGAATTCCCTGCGATTCATCGTCATGGGGATCCCCTGACGCTTTCTTCAAAAACCGTGCGTCCACGGTTCCCCTGATCACACGACGCGGCCATCAGGAAAAAATGAATCTCGGGTAAATCTTCCGTGAAGGGACGGGGGCGCGGGGGACATCGCGCTAGAGGGACCCGATTTTTGCTGGATCCCGCCGACCGGCGTGGCATACTCGGCGCTCGTGCGCTCCTTTCGCCGCGTCCTCGCGGGCGTCCTGATCCCCGCCGCGCTATCCGCCTGCTCCCTTCGGGGCGACGTCCCCTATCGTGAAGGCCTGTCCCGCTTCCAGAACGGGGACTACGGCCGCGCGCAGGAGCAGTTCGCGCTGGCCGTCGGGGAGAATCCCAGGTTCAGCGAGGCCTACGTCTACCTGAGCATCGCGAAGATCCGCGCCGCCCGCGAGGCCGCGGCGGAGGGACGCAACGCGGAGGCGTCCCGGCTCTGGCGCGAATCCACCGACGACCGGCGTACCGCGAAGCAGCTCATGGACGAGGGCTGGTTCTTCGTCACCCCGGAATTTGCCGACCGCGCGATCCTCCGCAAGGACGCCGAGGCCGCCATCGCCTCGGCTGCGGCGCTCGAAAAGATCTCGCCCAGACCCGAGGATATCGTCAGCGCGCTCAAGTCGGCTTCCGACGGGACGCTCCCTCCGCCCCGATGATCCCCGGCGCCCTCACGCCGTCCGGCGCCCTGGTTCTTGCCGCCGTGGCCGCGGCGTTCGTCGCCTTCATGACGCCGACGCTGATCCGCTGGCGGCGGATCAGCCGGCTCCTTCCGCTCCTGTCGCGGCGCCTGGGCGGGACCGTTTCGAGATGGTACGGGATCGATTTCGAGAGCCAGGCCAGGCGCGGATGGATCCGGTTTTCCCTCGGGACCCGAAGGACCCCGTCAAGCACCACGATCTCGCTGGACATCGGCGGCGCTCCGGAGGCGCGCCTCGATCTGGTCCGGAACGGCTGGTGGGGAAGGGCTTTTCTCAAGACCCGGCCGGTGTCTGGAACGGCCGAAGTCGGAGCGGGTCCCGACTGGACTCTGAGGGCGCCTCCGGCGCTCGCTACGAAGATCTCGCGGGGGAGCTCTCGGGACCTGCTTCAGGAGGCGCTTCGGAACCTCCCGGTTCACCTCATGGGACGGATCCGACTGGAAGCGGGCGTTCTCACGTACGAATGCTACGGGGTCCCCTCCCGCGAGAAGGACTTCGCGGCTTGCCTGGACACCCTCCAGCGGATCGCTTCGGCGATCGGGTAGCCCGTCAGTCCAGGATCTTCTTCGCGATCTGCTTCCCGGCGCGCTCGCCCTCGGACGCTCCACCTTCCATGAAGCCTTGGAAGTCGATCGAGGTGTGCTCCCCGCAGAAATAGACCCCGCCCTGCCGCGCTTTCTCATAGCCGGCGAAGGCGGTGTACTGGCCCGGCCGGTAGAAGGCGTACGACGCTTTCATGAAGGGGCTCAGGTGGGGGAGCGACTGCGTGGTCCGTCCGTTCCATGCGGAGCTCAGGCCGGGGAACACCGGCTCGGCCCGGTGCAGCGCGTCGACCGCGTCCGCGACCGCGTCGGGATTTGTCTGCGTGGAGAACGCGGTCGTCGTGCGCATTGAGGTCGTCACGCTGCCGCCCGAGTAGAAGACCAGGATGCCGGAGGCGCCGGGCTGCGCCCGGGTGACGTCCCAGCCGGCCTGGTAGCCGGTGTCGCTGTAGCTCGACCCGTTCGAGATGCCGGGCCAGGGACCGGTCTGATTCCAGAGGCGCGACGTGAACTGAAGCTGGGTCTTTCCGTTCCGGCCTTCGCCCAGCTCCTGGATCGCCTTTTTCTTGAGGTCGTCGAAACCCGCCTGGTCGGTGTCGATGTGCTTGAGCACTGAAAAGGGCAGGGCGAGGACGACGAAGTCCGCAGTGACGTCGTCGCTCGCCTGGCCGGCGGCGAAGCTGAGCTGGTAGCGTCCGCCGGCCGTCAGCCTGAGCTTCTCGAGACGGCGGCCGGTGCGGACGACGCCCGCGCCCAGGGAGTCGGCGATGACGCGGGGCAGCTGCTCGTTGCCGCCGCGGATATGGAACGTCTCGTCCGACTCGCCGAAGACGGCCAGCTCATTCGGCTTGGGCTGGAACGCGAGGAGATAAACCAGGTTCAGGGCCGACTGGTCGCGGACGTCCGCGCCGTATTCGATGGCGTAGGCGAGCTCCAGCAGTTTGCCCAGGGGGGACGCGTGGCCGCCGGGAACGCGCGTGTCGACCCACTTGCGGATCGTCATCGCGCTCAGCGCCTCGCCGGCGGGCGTGAAGGAGTCGAACGTCGTGGGGAAGGGGGCCGAGGCCTCGTCGGCCGAAACTGCGTCGAAAACCGGCGCGAAATCCTGGTCGGCCCGCGCCTTGGGATAGTAGAGCTGCGACAGGAAGTACGTGTCCTCGGACCCTGCCGGCTGCGCCTTGAGGAGGTTGTCCAGCTTGAGCCCGAACCGCTTCGCGAGGCCGCGGACGGTTTTGTGGCCGGTGTCGATCAACTCGCCGCACCACTCGCTGACCTGGCCCTGGGCCCAGCTTCCGGTGTTCGAGAACATGCGGCCGCCGATGCGGCCCGATGCTTCATAGACGGTCGACGCGATGCCGTTGTCCCTCAGGGTCAGGGCACAGGTGAGCCCGGCGATGCCGGCGCCGACGATGACGATCTTCGGGCCGTTCCGCGGAGTCTGTGCCAGGGCGGGGACCGCGGAGGCGGCGACGGCCGCTGCGGTGCCGGCCAGGAACGTGCGGCGGGACAGGCCGCGTTCGCGCAGCGCGTCGACCGGGATTCCCCGGTCGCGGGCGGCGCGGTGCTCCCGATAGAGCCGACGGATCGCGGACAGCAGCGGCGTGCGGGCCATGGGTCCCTCCTCACTGTCCGGTCACGGGCGATAACGTAGATTGTGGCGGCGCCGGACGTCAACAGAATGAAGAGGAGCTTCACGGTTCGCGAACAGAAGGAGCCGTCGGTCGGGATCCCGCACGGAGCTCTCCTTGGAATCAATTCGCCTCGGCCTTCCACGCGGTCAGAAACCTTCCGGAGCCTCCATCGTAGATACCGTGCTTCGAGGTTGGATTGAAGTTCATGGAGCAGAGGTGTGTCATGTGGAGAATTCTCGTCCTGGCGAGCCTGGCGGTGATCATTCCGGCGTGCGGCGGAAGCGGCAGCAGCGGCGGGGGAAGCAGCGGCGGCGGAGTGATGTCCTTCAGCGATCCGGGGATCGAAACGTTCCCCGACGAGGGGAACGCCCATGTGCCCGTGGGCACGGACATCGCGTACAATACGGATCCCCCGACCTCCGGCAGCCACTATCCCGATCCGCAGCCGGGCGGATACTACACGACGCCCATCGCGCCCGGATTCCTGGTGCATTCGCTGGAGCACGGCGCGGTGGTCATCTACTATGACTCGGCCCATGTCGCGGCTTCGGACCTGACCAAGCTGCAGAATCTCGCCGCCGCGCATCCGGGTAATTTCGGCCAGGTCGTGGTGGTGCCCAGGACGGATGCGGCCTTCCCGATCATCCTGACGGCGTGGACCCACCGCCTGCGCCTGACGGTCTACGAACAGAGCCGCATCGACGGGTTTGTCGCCCTGTTTCTCGGGAACGGGCCGGAAGCGCCGCCGATGCCTTAGGACTCCTCAGCCCGCCGCTCTCTCCCTGAAGGCAGGGGGAGGGCGGCGGCCCGGCGCCTCAAGTCGTTTTGATCAGGCCGCCGTCGATGACGTAGTTCGCGCCGGTGACATTTCCCGTGCGGTCGGAGGCCAGCATCGTGACCAGATCCGCCACTTCTTCGGGCGTGGTGAACCGGCCCGTCGCGAAGCCGCCGATGCTTGCGACGACCCTGGCCCGCGCCGTCTCGGCATCCACCCCCAGGGCCTTGGCGACCGTCTGGGCGACGCCGCCCTCGCCGAGCCAGAGATCGGTGCTGACCGGCCCCGGCGAGACCGCGTTGACGCGGATGCCTCGCGGACCGAACTCCTGGGACAGCGACTTGGTCAGGTTCACCAGGGCGGCTTTCGCCGCGCCGTAGTCGATCGTGCCGCCGTCGGGCTGGAAGAAGGCGTTCACCGAGGCGACGCTCACGATCGAGCCGCCGCCCTGCTTCACCATCTGCGTGACGGCCGCGCGGGTGGCCCGCAGCGCGGAGAAGAAATTCATCTGCAGGGCCCATTCGAACTCCTCGTCGCTCGTGCCGAGGAATCCGTTGAGGCGCAGCCGCACCGCCCCCATGTTGTTGACCAGCACGTCGACGCGGCCGTGCTCCCGGACGGCGCGCTCCACGAGGCTGCCTGGAGCATCGGGCTTGGCGAGGTCGACCGCGACGGCGGTGACGCCGGGCAGGTTTTCGAGCGTCTGGATGCTGCGCGCGCCGGCCACCACCCGGGCGCCCTCCCCGGTGAGCGAGCGGACGATGGCCAGGCCGATGCCCCTGCTGGCCCCGGTCACCACCGCGATTTTTCCCGCAAGATTGAGGTTCATGGATTCTCCTTGGGGACGGACCGCGTCCGTATCCTGCCGGAGGGGGCGGAGGAATCGAGCCGCGCCTAGTCGAAGAGGTCCTTCGCGTACTTCTCGGACCAGTCGTCCCAGGCCTTGATCGACTCCGCATTGGCCTCGGGGCCAAGCTGCGGCTTGTAGCCCATGTCCAGGCCGCGGTTGATCTTCTTCAGCGCGGAGATTGCGATCGTCCGCGTGGAGCTCTGATCGCTCTTCAGGCTCGACAGGAGCAGCGGGATGCCCGCCGTGTTCTGGCAGGCGACCAGCGCGTCGCCGACCGTGAGGCGGAAGTCCTCGTCGGGATCGCCGACAGAGTCTTCGAGGAGGTGGGAGAGCTCCTTGTTGCGGGTGGCGCCGATCACACGGGCGGCCGCTTCGCGGATTCCGCGCTGCCGGAGCGCGCCCTGGAGGGGCACCTTGAGCTCGGCGGGCGGCATCTTCGAGAGGACCCATTCCAGCTGCTTGGCGTACTCGAACTTGGTCAGGGCCGCGCGCAGCTCGGTCACGAGCTGGGGAGCCGCGTGCTGGGCCCAGGGCTTGAGGCGCGCCGCCGCCTCCTCCTGTTTGATCTTCCCGGTGCGGAGCTCCGCGAGCACCGTCTGCACCTCGAGCAGGATGTCCTCGATCTTCAGCGACTTCGCGTTCTCGGTGGTCCCCGGCGTCGATGCGCCCGTGTTGGACGGCGGAGCCTTCGACAGAGCCTCGACCTGCGCCTGGAGCGTCTTGACCAGGTCCTCGAGTCGGGCGACCTGCGCCTTCATCGTGTTGGTGAGGATGTCGATCTCCCCCACCTTCCGCTCGAGGCCGCTGGTGCGCTTGACCAGCTCTTCGTAGAGCAGGGCCTGCATGTCGTTTTTCTGGGCCACCTGCGCGCTGACCTTGTCCAGCTTCGTCCGGAACTCCTCGACCTCTTCCTTTTCGACGAGGTCGACGCAGCCTACCGCCGCCAGGATCAGCAGCGCGGGAATCGCCAACTTCAGGAGCTTCATGAACGGGGCCTCCATGATGTTATCCGGACGCACACGAAAGAGGGAATCCTTCGCGGGACGGGGATTATATCGACAACGACCCGAATAAAAAACCGTGAATTTGGGGCGGCCCTATTCCGGGAGCAGCCGGACGTCTCCGTCGCCGCGGACCACCCGGCCGACCACCGAGGCCGTCTCGCCCAGCTTGCGGAGGGTCTTCAGGACGGCGTCCGCCCGGGCGGGCGCCACGACGACCACCATCCCGACGCCCATGTTGAAGACCCGGTACATCTCCTCGGGGGGGACGTCGCCGTTCTCCTGCAGAAAGGGGAAGATGGGGGGCACCTTCCAGGAGCCTTCCCCGATTTCGACGGCCAGGCCCTTGGGGATCACCCGGGGGATGTTTTCGACCAGGCCGCCGCCGGTGATGTTGGCCATCGCCTTGACCGGATGCTTCGCGAGGAGCTTCCGGATCGTCCTGGCGTAGATCCGGGTCGGGGCGAGCAGGGTGCGTCCGAGCGTCGCGCCGCTGAACTTCTCCGCGAAGTCCCGGCCCTCCACGATCTTCCGCGCGAGCGAATACCCGTTGGAGTGCAGGCCGCTCGAGGCCAGCGCGATCACCGCATCGCCGGCCTTCACTCCTGAGCCGTCGATGATCTTCGCCTTGTCCACGATGCCCACGCAGAACCCCGCCAGGTCATAGTCCCCTTCGGCGTAGAGCCCGGGCATCTCGGCGGTCTCGCCGCCCAGCAGGGCGCATTCGGACTGCGCGCAGCCCTCCACGACGCCCTTCACGATGTCCAGCAGCACCGCCTTGTCGACCTTGCCCATCGCGATATAGTCGAGGAAGAACAGCGGCGCCGCGCCCGTGACGATCAGGTCGTTGACGCTCATCGCGACGAGGTCGATGCCGACCGTGTCGTGCACGCCCATCGCGCGCGCGAGCTTGAGCTTGGTGCCCACGCCGTCGGTGCAGGCGACGAGGACCGGGTGCTTGAGCTTCTTCTTGAGGGCCGGCGCCGTGACCAGGGAATACAGGCCCGCGAAGCCCCAGGGCAGGTCGATCACGCCCTTGTCGTGGGTGCGCCGCATCATCTCGAGGATGCGGTCGATGGCCTTGTCCTTCTTCGTCTGGTCGACGCCCGCGTCGACGTAGGTAAGCGCCATGGCGGTCTAGGCCTTTTTCTCGTGTTTGGACTTGTCCATTTCATCGACCGGCGGCACGGGATACTTGCCGGTCCAGCAGGCGGTGCAGTAGCTCTCCTTGGGGCGCGAGACGGCCGACAGCATGCCTTCGACGCTCAGGTATCCGAGCGTATCCACGCCGATGTGCTTGCGGATCTCGTCGAGCGTGTGGTTCGACGCGATGAGGTCCTTCGTGTTGGGGAAGTCGATTCCGTAGTAGCAGGCGTGCTTGGTCGGCGGGCAGGAGACGCGGAGATGCACCTCCTTCGCGCCGGCGTCCCAGAGCAGCCGGATCCGCGAGCGCGAGGTGGTGCCCCGGATGACGGAGTCGTCCACCACGATGACGCGCTTGTTCTTCACCATGTCCTTGAGCACGGCGAGCTTGATCTCGACGCTCGAGGAGCGCTGGTCCTGGGTCGGCTGGATGAAAGTGCGGCCCACGTAGTGGTTGCGGACGTAGGCCATCTTGTACTTGATCTTCGATTCCTCGGCATATCCCTGGGCGGCATAAAGGCCGCTGTCGGGGATCGGCGTCACGAAGTCCGCGTCGACCGGATGCTCCTTCGCCAGCTGGACGCCGAGCTTGTGGCGGACATACTGGACGACGTCGCCGTGGACGCGGCTGTCGGGCCGAGCGAAGTAGACGTGTTCGAAGATGCAATGAGCCGGGTGCGAATCCTTCTTCGCGATGAAGCGTTCGGAGCGCGGGCCGTTCTTGTCGATGATCACGATTTCGCCCGGCTCGACGTCGCGCTGGTACTCGATGCCTTGGAGGTCGAAGGCGCAAGTCTCGCTGGCGACGGCCCAGGCGCTTCCCTTCTTGCCCAGGACGAGGGGGCGGAAGCCCTGGGGGTCGCGGACCGCGATCAGCTCCGTGGGCGTGAGGAAGAGCAGCGAATAGGAGCCCTTGATCTGGCTCATCGCCGTCTTGATGCCCTTCTCGAGGTTCTTGTGACTGGCGACCAGGTGCAGAATGATTTCGGTGTCGGTCGTGGTGTGAAAGATGGGGAAGAAGTGCCCCTGCTTTTCCACGTCGTTGCGGAGCGAATGGGAGTTCACGAGGTTGCCGTTGTGCGCGACCGCGATCATGCAGAAGGACGACGTCACCACGAGCGGCTGGGCGTTGGCCGGGTTCGAGGCGCCCGTCGTCGAGTAGCGGACGTGGCCGATCGCCGCGTGGCTCTTAAGGCTGTCGAGCCGGTCGCGCGTGAAGACGTCGGAGACGAGGCCCATCCCCTTATGGTAGACGAGGCCGTCGTTCTGGATGGTGACGATGCCGGCGGACTCCTGGCCCCGGTGCTGCTGGGCGAAGAGGCCGGTATAGGTCATGCGGGCGGCTTCGGAGTGTCCGAAGATCCCGAAGAGTCCGCAATGGTCTTTCTTGTCAGGCATGGCGCATCTCAAGAACGCGGGGCCCCGGCCGCGGCATCCGGCGGCTTGGGGGGCGCGGCGGCGAAGACGTCGCCGCCGGCGCAGATGGGCTTCCGGATCAGCCCGGAGATCCGGAGGGCGTCGATGAACGAGACGATCCAGAGCACGGTGGCCGCGAACGCGAAGCGCGGGCGGAGTTCGGGGGCAGCGGAGAGGAAGGGGGCGATGAGGGCGCCGTTGAGGGCGACCGCGAACAACAGGAAGAACATCAGGCCCAGTATCGTCCGCCCCAGGTCGATATGGGCCGCCCCGGGAATCAGGGAGAGGGTCACCGTGCGGATCCGCAACGCGGCGGATTATAGCAAATGGAGGCGCGAGGACAAGAGGAGTCCCGTCAGCGCTGCTGCGACCGGATGAGATCGGCGTCCTCGGTCAGGTTCGCAATGGCCAGGCGGCTGTCGCGCACCAGAAGGACGCAGCCAAAGACGAGGTTGCCGACCGCGAACGCCCCGACCGACAGCGCGACGGCGCCGGAGACCCGGACGGCGGTTCTGGAGGCCGCCTCGGCGAAGGCGCCGCCGACGATCGCGACCACGGTGGTGGCGGCGAACGACCCGAGGGCGGTGAAGAACGCCTTCATGGCGGTATTGAGGTATCGGGCGCGCTGCTGGAGCCGGTCCAGCTGCCGCAGTTTCATCGCGTGGACCTCGGAGCCGGGCTCCAGCGCTTTGAGCTCCTTCATGATCTCCCGGAACCGGTCCATGACCCGGCCGGCACGGTTGCCGCTGCCCAGCGCGAGCACGGACATCGCGTTGGTGAGGATGGCCGGCGCGGCCACCAGGGTCAGGACGGCGAACGGGTTGTTGTCCATGGTCCGATCCCGGCAGTATAGATGGCCGCGGTTCCGGAACGAAGGAATCGCATCACAAAAGCAATTTTCGTGGATCCGTTTTGCGATGGGTTCTCTGGATTCGCCGGGAGATGGGCCGCGCACGGCTCCGGAAAGTCTTCCGGTCGACATCCTGATCGTGGACGACACGCCGGCGAACCTGCTGGCCTATCGGGAGCTGCTCCAGCAGCCCGGCTGGAACATCGTGACCGTGGATTCGGGGGCCGGCGCTCTTCAGGAGGCGCTGCGGAGGGACTTCGCCGTCTTCCTGCTCGACGTCCGGATGCCCGGGATCGACGGGCTGGAGCTGGCCCAGCTTTTCCGCTCCCGCGACCGCCTCCGCTTTACGCCCATCGTCTTCATGTCCGCGCACGATCGGATGCCGGCCGACGTCGCCAAGGGATATCTCGCGGGGGGCATCGACTATCTGTTCAGCCCCGTGGACGGCGATCTCCTGAGGCACAAGGTGGCCGCCTGCGTGGAGCTCTACCGCCGGAATGCGGGTTTGCGCCGGGAGAACGAGGAGCTCCGCAAGGGCAACGACCAGCTCAAGAGGCTGTTGCTCCGGGGCCACCAGGACCCTCACGTCCCCTGAACCGGAGCTTCATCATCCCTGCAATCGGGGAAGGTTCACTCCCAGACCGGAGCCTGAAAGGACCCTCCCTATGGAAAGAGACACCATCGGCCTGTTTCGCAACACCCCCAACGGGGAGCTGCTCGCCCCCGGTCAGACGGTCTTCAAGGAAGGCGACCCGGCGGGCATCATGGACGTCGTCCAAAGCGGCACTCTCGAAGTGTCCTACCAGGGACGGCCGCTGGAGCAGCTGGGCGAAGGCGCCCTCTTCGGGGAGATGTCCCTGATCAGCCAGGAGCCGAGATCGTGCACCGTCACCGTCACCGCCACCGGCGAGGCGCGCCTCGTTCCGATCGATCTCAAGCGCTTCCTCTTCCTGGTCGAGGAGGCCCCCTTCTTTGCCGTGACGGTGATGAAGACGATGTCGTCCCGTCTGCGGAAGATGATGGAGAAGCTGGACCCGGCCAAGGGGCTGTGACGGCATTCCGCCGTGCCGTGACAACTGAACGTTCTTTCGCCTAATCCCCGCCCGCGGGCTATACTCCTTGCGAATCCTATAGATGCGAGGGGATGAGATGAAAGCCGCCGCCCTGACGGTGGTTGTAACCCTGTCGCTGTCCGCCCTGGCCCACGCCCAGCAGGAAGCGCGAAACGAACGGGAGTACCGGGATCATTACAGCGACCTGACGTTCGAGCTCAACACCTCGATCCCGGGCGGCAATGCCGTCGGCGACGTCCGTTGGAGCAAGTTCATCACCGGGAGCGTGGGCATCGAGGCCCAGTACTCCTACCTGTGGAGGGGGAGTTCCTGGCTGTATGGCGGCTTCTATGGCGGCTTCGGAATCGACTCCTTCGGCGGCAAAAGATCGAGCCAGAACGATCCCGCGCTCGGGACCTTCGACATCCGCACGGACCGGCTCAACATGGCCGACCTCGAATTCGGCGGCATCTTCCGCCAGAACTTCAGCGGGTTCCATCTGGACGAGCACTTCGGCATCGGCGGCGTCTTCTATACGAAGCAGGAATTCGACATCCTGAACGGCGGCCCATCGAACATGGAGCTGATCAAGGGATCCGTCTCGTACATGGTCGACTTCGGCGCCCGGGTCGTCGCTCCGATCGGGAAGGACGTGGACCTCGGACTTGGCATCAGCTACCGCATCAACGGCGCCCCCGAGAACGGCAAGGACGTGCCGGGGGTCCACTTCAAGGCCCAGTACAACCTGGTCTTCGGTCTGAGCCTGGATATCGGCTTCTGACGGCGTCAAATCAGCAGAGCTGATCCGGGCGACCGCCGGCGGAGTCGCTCGGCGGCTTTCGGCCGGTCGGCCAGCAGCGAGAAGCCCCTGAAGTCGAAGCCGGGGGCAACGGCGCAGGCACTCAGCACGAACCCGTCCACGGGCCGGGCCGCCTGCCAGCAGCCCGCGGGAACCACGCAGACCGGCTCGATCCCCGGGGCATCCAGGCGGCCCAGAAGGTGGCGTTCGGGATCCTGTCCCTCGGTCCAGGTCCACAATTCCAGCGGAGCTCCCTCCAGCCAGGTCCAGATCTCGTCGGCATCGACCCGGTGCCAGCGACTGTGTTGTCCCGCCTCCAAGAGATAGTAGATCAGGGTGGAGGCAGCCCGGACACCCGGGGGAGCCGGCGAGCGCCAGATCTCCCGATAATGGCCGCCTTCGGGGTGCGGAGCGAGCCGAAGGGATCGGAGGAACTCCTGGTCCCGGGTCATGGGGCGGTGGCCCGCTCCAGGGCTTCCAGGCCGGCCAGGGCCTCGTCGCGGGAGCCCCCGCACATCTCGGAGAGGGGGCGGAGCCGGACGCAGATGGTGGGGCGTTCCGGACGACCGAAGAGGGCGCAGCGGAGGTCGGGGGTGAGCTGGACGCAGCGCACCCCGGCCGGCTTGCCGCCGGGCATGCCGGGGATGGGGGAGGAGATGGAGGGGGCGATGCAGCAGGCCCCGCAGCCGCTCCGGCAGGCCGTCTCCAGGGGGGGCATCCGGCCAGTATACGGCGGGCCGGATCCCGGCGGAAGGATGAAAGGACCCCCCGGCGGACGTTACTCTATGGAGGGGTCGGGCAAGCCCGGCCTTGACTTGGTCGCGGAAGGTTTCATATGATGGGGGCAATGTAGAAGGAGCCGAGACACCAAAAGTCCGGGCAAGCGGCGCTAAAGTGGGCTCAACCCACTTTTTTTTGTCTCGGGAGGGTTCTCCAGGGCGGGGGACCCGGTTAGGAAGATTTATGAACGGCGGCGAGGTTCTCAGAATCGTGGACGCGATCCACCGCGAGAAGGGGATCGACAAGGAGCTGATCTTCGAGTCCATCGAGCAGGCCCTCGCCCTGGCCGCCAAGAAGCACCTGAACACCAAGGAGAACCCGGTCGTCAAAATCGATCGCATCAAGGGCGACATCAGCGCCTTTGACGGCGAGGAGCCGATCGAGACGTCGGCGCTGGGCCGCATCGCCTACCAGGCCGCGCGCCAGCTCTTCGTCCAGAAGCTCCGCGAGGTCCAGAGCGAAAGCGTCTTCAGCGAGTTCGCCCACAAGAAGGGCGATATCGTGACCTGCGTGGTGAGCCGTTTCGAGGGCCCCCATCTCGTCTGCATGATCGGGGACAAGGCCGAGGCGACGATGCTGAAGGGCGAGCAGGTGCCGGGCGAGAACTACCGGATCGGCGACCGTCTCCGCGCCTACGTCTCCGAGGTGGAGCGGCGCGGGACGCGGGTCCGCGTCATGGTCTCGCGCGGCCACGAAGACTTCGTGCGGCGGCTGTTCGAGCTCGAGGTGCCCGAGATCGGCGACGGGACGGTCGTGATCAAGGGGATCGCGCGCGAGCCGGGATACCGGACGAAGATCACGGTGCATTCGACGAACGACCGGGTGGACTGCCTGGGCGCCTGCGTGGGCGTGCGCGGCAGCCGGATCCGGAACGTGGTGGACGAGCTCAACGGCGAGAACGTCGACATCGTGCGCTGGAGCGAGAAGCCGGACGAGCTGATCAAGAACTCCCTGAAGCCGGCGGAGATCTCGGACGTGCAGCTGGACGAGGCGCAGAAGCGCGCGACGGTCTACGTGCTGAAGGACCAGTTGTCGCAGGCGATCGGGAAGGGCGGCCGGAACGTCCGGCTGGCCTCGAAGCTGGCGGCCTGGGAGATCGATATTTACGAGTTGGGCGGCGACACCAGCGCGCCGCCGGCCTCACAGACGGCCGCTGAGGGCGAAGCGAAGGCCGGGCCCGCGGCGCCGGCCGCGGCGCCCGAGGCGGCGCCCGCTCCGGAAGCGGCCCAGGCTCCTACGGAAGAGAAGAAGAATGAGGGTTAGCGAACTCGCCAAGGAACTGGGCTACAAGGCCGCCGAGCTCGTCGAGCTCGCGAAGGCCAAGGGCATCAAGGTCGAGGATGCGCGGGCGAACATCGACGCGCGTCTCGCGGCCGCGGTCCGCGCCCAGGTTCCCCATCGGTCCAAGCTCACCGGCGCGCTGATGGACGTCTATGCGCGCGTCGTGACGGAGGAGGCGGCGAAGGCCGCCGCCAAGGCCGCCGAGCCCAAGCCGGAGAAGCCCGCGCCGAAGCTCAATCCGGACGGGACCGAGGCGCCGAAGACCCGCCGGGTCACGAAGAAGAAGGAATTGGCGCCCGCCGCGACGCCGGCCGACGGCAAGCCCGTCACCGCGGTGAAGAAAGAGGATCCCAAGGCTCCGGCGAAGGCCCCCCCGAAGAAGGCCAAGGTCGCCATGGAGTTCCGCCTCGGCGCCACCGATGCCAAAGCCCCCGGGGCCAAGCCCGCCGAGCACAAGCACGTGGAGCTCACTCCCGAGGAGCAGGAGGAGATCAAGAAAGCCACGGCCACGCCGCTCATCGACGTCGACAAGGTCATCGGCGAGGCCAAGGAACTCCACGCGATGCGGCCCATCGAGATCGAGGTGTTCACTCGGGACACGCAGGTCGAGGAGTCCAAGGAGAAGCGGCACGTGAAGCCGCCGGCAGCCGTCGTCAAGCCCGCCGCGCCGGTCGCGCCGCCGCGGCCGACCCCCCCGACGGTCCGCCAGGGGACCCCCGCCTATGCCGGCCAGCGGCCCCCGATGCCGCCGCCCTCGCAGCACGGGTACCGTCCGCGTCCCGCTCCGTATCAGCAGCACCGCGCGCCGGCCCAGCCCTCGAAGCCCCGCCCGGTCATCACCCCGATGTCCGAGCGCAAGATCGAGATCACCGTGCCGATCACGATCAAGAGCTTCTGCGAGCAGACCGGCATCAAGATCTCCCAGGTCATGAAGAAGCTCATGGACCAGGGCGCCATGATCATGAACCAGAACGCCTCGCTCGACGAGGATATGGTCGGCATCCTGGCCGGCGAGTTCAAGCGCGACATCACCATCGTCCAGGAGAAGTCGGCCGAGGACCACATGAAGGCCGCCGCCTCGGTGATCAAGGACGACCCCAAGGACCTCGTCCCGCGCGCCCCCGTCGTCACGTTCATGGGTCACGTCGACCACGGCAAGACGTCGCTGCTCGATAAGATCCGAAATGCCAATGTCGCCAAGGGCGAGTCCGGCGGGATCACGCAGCACATCGGCGCCTACAAGATCCAGACGCCGGACGGCCGCTCCGTCGTCTTCCTCGATACCCCGGGCCACGAGGCGTTCACGCAGATGCGCTCGCGCGGGGCCAAGGCGACGGACGTCGCGGTGATCGTCGTCGACGCCGCCGACGGCGTGATGCCCCAGACGGAGGAGGCGATCGCCCACGCCAAGGCCGCCGGGGTGAAGATCGTCGTCGCGCTGAACAAGATCGACAAGCCCCAGGCCAATCCCAACAAGGTGAAGGGCCAGCTGTCCGCCCTGGGTCTGCAGCCCGCGGGCGACTGGGGCGGCGACACGGAATGCATCGAAGTCTCGGCCCTCACCGGGCAGGGCGTCGACCACCTGGTCGAGACGCTCGCGCTCGAAGCCGACCTCCTCGAGCTCAAGGCGAATCCCAAACGCGCGGCGACGGGCGTCGTGCTCGAGGCGCGCAAGACCGACGACCGCGGCGTCGTCGCCACCATCCTGGTCCAGAACGGCACCCTGAAGAAGGGCGACGTGATCCTGGCGGGCGCGGGCTACGGCCGAGCGCGCTCCATGAACGACCACAACGGCCGCAACATCGAGTTCGCGGGTCCCGCCACTCCGGCGGAGCTCACCGGCCTGATGGCCGTGCCGGACGCCGGCGACGCGTTCCAGGTGGTGCCGGACATCCAGCAGGCCAAGGAGGTCGCCGAGGCGCGCGCCCACAAGTCGCGCGAATCGCAGCTCCTGGAGCGCCAGCACGTCACCATGGAAGGGCTCTTCAAGCAGATCGAAGACGGCAAGCTGAAGGATATCCGGATCGTCCTGAAGGTGGACGTGCAGGGCTCCCTCCAGGTCCTCAAGGAGGCGCTGCCCGGCCTGTCGACGGACGAAGTGAAGCTCAAGCTGCTGCACTCGTCGGTGGGCGCCATCACCGAGGGCGACGTGCTCCTGGCCGACGCCTCGGACGCGATCATCATCGGCTTCCATGTCGACGTCGAACCCCGCGCCGCGGAGGCCGCGAAGGACCGCGGCGTCGAGATCAAGACCTATACGGTCATCTACCAGGCGATCGACGAGATGAAGGCGGCTCTCGAGGGCCTGCTGGAGCCCGAGCTCGTCGAGCAGAAGACGGGGCACGCGACGGTGAAGGAGGTCTTCCGGATCTCCCGCGTCGGCGCGATCGCCGGCTGCATCATGACCGACGGGAAGATCGAGCGCAGCAACCAGTGCCGCCTGATCCGCGACGGCAAGGTCGTGCACACGGGGAAGATCGAGAGCCTCAAGCGCTTCAAGGACGACGTCAAGGAGGTCGTGGAAGGCTACGAGTGCGGCATCAAGATCTCCGGCCACGACGATGTCCGCAAGAACGACATCATCGAAGGCTACGCCATCCAGAAGATCGCCCGAAAGCTCGAAAAGAAGGCGAAGTGATCGTCGGGACCCTGAAGCTCCGCCTGGTCCTCCGCGAGTCGCACTCCCTGAAGGACAAGCGCCGCGTGATCAAGAGCCTCAAGGACACGCTGTCCAACAAGTTCAACATCTCGGTCGCCGAGACGGACGAGCAGGACGTGTGGCAGACGGCGGAGATCGGGATCGCCGCGGTGGGCACGGACACCCCGTTCGTCCAGAGCGTGCTGACGAACGTCGGCAACTACGTCCGCTTCTTCGGCGGCGTCGAGCTCGTGAACGCAGAGCAGGAACTCTACGGGGAATAGATGGGTCAGGGCTTTCGCAAGGACCGGCTGGCGAGCGAGATCGTGAAGGAGACCAGCAAGATCATCCTCTACGAGCTTCGCGACCCCCGGAAAGGGTTCGTGACGGTGACGCGGGCGAAGGTCTCCGACGACTACCGGTATGCGAAGGTCTTCGTCTCCATCATGGGGGCGGCGAAGGAGAAGAAGCGGGTGCTCGGCGGCCTGCGCCACGCCCAGGGCTTCGTGCAGCGGGAGCTGTCGCGCCGCATCCAGATGCGCTCGTTCCCCGAGATCCAGTTCGAGCTCGACGAGTCGATGGAGAAGTCGTTCGAGGTGATCAACACGCTCAACCAGCTCGCGAAGGAACGCAAGGCGAAGGAAGCCGGCACGGAGCCCGCCGGAGAAGAGGAATAAGCATGCCCCGATTCGACGGCCGAAAGCCCGACGACCTGCGCCCCGTCGCGTTCACGCGGCACTATACGTCCAGCGCCCCGGGCTCGGTGCTGGTGGAGTTCGGGAAAACCAAGGTCCTCTGCACCGCGTCGATCGCCCACGAAGTCCCGAAGTGGCTCGAAGGCAAGGGGCGGGGCTGGGTCACCGCGGAATACGGGATGCTGCCCGGCTCGACCCACGACCGCAAGCAGCGCGAGCGCGCCGGGAAGGTCGACGGCCGCACGAGCGAGATCCAGCGCCTCATCGGCCGCGCCATGCGCGCCGCCGTCGACATGGAGCTCCTCGGCGAGAAGACCATCTGGCTCGACTGCGACGTCCTCGAGGCCGACGGCGGGACGCGGACCGCGGCGATCACCGGCGCCTACGTCGCCCTGATGGACGCCGTCAAGGCCCTGGAGAAGGACGGCGTCAAGTTCGCCGCCCCGCCGGTGAGCGACTCGGTCCAGGCGGTCAGCGTCGGCGTCTTCCGCAACGAGATCCTGCTCGACCTTTGCTACGAGGAGGACTCGAAGGCGGAGGTGGACATGAACGTGGTGCTGACCGGCCGCGGCCTGATCGTCGAGGTCCAGGGCACCGCGGAGAAGACCCCCTTCGACACGTCGCGTCTCATGGCGCTGTACAAAATGGCGGAGAAGGGATGCAGCCAGCTGCGGGAATTGCAGAAGGCAGCGCTGGCGAAGTAGACCGATTCACGAATCACGGGACGTCGGAGTCTGTTGTGACTTCAATCCCGAGAGCCGATCGATGAGGACTGCTGCCGTTTCTGACCGCTGATCAGCAGGCGAAGCTGAAGACCCTGCAGGTGCGGGAATACCTTTTTCTCCAGCTTCCCGACGATAAGGAGGACTGTCGCAATCCCTGCGCCGGGGGGTTATGAGTAGACTGAGGAGACGCCTGCCACGATTGTCGATCTCCCCGTGCCTTTCGGCGCGAGGATTCTGGTCTTGATTGCGGCGCATGCCCTCTCCCGCTGGCAGAGACGGCGCGGCTCGTCGATCGTCCTTCCCGGACATCCCGTGAATCTTTCGGTGGTCTCCGGTGTCTCTGTTTCTTTGTGTTTATTCTTCCGGCGTGAAGCCCAGGACGATGTCGAAGCGCGCGCCCAGCTCGCCGATCCTGGAGCCCTTCAGCGCCGCGAAGTCGATCGTCACCGATTCGCGCTGCTTCAGGTCCTTGATCCCCATGTAGATGCCGTCCTTCGCGTTGCCGGGATGGCCTTTGACGTAGCACTGGGTCGTCCACTTCTCGCGGCCCTTCATCTTGATCGCGACATGGATGTGGGGGCAACGGCCGGGGTACGCGACGGGCTTCACGGTGCGGAAGTAGTAGTCGCCCGTCGAGCCGGTCAGGAAACGGCCGAAACCCTGATAGTTGACGTCCCGCTTGTCGCGGTTGCTCGTCCGCTCATGCAGGTAGGCGCCGTTGCCGTCCACCTGCCAGATCTCGACCAGGACGTTCCGGATCGGGTCGCCCTTGGCGTCCAGGATGCGGCCGCCGAGGTGCGTGATCTCGCCGACCGCGGGCGTGATCGAATCGTTGATGATCAGCAGGTCGTTGTCGGTGTCGAGCGGGAGCTTGACGGGATAGAAGGGGCCTTCGGTCTGCTGCGGGGTCCTCGTCAGTTCCTCGGCGAAGGCGCCGGGTTTGGCGTCCTGCGCCAGGAGGCGCGGGCGGGTGAGGGCCAGCGCGCCCAGACCCGTCAGGCTCCTCGTCATCCAAGCTCTGCGGTTCATGCCCGGCTCCTTAAGACTGTTCTCTATAACGACGGGGACGGGGGGAAATTATCTCGATCCCGCGCGCGTCCGCTGCAGCAGCGTTTCCACGTCCTTCCGGTACGGCCAGTCGGGCGGGGTCTGCCGGAGCACCGTCTCGAAGTCCGCCGCGGCCCCGGCCGGATCGCCTCCCAGCAGGCGCGCCTGGCCCCGGCCCATCCGGAGCACCGCATGGTCCGGCTTGAGGGACAGCGCGCGGTCGAAGTCGGCGATCGCCTCGGGATAGCGGGCCATCCGCACGCGGAGGACGGCGCGGTTGTTCCAGGCCTCGATCGAGAGCGGGGTCCGGGAGACCGCGCGGTCGAGATCGGCTTCCGCGCCGGCCAGGTCGCCGCGGGCCCGCCGGACCGACCCCCGGACGACGTAGGCGCCGCCGCCCTCGGGATCCCGCTTCAGGGCCTCCTCGGCGTCCGAAAGCGCACCGTCGGCGTCGCCCAGACGCAGACGCAAGGAGCCCCGGTTGGTGAAGGGAAGCGCATACTGCGGATTGATGAAGAGGGCTCGGTCGTAGTCCTGCAGCGCGCCGTCGACGTCGCCGATCCGGTCGCGGGCGAGGGCGCGGTTGTTCCAGGTCTTCTCGTGGCTGGGGCGGAGCTCGAGGGCGCGGTCGTAGTCCCGGATCGCGCCGGCGATGTCGCCGGTCTCGAACTTCGCGAAGCCGCGGTTGCTGAACGCGAGGAAGTTCCCCGGGTCCACGGCGATGACGCGGTCCCAGAGGGTGAAGGAGGTCCTCCAGATCCCGCACTGACGCCAGGTGAGGGCGGACAGGACCGCGAGCAGCCCGAGGCAGGCGGGGACGACGACCCTCCGGGCTGTCGAGGCGGGGGAAGCGCAGCCTTCCAGGCCCCAGGCCGCAAGCGCAGCGGCGGGAAGGAAGGACAGATACGTATAGCGGTCGGCGGCGATCTGGAAGCCGGTCACGGCGACGCCGAGGACCGGCAGGAGCAGCGCGAGCATGCTCAGCCACGCCGTCAGGAGACCGGGAAAGCGCCGGCGCTGGAGGACCAGGACGGTGGTCGCGGCGACGATGCCGAACATCGCGGCGACATACTTCAGGTCGCCCGGGTGGATCGGCTCGTCGATGCGGTAGATCGGGATCAGATCCGCCGGCCAGAGGGTCTTCAGCAGGTAGAAGCAGGGGCCGAAGGCGGCCTGCGCCGCGCGGTCCAGCAGCCGGTAGTTCCGCAGCGAATGCACGTTATGGATGCTGTCGACCGCGAGGAGCTGAAGGACCAGGTCTGCGGCGGCGATCGCGCCGAAGAGGGCCTTCTCGGCGAGGATCTTGCGACGGGATCCGGGGGTGAAGCGTCCCAGGGGGTGGAGGTCGAGGAGCAGCAGGACCGCCGGGAGCATGATGCCGAGGGCTTTGGACAGCAGCGACGCCGCGAAGGCGGCCGCCGAGAGGGCAAGCCAGCGCGCGGAGGGCCTGCCGGCGCGCTCCTCCTCGACGCGCCTGAGGTAGAAGAGCACGGCGAGAAGGAAGAAGAAGCCGCACACGACGTCGCGCCGCTCGGTGATCCAGGCCACCGATTCGACCCGGAGCGGATGCAGCCCGTGCAGGAGGGCCCCGAGGGCACAGGCGGTCACCGCGCCGGGCCGTCCCGTCAGCGCCAGGAGCCGGAGGAGGACGAAGAAGAGGAGGACCGTATTGGCCGCATGGAAGAGAAGGCTGCTGAGATGGTAGCCAAAGGGGTTCATGCCCCAGACGATATAGTCGGCCCCGAGCGTCATCCAGGTGACGGGGTGGAAATGGCCCATGAGGAAGGTGGTCCACATCCAGTGCAGCTGCGTGAGGCAGAGTCCGCGATACGCGGGATTCGTGGTGAAGTTCAGGTCGTCGTCCCAGTTGAGCCATTCGCCCTGCAGCGCCGGGAGGAAGGCGGCGACGACAACGGCGGCGATCAGCGCGGCGGCGGCACGGCGCTGCAGCGGGGCCCGGGCCTGGGGATCCATGAGCCGAGGATAACATATCCCCGTCCGCGGCCGGAGACCCCCGGCCGGCCTTTAAAGTGGTCAGACCACTTTCTGAAACGCCCGGGCCGCGGGCGGTGTTGGGAGGAGGGAGGGTTCTGATGCTCCGCAGCGCCGCGCTCCTGGTCCTGGCCCTGGGGACATGGGCCGCCGCCCCGGCCGCCGGTCCCGAGGTGGTCGACCTCTGGCCGGGCGCGCCGCCCGGGGACGCCGGCATCGCCGGCCCCGAGAAGGATCTCGAGCTCCAGGTGAAGGGGAAGTCCTACGAGGTCGGCGGGCGGCCCACGCGGTGGATCACCAACGTCTCGAAGCCGGCGCTCCACGTCTATAGGGCCGCGAAGGACAAGGACACCGGAGTCTCGATGCTCATCGCCCCCGGCGGCGGCTACCACAACCTCGGCTGGGACGTCGAGGGCGAGGAGATCGCCGCGTGGCTCAACTCCCTCGGCATCACCGGCATCATCCTCAAGTACCGCTGTCCGCGCCGTCCCGGCGATGAGAAAGGCGTCCCTCCCTCCGGTCCGCTGAAGGACGCCCAGCGCGCCGTCAGCCTGGTGCGGAGCCGCGCCGCCGAATGGGGGCTCGACCCGAAGAAAATCGGCATCGTCGGCTTCTCGGCCGGCGGGCACCTCTCCGGAGCGACGGCCACGAACTTCGAGACCCGCACCTACGAGGCGATCGACGCGATCGACCAGGCGAGCTGCCGGCCCGACTTCGCCGTCATGCTGTATTCCGGCTACTTCCAGCTGAACGGCGCGCTGTCTCCGACGATCAAGACGCCCGCGGGAATCCCGCCGCTGTTCATCGCGCACGCCACGGACGACCCCATCAGCGACGCGATCCACAGTGTGACGATGTACGAGGCCATGAAGAAAGCGGGGGCGCCGGTCGAGCTCCATATCTACGCCACTGGGGGCCACGGCTGGGGCGTCCGCAAGGTCGGCCATCCGTGCGAGACGTGGACCGACGCCTGCGTGGCCTGGCTGAAGAAGGGCGGCTTCCTCCCGTAGCGGCGCCGCAGGCGTCCCCTCTTGCCGTGGCCGATGGCCGGTGGCCTTCCCCTAGAGCATCGAGATCGGATCGACGTCGAGAACCACGTTGAGATTGCGGTCGTTCGGCATCGTCCCCGCGACGCGGCGCAGGGTGGGGAGCACCGGTTCCAGCTGCGGGACTTTGAGGAGCAGGTGCATCCGCGTGCGCCCCTTGAGCTTGTAGAGGGGGGGCTCCGCCGGGCCCAGCACCTTCATCTGCGTCTCGTCGAACGTCGCCCTCAGCTTGTCGGCGAACTGCGCCGCGGCTTCCTTGACGCGGTCGGGGTCCCATCCCTGCACCAGCGCGCGGATCAGCGTGACGAAGGGCGGATACCCCAGCTCGCGCCGGAGCTCCAGCTCCTTCTGCGTGAAGCCTTCGAAGTCGTAGGTCGCGGCGGTCTTGATCGCGTAGTGCTGAGGGTAGAAGGTCTGGACGGCGACGCGCCCGCCCTTCGAGCCGCGGCCCGTGCGGCCGGCCACCTGCGTGATGAGCTGGAAGGTCCGTTCGGCCGAGCGGAAGTCGGGGATATGGAAGGCGGTGTCGGCGCTGACGACGCCGACCAGGGTGACGTCGGGCACGTCGAGGCCCTTGGCGATCATCTGCGTGCCGACGAGGATGTCGGTCTCGCCGCCCCAGAGTTCGGAGAGCGAGCGCCGGTAGTCGTCGCGCGTCTTCATCGAGTCGGAGTCCATGCGCGAGACCGCAAAGCCGGGGAAGAGATTCTTCACCTCGGATTCGATGCGCTCGGTGCCCATGCCGTAGAGGGCGAGCGTGCCGGAGCCGCAGTCGGGGCAGTTGACCGGCAGCGGCTTGGAGTCGTAGCAGTAATGGCAGACGGCGCGGGCCGTCTCGCGGTGGTAGGTCATCGCGACATCGCAGCGGCGGCAGCTGAAGAACCAGCCGCAGCGGCGGCACGAAACGTGGGTGAGGAATCCGCGCCGGTTGAGGAAGAGGATCGCCTGCTCGTTCCGCTCCATCGACGTCCGCATCAGCTGCTCGAGGCGCCGGGAGAGGATCGGCTGCCGCTTGAGCTCCAGCTTCTCGGCCGCCATGTCGATGATCTCGATCTCCGGCATCTCCCGGCCTTCGACTCGCTGCGGCATGCGGGCCAGGCGGAATTCCCCGGTCTGCGCCCGGTGCAGGGACTCCAGCGACGGCGTGGCGGTCCCGAGGATCACGGTCGCCCCCTCGAGACGGGCGCGCTGCACGGCGACCTCCCGCGCGTGGTAGCGCGGGTCGTTCTCCTGCTTGTAGGCCGCCTCGTGCTCCTCGTCGAGGACGATGAGGCCGAGGGCGCGGACGGGCGCGAAGACGGCGGAGCGGGCGCCGACGATGACGTCGATCTCCCCGTTCCGGATCGCGCGCCACTGCCGCGCGCGGTCGGCCTGCGTGAGCACGCTGTGAAGGACGGCGACGCGGGGGAAGCGGGCCTTGAAGCGCGACACCGTCTGCGGCGTCAGGGCGATTTCCGGGACCAGGACGATGGCCTGTTTCCCGGCCTCGACGGACCGCTGGATCGCGCGGAGATAGACCTCGGTCTTGCCGCTCCCGGTGACGCCGTGGAGCAGGACGACGCCGCCCTGTTCGACGATGCGGAGGGCGTCCTCCTGGGCCGGGGTCAGCCGGATCTCCTTCGGTTTCTCGACCAGCGCCTCGGCCATCGCGTCGATCTCGGGTCGGACCTTTGTTTCGACGAGCAGTCCGTTGCGGACCATCCCCGACAGCACCCCGGCGGAGATGCCGGCCTGGCGGGCGAACTCGGCGCGGAGCATCGGCGAGGTCAGCCGGCCCGCCATCTCGAACGCGGCGCGCTGTTTGTCGTTCTTCGGCGCTCCGGTCCCGGCGGAGATCAGGCGGAGGATCTGTCCGGGATTCTTCGTCTTCACGCCCGACGGGATCGCGGCGTGGAGCGCCTCCCCCCAGGAGCAGGCGTAGCGCGCCGCGACCCAGCGGGTCAGCTCGAGGAGCCGGGCGTCGGCGAGCACCTCGTCGGTCGCCTCCTTCAGGTCCCGGATGCGGGGGAAGGAGGCGCTGTCGGCCAGGCCCACCACATAGCCGCTCTGCTCGCGGGCGCCGAAGGGGACCTTGACGCGGACGCCGGGGCGGACGGAGTCGCGCAGCTGCGGCGGCACCCGGTACGTGAACGAACGGTCGACGGGAAGATTCAGGACGACTTCGGCGAACTCGGCCACGGCGGGGATCGTATCAAACCGCGGCGCGACCGGATAGGTCCCCCGCAGGGGCAGCCTCGGTAATGATTCTCAGCCAATTGCCGTATTCCGAAAAAGGTGCCTGTGAAGGAGGGGTTAAAAATCTCAAAACATTTGCGCGGTATCTCATGGAGTTCCCCCCCGGCTCTTCGCTACCCTGCGGTGGGTTAAGGGGATGCGGATGAGCAGGTCGAAGTCGGGACGGGTTCTCCTCTACGCGATCGGGGCGACGATCCTCGCGGCGACCGTGGGGCACTCGCGGGCGTTCTTCCAGGCGGCCGGCACGGGGATCGTCGGATACTGGAAGCTGGACGACACCGCCAGCCCCAGCGTCGATTCCTCGGGCAACAACATCAGCGGCACCTGGCAGAACGGGCCCACGTCCATGTCGCCGGGAGCTCCGGCTATCGTGTTCCCCAACAGCCCGGGTTGCCTGTCCTTCAACGGCACGGACCAGTACATCGACTTCGGCAATCCCGTCGCCCTGCCGGCGGGGACCTCTCCCCGAAGCATGACCGGCTGGGCCAAGAGCACCACGACCGCCGCCGGATACCGCTGGATCATGGCGTACGGGACGGGTGGGACGGGCCAGGCGATGTTCATCGGCATGAACGGCACGACCCTCTACGGCGGCGGATACGGCGACGACATCACCGTCAACGGGTTCTGGGACACGAACTGGCACCATATCGCCCTGACCTACGACGGCACCACCGCCCGCCTCTACGCGGACGGGACCGAGCGGGCCAATGCCGCGAAGAACTGGAACCTGGTCCGCACGCTCGCCTACATCGGCCGCCAGGTCAACGGCGCGGCGGAATACTGGAACGGGCAGATCGACGACGTCCGCGTCTATAACCGCGTCCTGAGTCCCGCGGAGATCACCCTGATGTCGAGCGGCCAGTCGGGGCCGCCCGCGCCCACCCAGTTGACGGCGACGGCAGGCGACGGGCAGGTCACGCTCAACTGGACCGCCACGCCCGGCACCGGGATCACCTACAACGTCCGCCGGAGCACCGTCAACGGCGGTCCTTACACCACGCTGGTGGCTTCGAACCTGAACGCGACGACCTACGTGGACACGACGGTCACGAACGGGGTGACGTACTACTACGTCGTCAGCGCCGTCACCTACGGCGAAGGCCCCTATTCGAACCAGGCCACCGCCACGCCCTTCAAGCCGCCCATCGTTCTGGACACGACGGCGCTGCAGACGATCGAGGGCGGGGCCCCCGTCCCGTTCAACATCGTCTTCAACAACGCGATCGCGCCCGGGCAGAGCGTCACGCTGACCGTGCAGACCAACGTCCCGACCGAGGGCCAGGTGGCGGCGGCCGCACAGGGACAGCCCCCGGCTCCGGCGGTGTCGGCGCAGACGATCGTGTTCACGATCAACGGTCCGCAGGCGGTCGGCCTTGCGATCCCGATCCAGGTCTACGGGATCGACGACGCGTTCGTCGACGGGAACAAGCCCTATACGGTGACGGTGACCTACTCCGCAACCCCGACCGGCCCGTTCACGGGGTTCACCATCCCCGCCATCAACTGCACGAACGTGGACAACGACGTCGCCGGAATCGCGGTGTCGCGGACCGCGGGGCTCATCACGTCGGAAAGCGGTCAGGCGGACACGTTCTCGGTGACGCTGGCGACGTCGCCGACGGCGCCTCTTACCCTGAACTTCGCGAGTACGAATACGGCGGAGGGCACCGTGCTGCCGCCCTCGTTCACCTTCACTTCGGGAAACTACGCGACGGGGGTGACGGTCACGGTCACGGGCGTGGACGACACGGTGCTGGATTTCAACGTCGCGTACCAGATCACGATCACCAAGGCGGCGGGCGGGCCGGCGGAGTATGCCGCCGTGGTTCCGCCGACCGTGTCGGTGACGAACCTGGACAACGAGGTGCCGCCGGCCCTGGATCACGTGTGGGGCGGAGGCTGCGGATTGCTGGGAGTCGAGGCGCTTGCGGGGCTGGCCCTGCTGGCGGCGGTCCGCCGGCGCTATCGGAGCGGAACGCTCCGACGCAAATAGGACCGCGAGCCGCCGGCTTCCTGGACGTAGACCTCGGCCGCGCCTGCGTCCTTCGCGGGATAGTCGAAGACCCGGGAGCCGCCCGGAACGAGATCGCGCACGAGCGCCGTCTGCTCCGCCAGCCCGGGAATCCGGGCGCGGAGCGAGAGCGTCATCGCGCGATCCGTGCCGTTCAGGAGACGCAGGGTGAGCCCCTTGTTCTCCATCGAGGATTCCAGTCCGATCGCCGATGCCAGGCGCAGGCTCCGGGTCAGACGCACGCGCTGTTCCCGGCCGCGGACAACATAGCGCAGCACGATCCCCAGCTCCTGGAGCCGTTCGGATTCCGTGGGCAGCAGCATCCACTCGAACTCGCCGGAGAGGACCTCCTGCGGGGCGAGCGCCGGAGCCGCCAGATTCCGCGGCAAGACCCGCCAGCCCGGCGGGACGTCGAGGCTCAGGCTGACGTCGCGGGGCGTGTCGGTCCGCGACGCATTGCGCAGCCGGAGTGTCAGCTTCGACGGCCCCAGTTGCAGCGGCAGTTCCGCGGAGGATAAGGTCAGGATCAGGTCGACGCGCAGCGGGTCGACTCCAAGAATGAGGGTCGGCATCGCGCCGACGCGGATCTTCTCGCCGGGACGGAGCCTCCGTTCGGGGCCGAGCGCCGGCATCACCCTGGCGCCTTCGTTGAGATCGACCGGGATCTCGACCTCTCCGGAGTCGCTCCAGACCGCCAGCGCGGCATCGTCGCCTTTTCGGAACGTCGCGCTCCGAAGGGTCGCGGAGAACAGTCCCGGGTCCGCCAGCGGCTCCGCGCGCTCGAGGAATCGGTCGATCGTCCGGAGGGCGTAGAAGCCGGCGGTCGGGAATCCGTCGGCGTCGAGGAAACGGGAATCCAGGGCGGTCGTGTGGTCGGGCGCCAGGAGCCGCTGCTGCAGCGTCGTTTCGAGGGGCTCGGTCGACGCCGTCGACGTACGCCCATAGTCCTCCAGGTTGAGCAGTTCCCCGGGGCGCGGGACCAGCACGGCGAGGCTCCGGGACGCGCTGCGGCCGTCGATCGAGACGGTCAGCGCATGGGCTCCGGGCGGAACGGGGGGAAAGTCGAGCACGGCCGGCCGGTCGGACGGCAGCGTCACGGTTGCGGTCCGGACGATCTCTTTTCCGTCCGACGTCCGGAGGGCCCCCGTGACGGCATGCACGCCGGGGGGCAGTCCGACCGGCATCACCGTGAAGCGGGGATACTCCTCATGCGAATAGAGGGGGAAGGGCCGGCCCGCGGGACGGACCTCGAGGCGTTCGACGCCGACCAGCCGGAGCAGGTCGAAGTCGCCGGTCCCCCGCACATCGTCGCCGTCCAGGTTCAGCGCGACGCGGACCGAGGCCGCGCCGGCGGGGGAAGCGGCGATGTCGACGGACAGCATCGTCCATTCCGGCGCCTTCGACAGCGCCGCGGACCGGGTCTCGCCCAGGCTTTCTCCCGCAGCATTCACCCAGGTGAGCGACAGGAAGGCGGCGTCGCGCCGGGTGCCGGAGAGGCGCGTCCAGACGGAGGCCTGGTAGGGCCGACCGGACCCGACGGGCCAGGAGCGGGTGGCGCTCTGGCGCAGCGCCGTGGATCCTCCCAGCGTCTGCATCCGGAGGAACTGGCTGCCCGACCGGGCGCTCCCGGGGTCTCGCACCCGCTCGACGCTGTTATAGGGGGGATGCGCGTCCGAGGCGACCCGCTCCCAGCCCGCGGAGCCCGAGCCTTCGAAGTCCTCGACGAGGTCGCCATCGCCGGAAAGAGCCAGAGCGGCTGCAAAGAGAAGAGGAGACAGCACGAGGACTATATCGTCCTGCTAGCGGGACTTCCTGGCGTGCTTCTTCCAGGCGTCCCGGGCCGCTTCCGACACCCGGGCCAGGGGGACCCGGTGCTTTTCCGCGGCGGCGCGGACGTCCTCGTATTCCGGCGCCGCCTTGAGCGTCTCGCCGTTCAGCTTGCCCACCTTGAGCCGGATCTCGCCATAAGGGGTTGTCACCGTCGCCTCGTGGCGCCCGAGCTTGCTCCGCTCCATCAGCGTCCGCCGCACCCCGAAGGTCGGCGTCTCGCGCAGGAGGATCTCTTCGAGCGCGGTCCGCCGGGACGGCGCCGCGAGCACCGACACCTTCACGCCGGGGCGTGACTTTTTCATCTGGATCGGGGTGGTATAGACATCGACCGCCCCCGCGGCCAGCAGCTTCTCGAAGAGGTAGCCCACGAGCTCACCCGGGGCGTTGTCGAGGTTCGTCTCGATCAGCCAGACCGCGTCGCTTTCCTCGGGGGAGGTCTTCTCCCCGAGCAGGAGGCGGGAGACGTTCGCCCGCTGCGGCAGGTCCCAGTGGCCCGCGCCCCAGCCCATCGCGGTCAGCGTCATATCGGGGAAGATCCCCGGCTCGCGGACGAAGGTGGCCAGCAGCGCCGCGCCGGTCGGCGTCAGGATCTCCCGGTCGATGTCGACGGGGATGAGCGGAAAACCCTGCAGCAGGCCCATCGCCGCGGGACCCGGATTGGGGAGCCGGCCGTGGCGCGTCAGGATCTCTCCATGGGGGATCGGAACCCGGGAGCAATAGACCTCCTCGACGCCGAGCAGGTGGAAGCCGAGGCAGGAACCGACGATGTCGACGATCGAATCGATCGCGCCCACCTCGTGGAACGTCACCTTCATCGGGCCGACGCCGTGGATCCTCCCCTCGACCTTGCCGAGGCGGACGAAGCAGTCGGACGCGCGCTCTTTGACCGGCGCGGGCAGGCCGCTCCTTTTGATCAGCGCGAGAATGTCCTTGAGCGCGGTATGGGAGTGGCCGTGGTCATGGTCCTGGTCGTGATGATGATGGCCGTCATGCTCGTGGCTGTGGGGCTTCTGTTTTTCGCCCTTGATGGTGACGTCGACCTTGGTGGCGGACACCGCGTGCTTCAGGACGCGGCGCGAGGACAAGGCATAACCCTTCAGCGGGAGCGATGCGAGTCCGCGTTTCAGCTCCGCCAGCGGCAGGCCGGCGTCGACCAGGGCGCCGAGGGTGATGTCGCCGCTGAGCCCGCAGAAAAGATCCAGGTACGCGATCTTCATCCGCGGGTGCGGGTCACGAGGACCCGGTCTCCCCTCTGGATGCGGGCGGCCTTGCGGGCGCTGCCCTGATTGACGGAGATCTCGAGGTGGCCGGTGGAGCCCACCAGCGCGAGCAGGGCGCCCTTCTTGGCGTCGGCATACGACCGGGACAGCGCCCGGACGACGCGGCGGCCGACGGTGATGCGGACGCCGTCCGACGCGGGGAGCAGTTCTCCGGGGATATTGGTGATCAGGTTGCCGAAGCGGTCGATGGAGACCACCTCGCCCTCAATCCCGCCTCCCGCGCTCTTCCGGGGCGCGACGGTCTCGGCCGTCGTCATCCGGCCGATCCCCGGACCGAGCTTCGAGAGATCGAGCCCCTTCGCCAGATGCGCGGCGACGGGCGCGAAGATGTCGCGGCCGTGGAACGTGCGGGACACGGGCTTGAGGAAGTAGCGGGTCTCGGTGACGCGGACGATGCGGCGGATGCGGCCGGTGCGGTCGAGGAAGCCGAGGAGACCGTTGTCGGGCGCAAGGAAGAAGTGCCGGTCCGTCTCGACGCCGAGGATGGCGCGGTCGGTGCCGACCCCGGGGTCGACGACGGCGACGAAGACCGTTCCGACGGGGAAGTAGGCGCGGGCGGCGGAGAGGACGCGGCTACCCTCGCGGACATCCTGCGGGGGGATCTCGTGGGTGATGTCGACCAGGCGGGCGGCGGGATTGACGGAGAGCAGGGCGCCCTTGAGGATGCCGACGTAGGAATCCTGCAGCCCGTAGTCCGTGAGCAGCGCGACGATGCCGGAGGCCTTCGCCATGAAGGCTATTCAACTAAAGAAGGGAGGAGAACGGGAGACAAAAGAAAAGCCGGGGCCCTGCGGCCCCGGCCTGATTCATGGGGGTATGCGTTACGATTGCGAGTCGAGGAGCTTCTTCGCGCCCTCAGGGACGTCGATGGGCGCGCCGCCCTCGGTGATTTCGACGGTGCGGGTGATGTCCGACTCGACCGGCCCCTTCTTGTTCTCACCCTTCATGTGGACGCTGGCCTCGAAGCGGACGATCACGCCTTTGTCGTTGATCCAGACTTTCCCGGTGCCGGTGTAGGTGGCCTGGCTCTTCGCCTCGGCCTTGCTGCCCGTGCTGACCAGGCCGCGCGCGGCGGTGGCGGTCAGCGGCCCTGACCACACGGTGCAGTCCTTGTCCTTCTCGGCGGCCTTTTCGACTTTCTCGAAGTTCTTCTCGAAGCCCTCGAACTCCTCGTGGGGGAATTTGACGGCGGCGAAGGCGGCGGCGGCAGGCTGGCTCTTCTTCTCGCCCTTCGCGGCCTTCTCGAGGCGCTTCCACTCCTCGCCGTCCTTATAGACGACGGCGCCGGCCTTCTTGAAGCCTTCCGCACCGCCGGCCTTCAGGGCCATGGGTTGATCCTTCTGGTACCGGCCCTCGATCACGCCCGGTCCCGACTTGCCCCCTTTGCCGGCCTTGAGCTCCGTCTTGAACGTGTAGCTCTCGAGCGTTGCAGTCTTCTTGGCGGCATCGGTAAGCTCCTCGCTCTGCAGGGCGAGCACCGCGGCCATCATCGTTGCGATCATCGGGTCACCTCAAAAAAGTCAGTCTATCGGTTGAACCCAGGTCGTCCGGAATAGTTTCGGGGACGTGAACACAAAGGCACAATGACGACGGAAACCACCAAGGAGGGCAAATGCCAGGGCTTCGGATTCGCGATCAAAATGAGTCTGTGTCGATCAATATGATCCTGCCCCCTCGGGCCTTTCCCCATGACGTCGCGTGGCATGAAACTTGCGCCTTTAAGCTCTCCATCCCTTGATTTGAGAGGAGCCAGCGATGCCGACCAACCGTGGAACGACCAACCGCCGCACCGGGAAGACCACGCCGCGCCGCAAAGGGAGAACCCATTGGGGTGCCAAGGGCCGCTCGACGCGTTCCAAGACGGCCGGGAAGGCCGGCAAGTCCGCAGCCGCCGCTCCTGCGAAGAAGTGAACCGCCACACCTGAAACCGGAGGACTCCATTCATGGCTCAGAAGATCCGCATCCGCATCGAAGCCTACGACATCCCCAGCATCGACCAGGCGGCGCAGGACATCGTCAACAGCGCGAAGCGCACCGGCGCGAAAGTCCGCGGCCCGATCCCGCTCCCCACCAAGATCGAGCGGTATACGGTGCTCAGCTCGCCGCACGTCGACAAGAAGGCGCGCGATCAGTACGAGATCCGCACCCACAAGCGCGTCATCGACATCACCGAGCCCACGGCGAAGACCATCGATGAGCTTCGCACCCTGAACATGCAGGCTGGCGTCGACATCCGCGTCCAGGCGCTCCTGGACCAAAGATAA
>Ga0137409_10000154_pt1 | contig 67051 bp, 62 predicted proteins | sample CZODoug1_16funga_FD_122059 | JGI IMG/M metagenome (GOLD analysis project Ga0137409, IMG submission 122059) | Vadose zone soil fungal communities from Angelo Coast Range Reserve, California, USA - CZODoug1_16fungal (Hybrid Assembly) | ecosystem: Environmental > Terrestrial > Soil > Vadose zone... | reverse complement strand
GCCCGGCTCAGGATCGCCTGCCGGGTGCGGTCGCCGCGGATTCGCCGCTTGTCGGTCGTCGGGGCCTGGACAGCCATCTCTCGCCAGATATTAGCACGATCGGTCGGTAATACTTGACTTATTACGACCGTTCGTGCTATTTGTTAGTCGACGCAGGTTTTGGGTAGCTCTGAGGTGGGCGAGATGGTGGCGATCGAGACGGAGGCGACGGGGCAGACCAGGCTGGCGCGCCTCGAGAGTTCGGATGGCGTCGAGCTGCGCCGGTTCTTCTACCGGCTGTCACCCGAGACGATCTATAGGCGCTTTCACAGCCCCCTGGCTCGTCCCGAGCAGGCGCAGCCGGAGCGGCTGCTGGACATCGACCATCACGACCGCGAGGCCGTGGTCGCCGTCCTCGACGGCGAGATCATCGGCGTCGCCCGTTACGCGCGGCGCTCCGGCGCTGACACGGCCGAGGTCGCGGTTGTGGTCGCCGACGAGTGGCAGCGACAAGGCCTGGCGACACGGATGGTCGGCGCCCTGACCGAGCTGGCCGCGCCGGCCGGGATTCGGCATTTCACCCTGTCGATGCAAGCGGACAACCGAGCCGCGCTGCGGCTGCTGCGGCGGTTCCACCCCGAGGCGGCGCTCACGCACTCGCAGGGAATCTACGAGGCAACGGTTCCGGTCGCGAGGTCGCCGAGATGGGCATGAGATTTGCCACCCTGCGTGGAATGCCGGAGCTCGCGGACACCTCAGACCAGGACCTCTGGTCTCTGCTCAGCTTCGCGGATGAGCTGCGGCTGCACGCAGGCGCAACCGTGGCCGAGGCCGGCCGCTACTGCAGCGAGCTCATCGTCGTCATGCAGGGGACGCTGCGGGCCATGTCGAATGGGACTGCGCGGCGCATTGGTCCCGGCGACAGCCTGGGATGGAGGGCGATGTGGGATCGGACCATCAACGAAGCGACCGTGGTCGCGGAGTCGGACGTGCGGCTCCTCGTGGTCGGACACGCGCAGTTCCGTGCTTTCAAGGCGGTCGCCTCCTATCAGCCCCTCGAGATGGCTTCCGGGTTTTCCCGCATGAATTTGGCCAGCGTGGCCGGGGCGACCGGGCTTCGCCCGGTCGCGACTTTGCCTTTACGTCTCCATGCGTGGTTAGGCTTCAGATTTCCAATTAAGTCCCATCCGCATACCGGAATGGGAGCAGCGCCTGCGGCGGAGCCGCACGCGCGATGAGGGAAACCATCCGGGTTTTCCCTCATAAGAATCTAGCTGATGAGCAGGTGCGCGGGGTTGCCCTTTAGGCCGACGGCGAAGCTGACGGTGTCGGTTGCGGTCACCCCGGCTCCGACCACGTACTCGACCTTCCACCACCAGGTGCTCGAGTCGGCCGGGTTGATGACGCTGGCGTAATTGTTCGCGACCGGGATCTCCATCCGGACCCAACGGCCGTTGTAGAACTGCGTTCCGCCCGAAGTCGCCTGGAAGTAGGCGGTGGTCGGCTGCCCGGTGCCGATGACAGTCCCGGCATTCGACCGCTGCGGCCCAAGGTTTCGGACCACCACGGGCAGCGTCGTCGTGACTCGCGTGTTGTTGTAGTAGTCGAGGTAAATGTCCACATTGCCGGCGCCACTGATGTCACCCGGGTCGTAGATGTCGAACGTGATGGTCTGGCCCGCGTAGTCGGGCGCGATCTGGAACATGTCCATGCGGAAGCTGCCCGGCCCGGCCAGTGCGATAGGTGTGTACACGCACATGTCGTTCATCGTCCCCAGCGTGCAGGCCGGCGCGCAGGCGGCGCTCCCGCCGGAGTTCATCAGGCGCACGACGTAGCCCTTGTGAGCGACCGAGCTGGCCGGTGGATTGGCGCCGTTGTACCCGAGCGTGTCCACGCGCAGGCGATACAGACCCTGAGGCAGCGAGCCCGGGTAGGACATCAGGCGATTGACGAGGGCGCCCTCGGCGCCGCCGGCCGCGTAGTTGGCGATGTTGATCCAGTCGTGGTAGATGTGCATGTTGGTCGGCGCGCCGGTGATCGAGTCGTAGGTCTGCGTGATCGTCGCGCCGCTGTTGACGTTCTTGTACACGGGGCTTGGCGACGCGTTCCAACCGGTAGCGTCGATCGGGTAGACGATCACCTGCGAAAGCTTGGAATCGCTCGCGCGGATGAAGTAGCTGTTGACCTTGAACAGCGTGTACTCCATGGCCGAGAACTCGGTCTTGTCCGAGAACGTGCATGGGGTACCACACGTAGCGCCGATGCTGTCCTCTTCATGCATGTAGAACGATCCCGTCGGGCCGCCGGTCGAACACGGCCCTACCGGCTGCCCCGCGAACGGCGGGACGAACGGCCCGCCGCCGACCCTCCCGTTCTCGCAGTGGTTGCGCTTCAGCTTGCTGGCAGTGCCGTCGCTCGAGCCGTCGAGGTCCGGCGAGAAAGCCGCGTTGTAAACCTGGATCTGGCCGCCGCCCGGTCCGATGTTGATGAGGAAGTTGTAGCCACCGCGTGCGGGAAGGGTGGCGTCAGCCGTGTCGGCGCCCGTGCCCGTCGGCGGCGGCCCGCTGATCCGATGCACGTCGTCCGAGGCGCCGCCGCTGCCGCCCATCGGGTTCGGGGTGAAGGCGTCACCCTGGACCCGGTCGGTCGCCCAGCCTTCGACGCGCGGGAAGTAGTAGTTGCTGCCACCTGAGCCGAGCTGCGAGGCGGTGGCGCCGAGCTGGGTGCCGTTTTGACCCAGCGTGATCGGAGGAAGGTAGGTCGCGATGGCCGTGCGGCTGACGCGGTACGGGGCCGCGCCGAAGACGCTCATGAAGAACACCGGCACGGTTCGTGCGACGGTGACCTGCAGCTTGTTGTAGGCGCCGGGCACCGCTGCGGGCGTGACGACGACTCCCCCGATTGGATCGCCGTTCCGGAAGCCGTTCTTGGTCGCCTCATCGATCGCCCTGTCAGAGGCGTCGTTGCGCGATCCGGCCGGTGAGGCCGTCGTCGAGTCGAACTGGTAGGGCATGAAGATCACGCCCGACAGCGCGGCCGCCGCTGCCGCCCGCTCGGCGGAGGTGTTGTAGTAGTAGCCGAGCCCTGCGTCGATGGCGATCCCGACCCCTGCGAACAGGACCACGACCATGAACGCGATGATCACAATCGCCTGGCCGGCCTGGCTCTTCAGGAACTGCGGGCGCCGCGTCATGTCAGCAGCACCGGTGAGGCGCGCATCACCGCGAACTCGCTCAGCCTGATGGTGAACGAGAACGTGCCCGTGGGCGGCGTGTAAGTCCAGATCAGCTTGACGCCGATGGACGTCTCGTTGGGTGGGATCTGCGAGCGCTCGCTGATCGGAAAGCCAGTGGCTCCGATCTGGGCGCCGGTGACTCCGCTATAGCGGTTGAAGTGCGCGCCCGCGATGGGCGGATCACCCAGCTGCCCATCGGGCATGGTGGCGAAGTCGACGCGGTAGATGTAGATGTCCAGCAGGGTCGAGTAGTTCATCGATCGCGCCACAGCCAGGACGTTTTTCACGATGTCCTGATCGATATTCGCGGTGGTGATCGGCGGCGGGTTCGTGTCGGTGCCGCCCTCTTCGGCGGCCAGGCGCGCGCCCTGGCGCACGGCGTAACCCGCGACCACTTTGTCCGAGATCAGCACCGCCACGTTGAAGGCGCCCAGCAGAAGGCCGAGCAGGACGGGCGTGGCGATGGCGAGCTCGATGATCGCCTGGCCGGATTGCGCTGCGTGACGGGTGCGGGTGCGGGCGGTGCGCATCAATACGTCTGCGGCTCGAGCCGGATGTAGTACGTCTGGTTGGACAGGAACGGCCCGGCGGCCAGCAGGACGCCCGACTTCCAGTCGTAGCGGAAGTTGACGGTGATGCCGAGAAAGTCCATGTTCCCGTTGGTCACGTTGCGGGTGCTCGAAGGCCACGCGATCGAGCCGATCGCTGTGCCGTCGAGGAGATAGCGGTTGATCTTGACGGGGTCCTTGACAAGGCTGCCATCGGGCTGCTCGTTGAGCTTGTAGACCTCGACGCTGGTGACTCGCGCGAGTGAGGTGGTCCCGATCGATGACTCACGAACCTGCAGCACGATCCGCTGGTCGGCGTCGACCGCGTTGCCGGCCTCCGAAGCTTCACGCGCGGCTTCGCCAGCTCCAAATCGCGCCGACCCGATCACAAAGAGCAGCAGCGAGCCCTCCAGCACGCCGAAGAGCATGAACAACAAAATCGGTGTGACCAGAGCGAATTCGGTCAGTGCCTGGCCACGCGACTTCCGTCTGCGGCTTCTCTGTGCGGGGAATGAGGTCCTCGTCACTATTCGGACAACGGGGACCGTTATCTGGAAATTGCACCGGCGGTGAGCGCACCGTCAACGTCGAAAGCATTCGCGGCGCGCTTACTCCAACGCCCCATCGGTCCCTTAAGGAAGGCACGCATTACGTCTTGGTCGCGGACGAGCAAATGACTTAACTCGTCTGAACCAAATGTGAAGGGCGCGTTAAAAGACGCTGAATTTCGGGTTTCGCGGTGTCAGCCGCCGGTCTGGTGCTGCGCCTGCTCCTCTTGCTGCATGTCGGGTGCGGGCTCGTCGCCCCTGTACTGGTCGTTGACCTGGACCACCTCTTCGCCGGGCGCCTGGTCGCTGGACTGCGGTTTTGCGGTTGGTTGAGACCCAGAGCCTTTGCGTTTTCGTCGGGGCATTCCAAAACCGTACACCGACCCGGCATAGACTCGAAAGCGTGCCCACGGGTGACCAGCACGCGGTCGAGCTCCAGCAGTTCGAGCACACAGTGGAATTCGAGGGCGAAGCCCACGGCGCGAGCGTGTCTTTCATCCTGGTCGACATGCCGCCGGGGGAGGGCGTCAGCTTGCACACCCATCCCTACCCGGAGATCTTCATCGTGCAAGAGGGCCGCGCCAGGTACACCGTCGGCGCCGAGACGATCGACGTCGTGGCGCCGCGAACGCTGATCGGGCCGGCCGACGTGCCACACGCATTCACCAACGTGGGCGACGTCCGCTTGAAGCAGGTCGACATCCACCTGAGCCCGAAGTTCATCACGCAGTGGCTCTAGCCTCCCCTCGCGCGTCCTCTATATATGTGGCGGCGTCGGGGACCCGCGCCCGCAGCGGATGAAGGCGCTGATCGCCGGGGCTGGAATCGGCGGGCTGGCTGCCGGCATCGCTTTGCGCCAGGCGGGCCTGGAGGTGAAGCTCTTCGAGCGCTCGCGCGAGATGCGAGAGATCGGCGCCGGCCTGATGATCTGGCCCAACGGCACGCGGGCGCTGCAGGCCCTGGGGGTCGAGGTCAGGACGATGACCATCGATCGTCTGTTCTTCTGCAACTGGCATGGCCGCCACCTGATGGAGCCCCCGCTGCGCGCGATCGCGAAGCGCTACGGCTCGGACGTGTCCGTCGTTCACCGCGCCGACCTGCAGTCCGCATTGGTCAGAAGTCTCGGCCGCGAGGTCCTGAATCTCGGGGCTGAGGTCACCGGCTTCGAGGAGGCCGGCGCCCAGGTGGTCCTCAAGCTGCGCGATGGATCGGCAGACGCGGGCGATCTGCTCATCGGTGCCGATGGACTGCGCTCAGTGGTGCGCCGCCAGCTCCTGGCTGACGGCGATCCGGTCTACCTCGGAGCGACCATCTGGCGCGGGATGGTGAGCAGCGAAGGGTTGGCGATCAAACCTGGGCACGGTTTCAACTGGATTGGGCGGGGATCAGAGTTCCTTGCCTTCCACCTCGCTGACCGCCGAATCTACTGGGCTGGTGTGACCAAGGAACCCCGCGGCGAAAGACCCGGGCCCGCGGGCAACAAGCAGGATGTGCTCGACCGCTTCGGCCGCTGGGCGGAAGATATCCCAGCCCTGATTGCCGCGACAGAGCCCGGCGCGATCCTGCGCAACGACATGTATGACCGGCCGCCCGCGCGACGATGGAGCGGAGGGCGGGTGACGCTGGCCGGCGACGCAGCCCACCCGATGACCCCGAACCAGGGTCAGGGCGCCTGCCAGGCATTGGAGGACGCGGTCGCCCTGGGCGAGAGCCTGCACCGGGCGCCCGACCTGGCCACGGCATTCGAGCTCTATGAAAAACGCCGGATGCATCGCGCCAACCGCGCGGTGGCCATGTCACGCCAGGCCAGCCGAGGCGTCCACATCGAAAACGCACTGTTGTGCGCGCTCCGAGATGGCCTCGCCAGCGCGGCTCCGCCACGGCTGCTCTTGCGCATGCTCGACGGCACGCTTGCCGCCGAGCCTGTGCAAACCTGACGTAAAACGCTGGGTACACTCGTCCTCGATGCGGATCGCCACACTGTCCGACATTCACGGCAACCTGCCAGCTCTCGAGGCGGTGCTCGCTGAGGTTGCCCTCGAGGCGCCTGACCTCGTCGTGATCTGCGGGGACGTTGCGTCCGGGCCGATCCCGGTCGAGACGCTCAACCTTCTCATGACGCTCTCCAACGCGCGCTTTCTTCGCGGCAACGCCGACCGCAGCCTGGTCGCCGGCTTCGATGGCACCGCGAAGCCGCGGCTGGCGGGCCCGGCCGCCGATTGGTGCGCGGCGCAACTCTCGAAGGTGCAGCGCGATTTCCTGGCCTCGTTTCCGGCGGATGTTTGGCTGGAGATCGACGGACTCGGACGAGTCCTGTTCTGTCACGGGTCGCCCCGCGACGACGAAGAGATGATGACCTCGGCCACACCAGAGGGCCGGCTCCGAGAAGTTACTGCCGGCGCGAACGCCGACGTGATCGTGTGCGGGCATACGCACATGCAGTTCGACCGGACGCTCGACGGCGTACGCATCGTCAATCCAGGCAGCGTCGGCATGCCGTATGGGGAACCAGGAGCCTACTGGGCACTGCTTGGTCCGGACGTCGATTTTCGGCGCACCGACTACGACCGCGAATCGGCGGCCGTGCGCATCCGCGAGAGCTCGTGGCCGGGCGCCGCAGTCTTCGCTCACGACAACGTGCTGTCGGTACCAAGCGCTGCGGAGGCGATGGATTTCTTCCGCAGGGCCGGCGGACCGTAAGGTTGTGGGCGGCGCCGGCGAGCTGATCAGGCGCGCGGTGACTTCATGGCCCGGGGTGGAAGCGTTCCCGCACCGCTTCGGCGGCACCGAGTACCGGTACGGCCGCAAGGAGATGGGGCACGTACACGGCGACCGCCTCGCCGACCTCCCGCTGCCCCGCAAGCTTCACGACGCGGTGATCGCCGCCGGTCGCGCTCAGCCCCATCACGTCCTGCCCGAGACCGGCTGGGTGAGCTGCTGGATAGCGGGCCCCGAAGACGCGGCCGGGGTGATCGAGCTCTTCCGGATGCAGTACGACCGCTACCGGAAGGGTGCGCCGGCTAGAACGGCTTGAACACCATCAAAAAGAGCAGAGCGAGGATTCCGATCGCCCCGATCCAGACCGCTGCGAACGGGCGCGTCTTCTCCAGGCGCTCCGCCAGAGCTGAGTCGCCCTCTTTGGCGCTGTCGCGCGCCTTGTGGTACGGCACTGAGACGAAAGACATGAGGCCGAAAACCACCACGAGGACGGCGATTGACGCCCAGATCCAGCCCCGTCCCCACCAGCTCCCGACAAAGCCCATCCAGACGCCGGTGACGATGAGCAGGACCAGGCCGGGGTACGCGATCCGGTACGACCAGATCGAAAGCTGAAGCAGAGCGCGGCTGACGTCACCAGCGGGCCTGACGCGCAGGGCGAGCGAGGCGCCGCCGGCTATGCCGTGGCCGAACAAGAAGGCTCCGAGGCCGACGAGGTGAACGAACTTGAGCCAAACGTAAAGGCTCGCCATGTCCCGAGCACAATAGCGCCCTGCCCGGTTACGTAATGGCTGAAGACCTGCGTTAAGTGAAACACTTGACAAGGTGACCATGGCGACGGAAGATCGCGGCGATCCTGGTCGCCGCTGAGTTCCAGGAGGAGCCGTCCGAACCCGAATTCCCAGGGGTGGTTGAAGTGGCTACGGACCTTTACCGGTGGTCGTCCATTCGCCTGTCCATCGTGCGGCTGTCGATCGCCTGCCTCCTTGCAGCGACGTTTGCCGTCGCCGGCACGCCGGCGCTGTCGAAGCCCGCGTCGGCAGGCGCCTTCCCCGCTCTGCTCGACCGCAACGTCGGATCGGTCATGAGTCCTCTGATGATCCACAACCTCTACTGGGACACCGCATGGACCACGAACAACCCGGGCCTGTCGACGGCTCAGATCGACGACGCCACTAGGGCGATGATCTCGAGTGGGTACTTCAGCAAGCTCGCCCAGTACGGCGTCGCGTCGGTTGCATTCAACGGTTCGAACCAGGCCGACCCCGGCTGTGGGACGGCACCCGCGAGCTTCGACTATTTCGCCATCAGCGGCTTTGTGCTTTGTGAGAAGCACTTTTTCAACCTCGCGCCCGGACTCGTCTTTATGGTTTATTCGCCGCGATCGGCCACCTTCAGCATGGCGGGCTTCAGCTCCTGTACCCCAGGCACCAGCGGTGTCGGCGGCTTTGACTTCCAGACGTTGCCGAGCATCATTCCGCCCGACGTACCGCAGGTGTTCGGCATCGATTTCACCTCGTGCAGATCGACATTGAACCAAGCCACGGAGACCGCCGCTCACGAGATTGTCGAGGCAGCGACGGATCCGCTTCCGCCGTTCGACTGGATCGACAACAGCGTCGCCGCGTCGCTCTCGCTCGGCGCGATCCTGAGCCTGTTTACAGCAGGGGAGGCCTCCGACCTTTGTGAGGCTGGAGTCGGATCGCCGGCGCCACTTCCCATCCCGCCCACGGCACAGATGCCGCAGGTGACCGGCTCGCTGGGAAGATACGACGTCGCGTACTACTGGTCCAACTCCGATGGCGCGTGCGTGCCGCTGCCGCACACGGTGACGCTGTCGCAGGTCGGGCTGCCCTTTGCAGGGTCAGCCATCTTCGACGGCGTTGTGAATACCCTCCCGTTTACGACGACAGTTCCCGACGGGACACCTCACTTCTTCAGCTTTCCATCCCCCGTGGCCGACCCGATCAATCCAGCCGGAATCCGATACGTGACGTCGGCCCCGGGCTTCACAGGCATCGTCACGTCCAACATCTCGAGGACCGCGACCTATACGCAACAGTTCTTCCTCACGACTCGCACCAACCCGGCGTCCATTCAGCCGCTGGACGTGTCACTCACGACAAGCGGATGGCACAACGCCGGAACGGTGGTCAGCCTGACGACCGATGCACTGATCACCCTGGGGTCGACCGACCGCTACCGCTTCGACTCCTGGTTGGTCGCAACCTCAACCGGCGGCACAGGCGCCACCATCACGATGACCGCGCCCCAGACGGTCACCGCCGTCTATGTCCACCAGGGCCTCATCAGCTTCAACGAGGTGGGGATTCCAGGCACCGTGCCCTGGACGGTCATAGTGAACGGAGTCACCACGTCGGGACCTGCGTCGACATGGTTCGACCTGGGTACGTCCTTGACCTTCAGCTATCAGACTCCGGTGCCGGATCTCACGCCCGGCACGCGCTACATGCTGACCAGCACCACGCCGGCTTCTCCGATCGTGGTCGCATCTGGGCTGACCGTTGTCGGCCAATACCAGACCCAGCATCAGCTGACGGTTTCGACCATCGGTCTTGGTACAGCTGTGACCCACATCTTCAACGGAGCCACGCCCCTTGGCACAGCCACTGATGCAGCGCCATTACGCGTCTGGCTTGCCCATGGAACAGCTCTCTCGCTCAGCGCCGATGCGATTGTCAGCGGATCGGGCGCTCAGCAGTTCTTCTTCTCATCGTTCGCGCCTGCCCCGCCAGCGACACTCAACTCACCGTTCGCGACCACGGCCCAGTACAGCAACATTCCACAGCTCATCGCGGACGCTCTCGCCAACGGCTCGATCAACAACCACGGCGTGGCCAACTCGTTGACCAAGCAATTCCAAAAGGCTCAGGCCGATATCGCTGCCGGGAATCACGCAGGCGCGCTGAGCGCGCTGCGCGCCTTCATCCAGCATGTAAGGGCGCAGTCCGGTCATCACGTGAGCCCCGCGGTCGCCACCCAGCTGGAGCTCAATGCTCTCCTTCTGTATCACCAGGAGATCTGCGCCGCATTGGCCGCCGGACAGATCACTCCCCGCACCGCAGCTCGCGACTATGCCTACTACGCCACGCTTGTGATCGCACTGGGCCGAACACCTCTCCCGCCCTGCTAGGAGCGGAATATTGGAGAGGAGAGCCCGATCGGCTCTCCTCTCCCGAGCGCTGCCTCTAGACCAAGGCGGATGTCAGGCCGAACTATCCTTGACCGCAATGAACCCGCGGTGGATGGCCGTGGCGCGAGGTGACGAGCCCGCCGACCTGGTCGTGACAGGCGGCAAGGTCCTATCGGTCTTCACCAAGGAGTGGCTCGAGGTGGACGTGGCCATTACGGATGGCCACGTGGTCGGGCTCGGTCGTTACGACGGCCGAGAGCGCCTTGAGGTGGCGGGGGCATACCTGGTCCCGGGGTTCATCGACGCCCACATGCACATCGAGTCGTCGAAGCTGACCGTGGACGAGTTCGCGCGCGCCGTGCTGGCGCAGGGAACCACCACCGTCGTCGCCGATCCACACGAGATCGCCAACGTCCTCGGCACCGACGGGATCCACTGGCTGATCGACAGCTGCGCCGACCTGCCGCTGGACGTGTTCGTGATGGCGCCTTCGTGCGTGCCCGCGTCACGCTTCGAGTCACCTCTCAGGCCGTTCACCACGGGCGACATCGAGAGCCTGCTGCGGCGGCACCGCACGATCGGAGTCGCCGAGATGATGAACTACCCCGGCGTCATCGCCGGAAGCGAGGCCGAGGTGGCAAAGCTGCAGACCGGCCTGACCGACCATGTCGACGGCCACGCACCGGGTGTGCGCGGGCCGGCGCTGAACGCGTACGTCGCCGCCGGGATTCGCTCTGACCACGAGGCCACCACCTACGAGGAGGCCCTGGAGAAGCGCCGCCTCGGCATGTGGGTAATGCTCCGCGAGGCGAGCATCGCGCGCAACCTGCGCGACCTGCTCCCGCTGGTCAAGCGCTACGGCACCGAGCGCTGCATGCTCTGCACCGACGACCGCGAGCCGGGCTTCATCGTCGAGGAGGGACACATCAACCAGATGGTGCGCGTGGCGGTCGCCGAAGGTATCTCGGCCGAGGACGCCGTGGTCATGGCGACCCTCAACCCCGCCACGTATCACCGGCTGTGGAATCTGGGTGCCATCGCGCCCGGGTACCAGGCAGACATCCTCATCCTGGACGACCTTCACACCTTCAACCCGCGGCAGGTTTTGAAGCGGGGCGCGGCGCCACGTTTCGTCAAGCTCGAGGTGCCGGAGTGGGTGCGCCAGACTGTGCACCTGGCGGACGTCGACGCTTCCTCCTTTCATGTGGCGGCGGGTCCCAAGCGGATTCGCGTGATGAGGGTCATCCCTGCTCAGCTGCTGACCGGGATCGAGCTCGTCGAACCCACCACACGCGACGGCTGCATCGTCGCGGATCCCAAGCGCGACCTGGTCAAGATCGCCGTGCTGGAGCGCCACCACGCAAGCGGCCGGGTCGGCCTGGGCTTTGCGACCAACGTCGGACTGCAGCGCGGAGCGTTCGCATCGACCGTGGCGCATGACGCACACAACGTCGTCGCGCTTGGCGTCGATGATGCCGACATGGCCGCTTGCGCCAATCGCATGGTTGAGATCGGCGGCGGGATCGTGATCGCCGACGGGGGTCGCGTGGTCGAGGAGCTGCCACTGCCCGTCGCCGGGCTGATGAGCGACCAGCCTCTGGCGGCCGTGCACCAGCGGCTGAGCTCCATGGAGCGGCGCCTCAAAGCGATGGGCGTGACCATGGAGGCGCCCTTCATGACGCTCAGCTTCCTCGCGCTGTCCGTCATCCCCGAGCTGAAGATCACCGACCGGGGCCTGGTCGACGTGGCCCGCTTCGCGCTGGTGCCCCTGGGCGTTGATTGAAGCCCAGGAGCGGCTGTATTCGTGCTTTGCCTCGCGCAGGTGGGCGCAGCGGGTGGCAGAGGGGTGGCCGTATGAAGATCTCGACAGCCTGCTCGGCGCGGCGGAGCGAGCCTGGTCGGAGCTCGAGCCGTCTGACTGGGCGGACGCTCTGGCTGGTCATCCGCGCATTGGGGAGCGCGGCGGGAGCTCGCCGGCCGCATCCGAGCGAGAGCAGAGCGGGGTGCGCGTCGCAGCCGCGAGCACGCTCGACCAGCTGGCGGCCGAGAATCGCCTTTATGAGGCTCGGTTCGGGCACGTCTTTCTCATCGCCGCCGCGGGGAAGAGCGCGGACGAGATCCTGGCCGCGCTGCGCGGGCGCATGGAGAACGATCCTGTGACCGAGGCCAGGGTCGCGGCCGAAGAGCACCGCAAGATCGCACGCCTTCGCTTGAGGGAGCTGCAGTGAGCATCTCCACGCACGTTCTGGATACGGCTAGGGGTCGGCCGGCTGCCGGAGTTGCCGTCAAGCTCAGTCGCCGCACGAGCGGCGCGTGGTCGCTCGTCGCCAAAGGGGTCACCGACGCCGACGGGCGGGTGAAGGAATTCACGTCAGACCGAATCGAGGCAGGCGACTACAGGCTCGAGTTCGACACGGCCGCGTACTCCGCTTTCTATCCTGAGGTGTCGGTCGTCTTCACCGTCAGCGAGGCGGGCGCCCATCACCACGTCCCGCTGCTGCTCGCTCCTTTCGGCTACTCCACCTACAAGGGCACATGACGGTTCGTCTCGGCGACAACCAGTACGGCAAGGCACAGACGCACGTCGTCCGCGTCACCAAAAGCGGACCCAAAGGCTCGGTCCACGACATCAAGGACATGACCGTGACCGTCGCGCTCGCGGGCGACTTCGCCGATACACATCTCACTGGCGACAACAGCAAGGTGGTGCCGACCGACTCGCAGAAGAACGCCGTCTTCGCTCTGGCGAAGGACTCGCCGATCGGCGAGATCGAAGACTTCGCCCTTCGATTGGCCCACCAATTCGTGCGCGACCACTCGTCGGTGCGGCGCGCGCGAGTTTCGATCGAGGAACAACCGTGGGCGCGCATCACCGCTGGAGGCAAACCGCACCCGCATTCATTCGAGCGCTCGGGGTCGGAGAGGCGGCTGACCACGGTGACATGTACGCGAGAAACGGAGTGGGTTGTCTCTGGCGTGACCGAGCTGACGCTGCTGAAGACGACAGGTTCGGAGTTCTGGGGTTACCCGAAGGATCGCTACACGACCCTGCCCGAAACCAATGAACGCGTGCTCGCCACCGCCCTCGATGCGCGCTGGCGCTACGCGAGCGAAGGCGGCAATTTGGCCGCAGGCGTGAATTGGGCTTTGTCCCACGTCGAAGCTCGGCGGCTGATCATCGAGACATTCGCCACCAAGCACAGCCTCTCGCTGCAGCAGACGTTGTTCGCGATGGGTGAGGCTGTGCTCGAAGCGCGGCCGGAGATCGCTGAGATCCGATTCGCGATGCCCAACAAGCACCACTTCGCGGTCGACCTCCAGCCCTTTGGGCTCGAGAACGACAACGAGGTCTTTTACGCTGCCGACCGGCCGTACGGCTTGATCGAAGGAACAGTCCTCCGAGACGATGCCGAACCGGCCGATCAAGCCTGGTGACGGGCGATGGATTTTCTTCAGCCGACCACGTGGACTGAGGCCCTTGCGATGAAGGCGGCGCGCCCCGAGGCGCTGCCCATCGCCGGCGGGACCGACGTCATGGTCGAGATCAACTTCGACCGCCACCGGCCCGAGGCCTTCATCGACCTCACGCGCATCGCGGAGCTGTCGGAATGGGGGCAGGAGGGGGAGCTGCTGCGGATCGGCGCCGGCGTCACCTACGCGCGACTGATCAGTGAGTTGGGCGACCAGCTTCCTGGACTTGCGATGGCGTCACGCACCGTGGGCTCCCCGCAGATTCGCAACCGCGGCACCGTCGGCGGCAACCTCGGTTCCGCGTCGCCGGCCGGCGACGCGCATCCGCCGCTGCTCGCGTCGGGAGCGATGGTCGAGCTTGCGTCGGCAGCCGGCAGGCGGCGCCTCCCCGCCAATGAGTTCTATGTCGGCCCCAAGCGAAGCGCGATGAGAAAGGACGAGCTGATCGCGGCATTTCTCATCGAACCAAAGAAAGGTCCGCAGCAGTTCTCCAAAGTCGGCACCCGCAACGCGATGGTGATCGCCGTCTGCTCCTTCGCATTGGCCATCGACGGCGAGCGCCGGCGCATTGGCACCGGCATCGGCTCGGCCGCGCCGACCCCCGTCACCGCCGGTGACGCCGAGCGATTTCTCGCGGGCGTACTCGAAGAGGAGGGCCTCTGGGACAAACCGGCGCCGGTGAGCGGGTCCGCGTTGAAGCGGTTCGGTGAGTTGGTCGCCGCCGCCGCCAAACCGATCGACGACGTTCGAGGCACCGCGGCCTATCGCCGCCAGGCGCTGGCCGTGATGGCCCGCCGCAGCTTCGCCTGGGCCTGGAACGAATACCGGGGCGCCGCATGAGGATCGCCTGCCGGGTCAACGGTCGTCCGCGGGTGGCAGACGACGTGTGGGAGGGCGAGAGCCTCCTTTCCATGCTCCGCGAGCACATGGGTCTACCGGGCTCGAAGAACGCTTGCGAGCAGGGCGAATGCGGCTCGTGCTCGGTTTACCTGGACGGGCAGCTGGTCTGCTCCTGCCTGGTCCTCAGCGGCCAGGCCCAGGGGCGCGAGGTGACCACTGTCGAGGGAATTGCCATGGGCGACGTCCTGCACCCGGTGCAGGAGGCCTTCCTCGAAGCCGGCGCGGTACAGTGCGGCTTCTGCACGCCGGGCCTGGTCGTGGCCACGCACGACCTGCTGACCCGCACACCGCGGCCGACGGACATGGAGATCCGTGAAGCCCTGGCGGGCAACATCTGCCGGTGCACCGGCTACGCCAAGATCATCGACGCGGTGCACCTGGCCGCCGGCCGGATGTCCACATGAGCGCCCGCGTCGGCGAGTCGCCGCGCCGGGCGGACGGCCCCCCCAAGGTGCGCGGTGAGTTCGCCTACTCGTCCGACTTGAACGTCGAGGGAATGCTGTGGGGCGCAACAGTCCGCAGCCCACATCCGTACGCACGCATCGTCACGATCGATTCGTCCGCCGCCCGGGCCCTTCTGGGCGTTCATGCGGTGCTGACCCACAAGGACGTGCCGGGCAGCAAGGTTTTCGGCCTCGAGATCCAGGACCAGCCCGTGCTGGCGATCGACGTGGTGCGCTACTGGGGCGAGGCGGTCGCCCTGGTCGCGGCCGACAGCCCGGAAACTGCGCGCCGTGCGGCCAGGCTGGTCCGCGTCGAGTACGAGGTGCTGCAGCCGCTCACCGATCCCGAGGTCGCGCTGACCGATGCCGCGCCGCGGCTGCATCCAGATGGAAATGTCACGCGTCACGTGAAGATCCGCCACGGGGACCAGGACGCCAAGGCGGATGTGGTGGTGCGTGGCGAATACGAGATCGGCATGCAGGACCAGGCGCCGCTCGGGCCGGAGTCGGGTCTCGCGATACCCGACGGCGAAGGCGGAATCGACCTCCACATCGCGACTCAGTGGCTGCACGTGGATCGCGACCAGCTCGCGGAGTGCCTTGCCCTCCCCCCCGAGAAGGTGAGGTTGACGATGGCGGGCATCGGCGGAGCGTTCGGCGCGCGCGAAGACTTGTCGATGCAAGCACATGCGTGCTTGCTCTCATTGCGGACTGGCAAGCCCGTGAAGATCTCCTATTCGCGCCCGGAGTCGTTCGTCGGGCACGTCCACCGCCATCCGGGCAAGCTCGCTTACGAGCACGGCGCGACGCGCGACGGCAAGCTCGTGTACGTCAAGGCGCGCGTGGTGCTCGACGGCGGAGCATATGCATCGAGCTCGACCGCCGTGATTGCGAACGCTTGCTCATTCGCGGCCGGGCCATATGAGTGTCCGAACGCGACGATCGACGGCTGGGTCGTGTACACGAATAACCCACCGTGCGGCGCGATGCGCGGGTTCGGCTCGGTCCAGAACTGCTATGCGCACGAGGCGCAGATGGACAGGCTGGCCGCCGAGCTCGGCATGGACCCTGTCGACCTGCGCATGCGCAACGCGCTGCGCACCGGCAGCCAGATCATCACCGGGCAGGCAATCGAGGGACCGGCGCCGGTCGCGGAGCTGCTGGAGCGAGTGAGGAAATTCCCGCTTCCGCCACCACACGACGGCGGCCGTCTAGACCTCACCCAACTGCCCGGCGGAGTTTCCAACACCACTCATGGTGAGGGGGTGCGACGCGGGGTCGGCTACGCCGCCGGATTCAAGAACATCGGCTACTCGGAGGGCTTCAACGACTACTCGACCGCGCGAGTTCGCCTTGCGATCGTGGACGGTCGCCCTCGCGCCGAAGTCCACACTGCCGCGGCCGAGGTGGGGCAGGGCCTGGTCACAGTTCAGGCACAGATCGCGGCGACCGAGCTGGGTGTGAGCGAGGTGGCCGTGCTGAACGCCGACACGCAAGTCGGGTCCGCCGGCTCGTCCTCGGCCTCGCGCCAGACCTATATCACTGGCGGCGCGGTCAAGGCCGCCAGCGAGGCGGTGCGAGACCGGGTGCTCGCTCTCGCTCGCTCGGAGCTGGGCAAGAGCGGGGCGGAGCGGCTCGAAGGTGATTCAGTGGTTTCAGCCACGGGGGAGGTCATCGTCACGCTGGCGACGCTGCTGGGCGATGAGGTGATCGAGGAGACTCGCGAGTTCCGCCCGAGGCGCACGCACCGCCTCGATCCCGAGACCGGTCAGGCCAACGCCCACCTGCAGTACGCGTTCGCTGCGCACCGCGCTGTGGTCGACGTCGACACCGAGCTCGGGCTGGTCAAGGTCGTGGAGCTCGCGACGGCGCAGGACGTGGGGAAGGCGATCAACCCGCAGGCGGTCGAGGGTCAGCTGGAAGGCGGCGCGGCGCAAGGCCTTGGGCTCGCGGTGATGGAGGAGATCCAGCTCAAGGGCGGGGTGATCCGCAACCCGTCGTTCACCGACTACCTGCTCCCGACCATCCTGGACATGCCGCCCGTTCGCATGGCCTTGCTCGAGCTCGGCGACCCTCACTCCCCATACGGCCTGAAAGGGGTGGGGGAGCCGCCCACCATCTCGTCGGGTCCGGCGATCGTCGCCGCCATCCGCGCGGCCACCGGCCTGCCGCTGACCCGAGTCCCGGTCCGACCGCACGACATAGTCCCACCGGAGTAGATGGCGACCCTTCTCCTGCGGGCCGGCGTCCTGTTCACCGGCGCCGGGCCTGAACTCGAGAACGGCTGGCTGATCGCTCGCGACGGGATGATCGCCGAGATCGGCTCCGGTGATCCGCCGGCCGCCGACGAGGTGCTCAACCTGCCGAACTGTGTCGCCGTGCCCGGCCTGGTCAACGCCCACGACCACATGTACCAGTGGGCGACCCGCGGCTACGTGCCGGACGGAGGCCTTTTCGAGTGGCTGCGAGCTCTGTACCCGGTTTGGGCGCAGATCGACGCCGACACCGTTCGCCTCGCCGCCCGAGCGGCCATGGCGCGCCTTCTACTGTCCGGATGCACGCTGTCGACAGACCATCACTACGTCTTTCCGCACGGAAGCAAGGGCATCTTCGAGGCGCTGGTCGACACGGCGAGCGAGCTCGGGCTCCGCTTTCATCCTTGCCGGGGATCGATGTCGCTGGGCGAATCCAAAGGTGGCCTGCCTCCGGACAGCGTGGTGGAGGAGGAGGACGCGATCCTCGCGCACACCGAGGAGATGATCCATCGGTTTCACGACCCGGCTCCCGGCGCGATGTGCCGGGTGGTGGTCGCGCCGTGCTCGCCTTTCTCGGTGACGCCCCAGCTGATGCGTGATTCCGCGGAGCTGGCGCGGCGCCATGGCGTTCGCCTGCACACGCACCTTGCCGAGACGCTCGACGAGGAGCGCTTCTGCCTGGATCGGTTCGGGAAGCGTCCGCTCGAGCTGATGCAGGACCTCGGCTGGACCGGTGACGACGTCTGGTTTGCTCACGGCATCCACTTCAACGACGCCGAGGTCGGCCAGGTGGCCAAGAGCCGTACAGGCATCGCCCACTGTCCGTCGAGCAACATGCGACTGGGCGCGGGAATGTGCCGGGTCGAGGACCTGGTGCACGCCGGCGCCAGGGTGGGCCTCGGCGTCGACGGCTCGGCGAGCAACGAGGATTCGAACCTGGCCATGGAGATCCACCAGGCGCTGTTCACCGCCCGGGCACGAGCTGCAATGCGGGGCCGCGAAGATGCCGCCACCGCGATGAGCGCACGTGAGGCATGGAAGCTGGCCACTGCCGGAGGGGCTGCATGTCTCGGACGCGAAGACTGCGGCACGCTCGCGGCCGGAAAGTGCGCGGACGTGGCCTTCTTCAGGCTGGACGACCTGGCTCACGCCGGGATAGCCGATCCCCTGGCCGCCCTCGCGCTGGCCCCGCCTGCCCGCGCAGAAGCGGTGGTCGTCAACGGCAAGATCGTGGTCCGCGAAGGGCGCCTGCTTACCGGCGACGAGGAAGCGATCACGCGCGACATCGCAGCCGAGAGCAAACGCCTCGCCTCGTTCGTACAGGACGAATTACCCCGCTAACACGAGCAAATAGAGGAGGCTTATGGCTGGATCATTGCTGCACTCGACCGAGTTCCGAGGTGAGACGCCCGAGTATCGGCGGGCCGGCAACAAGCTGCTTCAGGCTGAAGTCAAGCTTCGCCGCCAGATCGAAGCGGTGGCCGAGCAAAGGCGCTCTCTGCCGCTCGGCGGCGGGGTCGCCACGGATTACGTCTTCGACAGCTCAGCTCCTGGCGAAAAGGGATTCAAGACAACCCGGCTCTCGGAGCTCTTTGCGCCGGGAAAATGCATCCTTTTTCTTTACAACTTCATGTTCCCCGAAAGCGTCGGGTCGATGACGCCGTGCCCATCGTGCACGTCAATCATCGACGCGGTCGACGGAGCAGCTCGGCATGTCACGCAGCGAATCAACTCCGCGGTCATCGCCATGGCGCCGATCGACAAGTTCCGCGCCCACGCCAACCGCCGAGGCTGGCGTCACACGCTGCGGCTCTCGTCGGCCAACAACACTTTCAATCGCGACTACCAGGCTGAGAACCAGGGCGGCGAGCAGTTTCCCTTGGCCCGCGTTTTCACGCGTCGCGGCAAGACGATCCATCACTCATGGTCCAGCAAGTTGTGGTGGGCTGATGCAGATCCTGGGCAGGACATGCGCCACGTCGACTTCATGTGGTCCATGTGGAGCATTTTCGACTGCACTCCAGAAGGACGAGGCAAGATCTGGGGACCACACCTCGACTACTCGTGATCTCGACGTATCTGTGGAATGTTGCCGGCGCACTGCCGCTGCTCCTAAATCTATGGCCTTGGCGGCCTGCCGCCTGAGCAAGTTAACCCCAGCGCAACGCTCTGGTTCCACCGGACCAAATTGGCTCGACGCGACTGCTAACCGATTCAACGGCGGCTGCTTCGAAACGCTGAAGCGCCCGCCAAATGGGCTCAACGCGAGCACCCGGCGGGTGTCATGTGCTCGGGTCGGCGGGGCTCAAGGTGCTGGAACTTCCACAGGTCACGGAAGAGAGCTTCTTGGTTTGTCGGCCTACTGCTTGCCGCCAGGCAGACAGCCTCGACTGTGCACCTAAATAGGCTTGTCGTGGCGACAAATTACCCGCGTCAAGCGTTGAATTAACGCTTAACATTACGCTCGTAACTGAGCCGGAGGGCTCGCGTTGAGGTAGTTAGATGGTCCGGGCAATTCTGTTGATGGCTATCGGGCTGTTGGCTGAGTGCGGAGCCGTCAGCACCCTATTCGCAGTCAACTAGCGACGGCACGAAATGAGACGAGTAATTGGTGCGATAGCAACACTCGTACTACTCTCGATCGCCTGTGGTCGCCCGCCCAGCCTTGGCGGCGCGTCATCGTCAGCGACGCCCGCCCCGGCCACACTTTCTCCGAGTCCGACGAATGTCTGTTCGAATACCGAAGTGCCGCCCGCTCGAAGCCTGGCGGCATTCGCGTACGTGCCCTCCCGTCAGGAGGCAGTTCTGTTCGGTGGCTTCGACGCTTCAAACAAGCTGCTGAACGACACCTGGGTCCGACAGTCCGGCTGCTGGACTCAGCTGCATCCGGCTCAAAGCGCACCTGCAAATACAATCCTCGCCTCAGCATTTGACGCAAACAGCGGAGACCTCGTCGTGCTCTTGTATGGCGCCTCTGGTGGACCGGATTATCTTTCCCTGGCCACTTGGGTTTGGGACGGAAGAAACTGGTTGCAGGCGACAGGCACGAGCCCTCGCATATCGGCGGGCCAAGCAGCCTACGACCCAGTGGCGCGCCGCGTCATTTTGTTTGCGATGGCCGACGCTGGGGGAATGGCTCAAACATGGTCATGGGACGGTTCTGGATGGTCACTGCTGAGCCCAGCCACTTCACCTATCGCTCGGTACAACGCAGCCATGGTGGCCGACCCAGCAACCAACAAGATCCTTCTTTTCGGCGGTGCCAGCGGCGCGACTGGCGAGGTGCTCGGCGACACATGGACCTGGGACGGAATGCAATGGAAGCAACTTGTGCCGCAGACAAGTCCACCGCCGCGCCAGGAAACGACCGTGGCGCCATTTGGACGTGAAGGACGATCACTCCTAATTGGGGGTCTGGGTTCTTCAGGCGTGGTACTCAACGACGCCTGGCAGTGGGACGGTTCCGCGTGGTCTGCGATCCCGAGCCTTGGAGCCAATTGTTGTTCAGCAGCGATCGATGAAGGAAACGACGTTGTCATTTTCGGTGGAGGCAGCGATCATGCGACTAATCAGACTCGGTTGTGGAACGGGACTGTTTGGACAGTCGCCGCGTGAAGCCGCGCGCACGTTGTCGACTGCCCCATCTCGTGCTCTCACTTCTAGTCGCGGCGACCATGAACTGGGGCCTTGACGGGAGAACGGTAGTAGCCGACACCCACGGAAACACCGACATATACGAAGCAAGCTCACCGATTAGTTCGCCGTGGTGGTCCGGCTCGGCGCTTACGGTTAGCCAGCGTTATGGCTGCACGACCTTCCTGGGTGAGCCGGACCTCGCGCCAGGTTTCTGCCCCTTCGGCTACAAGAAATGGCACCAGGGCATCGACATCCCAATGAACACAGGGACGGCTATCTATTCGCAGTTTGACGGCACAACCGTAGCCTCGCAATCCGGGGTGCTCGGCTTCCGCACATCCGCTGGAAACATTGTGTATCTACTGCATGGCTACTGCGTCGGAGCCTTCTGCAACATCGGACAAACGGTGCACGTCGGCGACGAATTAATCACATCAGCGTGCGTGCCCCCTTCAGGCGGGTCGTGCACTGCACCGCATCTGCACTTGGAGGTACACAAGTCTGTCGTTGGCGAGCTAAGTGTCCCTACTGGGCCTGGTGATGACATCAACCCGGAAGAATGGCTCAACACTCAGTGCACTGTGACCTCGGCCGCGAATTCTCTGGCGGGACTCCAGGGCGTCATAGGATCGGGCTCCTATTTGAATTGGTATGACAACGCGAGTCCAGGATTCATACACGACACCGTGCACGTCCTTAACCCGACTGGCAGCAACCATCCGGTTACCGTGACTCTCGCGGGAGCAACCCCCGTCCAAGCTAACTTGACTCCGGGCCAAGAGTGGTACACGTCCTTCCCGCAAAAATTGGGCGGGCCTGTGTCGATATCACGAAGCGACCTGTTAGCCTCCCGCCGAACCCAGTATTACAACGCTTTCAACGAGACGAACGCCATCTCGCTGGCCTCGACGGACCAGTTCCTGCCTTGGTTCGACAAGGCATCGAGTGGCTTCTGCGCCGACACAGTCCACGTCACCAATCCTTCAAGCGTTGCGGCCAATGTGACGATCAGGCGCCAGGGAAACGCGGGAAACGATCAAATGACCAAATTGATACCCGCGGGACAGGGCGCCTATTTCAGCTGGCCGGCGGGAACGATTGGCGGTCCGATTGAAGTATTGTCCGATCAACTCGTGATGGCGTCGGAAAGGATCGATTACATGCATTCATTCAGCGAGAACAACGCCATTCCCGCCGCCAACGTTAGCCAACATGTGTGGTTCAGTTGGTACGACAACAACAGCCACGAGGTGTTTGCAGACGAGATCCACGTCGTCAACCCAACCGCCACTGACTGCGTTGTCAACATTTCAGCCCCCGGCATCGGAACTCTGAACCTTTCCGTGCCTCGCGGCGCCGATCAGTACGCGCACTTCGGTCCCAGCTCGCTTGGTGGCCCGATCAAAGTGGATGTTGATCTTGTTCATTCACCCCAGTGCCCGGGAATCCTGGCGTTTGAGCGGACGATGTGGAACGGCTTCTTCTCTCAGGTCGATGGCATGCCTACGAGCCTGGCGGCAACACAGCTGATGTTCAACTGGTACGACAACGCATCGGCGGGGATGGTTGCAGACAACATCCATCTTTCCAACCCGAGTGCTTTGGCAGCTTGGGTCACCGTCACCGTGCCAGGAGCCCCGACGCAGTACGTCAACAATCTAGCTTCAGGCGGCTTTGCGGTTGCCGTATTCCCTCTCGGCACTATCGGAGGACCTGTCACGATCGTTTCTAGTCAGCCAGTGTTGGCTTCCGAGAGGGTCCAATTCTATAGCTCATTTCATGAGGTTGACCCTCTCGGTTTTCCTTAGGAGGGCGGCTGGCTTCCAGGTGCACCGTCACCGCCGTTAGCACAGCGCTCAGTTCGATCCACCGCAGAGGAGCGTTTCGGCGCGGTGCCGATCCTGAGACGCACCTCGACTGTCTTGCCTTTAGCCTTCAGCTCGCCGCGATCGTTCTTGCCAGCACATCGATGCCTTCACGCTCGACGGCTTGCCACACCTTCCGGCCAGGGCGGCCGCTGCGGGCCAGGGCGCCGAGGGTGGGGGATCCAACGAGAACACTCAAATGGGCTCCAAACCGCATACGAACAGTCTCGGCAAGCTCCTGCGCAGCGGCCTCGATCGCCGGAATGCTCTCGCGTGGAGAGACGAGTGCCAGGTCGACGTCGCTGGTGGAGGTTGTGTCCCCTCGCGCCGCGCTCCCGAAGACGCGCGCCTGCGTAATTGGCAACCTACGTCGTTTCAACTCTCTGCCGACAAAGGACAGGATTTCGAACTTAAGTTGAGATTCGCGCACGAAGACCTGGATCAAGACGTCGGCGAGCACGTGCTCCCGATTTAGCCCATACAGGTCGGTGCGTGGCAGACGCTGAACGGTCGCCACGCCATCCTTTGCAAGCCCGGTAAGCACAGCTGACGCTCGCGGGTGCGAAACTCCGGCTCGACGCGCCAGATCGCGCGCGCTCACGGTTACTCCAGCGGGAAGGGCGCAGAGAGCTCGCAACAGCTTCACGTGCGTTCCGCTGGCGAATATGTCATTGAGCGGTTGGTCCAGGCGCATTGGAACGTAATCCTACCACGTGGAAAGGATAGGTACCAAATTGGGAACTGTCTCTAGGCGGTTCGTTTCAGCAGGCGGCCCCTCGTGCCCGACTTGACTTGGCCAGCGACGAACACCGTTTGACCGCGTGCAAGCGTCGTGACGGTACGGCCACGAATGGCCTGCCCCTCGTGGGCACTAAAGGGATTCCGATAGAGCAGGTCCTCACGCCGCACCATCGACTCGTTGGACAGGTCGGCGAGCCAGAGGTCGGCGTCGAAGCCCGCGGCTACCTGTCCCTTCGTCGTCAGGCCAAAGCGCCGGGCCACGTTGGTTGCGGTGGCGGCGGCGATCACCGCCACGTCGATCGATCTCTGGTGCGCTCCCTCGAGCAGCAGCTGACGGGTCGACTGGCAGCCTGAAATGCCGCCCCACAGCTTGAAGAAGTCATCGCCTCGCTTGAGATCGGGCGGGCATGGCGAGTGGTCAGACACGACCATCTGCAGGCTCCCGTCAGCGAGCATGGCCCATAGCCCCTCGCGATCGTCGCCCGTACGAAACGGGGGCGCGCACTTGCCCAGGCCACCGAGCTGCTCGATGTCCTCTTCCGTATAGAGCAGGTAGTGCGGGCAGGTCTCGCCGGTCACGTTGACGCCCGAGGTCTGCGCCTCCTGGATCCAGCGCATGCCCTGGGCGGTGCTCACGTGAACGATGTGTATGGCGCATTCCGTCTCCTCGGCGAAAGAGATGGCCTGCGAGATGGCGTTCGCCTCCGCGTTGGCTGGTCGCGACCGGGCGAAGTCGCGGGCGCCTGTCATGCCGTGGGCGATCGACTCGCGGCTCAGCATGTCGACGACCTCGGCGTCCTCCGCGTGGAGGAGCAGGATCGAGCCGAGCGCTGCGATGCGGCGCATACCCTCGCGGAGCGTGCTCCCGTCACACGCCGGGAACTCGTCGAGCCCGCTTGGGCACATGAAAGCCTTGAACCCGAGGACGCCGCGTGCGTGAAGCTCCTCCAGGCGGTCGAGGTTGCCCGGCACCAGGCCGCCCCACAACGCGAAGTCGAGCGTCGATGACGCGGTCGCTGCGGCGAGCTTCAGGTCGAACGCTTCGCCGTCGATCGTGACGGGCAGGCTGTTCAGGGGCATGTCGACGAAGGCCGTATAGCCGCCGGCCGCCAGCGCAGCCGAGCCATTGGCGATGGTTTCCCAGTCCGTGTGTCCAGGCTCGTTGAAGTGGACATGCGGATCGATGCCGCCTGGCAGCACATGCAGGCCAGCGGCGTCGATCTCCTCAGGTGCCGCCGGCAGATTGGGACCGACAGCCGAGATCACGCCATCGCTGACGGCGATGTCCGCGTCGACCACGCCACCCGGCGTGACGACGGTCCCGCCCCGGATGACCAGGTCGCTCACCGTTCGGCCGCCAGCAGCTCCAGGAACCTGCTCAAGACGTCGATCGCGACAGCCACGTCGTCCTCGGTCACCGACTCCGCCGGGTTGTGGCTGACGCCGCCTTTGCAGCGAACGAAGAGCATGGCCACGTCGGTGAGCTCCGACATGTAGACCGCATCGTGACCGGCACCGCTCGGGATCTCGACCGCGCGCTCGCCGATCGCCTCGCGCAGACGTGCGACCATGCGCGGCGAGCAGGCGACCGAAGCGCGTTCGCTTACCGGTCGCACCTCCACAGTCAGCTTGCGGTGCTCGGCCGTCTCGCGAGCCAAGGCCAACATTGCTTCGCACGCTTTCAAGCGATTCGCGTCGCTGGGATGGCGAACGTCAAGCGTGAACGAAGCTCGACCCGGGATGACGTTGGCGGCGCCCGGTTCCACGTCGAGCTTGCCGACAGTCGCCACCAGTTGCTCGTCCGTTAGGGCGAGGGTTTCTACTCCAACCACCACCGTGGATGCAGCCACGAGGGCGTCGCGGCGCCGGTCCATCGGCACGGTGCCGGCGTGGCCGGCTTCACCGATGAAGGTGATCTCAAAGCGGCTCTGGCCCGCGATGGCCGAGACGACTCCGACCGGCAGGCCGAGGCTCTCGAGCACCGGACCCTGCTCGATGTGAACCTCGATGTAGCCGAGCAATTTTCCGCCGGCCCATCGGTCGTCCGCGAGGCGGGTCGGATCTCCGCCAAACGCGCGAATCGCCTCCGCCATCTTCACGCCATCGGCATCGGCGCGCTCCAGGTCCGCGATGTCGAAGACCCCGGCCAGCGCCCGGCTCCCGAGATAGGTGGTGCCGTAGCGAAGACCCTCCTCATCCGCGAACGCGACCACCTCGATGGCAAACGGCAACCGGGACCCCCGGTCATTCAGCCGCTGCACCGCCGCCAGGGCGACCATCACCCCCAGCGGCCCGTCGTACCTGCCCGCGTCCCGAACCGAGTCGAGGTGCGAACCGAGGAGCAGGGTCGAGTCGGCGCCCGCCACGCCTTCATAGCGGCCAAGCAGGTTGCCGATGTTGTCTACGCGCACGGACATGCTCGCTGAGCGCATCCACGTGCTGACATGTTCATGGGCTTGGCGCATCGCCTCGGACGCGAAGGGCCTGGTCAGGCGATCCGGCTCCTCGCTGCACCCGCGCAGCACGTCGCAGCGCTCCATCGCCGCCGCCGCGTCGCGACCCACGTCAGACGGCTTCGAAAGTGATGTCCTGCGCGCCTTCCCACAGGACGAGCTTTCCGAGCGCCGCAAGCTGCTCCGCGCCGTCCTCGATGGTCGCGAAATGGTTGCCCGCGAGCTGGCCCATCTTGCTCGCGAACACTGTCGGCCCGTATGGGAACAGGATCTCGGTCTCGCTCAGTCCGCCCGGGTACAGCAGCAGCTGGCCGGGTCCGGGGTAGCTGGTGGCATTCTCGTAGCCGAGGTCCAGGGCGAGCTCGCCGAACGGGATCCAGCCTGCCTCTCCACTCCAGCGTGCCTGGATGATTCGTGTCTTGAGGGGCAGCATCGCGGCGAACCTGGCGCAGGTTTTGGGGGCGCGCTGGGACTCGAGGCGCGCCTCGAACTTCAGGCCGGAAACCGCTATTCTCACCCTGGCCAATTCGCGATCAGAATATAGGCCGGTGGACTTGGGAAGCTGCCGCGGGCCCGCAGCAGCAGAGCCGCCTCGAGTTCGAGATTGATGGGGAACGCGCCATAAGCAGGCCTTTGCCGGTAGTGGCGTTCAATTGAAAACACATGGAGGTGGATTGGGAATGAGACGTTTGACCTTCCTTGCGTTCGCGGCCATCGCGGTGGCGGCCTGCGGCGGAAGCTCCAACAACAACACGGGCTCGACGGCCCTGAAGGCCGCCTGGGTCTACGTCGGAAGCTCGAGCGACGCAGGCTGGACGAAGGCCCACGACGACGCTCGCCTCTACGTGCAGCAGCAGCTCGGCAGCCAGGTCGTGACGACCTTCAAGGAGAACGTGCCTGAAGGACCGCAGGCAAGCCAGGTCATCGACGACCTGGTCAAGGACGGCAACAAGATCATCTTCGGCACCTCGTTCGGGTTCCAGGACCAGATGGCCGCCGCTGCCAAGAAGTACCCGAACGTCTACTTCGAGATGGCGACCGGCTTCATGCTCGACAAGAACCTCGCCGAGTTCTTCGGCGCGGCCGAGGACGCCGACTACCTGACCGGCATGGCAGCCGGGGCGGCTTCGAAGTCCGGCAAGATCGGATTCGTCGCACCATTCCCGATCCCCGAAGTGATCCGCGAGATCAACGCGTTCGCCCTCGGCGCGCAGGCGACGCACCCGGGCGCGACCGTCCAGGTCGTCTGGACGACGACATGGTTTGACCCGGGCAAGGAGAAGAAGGCCGCCGAAAGCCTCATCGCCAACGGCGTGGACGTGCTCGGCCAGGGCCAGGACAGCCCCGCGACCGGCGAGGCTGCGAAGGCCGCCAAGATCAAATGGGCGGGATACGACTCGGACCAGACAGCTTTCGCACCAGAGCAGTGGTTGACCGGCACCGTCTACCACTGGGGCCCGTACGAGCTGACCCGCGTCAAGGCCGTGCTGAACGGATCGTGGAAGAGCGGCAGCTACTACGGAAGCCTGGCTGACGGCTTCGTCGACATCGCGCCCTTCGGCGCATCGGTCAGTGCAGCGACCCAGACCGCGATCAACGCCAAGAAAGATGCCCTCAAGGCAGGCACCTTCTATGAGTTCACTGGACCGCTGAAGGACCAATCAGGCGCCGTCAAGATCGCGAGCGGAACCAAAATGACGCTGGACCAGATACTGACGATGGACTGGTTCGTCCAGGGCGTCATCGGCAACCCGAAAGGCAGCTGACGATCACGAACGATCAGGTCGCCGCCGGGGACGTCCCGGCGGTGACCATGCGTTCGATCACCAAGCGCTTCCCAGGCGTCCTCGCCAACGACGCCGTCGACTTCGAAGCCCGGCGCGGCGAGGTTCACGCCCTTCTCGGCGAGAACGGAGCCGGCAAGTCGACCCTTGCGAGCATCCTCACGGGCCTCTACCGCCCCGACTCGGGCGAGATCGCCATCGACGGCAAGACAGTCGAGTTCCATTCGCCGCGCGATGCGACGGCGGCGGGCGTCTCGATGGTCCACCAGCATTTCCGCCTCGCCGCCTCGCTGACCGTGGCCGACAACATCGTGCTCGGCTACAAGGGCACCCCCTGGCTGCGCACCAATCCCGCGACGATCGAGGCCCAGGTCTCCGAGCTTGCCAGGCGTTACCGGATGCCTGTGCGGCCAGATGCGCGCGTCTGGCAGCTCTCTGTGGGCGAACAGCAGCGCGTGGAGATTCTGAAGGCGCTGTACCGTGGCGCTCGGATTCTGATTCTCGACGAGCCGACCTCGCTGCTGACTCCGCAGGAGGCTGAAGACCTCTTTGAAACCCTGCGCCGCATGACGGCCGAGGGCCGCACCATCGTCTTCGTCTCACACAAGCTCGACGAGCTGATGGCGATCTCGGACCGCGTCACCGTCCTGCGCGGTGGGAAGCTCATCGGGACGGCCAACACGCGTGAAACCGACCAGCGTGCGCTGGCGCGGATGATGATCGGGCGGGAGGTCGTTTTCACCCAGGCAAAGCAGAGCCACGATGCGACCGATGACATCGCTCTCGAGCTCAAAGGAGTCTCCGCACGGGACGACCTCGGCCTGCAGGCCCTTCACGATGTTTCTCTGAGCGTTCATCACGGCGAGATCGTCGGCGTGGCCGGTGTGGCTGGAAATGGTCAGCGTCAGCTGGCGGAGGCGATTTCCGGCGCCCGGCCTCGCACCGTGGGCGAGGTCGTGGTCAAGCAGCGAAAGCTGCGTTCGGGAGACCCCGAGCACGCGGTCTTGAACGGAGTCGCGTACATACCGGAGGACCGCATGGACACCGGTGTCTCGCCGAGCCTCTCCATCGCCGAGAACCTGGTCCTCAAGTCGCACCGGCGAGCCCCCATCTCAACTCACGGCGTGCTGCGACACGACCGCATCCTGCGCAACGCGCGTGAGCTGATCAAGCGATTCGCCATTTCCGCGCCAGGTCCAGACACACCCGCGAGACGGCTGTCGGGCGGCAACGTACAGAAGGTCGTCCTCGCGCGCGAGCTCTCGAGCAGCCCCGAGGTCATCGTCGCCGCCAATCCCACGCGCGGCCTCGACGTCGGCGCCACGGAGGCGGTGCGCAGCCTCCTTCTCGAGGCCGCCGGGCGCGGCGTTGGCATCCTGCTCATCAGCGAGGACCTGGACGAGATCCTGCTGCTCGCGGACCGTATCGCGGTGATGTATGAGGGTCGCATCGTCGGGGTCGTGCACAGGTCGACGGCCGACATCCAGCACCTCGGCCTGATGATGGCCGGCGCGTCGGCGTGAGGATCCAGCGCCGGCTGGACACCCCTCGTTGGCTTGTCGTTGGAGTCCCCGCGGCATCGTTTGTCGCGGCGATGGCGGCGACGGCGGTCGTCCTGCTGGCCGCGGGCAAAGACCCCATCGCCACTTACGCGCGGCTCTTCGATCGCGCGTTCATCGAGCCCGGGTCGCTGTCCAACACCATGATCACCGCAACCCCGCTCCTGCTCACCGGGCTTGCTGCCGCAGCCGCCTTTCGCATGAGGCTGTGGAACATCGGGGCGGAGGGTCAGCTGTACCTTGGGGCGGTGGGCGCCTCGGGTGCGGGGCTTCTGCTCCGCGACCAGTCCGGTGCGGTGATCATCGCCGGGATGATCGCGGGCGGCCTGTTGTTCGGGGCGGGATGGGCGGTGATCCCGGGCTTGCTGAAGGCCTACTTCAACACCAACGAGATCATCACGACGCTGATGCTCAACTACGTCGCCGGCCTTTTCTTGACGTACCTCATCTTCGGCAGCAGGTCTTTCTGGCGCGATCTGAGCACGTTCAGCGCGCGCGCGTTCCCGCAGGGCAAGCCATTACCGGCGGCAGCCATGTGGCCGAGCTTCGATTTGAACTTGGTCGTGCTGCCGTTTGGGTTCGTGCTGGGCGTGCTGGCGGCAGGGCTTTTGTGGTGGTTGTACAGGTCGACCATCTTCGGCCTCCAGGCACGCATCCTCGGCGATTCGCAGTCCGCAGCCCGCTACGCCGGTGTCAAGACGCGGCGCGTGGTGGTCACGATGATGGCGCTGTCCGGCGCACTCGCCGGCCTTGGCGGCGCGAGCGAGATCGGTGACTTCCGGCACGTGCTCGACCCGCGCGGACTGCAGCAGGCGGGACTCGGCTATGCGGGGATTGTCGTCGCCGCGCTCGGCCGCTACAACCCTTTCGCTGTCGTGCTCGTTGCGTTCCTGCTCGGGGGCCTTGCCAATGCGGGGTACAGCCTTCAGGGCCCCGGGTTCCCAGCTGGGCTGGTCGGCGTGCTCCAGGGGATGATCCTTTTCTTCGCGCTGGGTGGCGAGCTGCTGATCCACTACCGAATCTCTCTCCCTCTCCCCTTCGGGGAGAGGGGCTTGAGCAGGCAATGACCGTGAACGACAGCATCGTCGTAGTGCTGATCGCCTCCTCGATCTTCTACGGGACGCCGCTCGTCTTCGCCGCCGTGGGGGAGCTGCTCGCCGAACGCTCAGGCGTCCTCAACCTCGGGGTGGAAGGGATGATGCTCATCGGGGCGGTCACAGCCTTCTGGAGCGTGCAGCACCTCGGCGGTCCCACCTGGTTGGTGCTGCTTCTCGCGACGATGATCGGCGGAGCGGCCGCGCTGGCAACCTCACTCATCCATGCAGTCCTCGCCGTGAGCCTGCGCGCCAACCAGATCGTGTCGGGTCTCGCGCTCACGATCTTCGCGGGCGGCGCCGGCCTTTCGTCATACATCGGAAACGTCGGCAGCCTTGGAGGCCAGCCGGCCAAGCACGAGTTCACCGCCATCAACCTCTTCGGGCTCTCTGGTGTCCCGGTGCTCGGGCCCATCGTGTTCCACCAGAACGCGCTGGTCTACGCCTCGTGGGCGCTTGTGATCCTCGCCCTGGCTTACCTCTACCGGACTCGCACAGGCCTGCACCTGCGCGCGGTCGGCGAGTCCCCCCAAACAGCGGACGTGATGGGCGTGAACGTGGCCCGCTATCGCTACGCGCACACGCTGGCCGGAGGCCTGCTGGCTGGTGTCGCGGGCGCGTACTACAGCCTGGCCATCACGCCGAACTGGATCGACGGCATGACCTCCGGGGCGGGCTGGATCGCGATCGCGCTGGTGATCTTCGCCTTCTGGCGCCCGGAGCTCACGCTCGCCGGCGCCTACCTTTTCGGACTGTTCTCGAGCCTCGGGTTTGTGCTGCAGGCACACCAGGTCCCACTCCCGCCCGAGCTGTTCGGCTCGCTGCCCTACGTGATGACAGTGGCTGTGCTGGTGATCGTGTCGACCGGCTGGGCCAAGCAGCGCCTCGGCGCGCCCGCGTCGCTAGGCGTGCCCTACATTCGCGAAGAGCGCTGACGTCAGGAAACTGACTGGCTTTCCTCGACGCCCTCGGAATATCGGCCCGAGAACTCGATCCCCAGCGCGGCCGACTTTCCGATTTGCGCGGCGGATCGCCAGTGTTGAGCTGCGGCGCGAACGTCACCGCGGTCGTCCAGCACCTGCGCGTAGTCCATGTGGCAGTCGCGCAGGCGATCCGGCATTTCCAGATCGGCGAGGATCTCGATCGCGCGCAAGAAGTGATCGTCAGCGACCCGAGGATTGCCCGTCTGCTCTTCGAGCTGGCCAAGAAGAACCTGCACCACGCTGAGAACGATCCGTTCTCCGACAGCCGCGCCCGCCTCGTCCGCCTGCCGCAAATAGTCGCGCGCAATGTCCAACTTGCCCTTCCGCAAATTGACCTCGCCAAGGTTGACCAGGATGAAGCCGCGGCCTCGCCGGTCCATCTTGACCAGCTCAGCTCCGGCCATCGCTGTTAGGAAGTGCTGTTCAGCCGAGTCGAGCAGGCCTTCGTGCAGCATCAGGTGGCCGAGATCGATCTCGACGCGGTAGACAGCGCTTTGATCTGCCTCGATCGAGTAGAGCGTCAGCGCTCTGTCAAGGTGCTGCCGCGCGCGGGCCGGCTGCTTCATGTGCTGGTAGGCCATGCCCAGCCCGTGGTGCATTTTCGCAAGCTGTAGAAGATCTTTGACCACCGTTGCGGCGGCGACGGCAGCCTCGTAGTAACTGATCGCCAGCGCCCACGAATGGGCCACCACGTGCATCCCGGCCAGGTGGCCAAGGATGCGAGCCTCGGTTTGCTGTGGCCGCGGTTCGAGCTTGCGGCAACGCTCTAATGCCTGGTTGGCAAGTGCAACCGCGTGGGTATCTTCGAGCAGGCCACGTGCGCTCGCTTCCCAGTCAAGGGCGTCGACTGCCAACCACTCGAGCCCGAGCAGCTCGAACTGCGCGCGGGCCTTGGGCAGATGAAGCAGGGCCTCCTGCGGCTGCACGAGCCTGCAGTACGCCTGGCCTAGATAGAAGTGGACCATGGCCGTTGCCTCGCTGCTCCATCCCCTGTTAAGCAGGGCCGGACCGGCGACTAGGGCTGCCTGAAAGTCGCGGCCGGCGATCATCTGCTCGAGCTGAACGATCTCCTCGTGGGGTTGAGCCAGCCCAGGCTGACCGTGCGGCGCGAGCAAGAAAAATTCGATTGGTTTGCGCGTCTGGCGGGCGATCAGCTGAAGAGTTTCAAGAGAAGGCTTAACCCGGCCGTTCTCGATGTGATGAACGGCGGTGCGGCTGACCTGGTCCGCGGCGACTTGCGCCAGGCTGAGCTTGGCCTCGAACCTTGCCTGACGGACCGAGCCCTCGCGAATGGGTATCCCTTTCCGGCGCCCGCGGTATTTGCTGTTGAGCATGGCGGTGAGCATAACCCCCGCCACGCTCAACAGGACGACTAACTTAACGAATGGCTTTACGGGGTCGGTCCGACTCCGGTCGCCGCGACCTGCGCAATCGAAAGGGCCATGACCACCGCCGAGAGCAGGACTGACAGGATGAGCTTCCGCATTTGGTTTCCTCCTACTGAGTGATGGCAGGAGTGTCGTTTGAGTTGACGGCCCTGTCAACTCAAACGGGGGCCAGGCAGGGCCCAGTCTCCGCCTGGTTGCCTGGCTACTCCGGCGGCGGCTTCGTACCTCGCGCGGCGCGAACGTCGGACACCCGCTCTCGCAGCCGGGTCACGGTCGCCTCGGCCGGGAGCGCAGGACCTGGCGCGCGCTTCAGCGCCTCCCGCCAAACAGGCAGGTCCTCGGCCCGGAACACCAGCCGCCGGAGCGCGACGTCGATCGGGAAAAGCAGGATGGCCAGCACCAGCAGCAGCTCGGCGATCGGCTGCACTGCCCGGACAGGAGGCACCGGCAGGTCGAACACCGACCCCAGATCGGTGAGGAGCACGCCGCCGCCGGCCCTGGCGACGGCGCTCAAGGTCGCGGTGTCCGTGCCCAGGTTGCGGTACTCGGGCGAGTACGGGACGACCAGACCGATGGTGTTCGTGTGCTTGACGGCGCCCCCAACCGAGTCGGAGACGTGGAGCAGGTAGCTTCCGACCTGGTCGGTTCGAAGGTCGCCCTCGAACCGGCCTGGACCGGTGGACGAGAGGACCATAGAGGCGTCTGAAAGATCAGGTGTCACCGCACTCACGCTGACCACCGACCCTGAGGACGCCGGCGCAGTGACCAGCAAGTGGGTGTGATCTCCCTGGACCTGTGTTTCGACCTGCAGCGCCGGGTCGCCAAGCTGAGGCAGGCTGTAGCGAACCAGGTCGCCGAAGAACAGGTTGGCCGAAGGCCAGCGCAGGAGGTCGGACGTCCAGCGGCCCTGTGCATCGCTGGTCCAGGCGACCACTCGACCGACGCCGTACTGCCAGGTCGCCAGCAGCGGATCTCCCTGCGGGCTCTTGAGCACCACATCGGCTGCTGCGCGCGGCGTGGTCGCCACGTAACCGGCCAGCGCGGGAAATGAGTCGAGTGGAACCCCTGGCAGGGCTTCGGCCAGTGACGACAACCGCGGGGTGATGTTGCCTTCGACTATCCACGGCTTGAGGCCCTCGTTGGTCTCCTTGAGAAAGATCTGCGGGACGTCCTGGATGCTGTTGCTCTGGTAGAAGCGACCGTGGCCCCAGCCGGCGATGGCCTGCATAAGGGCCGCGCCGCCGAAGTCAGAGCCGATCGCCACCGTCGAGACCGTGATGCCGTGCGCGTGGATCGTCTCGACCACAGGCTGGTATGCGTCCCGGGCGTCGCCGTCGCCGAGCATGATGATGTGCTTGAGCGACGCCGTGGTCTTGGCGAGCTGCTCGTCGGCGGCGTTCAGGTCCGGCGTATAGGTCGGCGGATCGCCGAGCTGCATGGACTCGATCTGCTTTTTGACCTTCGCCTTGTCCGCGAGCGGGCCCAGCGGAACCACGACCCTTCCCATCTCGCCGTTCGTGACGCCGACGCTGTCCCGCGGTGTCAGCTGATCGATGACCGCCTCTGCCGCCCCGCGGACGACCTGGTCGCCCTGCGCGCTCTCGCTGCTCTCGAGAACTAACATCACCGCGACCGGGGGCTTCTGCATGTTCTGGGGCAGCAGCATCTGCACGGGCAGCGCAGTCTCGAGCGTCGTGCCGGCGTAGCCACCCGGGCCGTAGCTGTCGGACCCGCCGATCACCACCAGGCCGGTTCCCAGATCGCGCGTGGTCGCCTGGAGCAGCGCCATCGCATCCGCGCCAAGGCTGGACGCCGGCACGTTGACCAGGACGACCGCCGAGTAGGCCGCGAGCTCGGCCGAGGTGCGCGGGAGCTGCGCGGGGGAGACTGCGGTCGAGAGGATCCCTGTCGAGCGAAGTGCTGACTCCAGGCTCGCGGCGCCACCCGGCGTGTCTTCGACGAGCAGCACCCGAGCCGGCCCGACGACCTGGATCAACGCCTCACCCAGGTTGTTCTCGGCATACGTGTCGATGACCGGGTCGATGACGACGCGCACCGCGTGAAAGCCGGGCTGCGCCGGCTGCACGGTTTGCGACACCGCGGTCTCACCGGCGCTCAGCTGCAGCTGAACGGTGTTGATCAGGGTGTGGTCCAGATACCAGCGCAGGGTCGCCGGCGTGTCCGTGTTGCTGACGATGACCGCCTTGGCATCAGCTTTTTCTCCGACTGCCAGCGAACGCGGGGCGCTGAGGCTGTCAACCAGCACTTCAGCCCCCACGGGAACGTTGATCGCGACCGTATCGACGCGCACGCCTTCGGCGCGCAGGAGTCGCGCTTCGCCGACCGCGTCCCCCAGGTTCGATCTGCCATCGCTCACCAGCACGACATGCCGGCGCGTATCGCCTGGGAGGATTGACGCCGCGAGCTGGAGGGCAGAGGCAAGGTCCGTGTAGTGCGCATTCGGCTGGCTTTGAAATGCGCTGAACTGAGGGTCGGTGCTGGCATTCAGCTCGACCTGGGGGTCCCGGCCGAAGGCCACCACACCGGCGCGGTTGTCGCCGTGGCGCAAGGCCAGGATGCGCTGGATCGTTGCCAGCTCGGTGTCCTGCGCGTTCTGAACGCTCGCTGACAGGTCGGCCGTCACGATCAGCGACTGTGACGAGGGCGCCGTCTGCAGCTCGAATCCCGCCAGCGCGCCCGTAAGCAGGACCACGATCAGCGCGCGGAGACCGAGCGATGCCCGCGCGCGGGAAGGGGCCAAGGGCGGCGCCAGCCGCAGCCAGATGACGATGATCGCCGCCAGAGCCACGGCGCCCGCCCCCAGGAACAGGGGGCGGGTCAGATCAAAGCCCACGATGGAAAGCCAGCCACTCGATCACGACGATGCCGAGCGCGGCCAACGCGATCCACGGCCAGATCTCGAGCTGGCCGCGATGCAGGCTTTGAACACCGGTCGTACTCCGCAGCGGGGGCAGCGTGAGCCGATCGGCGGGCTTGAGCTGCGAGATCTGCTCGGAAAACAGATTGACCGTGAACCATGACCTCGTCACCTGCCCGGAGACGACTTGCTCGACCGTGTAGAGGCCGGTCGGACCTGTGTCACCGAAGGTCGCGACCGATCCGCCGGCCAGCGATCGCCTGCTGCCGTCAGGCCGCACGACGGTCACCGAGGTAGCGCCGGCTTCGGGAACGATGGTGACCGGCTCGTCGGGATGAAAGCTGTGGCTGGGCACGCTGGGCGGCAGGATCCACTCGCTGAGGTTCTGGATGAGGATTGGAAATGCGATCCGCAGCGGCAGGTCCGACTCGTGCAGGTCGAAACCAAACAGAGCCTGTCGAAAAGGTTCGTCGCGGACGAGCATGAGAGGGGTCTGCGCGCTGGTGATCAGGGCGCGGCCGAACTTGCTCGACTGAAGGTCCTGGCTGCGCGCGATGTGCACGTCCTGGAGATCGACATTCGTGAGCAGCGGATCACCGGCGTCCGACGCGCGCACGCGGCCGATGCCGATAGCCGCGCCGCCCGCAAGAGGGCTTCCGGCGGGCGGGTCGATCGCGATGAACGGTGCGTTGGGCAGAGTTGGTGGCGCGAACCGATCGAAGATGCTCATGGCGTACGGCGCCGTTGATTTGTACGCGGCCGGCGCGACGACGTCCAGCTGAACGTCCGGGCGCAGGCTGATCGCCTGCTCGAGGAAGACGTTGCCAGGAGTCACAAGCAGCACTCGAAACGCGCGCGGCGTCTTGGCGACGGCCGTGGCCGTGTCGTCCAGGGCGAAAAAGTCGCCGGCGTCGATGTGAGCCGCGACCTGCGTCGCGTCAGCCGGCACTGGCAGAACGAGATCCTGGGCCTGGCCGCCGGCAAGGGTCAGCTTGCGCACGTCGACCAGGTGGCCGTCCGCGCGCCACTCGAGGCTGAAGGAGCGCGCCTGCTGGCCGAAATTCTGCAGGTGCAGATACGCGGCTCGCGACTGTGCCCCGGTGCGCACCACCAGCGACGTGAGGCCCACGTTTTCGCCCGAGACGCCGACCGGGTGGTACTCGACAGGAAACGGCAGGCTGCTCGCGGAGTCCGTGCGAATCGGCCCGACGATGCCGTCGCTGAACAGGTACGCTCGCGCGTCTTCACCCGGCCTGACCAACCCCGCGGCCAGGGCGAGGGCCGCCGATAGATCCGCGGAGCCGTTGCTCGCGCTGACGTCGCTCACCGCACGGTGCAGCGCCTGGCGGTCGCCGACCACCGAGGCGAGCACCCGGGGCGACGAGCCCACGGCGATGACGGTCATCCGGTCCTGCGGGCCCAGCAGGTCGATGATCCCGCCGGCCTGCTTCTTGGCCTCGTCCAGGCGCGATGCCTGCACGTCTTTTGCCTGCATCGATGCAGAAACGTCGAGCAGCACGACCGAGTGCCGGGCAAGGCTGGTCCCGGCTGAGAGCGCGGGCTGCGCCGCCGCGGCCACCAGCACGGCCGCCGCCAACAGCTGGAGCAGGAGCAGCCAGCCGAAGCGAAGCCGCTGCCAGGGGACGTTGGCCTGGCGGTCGCGGATCTGGTCGGGCCAGAGGTTCAGCGCCGGGACGATGCGGGTCGGGCGCCGGATGCGGAGGAAGTACAGCGCGATGATGACGGGGATCGTCAGAGCGAGAAACGCAGCCGCAGGGACGAGGATGCTCACGACAGCAAGCCCAGCCTGCGCAGGGTCCGCATCACCATGTCGTCGATAGGCTGCTCGGTGGACAGCCGCACGAAGCGAAGGCCGCGACGGTGAGCGGCGCGTTCGATCTCATGAGTCCGCTCTGCGAGCGCGTTGAGGTAGGCCGCCTGTGTCACCGGAGTGGAGGTGAACTCACGCTCGACGCCGGTTTCCGCATCCCGCAGCCGAGAATCGCCGGTCCAGTCCGGCGTGATCTCCTGGGGAGCGAGCAGCTGGATGACGGCGCCTTCCTGGCGGGCGCGGCTCAACGCCGCCATCGCCGGGTCGAGAGAAGTCTCGCCGAGCCCGTCGCTGATGAAGACGGTCATGCCGGGGCGCTGTCTACCGATCGGCCAGACGAGCTTTGAGTACTCGGTCGGCCCGCCAACCGGGAACGACTGCAATCGGGACAGGAGCTCGGCGACCGCCCGGCGGCCGCGGTAGGGTGCGCCGCCTGAGGTCGGACCGGCGGCGAAGACCGTGAGGCGCACGCGATCAAGGGCCGCGAGCGCCACGTAGGCGATCGCTCCCGCCAGTCTTTTTGCCGTGAGCGCCTTGTTCGGCCGGCCCCAGTCCATCGAGCCGCTGAGGTCGACAAAGATGCTGAGCGGCAGCTCCTGCTCGGCGACGAACAGGCGCAGCATGAAGCGGTCGAGCCGCGCATAGGCATTCCAGTCGATGAGGCGAAAGTCGTCGCCCGGAGAATAGCTGCGAAAGTCGGCGAACTCCACCGAGCGGCCCCGAGCGGTCGATCGACGCTCGCCGCCCATCTTGCCGCTGACCGCCCGACGCACCCGCAGCGCGAGCGCTTCCAGCCGGCGCAGGAGCTGCGGATCGAGCAAAGGCTCCATGGCTAAGCCGTGGATTCTTTTTTGGCGTGCTCCAGGATCTCGTCGATGAGCTGGTCGGTGGTGACTGAGTCGGCCTCAGCCTCGAACTGCAGGAAGACGCGATGGCGCAGCGCTGGACGTGCGACGGCCGCGATGTCGTCGAACGCGACGTTGAACCGACCCTCCAGCAGCGCTCGCACCTTGCCGGCGAGGACCAGCGCCTGCAGGCCACGCGGGCTGGCGCCATACCTGACGTAGCGGCGCACGGAGTCCAGCTCGGTTCGATCGGGATGGGAGGCAGTGATCAGCCGGGCGGCGTAGCGCAGCACGTGCTCGGCGATGGGGACTTCGCGCGCGACCTCCTGGGCCGCGACGATGGTCTTCGCGTTTCCGACGGATCTCAGCGCCGGCTGCGATGCACCGGTCGTACGCCGGGCGATCTCGAGCAGGTCGCTCTCGGTGGGAAACGGCACCAACACTTTGAAAAAGAAACGGTCCAGCTGGGCTTCGGGCAGCGGGTAGGTCCCTTCGAGCTCGATCGGGTTCTGGGTGGCGAGCACGAAGAATGGGACGGGCAAAGCGCGGGTGTCGTTGCCGACGGTCACCGTTTTTTCCTGCATCGCTTCCAGCAAGGCGCTCTGGGTCTTGGGCGTGGCGCGGTTCACCTCGTCGGCGAGCACGAGGCTGGCAAAGATCGGCCCCGGTTGATAGGCGAACTCGCGGCGGCCGGAATCTTCCCGGATGATGTTCGTGCCGACGATGTCGGCCGGCATCAGGTCTGGGGTGAACTGAATCCGCGAAAAGCTCAAGTCAAGCGCCTGGCCGAGGGAGCGGACCAGGGCCGTCTTCCCCAGCCCGGGCACTCCTTCCAGGAGCATGTGGCCGCCCGCGATCAGCGCGATGACCGTGTCGCGCAGAAGCTCCTTCTGGCCAACGATCAGGCGCGCGAGCTCCGTTTCGAGGTTGTTCGCGAGCTCGGTGACCTCTTTCGGGTCCGCGCGAGGTTCGTCCGCGATCACGGACCCACCGGCTCGCCGAGCCTGGAGAAGTACTCGCGGACGAGGTCTCGCTGGCTCCCCGGGATCAGGCTTCGGTCAGTCGCGTCGAGCGCGGCCTGGCGGTACGCCTGGACCACCTGCGTGTACGGGGTGAGCGGCACATCCTGGCCGGGCCCAAGAGGAGTTGGCTCGTTTTCGAACTGTCCGGGAACCGGCTGCCCGGGAACGTAAAGCCTTTCGCCGGGCTTCGCCGCCGCTCCGCTGCCCGTGCCACTGCCGCTCGAGCCGGTCCCGCTGCTGCCACCGCTGCCGCTCCCGTTCCCGCTCCCGCTGCCACTTCCATTGCCATTGCCGTTTCCGTTGCCGTTTCCATTTGCGGCGGACGCCACAGGCAAGGCGCTGGCGCCTGCATTCCCCGAGCCTGCTCGAGCGCCGCGGTCCGCCTGCGCCGCCAGCCCTTGCCGAGCCGCTTCGAGGCCGTTGATCGCAGCCGCGATCTCCTGGTCGCTGTTTTGCTGATCCTGGAGCGAATCCAGCTCTGAAGACAGGCCAGACAGCGCGGTGGCGGCGGTCGCTATGTCACCACTGGACAACGCACTCGCGGCCTGGCGCATCGAGGCTGCCATCGTCGGGTCCTGGGCGTGCTGCGCGGCGTCGGCCAGGGCCTTGGCCAGCTGCGCCTGCTGCTCTGGAGAGAGGCTCTTCAGCTGTGCGGCCAGGTCGCGCAATGCCTGCGCGCCCTTGGACGGGCTGGAGCTCAAGGCCTGGCCGGCGGCGCTTCCGGCGGTGGTGGCGCTCAGCGCGTTCGCGAGGTTCTGCGCGGTCGTGGTCCTTGCTGGTGTTTGCGGGTCCGAAAGCTGCCGCAGCTGCTGCTCTGCCGGCGAAATGGACTCCAGCGCCTGGCGCGGATCCTGCGCGTCTTTGATCTTCTGTTGCGTGTCGCGCAGGATCTTCTGCACCTGGGGATCGACTGGCGCCGGCTTGGTGCTCGCGGCGATCTTGTTGCGGACCTCCTGGATCGTGCTGGCGGCTTTGGCCTGGCTGGCGCGGTCGGCCTGGCGCTGCGCCAGCACCTGGTCGGTCGGGTTGGGCAGCACCGCCAGCGCCACGGCCGCCGCCGCGACCAGGGCGAGAACAGCCAGCTCTTTGCGGTTCAGCCGGAGGGGAAAAGCGTGGCTCAGCTGTTCGCGGTGCGCGTGTTGGAGCGCATCGCCGCGAAGCAGGTCGTCCATCGTTCCGGCCAAAGCGCGCCGCTCCCACGCCGTGGACAGGCGCTCTTTCAATCCCAACCGCAGGTCGGCCCGCTGCATCAGCAGCTCTGGCCGCGGTCGCGTGACGATCCAGGCGATGGCGATCCCGGCCAGCACTACGGGCATGCCCAGCGCGGCGAGCTGGTCCGCGCGCTCGAGAGGCACCACCCTGGCCAGCAGCTGAACGCCCGCGAACCAGATCGCTGCACTGAGCGCGGCGTGAATCAAATAGGTGGCCGCGCTGGACCTGGCGTCGAATCGCCGAAGGACGCGGACGACCGCTTCCAGCGTGCTCAAATGAACATCACCCGGTTGACGCGATGGCGGGCGCGCGCCGCAACCGGAACCTGCGCACCGGAGGGAGAAAGAATCCGCTCACCAACAGGGCGACCAGGCAGATCGCGAGCTGCATGACGATCGTCGCCTGCCAGGGTTCCCACCCCTCGAAGAGCCCACTCGGAATCGTGTTTCCAGTCGTCTGCTGGAACGTGACGCTCGAAGAAACGCTGACGGGAGCCCCGCCACCGGTCGAAGAGCACGCCATTCCACCATTGGGCATCGGTTTGCAGACCGTTGCGCCTCCCTGCTGGAACTGGATGTCGTTGTTGGGGTAACGAATGCCGTAGGTCGTGAAAGGCCATCCGTTGTTCGCGATCGTGAACAGGGGAATGATCGGGCTCACGTAAACGAGCGCCGGCGGCGTGGGCGCCTTCTTTGACTTCGGATCGACGTCGGTCGGAAAGAGAAGACCAAACCCAAGGGATCCGAACAGAAGCACGAACGCGGCGACATAAGAGGCGACTGTAGCGGCAAGGCTTCGGCGCAGCAAAACCGAAAAGGCGATCCCGATGAGGCCCAGGGTCAAGGCGAAGACGATCGTGACCAGGAAGGCGTAAATCACCTGGTCGACCTCGATCCCCCCGAACAGAAAGACCAGGCTGAAGATCGGCACCGAAAGGACCAGCAGCAGGACCACGAAAGACATCGAAGCCAGCGCCTTGCCCCAGATGATCGAGAAAGGCGGTATGCGCGTGACGAAGAGCAGGTCGATGGTCTGGCGCTCTCGTTCGCCGCTGATCGCGCCGGCGGTCAGCGCCGGGGTGATGAACGTCAGCAGCACCAGCTGGAAGAGCACCAGGTACGTGAAAAGGGCCTGACCGTAGTTGCCGGCTCCGCCGAAGCCGATCGAGTATGCGATCACGGAAAAGACCGCATAGCCGAGCCCGGCCACGAGCAGGATGTAGATCATCATCACCAGCGGCGACCGCCAGGTCCGCATCCGCGAGCGGTATTCCTTGGCCACGATCGGGTTCCAGAATGCGGCGGCGACTCTGCTCATCCGACCTCCTCCGACGTGGCCCGCATGAACGCCTCCTCGAGCCCGCCGTCCACCTGGCTGAACGCCGACACCTTGATCCCTCCCGCGGTCAGAGCTTGAAGGATGTCGGCGGCCGTCGACTCGTCACCTTCGAACGTGGCCTCGATGGTTCCGTTGGCGATGTCGACCTGGTGCACTGCGGGCATCGGCTTGAGGATCGCGACGGCAGCCTCTTTGTCTCCAACGACCGTGATCCGCAGCCGGCGGTCCGCCGACAGCTGACGGATTACGTCGTGCACCGGGCCGGTGGCTCGCATGCGGCCGTGGTCGATGATCCCGATCATCGTGCACAGCTCGGTCAGCTCGGGAAGGATGTGGCTCGAGATGATGATCGTCTTGCCCATCACGCGCAGCTCTTTCAGGATCTCGCGCATCTCCACCCGCGCTCGAGGGTCGAGCCCGGACGCCGGCTCATCGAGCAGGAGGACGACCGGGTCGTGGACGAGGGCTCGCGCCAGGCACAGCCGCTGCTTCAGCCCCCGTGACAACGTGTCGACGAGCTGGTCACGTCTCTCGGCCAGGCCGACCAGGACCAGCAGCTCGTTCACGACCTTGCCGCGCCGCTGCTTGCCCTGCCGGTAGCAAGCGGCATAGAAATCGAGGTACTCCCCGACGGTCAGCTGGTCGTAGACGCCGAAGAAGTCCGGCATGTATCCGATCCGGCTGTGAACCAGGTCGGGCTGCTTCGCAACGTCGGCGCCGCCGATCGACGCCCGGCCGCCCGTCGGCTCGAGGAGCGCGGCGAGGATGCGCAGCGTGGTCGTCTTGCCGGCGCCGTTGGGCCCGACGAAACCGAATATCTCGCCCTCGGGCACTTCGAACGAGACGTGGTCCAGAGCCGTTCTCTTGCCGTAGATCTTGGTCAGGTTTTCGACGGTGATCACTTCACTGTCCCGGTCAGCGATATGGCGCCGAGCATGACCTCGCTCCCATTGGTCGTCATCTGGAGTCGAACCTCGTTCGACGATCGCTCCAGGGCGGCGTCAGGCAGGGCGCTGGTGCCCAGGCTGGAGTAATCGAAGGGGGCCCAGGCCGACGTCGACCAATCCCAATACCTGGCGAGGACGCTCTGGGACGAACCGGGGGCGACCAGCTTTGGGCTCGGATTCGTCGTGTCCAATTTGGCGCTCGTCAGGTGCATGCCCGGCGCGATGCGGGGCGCGAAGTCGTAGGCGACCGTCCCGTTCTGCAAGAGCACGGCGTCCGGCGGCCCGGGCTGTGTGTCGCCATCGATGTCCGTGAAACGGCTCATCACCATGCCGGCCGGCACCGGGCCGGCACCGATGGGGTCGAAGGTCAGCGGAAGGACCACCGCTGTCATCGCGGTCGCGCGGGGCTTGCTGCCGGCGACGGTGATCTGCTCGCTGGGCTGTTTGGTCCATGCCACCACCATCGGTGCGATTGCGGTCGTGAAGCGGTTGTTGCCCGCGACCAATGAAAGGATCGACGTCTTCTCGATACCGTCTCGGTCGGCGTCCGTAGGCTGGCCTGACGGAGGGCCGTTGAAGTAGTTGGTGTAGATCGAGTAGAAGGCGGGTTGCCCCGTGTAGGGATTCGAAACCTTGGGGGTGACTTCAAAGGTCGCGGTGGCTCCCGGCGCTAGCGCCGGAAGCAGCTGGAATCCATCGCCGGCCAGAACCACGGCGTCCGTGAAGCTTGCAATGGAGTCGTTGCGGACGGTTCCTGTCAGCTTGCCGTTGATCAACTTTGCGGTTCCGACCAGGTGTGGAGCGTCGACGATGCCTTCGCTGGCAAACCCGCGCAGAACATAAGCGGTCATGCCGGGAAGCAGGACTGAGTTGCTGTCTGCGCTGACTTGAATGACGTCGCTGTTTCCTCCAACCATGCCGCCGTTGTTCGAGAAAAGAGGCCCGATCAGTGGGTGGCTGCCTTTGAGCTTGACCTGGAAATCACCGCGGGTCGGCGTCAGGATGCCCGTGTAGGACTCCTCGTAAGCGCGATCCCAGCCCGCCTGGAGATGCACGATCGCGACCTGGTTGGTCTGTACGGAGCGCCCTTTGTTGAAGACGCCGGCGCCAAATGCGCCGGCCGACGCGACGACCGCGATGAGGGGCACCGTGACCCACGCCAGGGCGCGGTGGTGAAGGGCGCGCAGGGTGAAATAGTTGATGGGCCCGACCAGCAGCACGTAGGCCAGGACGAGAAGGCCGATCACGACCAGGGAGGGCAGGTCCAGCGCCGGCAGGCTTCCCAGCGCTTGCGAGAGGTTGGAGCTTCGCTGGGTGATCGAGCCGCCGCCGGATCCTCCGTACCCGTTCGAGAACGTGATGCCCGGTCCTGAGGACGAGGTCGCAATCGTGCGAACCAGCATCTGGCGCAGGACTTTGCTGGTCGCCCCCAGGCCGGCGACGGGCGACTGGTTCCAGTCAAATGTGGCGAGGGTCACCGACCCGCCGCCGATGAACCTCTCCACCAGCAGTGGTTTGCCTCCGTCCGAGAGCCAGGCATGCGCTCCGGAGTTGAGCGCGCCTGTCGCCACCTCCAGCTGCGACGCGTTGTCCAGCGCCCCAACCGAGTTGATGGTTGTCGTGCCCTCGATCGTCATCGGGAGGACAGCGGGGGCGATGCCCGCCAGCGTCTTTCGCCACGAGGCGCCGGTTCCGAGCAGGAGCGCCCCGCCGTTCTGCACGAAATCGGTGATGGCGTCGCGCTGTGCGCTGGTCAGGGTGTCCGTCGCGAAGTCGTCGATCACGAGCAGGTCGAACGCGCGCAGCTGCATCGCTGAATCACCCAGCGTGTCGAGCGACAGGTGCACGACGTTGGCCGAGAGACCTGCGGGGTGCACCGCTGCGAAGTTGTCCAGGGCGGTTGGCTGGTCGGACAGCACGCCGATCAGGGCGCTCGCTGCCGTCGCCGATTGGGCGTCGGCGGACGCCACCACCCGTCCGTTCTGGACGATGCGCACCGAAACAGTGGAGGGGGCCTGGTCCTCGACGAGGTAGGTCTTGAGATGCTTGGTCGCTCCGGTGGCGAGGCTCAGGTGCGTCTGATAGATCGCAGACCCGATGGGAGGCCCGTTCAAGACTGCGGCCGCGCTCACCTCCAGGGTGCCGTCGACATCCGGGCCGGTGTTGGTGACGTCGATCGTCACCGGCATCCATTGCTGCGCTTTGACGAACCCCGAATAGCCGACTTTGGCCACGATGGAGACGGGGTCGGTGGCCGCCAGGGCGGGCCCGGACGCGGCAAGCGAGACAACCGCCGCGACCATCAAGGCGAGGGCCAGGCGGAGAGGCGCGCGCTGGCGGCTGGCTGGCATCTCTATCCCTTCTAATACGGCCGGTGGAGGGAATGGTAACGGTCGACCAGAGTGATAAGCCCGTGGTTTACACGTTTCTCGTGGCACGCCTGATCTGCGGGGAATAGTCTTTTTGGATGGCGATTCCTCGCCTGGCCTTCGGGCGAACCGGGCACGCGAGCTCCCGCACCGTGTTCGGCGCGGCTTCGCTCTCCAGCGTTACCCAGGAGGTCGCCGACCGGACCCTCGAGGTGCTCCTGCGCCACGGCGTCAACCACATCGACACGGCAGCCAGCTACGGCGATGCCGAGCTTCGCATCAGTCCGTGGCTCAAGCGCGAGCCCGGCCGCTTCTTCCTGGCGACCAAGACCGATGCCCGGACCAGGGAGGAAGCGCGTGAGGAGCTGCACAGATCCCTCGATCGGCTGGGCGTCGACCACGTCGACCTGTGGCAGCTGCACAACCTCGCCGACCCCATCGAGTGGGACACGGCCCTCAGCCCGGGCGGGGTGATCGAGGCGGCGGTCGAGGCGCGGGCGGAAGGCCTCGTGCGCTTCATCGGCGTCACGGGCCACGGGGCGCAGATCGCGGCCAACCACCGCCGCAGCCTGGAGCGCTTCGAGTTCGACTCAGTCCTGCTTCCGTACAACTTCGTGACGATGCAGCTGCCTTACTACGCCGAGAACTTCGAGGCGCTGGCCAGGACGTGCGCCGAACGGAAGGTCGCGGTGCAGACGATCAAATCCATCGCCCTGCGGCCGTGGCTGGGGAGGGAGCGAACCCGGAGCACCTGGTACGAGCCGCTGGAGGCTCAGGCCGACATCGACCTGGCGGTGTGGTGGGTGCTCGGAAGGCCAGGAATCTTCCTCAACACGGCGGGCGACGTCGACCTGCTGCCACTCGTCCTGGATGCCGCCGAACGCTTCGAAAAGCGACCCGCCGAGGCCGAGATGGCGCGGATGCTCGAGCGCGCAAAGGCCGAGCCCCTTTTCGTCTGACGCCTTGCTGAAGGAACGCGCGCTCAATGTTGTTAACCGGCAGGAAGATCGGCTTAACGTGCGTATCATCGCGGCCAACACATGGGCCGGATCAACATCGGTGCCCGCTTGCGGCGGAAACGCCAGCGCGGACAGGGAATGGTCGAGTACGCCCTGATCCTGGTTCTCGTCTCGATCGTGGTGATAGTCATCCTGCTCACGATGGGACACCAGATCGCGAACGTGTTCTCGAACGTCGTCTCTGCCCTCGGTCTGTCACCGGCATGCGACCCCGGTCCGGGCGGCGGGTCCTGCTGAGCTCCTTCGGGCTGACGTTGCGCGACAATGTCGGCGCCGGCCAATCGCATTAAGGAGATATCGATGGACGAAACGCTTGACGGTGTGACAGCCCGCTGGAACCTGCTGGAGCACAGCTTTTACCAGCGTTGGACGGAGGGCACTCTGACTTGCGATGAGCTCTGCGACTACGTCCTGCAGTACGCACACGTCGTGCGCGCCGTTCCAGCCTGGCTCGAGCAGGTCCGTGGGGGAGACCCCGTCCAGGTCGCGCGTCACGCCGCCGAGGAGCGCTCACATGTCGAGCTCTGGGAGAAGTTTGGGAACGCACTGGGACTGAGCTCGGAGGCAATCCGGCTCGCCCGCGCCAATGCGGCGACGAAAGAGCTCATGCAGCGGGGCGACGAGCTGGCGGCGCAGGGGGATGCCGCAGCCGTGGTCTGGGCCCTGGAGCAGCAGACGCCGGCGGTGGCCGGAGCCAAGCTTGCCGGCCTCTCAACCTTCTACGGGATCAGCCCACAAACCGGCGCGGAGTACTTCGCGGTGCACCAGCACCTTGACGTCGAGCACTCGGCCGAGCTGCGAGAGCTGTGCCGTGACGGGTCAGACAAAGCAGCTGCCGCGATGTCCGAGGCGCTGTGGAACCTGCTGACCGCGGTGGAGGCGGCGCCACCCGCTTAGATCTCGGTTTTGGTTTGGTCCCGCCTCAGGCTGGGCCTTGACCCAACATCCAATATCCTATAGCATCCAGGCGATCCCGCTCATTCACACGAGCAAAGCCAACTCGTGCTGGCGCATACAAGGAGGAAGCCCGGATGGAAAGCAGAACCCTGGCCCGAGCACTGGCCATCGCAACAGTGCTGCTGGTCGCCGCGTGCGGAGGGACCAGCGGCGGCGGGGGAGGCAAAACCACCGCCTCAGTCGCTATCGTCCCCGGAGGTCCGCACCCTTACTTCGAACCGATGCGGCAGGCCATCGTCGACGCCAAGACCGACTTCAACCTCAAGCAGGGCACCTTCGAGGTGCCTACTGACTGGAAGCAAGACCTTCAGAACCAGCTTCTGACGAGCCTCGCCGCGAAGGGTTACGACGGCTTCGGCATCTTCCCGACCGATGGCAACGCCGCCAACGGCATCGTCAGCCAGCTGGCCGGCAAGAGCTACCCCGTGATAGCCGTCGGTGGCTGCATCGCCGAACCGACCAAAACGACCTTCTGTCTCGCCACTGACGTAGGCGCTTCGGCCTACACGGGCGCGAAAGCCGCGATCGCGGCAATGGGCGGAAAGGGCACTCTCCTGCATGGAACGGGACTGCTGACCGACCCCAACACCGTTCTGCGTGTCGACGCTGTCAAGAAAGCCGTGGCCGAAAGCAACGGCTCCGTCACCCTGATCACCATCACGGACATCGACAAGGACGCGCAGACCGCTGACACGGCAATCAACCAGGCGCTCGCCGCCCATAAAGACATCACCGGCATCGTGACCAGCGCGTACAACCCGACCGTGGCGGCCGCCAAGGCACTGCGTACGCTCGGCGATAAGAAAATCAAGATGGTCGGCATCGATGACGACCCCGTAGTGCTGGCAGCCGTCAAGGACGGCTTCCTGATCGGCACGATGGGCCAGAACCCGTACGGCCAGGCGTACATCGCCGCGTACGTCATCAACCAGATCCACCAGGGCTGCAAGAAGAAGAGCGGCGCGCCGTACTTCATCGACTCCGGAACGCTGCTGATCAGCCCCGACAAGACCGCCACATATAAGGGCGACTTCATAACCCTCACCAAGAGCATCGTCTCGGGCTTCAAGGACAAGTACCTGTCCTGCTGATGCAACATGCCGCCACGTCACACGACTCGCTCAAAACGCCAATCCGGCGAGTCGACACCTACCTCGTCGATCTGATTCCTGAGCGACCTCGCACCGACGCGATCCAGAGCTTCACGAAGCAGGAGACGATCTTCGTCGACATCGAGACGTCCGACGGCGTGGTGGGCACCGGTTACGCGTACACGATTGGAACGGGGGGGCGGGCCGTGCTGGAAATGCTCCGGCACGACCTTGTCCCTCTTTTGGCCGGACAGGATGCGAACCAGATCGAAGCGATCTGGCAGAAGCTCTTCTGGGCCACGCACGGGACGGCGGTTGGGGCGATCACCAGCCTCGCGCTCGCCGCCGTCGACATCGCGCTTTGGGACGTGCGCGGAAAATCGCTCGGACAGCCGCTCTGGCGACTGGCTGGTGGCGCGCGCCCAACGGTTCCGCTTTACGACACCGAGGGTGGATGGCTCCATATCTCGACCGAGGAGTTGGTTGAGGGCGCGATCGCGTCAAAGAAAAAAGGCTGGCCGGGTGTGAAGCTGAAGGTCGGCAAGCCCCGTCCGCAGGAGGACCTCGAGCGGCTCAGCGCTGTGCGCGACGCAGTCGGCCCGGCCTTCGACATCATGGTCGACGCCAACCAGTCGATGACCTACGCGGAGGCCAAGCGGCGAGCGCACCTTTTCGAACCACTCGACCTCTACTGGCTGGAGGAACCCCTTCCGGCCGAGGACCTCGGAGGCCACGTCAAGCTCGCCGCCTCGACCAGCATTCCGATTGCCGTGGGGGAGAGCATTTACTCCCTGAGCCACTTCCGCGAGTACGTGGCGGCCGGCGCCGCCGGCATCCTGCAGCCGGATGCGGCCCGCCTCGGGGGCATCACGCCCTGGCTGAAGGTCGCCCACCTCGCCGAGGCTTTCAACGTCAAGGTCGCGCCTCACTTTTTGATGGAACTTCATGTCAGTCTTGCCGCAGCGGTGCCAAACGCCATTTACCTGGAGCACATACCGCAGCTCAGGCAGATCACGCGCACTGAGATCGAGATCGTGAACGGACAGGCTCTCGCGCCAGAGACGCCCGGGGTCGGCATCGACTGGGACCGTGATGCGATCGCAAATCTTCGCCTCGGCTAGCACCCGCTTCACCGGCGGCGCGCTCCTGCGGCAGGTTGCTCTGCTCGCGCTGCTGATCGTCACCGCCGGCTTCTGGATCTTCTTCTCGATCGCAGCCTCCGGCTTCACCTCGGACTTCAACCTCTTCTCGCTGCTTCGGTTCGCTTCGATCCAGATCGTCATCGGCTTCGCTCAGATGGTGGCCCTGTCTATCGGCGACCTCAACCTCGCCGTGGGCGCGATCGGGGGCGCGACCGGGATGATTGCCGGCTGGGCAATGCAGGTCCTCGGGCTTCCGCCTGAGGTAGCGATCCTGTTCGCTCTCGTCGCGGGCACATTGCTCGGGTTTGGCAATGCGCTGCTGATCACCTGGACGCGAATCAACAGCTTCATCGTCACCCTGGCGACGGCAAGCCTGATCACCGGTGGAATGTTGATCCTCACCCACTCGGACCCATTCAGCAGGCTGCCAGATTCCTTCACGAGCTTTTCGGAGTCCGAGGTCGCGGGCCTGCCAGTGTCGAACCTGGTCCTCGTGATGCTCGCGGTCGGGGTGGCTCTCTTCTTCCTTTACCGCAACCTCAGCCTGGGCCGAGAGATGCTCGCGGTCGGGGCCAACCGCCAGGCCGCGCGCATGTCGGGATTGTCAGTTGATCGCGTAGTCCTGCTCACCCATGGCCTTTCCGGGGCGCTCGCCGCAACGGCCGGGCTCATGGCGATCTCTGCCGACCACACCGCCTCGCCCAGCCTCGGGAGCGATTGGCTTCTGGCTTCCTTCGTTGCGCCCGCGATCGGCGGCACGCTGCTTTCAGGCGGCCTGGTTTCGGTGCCGGGAACCATCGTGGGGGGAGTGCTGCTCGCGACCATCTCCAACGGCCTGCTCCTCGTGGGCATCGACAACTTCTGGATCACGGTCGTTCTCGGCGTGGTCCTTCTGTTGGCAGTGGTGCTGGACAGGGTCACCCGGTCGGTGGGGGGTGCCGGACCCTGATGATGCGTTTGCGCGGCATCGCGCCCGGTGTGGCCCTTGGGCTGCTGATCATCGACCTCGTCGGAATGCTTGTGCTGTCTGTCGTCACACCGGCCTTCCTCTCGACCTACAACCTCTTCGTCACCGGCCGCGACCTCTCAATCCTTCTCCTGGTCGCGCTGGCTCAGATGGTCGTCCTGTCGCTGGGGCAGATGAACCTTTCCATCGGCTCGATCGGCGGGCTGGTGGCGATCATCGAGGCGGGTCTGATGGTCCGTTATGGCGTCCCGGTGCCGGTCGCGCTGGTGGCCGGGCTGTTGCTTGGCATCCTGTGCGGCGTGGTGAATGGACTGCTCGTCTACTGGACGAAGATCAACAGCTTCGTGCTGACGCTTGGCACCTCGTACGTGTTCGCGGGTATCAACCTCGGGATCACGCACGCGACGCCCTTCTATCACATCCCCGGAGAGATCAGTTCCCTCGGCCAAGCGCGTATCGGCCCCTTCCCGGTCATGGCCGCGGTGACGATCGCGCTCACGCTTTTGCTCGCCTGGTTCCTCTATCAGGTGGTGCTGGGCCGCCAATTGCTGGCTGTGGGCGGTAACCCGGTGGCGGCCCTGCTCTCGGGCCTGCCAATCCGGCGGGCCACCCTTACCGCTCACGCCATCTCCGGCTTCCTCGCCGCGGTCGCGGGCACGATGCTGATGGCGCAGCTGGGCCAGGGCCAGCCAACCATCGGCGCGACCTGGATACTCCCCTCGTTCGCCGGACCCATCATCGGAGGCGCTGCCCTTTCCGGTGGAAGCGCCCCCGTCGTCGGCACGGTCCTGGCCATGGTCCTGATCTCACTGATCGACGACGGGCTCGTGCTCGTCAATGCGGATCCTTTCTGGGTACAGTTCCTCATCGGTGCGCTGATCCTCGCCGCAGTCGTTGTCGGGCGAACGCGGCTCAGCGAGATCAGAGCGTGGCTGAGAATCTCGCCCAATAAGAGGCTTCCCCTGGAGAGCAGGCAGTGAGCGTCCAGGCGAGTCCCGTCACACGCGACGTGCGACTCGAGGTGTCCGGCATCCGCAAGCAGTTCCCGGGCGTGGTGGCACTGGACGACGTGTCCCTGCGGCTCCGCGCCGGAGAGATCCACGCGCTGCTCGGCGAGAACGGCGCGGGCAAGAGCACGCTGATCAAGATCCTGACGGGCGTCTATCAGCCCGACGAAGGCGAGATCCGACTCGACCGCGTGCCGGTGCGCTTTGCCTCCCCGCGATCAGCGCTCGCCGCGGGGATCAGCGTTGTGCACCAGGAGCGCAACCTCATCCCACAGTTCACGGTGGGGGAGAACATCCTGCTCGAGAGGATTCCGACGCGTGGGCTGCAAGTCGTCGATCACGCGGCCATCAACCGGCTGGCCAGACCGTGGATTGACATGGTCGGCCTCGATGCAGCGCCGTCAACGCCGGTGGCGGAGTTGAGCGTGGCGCAGATGCAGCTGGTCGAGATTGCGAAAGCCCTCTCGCTCCAGGCGCGGATTCTGCTGATGGACGAGCCAACCGCGGCGATCACTCCCCACGAGGTCGGTTACCTCTTCCGGATCCTTGGCGACCTGCGCCGGCGCAATGTGGCCCTCGTCTTCGTGAGTCACAAGCTGGAAGAGGTGTTCGAGCTGTGCGACCGGGTCACAGTGCTCCGCGATGGGCGCAATGCCTCATCCGACATCGATGTAAAAACGCTTGATCGAGACCAGCTCGTGACGTACATGATCGGCAGGGCCGAGGTGATCGCGGAGCTGCCGCCCAAACCCGATCCAGGCGAGCCCGTGCTGGAGGCCCATGGGTTGACCACCGATCCGAGGGATGCCGGGATCAGCCTCGAGATTCGAATGGGAGAGGTGCTGGGGCTTTACGGGCTGGTCGGAGCCGGCCGCTCGAGGCTGGCCAAGACGCTTGTCGGTGAGATCAAGGTCACCGGCGGCGCTCTGCGCGTACGTGGCCAGCAGACACGAATCAAGGGTTTTAAGGAAGCCCTCGAACGGCATCGGATCGGATACGTGAGCGAGGACCGCAAGCAGGAGGGCCTCATCCTTCTCCACTCCGTCCGCGCCAATACTTCGATCACGATCTGGCGGCGGTTGCGCGTGTTAGGTCAGTGGATCAGACGTACGGCTGAGGATGCGGCGATTCTTCCGTCCCTCCGCCAGCTCGATGTCAAAGCGCATTCGCTGTCGCAACCGGTCGGAACGCTCTCGGGCGGGAACCAGCAGAAGGTGAGCATCGCCAAATGGCTCGCGGCCAATGCGGAGATCCTGATCATCGACGAGCCAACGGTGGGGATCGACATCAAGACCAAGAACGCGCTGCATGAGCTGATCTGGGACCTTGCCGCGAACGGCAAATCGATTCTGCTGATTTCCAGCGACATGCCCGAGGTAATCCGCCTGTCCGATCGAATCCTGGTCATGCGCAATCACGCGATCGTGGGCGAGCTGCCGAACACGCATCAATATGACGAGATGAGCGAAGCCATCATGGCCAGGCTCAGCTGATGGGGAGCAGGAAATGAAGAGCTACGGGTTGACGCTGATGCTCAAGGACGACGATGAGATCGTCGAGCGCTACAAGGAATACCACCGAAACGCATGGCCCGAGGTCATCGCCCGCCTTCGAGAGATTGGCATCACCGAGATGCGGATCTATCTGCTCGGCCGCAGGATGTTCATGTACATGGAGGCGAAACCCGAGTTCGATCCGGAGCGTGATTTCCCGAAGTTGAACGAGGTCCCGCGCTATCGCGAGTGGGACGAGCTGATGAGGACCCTGCAGGAGCGGGCGCCCGAAGCCAAACCGGGCGAGTGGTGGGCCGCGATGGAAGAGGTCTTTGACCTCAAGTGGCAGTGAGCGAGAAGCTGCTTCCCCTACCGCCCTCCCGGCAGACGCTGACCGACAGCGTCTACGAAGCGGTGCAGGAGCTGGTCATGGACCAGCACATTGAGGCCGGCGCGCGGGTGAACATCGACCTGGTCGCGCGCCAGCTGAACGTCTCGCCAACCCCGGTGCGCGAAGCGCTGGCCCGGCTCGAGATGGATGGCCTGGTCGTCAAGGAGCCTCTTCGCGGTTACTCAGTCACTCCGATGCTTGACGCCAAGAGCTTCAACGACCTCTATGACGTTCGCCGGCTGCTCGAACCTTTCGCCGCTCGCCGCGCCGCCGAACGCCGCGACGAGAAGGTTGTGCGCGCGCTGGACCGAGAGCTCGAGGAGATGCGCCGGCTGGTGGGTAGCGGCAGCGCATACCACGACTACCGCGAATTCGCCTTGCAGGACGCGCGATTCCACGAAGCAATTGCAGGTACGTCAGGCAACATCCTGCTCAGCGACACGTTGAGGCGCCTTCGCTCGCACCTGCGCCTGTACCGGCTGTACCACCGTTACTACACAATCGACATCGGGTCGGCTACGGTCCTCGAGCACGAGAGCATCCTGGCGTCGATCCGAGACCGCGACGGCGACGGCGCCGAGGCGGCGATGCTTGACCACATCAATCGATCACGGGATCGCTCAGAAGGAGCCCGAGTCAGGATCCAGGAATCGAGTTAGACCCCCGCCTTGAGGCATGCCTGGACGATGCGATCGGGCTTGGGAGTCGATCCATACCGCATTAAGTAGACGTGCGGGGGCGGTCGTCGGGCGCTACTCGTCCGCAGTCCACTCCTCCCCCGATCCAAGAGGGTCGGCGGGATTGAACGCGCGCCACACGATGCGCAGGGCGGCCATCGCCACGGTTGCCACGATCACGACTGTTCTCATGGCGCCCATCCTCCTCAGAAGTTCGGGCTTCCGCATCGTGTAGAGCGAACGTAAGATCGCGCCGGACCTGTGGTGGACCAAACAGCATCCCGCCAGCGTTTTTGATGGAAATGGAGGGAGCCAGGCTAGGGACCTCGGGCCTGAAAGTCACGCGTATCGGGATCGGGTTGGCCGGGATCGGCCGCCCGGCCTATCTCGGCGCCGGTCGTGACGATGAGCTGGGCGCCGACCGCTCGATTGAATTCCTGGAGCGCCGCACCCACGAGCTGCTCGACGCTGCGTACCAAGCGGGCGTGCGGTACGTGGACGCGGCCCGCTCGTACGGTTTGGCGGAACGGTTTCTCGGCAGGTGGCTCACGGATCGCGCGCGGCCGCAGGGAGATCCGGCGGTCGGCTCAAAGTGGGGCTACGCATACGTTGGCAACTGGTCGATGGAGGCCGGCGTGAACGAGGTGAAGGACCACTCCGTCGATGCGCTGCGACGCCAGTACGCCGAAAGCCGGGCCGAGCTCGGAGACCATCTGCTGCTCTACCAGATCCATTCCGCCACCTGGGAGACGGGGGTGCTCGACGACCTCGCCGTCCTGGACGAGCTGGCCCGCCTGAAAGAGCGGGGCATGGCGATTGGGCTCACCGTGACCGGGACGGGCCAATCCGATGTGATCAGGCAGTCGCTCGAGATGCGCATGGATGGGGTGCGCGTCTTCCACACCGTGCAGGCGACGTGGAACCTGCTGGAGCGATCAGCCGGCGCGGCGCTCGACGAGGCGCACGAGGCAGGCTGCGGCGTCATCGTCAAAGAGGCCCTCGCCAACGGACGCCTGACCAGTCTGGGTGACCAAGCAGCTGGCGTCCTCGGAAAGGTCGCGAAAGACCACCGGGTGCCGATCGACGCAGTTTCCATCGCGGCGGTGCTTGCGAACCCGTGGGCGGACGTCGTGCTTTCGGGAGCGATCGGCGTAGACCAGCTCGCGAGCAACCTGCAGGCGCTCACGCTTCAGCTGTCGGCAAACGAGATCGAATCGTTGAGGGAGCTGTCAGAGCCGTCCACCGCCTACTGGTCGCGCCGGCAGTCACAGGCCTGGAGCTGAGCTCCCTAGGACGCCACCTCGAAGACGCCCCGATCAGCTGGGCGTTCGATCGATCCTGCGATCGCCTGCAGCAGCTGGCGCGCCGCGTGCTCTGCCTGGCCTGATTGATTCCAGACGAGGCCCGGTCTCATCACGGTCATGGTCCCTCCGCTGAAGCTCATCCGGACGTCGGACGAAGTTGGGTGGGCCACGAAGCGGAGCTGCCCTGCCATGAGGCATCCGCCGCCATCCTCGTCCTCGAGCAGCCACAACGCGCAGAGAAGCGCGCGGGGCGCCGTGATGGGGCGGCCCAGCCTGAGCCGACTCGCCTGCCCGAGCGCGGGTAATTCCTCGGCCACCAGGCGCAGCAGCTTGTGCTGGGCCTCGATGAGCCAGCGGAACACCGCGGTCAGGTGGGCGGAAGCCGACGTTTCGGCTGAGATCCGAGCCACCACCAGCTGATGACCACCCTGCATGAGATCGACTCTAGGCATCGCGAATGCCAATGGCCAGGTGAGTTTCACACGAAAACAGGCCCCTTCAATTGGTCGCAGCACCTGATCTTCATTTCGGTGGGCCTTTGGAGCCCGAGACCAAGAAACTAGGCCGGTTGTCTGTGGAATGGCGACACAGAACATCCAGTTCTCATCGACTAAGCTATGCCTACGTATGCGTAGACCGACGGCTCGCGGCACCTGTCTCACTCGACGGCGAGCGATCGACTACGCCCTCTGCGCCAGCTGCTTCTGTAGGTAGCCGACCTACCTGACGGGGTCTCGGGCCCCCTCCGCGCCCCCTGGGGCGCTCTTTGTCGGCACCAACGTATTTCTCCGGAGGCGCATCTATTTGTCGGATCTCACAGACCTCTCGTCTCTCGACGGCCTGTCGCGCAACGAGACGGTCAAAGCGACCAGCAACCACCTTCGCGGGCTCATCAAGGAAGAGCTCATCGAAGACACGCCTGCGTTCGGCGACGACTCGGAGCAGCTGCTCAAGTTTCACGGCATCTACCAGCAGGACGACCGCGACCGCCGCAAAGAGGCGCGCGCCAAAGGCCTGACCAAACATCACCAGCTGATGATCCGGACCCGGATTCCCGGGGGCGTGGTCTCGCCAGACGCTTACATCGCCCATGACGACATCAGCCGCCGTTGGGCCAACGGCACGCTGCGTGTCACGACCCGGCAGGACTTCCAGCTTCACGGCGTGCTGAAGGGCGACATCAAGCGATCAATTCGCGCCATCAACGACGCGCTGCTGACCACCCTCGGGGGCTGCGGCGACGTCGAGCGGAACATCATGTGCTGCCCCGAGCCCATCGCCGACCAGTTCCACAGCGAGGTCGACCGTTCGATCGGCGCGATGGTCACGGAGCTGACTCCGAGGACGCGTGCGTATCACGAGATCTGGCTCGACGGCGAGGTCGTGGAGACCTCTGAGCCGGAAGTCGAGCCGCTTTACAGAGAGCAGTACCTGCCGCGCAAGTTCAAGACCACGGTCGCTCTCGAAGGCGACAACTGTGTGGACGTCTACGCCCACGACCTGGCCATCGTCGCCATGAAAGCGGCTGATGGGACCCTGCGGGGCTTCAACGTGCTGGTCGGCGGTGGACTGGGTCGCACGCATAACAAACCAGAGACGTTCGTCGCGGTAGCCCAGCCCCTGGCGTTTGTGGAGCCTCAGCAGATCGTGGACGTCGCCCGAGAGGTCGTGGCAGTCCAGCGCGACTATGGCGACCGCGCCAACCGGCGCCACGCGCGGCTCAAGTACACGATCGCCGACCGCGGGCTCGATTGGTTTCGCGACGAGGTCCAGAGCCGCTTGACGTTCAAGCTCAGACCACCCGAGCCGCTGTCCTGGAAGCCCGTGGACGACCACCTCGGATGGCACGAGCAGGGTGACGGCACCCTCTACGTCGGCATCTACATCGAGAACGGCCGTATCGCCGACGTCGATGGCGTCCGCTCTCGGACAGGACTGCGCAAGATCGTCGACGAGCTGCGCCCGCAGGTCCGCCTCACCGCGCAGCAGAACGTGATCCTCGCCGGCATCAAACCGGCCGGCCGCGCGCGGGTCGAAGAGCTGATGGCCGAACACGGGATCGCCGCGGTGGAATCCATCCCCCAGGCGATCCGGAACGCGATGGCCTGCCCCGCGATACCGACGTGTGGGCTGGCCGTCGCTGAAGCAGAGCGGGCGCTGCCGGGCCTCATCCGTCAGCTCGCGACGATGCTCGACGAAGTCGGTCTCGCCGACGAGCGGATCAGCTTCCGCATGAGCGGCTGTCCCAACGGCTGCTCGCGTCCATACCTCGGCGACGTCGGCTTCGTGGGCACGACGCTCGGCAAGTACGACGTGATGCTGGGCGGGGACTTCAACGGCACGCGCCTGAACCGCGTGTTCTCGCCCAACGTTCCCATCGCCGAGATTCCCGCTTTGCTCAGGCCGCTGTTCGAGAAGTTCCGCTCCGATCGCGTGTCCGATGAAGGCTTCGGCAACTGGGTCGAGCGGGCCGGCTTCGAGTCCCTGCGGGGAGTGACCGCATGAGCTCGCCCGCCCCGGTCGAGCTCGTGCCAGACGCCGCTCCTGAAGACGTGCTGCGCTGGGCTTACCAGACGTTCCCCAGGATTGCCATCGTCGCGAGCTTCCAGGCCGAGAGCTCGGTCCTCATCGACATCGCGTCACGCATCCGGCCTGACGTCAGCGTGCTGACCCTCGACACGGGACGGCTGCCGCAGGCCACCCACGACATGATCGACCGGGTTCGCGACCTTTACTCGATCGACGTCCAGGTCGTCGCGCCGAATGCGGCCGACCTGCAGTCCATGGTCGGGCGCCACGGCGTGAACCTCTTCTACGCATCGCCCGACTTGAGGCGCCTCTGCTGCGAGGTGCGTAAGTCGCGGCCGCTCGCCCGAGCGCTGCATGGCTATGACGCCTGGGTGACTGGAGTTCGCCGGCAGCAGGCCCTCACCCGCACCCAGACGGCCGTCGTGGCTCCCGATCCGGAGCACAAGGGCCTCACCAAGATCGCGCCTCTCGCCGGCTGGACGAAGGACCAGGTGTGGGCGTACATCCGCGAGCACGAGCTTCCGTACCACGCCCTATACGACCAGGGCTACACATCCATCGGCTGCGCGCCATGCACGCGCGCCACCACAGCAGGCGAGGACGACCGCGCGGGTCGATGGTGGTGGGAGTCCGAAAACGAGGTCAAGGAGTGCGGCCTCCATTGGTCGAGCAACCAATGAGAGGAACGGTGGCGATCGTCGCCATGCTGCTTGTTTTTGCGTGCGGCCAGGGCGTCAGCTCGGCGCCGGCAACGGACGACCAGGCTCTCACGCTGCGGCTTGGGTACTTTCCGAATCTCACGCACGCGCCGGCTCTCGCGGGCCTGAAGAAGGGTTTCTTCGCCAACGCGCTTGGCAGCACGGTCAAGATCGAGACTCACACGTTCAACGCAGGCGGTGACGCCGTCACTGCGATGCTGTCCAACTCGATCGACGCCACCTTCGTTGGCCCGAGCCCGACGACGAATGCGTTCGTCCAATCCCACGGCCAGGCGATTCGGGTCGTGGCCGGCGCAACCTCGGGCGGGGCACTGCTCGTGGTCAAGCCGAGCATCACCTCGGTTCAGGACTTGAAGGGCAAGAAGATCGCCGATCCACAGCTCGGCGCAACCCAGGATGTGGCGCTGCGCTGGTTCCTGAAGAGCAATGGCTTTGCGACCGACACTGCGGGAGGTGGCGCTGTCAGCGTCCTGCCCCAAGACAACTCGCTGACCTTGACCGCCTTCAGGCAGGGCCAGATCGACGGAGCGTGGGTGCCCGAGCCATGGGCCAGTCGTCTCGTGATCGAAGGCGGCGGCAAGGTGCTCGCCGATGAGCGCGACCTGTGGCCGCAGGGCAAGTTCGTCACCACCAACCTGGTTGTCGGTACCGACTTCCTGCAGGCCCACCCAAAGCGAATCGCAGCGCTGCTCGAGGGTCTCTACCAGGCCGTCGCGTATCTGAACGCGAACGCGGAGGGCGCGCAGAGCCTGACCAACGACGCGGTGGGCGAGATCACCGGCAAGAAGCTCGCGGCCGGAGTCGTTTCCGCCGCCTGGCCGCACCTTGCTTTCACGCTCGACCCGCTGCCCGCAACGCTAAAAGCGTCCGCGGATCACGCCCACGCGGTCGGCCTGCTCGCGAGCGTGGATCTCAAGGGCATTTACGACTTGCGCCTGCTCAACCAGGTGCTCGCTTCCCACAACCAGCCGGCGGTGCAAGGCCTGTGAGCAACATCCTTCAGCTCGGCGCCGGGCACGCGCACAGCGCCGAGTCGGAAGAGCACTCGCTCAGCGTGGAACGGCTGTCGATGTCGTTTCCAAACGGCGATCGGCCTCTGGTCGCGCTCGAAGGCGTAACGCTGGAGGTCGAGCAGGGCGAGCTCGTGTGCATAGTCGGTGCCTCAGGCTCGGGTAAGAGCACCCTCCTCAACATCCTCGCGGGGCTCGACCAGCCATCGAGCGGCCGTGGCCACGTCCATGGGCGCGTCGCGCTCATGTTTCAGGAGGCGGCCCTGCTGCCATGGCTCACGGCGGCGGGCAACGTCGAGCTCGCTCTTGAGCTACGTGGCGTGAGGCGATCCGAGCGCAAAGAAGTGGCGCGCGAGCTGCTGGGTCGCGTGCATCTCGACGGCTTCGAACGCAGGCTGCCCCACGAGCTTTCAGGAGGCATGAAGCAGCGGGTGGCCCTGGCGCGGGCCCTCGCCCAAGACGCCGACGTCCTGCTCATGGACGAGCCCTTCGGGGCCCTCGACGCGATCACCCGGGATCGCCTGCACGAGGAGCTCGAGCGCATCTGGACGGAGACCGGCTTGACGATCCTGTTCGTCACGCACAACGCCCGCGAAGCGGTACGCCTGGGCGACCGCGTCCTCGTGTTCACCAGCCGGCCGGGCCGCGTGGGACACGAGGTGAAGGTCGACCTTCCCCGGCCACGCAGCCTCGACTCACCGGACGTGGCGGTGATCGCCGGCCGCATCACCGACCGCCTGAAGCACGAGATGAATGTCAATGGCGACTGAGCTGGCGGCGGACCTTCAAGGCATTGAGGCTGTGGAAACCGCGGCTCGACCGAGCCGTGTATCGCTGCGGCGCGTGTGGGCCGGTTTGTGGCCGAAGCTCGCCGCGGTCTTTTTGATCCTGGCGGTATGGCAGGTGGTCGTCTGGTCGGGATGGAAGCCGGACTATGTCCTCCCCGGGCCTCTCCAGGTGTTCCAACGCCTGGCGGGCGACCTCAGCCACCCCGACTTCTACGTCGGAGTCGCGATCACCCTGCGCCGGGCACTCATGGGCTACGCGATCGCGGTCGCCCTGGGCGGCGTTATGGGCATCCTGGTCGCCCGGGTCACCTTCCTTCGCAAGGCGATCGGGTCAGCCATCCTTGGCCTGCAGTCGATGCCTTCGATCGCGTGGTTCCCCCTCGCGATCCTCCTATTTCAGCTCAGCGAGACGGCCATCATCTTCGTGGTCATTCTCGGGGCGGCGCCCGCCATCGCGGCCGGGCTGCTGAGCGGCGTCGACCACGTGCAGCCACTCCTCGTCAGGGTCGGCCGCGTGATGGGGGCCCGCGGCCTCGGCCTGTACCGCCACGTCATCCTGCCCGCGGCTCTGCCTTCCTTCGTGGGTGGGCTCAAGCAGGGTTGGGCGTTTGCGTGGCGCAGCCTCATGGCGGGCGAGATCATCGTCATCGTCTCGCACTCACCATCGCTCGGCCAGCAGATCCAGTTCGCGCGGGACCTGGCAGATGCTGAGCAGCTGCTCGCCTTGATGGTCGTCATCTTCGTCATCGGCGTCGCCATCGACAGTCTGTTCGGGTCGCTCGACCGGCGAATTCGCCGCCGGTGGGGCTTGCTCGGAGCTGAGGCATGAGCAAGGGATTCGTCGTCTGGTTCACAGGCCTGTCGGGTGCCGGCAAGTCGACGATCGCCAACGCGCTCAAAGAGGAGCTTGCGCTTCGCGGTCGCCACGTGGAGCTGCTCGACGGCGACGAGGTGCGCACGCACCTGTCGAAGGGATTGGGGTTCTCCAAAGAAGATCGCGACACCAACATCCGCCGCATCGGCTATGTGGCGCGGCTGGTGTCGCGAAGCGGTGGGGTGGCCATAACTGCAGCCATCTCTCCATATCGCGAGGTGCGCGACGAGATCCGGACTGAGACCCCCGGGTTCGTCGAGGTGTACGTCCGCTGTCCGCTCGACACGCTGGTCGAACGCGACGTAAAGGGCCTCTACAAGAAAGCGCTCGCCGGCGAGATCGCGAACTTCACAGGCGTGAGCGATCCGTACGAGGAGCCGCTCCACCCCGAAGTGGTATGCGACACGTCGCGCGAATCGCTGGAGCAGTCGCTTGCGAAAGTCATCGACGCGCTCGAAAGGCGCGGCCACCTCGACAGAGCGGTGAGGGAGAGGCTGCCGGAAGGTGAGGAGCTGGGCGCGCTTCGCGCCGAGGCCCGCACTCTGCCGCGGCTTGAAGTTGGCCAGCGCGAGCTGTCGGACCTCTACATGCTCGCGACCGGCGCGCTCGCGCCGCTGAACTCGTTCATGGGCCAGCAGGACTACGAGTCGGTCATATCAGTGGGAAGGCTTGCGAACGGGCAACCGTTCACGATCCCGATCGTCCTGCGCGCTGAGGCAGCGCCCACCGCGGAGCGAATCGCGCTCTTTGCAGGCGATCAGCCGGTGGGCATCCTCGAGGTCGCCTCGGCGTTCAAGACCTCCCCTGAGCTCGAGGCGCGTGGCGTGTATGGAACGGGCGACGACGCCCATCCCGGCGTGCGCGTGCTCAAGGAATCGGGGCGGTGGGCGATCAGCGGCGCGGTCGTCGCGCTGGCGCATCCTACGTCGGGGTTCCCGGAGCACGACCTCACTCCGACGCAGGTGCGCGCGGTCAAGGCCGAACGTGGCTGGAAGACGATGGTCGGTTTTCAGACCCGCAACCCGGTCCACCGCGCGCATGAATACCTGCAGAAGGTGGCGCTCGAGAGCATTGACGGGCTGCTCTTACATCCATTGGTCGGCGAGACCAAAAGCGACGACATTCCCGCCTCTGTACGCATGGGCTGCTACGAGGAGCTGCTGCGCGGTTACTTCCCGCCGTCGAGCGTCCTGCTCGCGACCAACCCCGCCTGGATGCGCTATGCCGGTCCCAAGGAGGCGGTGTTCCACGCGATCGTCAGGCGCAACTACGGCTGTACACACTTCATTGTCGGTCGCGACCACGCGGGTGTCGGCAGTTACTACGACACGTACGCCGCGCACCGCATCTTCGACCAGTACGAGCCGCGAGAGCTCGGCATCGAGATCCTCCGCTTCGAGCACACCTTCTACTGCTCCGCGTGCGGCGGCATGGCCTCGACCCGGACCTGCCCGCACCCCGCAGACCTGCACAAGACGCTGAGCGGCACCGCGGTGCGCAACCTCCTCGCCGAGGGCAAGGACCTGCCGGAGGAGTTCACACGACCCGAGGTGGCTCGAGTCCTTCTCGATGCGGCAAAGGAAGAAGCGACCGCATGAGGTACTACCCCGTCTTTCTCGATCTCACGGACCAGCTCTGCATCGTTCTGGGTGACGGGAAGTTCGCCGTCGAAAAGGCCGCCGGGCTGCGGGAAGCTGGAGCGAACGTGCTGGTGATTCCGTCGCGCGACTACAGGCCGGGTGACCTCGCGGGCGCGCGACTGGTCGTCGATGCGAGCGAGGACCAGGAGATCAACCGCCTCAGCTGGAAAGAAGCCGAGGACGCCGGCATCCTGATCAACGTCGTCGACCGGCCCGCGCAGTGCCGCTTCATTGCGCCCGCGATCGTGAACCGAGATCCGCTGCTGGTCGCCATCTCGACCTCCGGCGAAAGCCCATTTTTGGCCTCGGCGCTGCGGGCCCGCATCGAACGCTGGCTCGGGCCGGAGTGGGGTCCGTTTGTCAGCCTGGTCGGGGCGGTCCGTCGCAGGCTGCGAAAAAAAGGCGTACCGATCGACCGGCAGACGCGCGTTTACCGCCGGCTGGCCAACTCGGATGTCCTGAAACTGTTGAGAGCCGGCCATGCCTCCAGGGCCGAATCAGCCGCTGCGGCGATCGAGTCTGGAGACGGCGTAGGTCGCGTCGCGCTCGTGGGCGCCGGACCGGGCGACCCAGAGCTGCTGACGGTGAAGGCGCGCGAGATGCTCGCCGGCGCCGATTACGTCCTGCACGACGCGCTGATCGCACGCGAGACCCTGGCCCTGAGCGGTCCAGAGACAGTCCTTGAGGATGTCGGCAAGCGTGGCGGCGAGCCGAGCGCGAGCCAGGACGACATCACGGCACGGCTGATCGAGCTGGCCCGCGAGGGCTATTCGGTGGTTCGGCTCAAGGGCGGCGATCCGTTCGTGTTCGGGCGCGGGGGAGAGGAGCTCCACGAACTCCAGCAGGCAGGGGTCGACGTGATCGTGGTGCCGGGCATCAGCGCTGCGCTGGCCGCGCCAGCGGCTGCCGGCATCTCTGTGACCAAACGCGGCGTGGCGTCGTCGGTCGCGATCGCGACTGCGCAGGGAACAGGCTCGCTCGAGCGCCTGGCTGTCCTGGCTCGTGCCGCCGACACGCTGGTGGTGCTCATGGCGCGCACCGATCTCGCCGAGGTGGCGGCGGTCCTTGCCCGCGCACTTGGCGGGGCCCATCCGGCGGTAGTGATCGGCAGCGCCACGCTGCCGGATCAGCGGAGCGTCACCGGATCTCTAGACAGCATCGCTCGCCTCGTGGATGAAGCTGCGATCGATGCCCCCGCGACATTGGTCGTCGGGGATGTCGTTGCGGCTCAGCTCTCACTCACGGGAGTCATCGCATGAGACGCCTGCGCCTGGGGACACGCCCGTCGCGGCTCGCTCTGATCCAGAGCGAGCTCGTCGCCGCACGGCTCCGAGCGGGCGGCACTCAAGTCGAGCTGATCACGATCGCCACGGAAGGCGACCTGCGCGCCAAGGATGCGCCGATCAAGGACGGGGTCTTCGTCAAGGACCTGGAGCACGCCTTGCTGAACGGCGCGATCGACCTCGCGGTCCACAGCGCCAAGGACCTGCCGCTGGACCCGGATCCGAAGCTGCCGATCGCCGCGTATCCCGAGCGAGCCGACCCGCGAGACGCACTCGTGACCAGGGCCGGGGAGCGATCGGTGCAAGAGCTTCCGCAAGGCGCGAGGGTGGGAACCGACAGCCCGCGCCGATCGGCGTTCCTGCGCGCGATCCGGCCCGACCTTCAGGTCATCCCGCTCATGGGCAACGTCGACATGCGCGTCAAGCGCCTGGACGCCGGCGAGGCCGAGGCACTCGTGCTGGCCGCGGCGGGGTTGGATCGTCTCGGCCTGCACGACCGGATCGCCTCGCATCTCGACGCGCGCTTGATGCCGCCCGCGCCGGCCCAGGGTGCGCTCGCGGTGCAGGTACGCGCCGATGACGAGGAGGTTCTCGCCAGCGTCCGTGCCATCGACGACCGTGCCTTGCGGCTTGCAGTGGTGGCGGAGCGTGCGGTGCTGAAGGCGATTGGCGGTGGGTGCGATGCGCCGGTCGGCGCGCTGGCAGCAGTTTCCGCGGCTGGCGAGATCACTCTTCTCGCGGGCGCTTCGGTTGGCGACATCAGTCACGTGTTCGCGAGCACGTTCGCCGGGGACGTGGCCCAGGCCGTGTGCGCCGTGGCGGAGGAGCTTTTGCATCATGTACCGCTGCAGACTCGTGCGATCCTCGACACCCGACCGGAGCTCGACGATTTTGGCGCGGAGGCGCTGGAAAAAAGTGGCTGGCGGGTGATCCACGTGCCTGCCGTCGTCACAGAGCGCATCGCGCACAATGCCGAGCTGGACCGCGCGCGCGGCGATCTCACCGCCTACCAGTGGGTCGTGCTGACCAGCAAGCGTGGAGTCGCGGCGCTGTTCGACGGCGTCCAGGACGCGATCCCCGCGTCGACCCGTTTTGCGGCTGTTGGTCCGACCACGGCGAGAGCGCTGCGCGAAAAGGGAGTCGAGGTCGAAGCCCAGCCCGACCTCGCGGTTGGTGATGAGATCCCGCGTGCGATGGCCGGTCGTGGCCTGCGGCGCGGCGATCGGGTGCTGCTGGCGCGGGCGGACGCGGCGTCCGAGACGCTGCCCGAGCAGCTGCGCCTGCGTGGCGCTGAGGTCGACGACGTCGTCGCCTATCGAACTGTCCCGGCTCCGCCAGATTCCAGGCAGCCGCTCCTGGCCGCGCTGGCCGATCCAACGCTCGAGGCTGTCGTGTTCGCTTCGGGGTCGGCCGTGCGCGGCCTCGTGGAGCTGGCGGGCCGGCAAGCTGAAAGAGTCCGTCGACTGCGCTCATTCGCGATCGGGCCCAAGACAAGCGCCGTCGCGCGAGAGCATGGCTTCACAGTCGCCGGCGAGGCGCCGACTCCCGACTCGGGCGGGCTCGTCGAGTCGGTGAAACGCCATTTCCACGAGGAGGTGACTCGGTGGGTCGAGCTGCAGCTGCCCCGCTCTCTGTAGCGAGCGTCGCCGGCGCGAAGCGGCCTCGGCGCCTGCGCCGCAATGCCGCGCTGCGCTCGTTGGTCCGCGAGACCAGGCTCAGCCCGGCCGCGATGATCGCGCCGATTTTTGTCATCTCTGGTCGCGACCGGCGCGAGCCGATCGCGTCTATGCCCGGCCACGCTCGCCTCAGCCCGGACCTCGCGGCCCTGCATGCACGCGAGCTCGCCAGCCGGGGCATCGGTGGGGTCCTCCTGTTCGGCATCCCCGACGAAAAGGAGCCACTTGGCCGTGGGGCTTCCGATCCCGAGGGCCCGGTTCCCACCGCGCTGCGGCGCATTCGCGATGCGGGAGCACAGATGGTGCTCGCCGCCGACGTGTGCCTTTGCGAGTACACATCGCACGGCCACTGCGGCGTGCTCGACGGACGCGAGATCGACAACGACGCCACGCTGCCGTTGCTGGCCGACGCAGCGGTCGCTTACGCGGATGCCGGCGCGGACATCGTTGCGCCAAGCGCGATGATGGACGGCCAGGTGGCCGCGCTGCGGGCGGGGTTGGACACCGCCGGCCATTCGCAAACGGCGATCATGGCCTACTCGTCCAAACACTCCTCGGCGCTTTACGGACCATTTCGCGAGGCGGCCGGGTCCACGCCGTCGTTCGGCGACCGGAAGAGCTACCAGATGGACATCGCCAACGGACGCGAGGCCCTCCACGAGATGGAACGGGACGTTGCGGAGGGCGCCGACATCCTGATGGTCAAGCCCGCCCTGACGTCGCTCGACATCCTCGCGCGCGCACGCGACACCTTCAACGTCCCCCTGGCGGCCTACCAGGTCAGCGGCGAGATGGCCATGATCGAAGCAGCCGCCGCGCGGGGATGGATCGATCGCAAGCAAGCGGCCCTGGAGTGCTCGACAGCGATCGCCCGAGCGGGAGCGGACGTGATCATCACGTACCTTGCCGCCGACCTGGCCCATTGGCTCACCGAGGGCTAAGAGCCCTCTGCCTCGGCTAGCTCTCGTCGGCCCAAAACGGCCACCATAAGCGACTAGCGGCTTCTATGATCGCGATAACCGCTCCCGATCGAGATCAAACGCGACTCCGCATGGTTTGTCGAGAGCGAGTTCGGCAGCGGACGAAACTTGGGGTTACCCGGCAGCTTCCTGAGCAATGAGTTCAGCGAGCCTTGCTCGGGTATCTTCCGGAATCTCGTCACTTGGATAGACCTCGGAGAAGAGCCGTTCCGCTTGCTTTAGAGACTTGAGGCCGAGCAAGCGGATAAGGAACCTGAGGTCTCCCCTGTCGCGATCGTGGCGGTCGGCTAAGACTTTCATTGCTAACA
>Ga0137409_10000152_pt1 | contig 67467 bp, 61 predicted proteins | sample CZODoug1_16funga_FD_122059 | JGI IMG/M metagenome (GOLD analysis project Ga0137409, IMG submission 122059) | Vadose zone soil fungal communities from Angelo Coast Range Reserve, California, USA - CZODoug1_16fungal (Hybrid Assembly) | ecosystem: Environmental > Terrestrial > Soil > Vadose zone... | reverse complement strand
TATCTCGGCCGCGTCTCCGCACAGTGGGATCAGGTGCTGTCGAGGCTGAAGACCCTGGTAGAAAGCTAACCCTTGAGGCTGACCTCAAAGCAGCGGTGAATGCGCGGATTACGCTCGAAATCCTTTGGCAAGGTAGCCGCCGACACGTCGCGAATCTGGTAACGCTCGCCGAGCTGCTCCTGCAGGCGGAAGCGCTGCGCGTTGGTCGAGAAGATCAGCAGCCCCCCGGGCGCCAGCAGCCGCGCGCATGCGTCGATGAGCTCGGGGTGATCGCGTTCGATATCGAGCACACCCTCCATGCGCTTGGAGTTCGAAAAGGTCGGCGGATCGAGAAACACCAGATCGAAGCGTGCCCGTCCGCGCGCCGCATCTGTCAGCCATTCACGGCAGTCCGCCTGCACCCACGCATGAGCGTCGCCCGCCAGAGCATTGAGAGCGAGGTTGCGTTGCGCCCAGCCGAGATAGGTTCTCGACAGGTCGACGGAGGTGCTGCTCGCCGCGCCGCCCGCTGCGGCATAGACCGTGGCGGTACCGGTGTAGGCAAACAGATTGAGGAAGTGCTTGCCGCGTGCCGCGTCCCGCAGCCTGGCGCGCGTCACGCGCTGATCGAGGAACAGTCCGGTGTCCAGATAGTCCTCGAAGTTCACCCGGAATCTTAAGCCCCCTTCGCTGACGACGTGGAAGTGAGCCTGCTCGTCGACTTTGTCGTATTGCTCGCCGCGCCGGGTGCGGCGCCGGGTGCGGACACGGATGCGCTCGGGCGCGACTCCGGTCGTTCCTGGCAGCGTCGCCAGAACTTCGCCGCGCCGCCGGCGCACGGCTTCCAGCTCGATCTCCGCCGGCGCCGCATACTCCTGGACGTACAGCCACAACTCATCCGGTTCGATCGCGCGATACACGTCGATGGCGAAGGCGTACTCCGGCATGTCGGCGTCGTAGACCCGGTAGCATGAAACACCCTCGCGCTCCGCCCAGCCCCGCAGTCGCTTCAGGTTCTTCCCGAGCCGGTTGGCGAACATGCCCGCCCCGGGAGTGTCCCGGAGGTGCGCCACGCCTTTGCCGAGTGTCCCGGGCTCGCGTGCGCTGTCCGGCACCACTTTGATCCGCAGCAGCCGGCACTCGATCGCGCCGTTCCACACGCTGTGCGTGCGATGCGCGCGCAGGCCAAGCTCCATGCCGAGCTCCGGCGCCCCGGTGAGCACCGCGGCGTTCCAGCCCTGAAAACGCTCGCGCAGCACCGCGCCCAGCTCACGGTGCAGCGCACGCGCGCCCTCGCGGCCCTCCATGCGCAGGCCGTAGGGAGGATTGGTACACAGGAGTCCGGGCCGATCCGGATCGCGCGCCGCCAGCGGCGCGGCATCCGCCAGCACGCCCGTGTCCGCGCACACCAGCCTGCCGACACCTGCACGCGCGGCGTTGTCGCGCGCGCTGCGGATCGCGGTGGGATCGCGATCCGTGCCGCGCACCGTGACCCGGGTCGCCTCGCCCGCGCCCGCGCGCGCAGCGGCCTCGGCGCGCAGGCGCGCCCACAAAGCCGCATCGTGGCCGCGCCAGGCGAGGAAGCCGAAATAATCGCGCGTGAGGCCGGGCGCCCGGTCCGCGGCGATCAGCGCCGCTTCAATGCACAAGGTACCGGAGCCGCACATCGGATCGAGAAACTCCGCGCCGTGCGCCGCCAGCTCCGGCCAGCCGCTGCGCAGTAACACTCCCGCGGCGACGTTTTCCTTCAGCGGCGCCTCCCCGCCCGCGCCCCGGTAACCGCGTCGGTGCAGGCTGTCACCCGAGAGGTCGATGGACACGGTGATGTCGGTGCCGCGTGCATGCGCGTGCACCCGGACTCCCGGGCGCTCGAGCGCCACGTCGGGCCGCGTGCCGGTGGCGAGGCGCAGCGCATCGACAATGCCGTCCTTGAGCTTCAGCGCCCCGAAGTGAGTGTGAGTAATCGCCGGGTGCCGCCCGCTGAAATCGCACGCCAGCGTAGTCGCGGGACCCAGGTGAGCCGCCCAGTCGATGCGGCGCACGGCGGCATGAAACTCATCCGCGTCGCGCGCCTCGAAATGCGCGACCTCGAGAAACACCCGATTGGCGATGCGCGACCACAGGCAGGCGCGATAGGCACTCTCCAGCGTGCCCGCGAACGCCACGCCGGTCGAGCGCTCGCGCGGCTGCAGCGCGCCGCACGCCTGCAGTTCCCGCGCCAGCAGATCGGCAAAGCCGCGGGGCGCGCTGGCGAGGAACTTGAGCGAATGCGCACTCACGCGGCCGTGCGAGGGTCAGGACAAGTCGATCCATGTCGTCTTCAGCTCCGTGTATTTCTCCAGCGCGTGCAGCGACTTGTCGCGTCCGATGCCCGACTGCTTGAAACCGCCGAACGGCACGGTCAGGTCATCGGCATCGTAGCAATTGACATACACCGTGCCGGCGCGCAGCGCGCGCGCCACGCGATGCGCGGTGGTGACGTCACGGGTCCATACCGCGGCTGCCAGGCCATAGATCACGTCGTTGGCGATCTCGATCGCCTCGTCGACGGTCTTGAAGGTGATGGCCGACAGCACCGGGCCGAAAATCTCCTCGCGCGCGATGGTCATGGCCGGCTTCACGCCCTCGAACACCGTCGGCTCGATGAAGTAACCACCGCTGTCCTCGCGTACCCGGCGTCCGCCGAAGCGGATGCTGGCGCCGTCGCGCCGGCCGGTGTCGATGTAGCCCAGCACCCGCTTCATCTGCGTCTCGTCGACTATCGCACCGAGCTGCGTCGCGGGATCGAGCGGATCCCCGGGCTGCAGCGTGCGGCTGATCGCCTGCACCTTCTCCAGCACCGCGTCCTTGATGCCTTCCTGCAACAGCAGGCGCGAGCCGGCGGAGCACATCTCGCCCTGGTTGAAGAAGATGGCGAACGCGGCGGCGGTAGCCGCCTTATCGAGGTCCGGGTAATCCGCGAGCACGATGTTGGGCGACTTGCCGCCGCACTCGAGCGAGACGCGCTTCAGGTTCGACTGACCGGCGTACTGCATGATCATCCGTCCGGTCGCGGTCGAGCCGGTAAAGGCGATGCAGTCGACGTCCATGTGCAGGGCGAGCGCCTTGCCGGCAGTCTGTCCGAAGCCCGGCACCACGTTGAGCACCCCCGCTGGAATGCCCGCTTCGACCGCAAGCTCTGCGACCCTGAGCGCCGAGAGCGGCGACTTTTCCGAGGGCTTGAGCACCAGAGAATTGCCGCTCGCGAGAATCGGGGCGATTTTCCAGGCCGCCATGAGCAGCGGAAAATTCCAGGGCACGATCGCCCCGACGACCCCCATGGGCTCGCGCGTGATCAGTGCGAGCGCACGCGGCCCGGTGGGCGCCACCTGGTCGTACACCTTGTCGATGGCTTCGGCATACCACTGCAGGCAGCGCGCCGCGCCCGGGACGTCGATCTTGAGGCTGTCGGAGATGGGCTTGCCCATGTCGAGGGTCTCGAGCAGGGCGAGCTCCTCGGTGTGCCGCAAGATCACTTCCGCAAAGCGCAACAGGATTTTCTTGCGCTTCGCGGGCGCGAGCTCCGCCCAGCTGCCCTTGCGAAATGCGGCGCGCGCAGCGCCGACCGCCCGGTTGATGTCCTCCTCGTCGCCGGCGGCAACCCGCGCCAGCAGTTTGCCGGTGGCGGGATTTATGGAGTCGAAGGTGGCACCCGCAGCGGCGTCGAGGTAACGCCCGTCGATGAAGGCCTGAGTGCGGAAACTGAGCGTGCGGGCGCGCTCGTGCCAGGAAATCGTCTCGGCTTTTGCGTTCATGACTGCGGCGAGCCTTCAGAAGGTCGGTGGGGTGCAGGCGCTGATGATCTCACACGCCTCGCGCCCGACGTTGCGGAAGCGATGCGGGAGCCGGCTGGCGAAATAATAAGCCTCGCCGGGTCCCAGCACGCGCGCGGCGCCGCCTACCGTGAGCTCGATGCGCCCGCGGATCACCACGCCCGCCTCCTCGCCGCGGTGCGCGAGCATTTCCTCGCCGGTGGCCGCGCCGGCCGCGTAACGCTCGTGCAGCAGCGTCAGCTGGCGCCCGGGGCGCTGCGCGGCCACCAGTCGCAGGGAGACTTGGGGGTTGCCCAGCTCCACCAGATCGTCGGCGCTGAAAAAAGCCTGCGGTGTGGCACTCAGGTCCAGGGTGAAGAACTCAGCGAGCGACATCGGCACCCCATCGAGCACCTTCTTCAGCGAGCTCACCGAAGGGCTCACGCGGTTCTGTTCGATGAGGGAAATGAGTCCGTTGGTCACTCCGGCGCGGCGTGCAAGCTCGCGCTGCGACATGCCAAACGTGGTTCGCACACTGCGCAGGCGCGCACCGACGTCGATGCTCATGGTGTTTAGGATTTTAGACAAGAAGGGTAAAAATATCGCCCCAGTGGCCGGCCCTGTCCACTTTATTTATCATCCCGCCCCGCTTTCCATCCCACCGAGCCCGTCATGCCGAACGCCAGCGCCCCCTTGAGCCGATCGGAACTTGAAGCGTTCTGGTTGCCATTCACCGCCAACCGCCAGTTCAAGGCGAAGCCCCGGCTGCTCGCGAGGGCGAGCGGCATGCACTACTGGACCCCCGAGGGACGGCAGATCCTCGATGCGGTCGCGGGGCTGTGGTGCGTCAACGCGGGGCACGGCCGCCGCGAGATCACCCAGGCGGTCGCGAGCCAGCTCGAGACCCTGGACTACGCACCGCCGTTCCAGATGGGCCACGCCGGGGCGTTCGCGCTGGCGAACGAACTGGTGAGAATCGCGCCCGACGGCCTCGATCACGTATTTTTCACCAACTCCGGATCGGAATCCGTCGACACGGCGTTGAAGATCGCCCTCGCCTGGCAGCGCGCGCGCGGTGAGGCCTCGCGCACGCGACTCATCGGGCGCGAGCGCGGCTACCACGGCGTGGGCTTCGGCGGCATCTCGGTGGGCGGCATCGCGCCGAACCGCAAGACCTGGTCGGGGGTGCTGCTACCGGGCGTCGACCACCTGCCGCACACGCATGATCCGGCGAGGAACGCCTTCTCGCGCGGCGCGCCGGCGCACGGGGCGCAGCTGGCCGACGAGCTCGAGCGGCTGGTGATGCTGCATGATGCGTCCAACATTGCCGCGGTGATCGTCGAGCCCATCGCCGGTTCCGCCGGTGTGCTGATCCCGCCGCGCGGGTACCTGCAGCGGCTGCGCGAGATCTGCGACCGCCACGGGATCCTGTTGATTTTCGATGAGGTGATCACGGGCTTCGGCCGCACCGGCGCGCCATTCGCCGCCCAGGAGTTTGGCGTCACGCCCGACCTGATCACGCTCGCCAAGGGGCTGACCAACGGTTGCGTGCCGATGGGCGCCGTGCTGGTGAGCAAGGCCGTCCACGAGGCCTTCATGCAGGGCCCGGAAGGCATCGAACTCTTCCATGGCTACACCTTTTCGGCGCATCCGGTGGCCTGCGCGGCCGGGCTGGCCACCCTGGGTGTGTATCAGAGCGAGGGTCTGCTGACGCGCGCCAAGTCCCTGGCGAAGTACTGGGAAGACGCCGCCCATGCGCTGCGCGGTCTGCCGCATGTCATCGACGTCAGGAATTATGGGTTGATTCTGGGACTGGAGCTCGAGTCCATCCCCGGCAAAGCCGGCGCGCGCGCCTTCGAGGTGTTTATCAAATGCTTCGAGCGCGGCGTGCTGGTGCGCCAGACGGCGGACATCATTGCGCTGTCGCCGCCGCTCATCATCGAGCAGTCGCAGATCGACCAGATCTTCGGCACGCTGACCGCGGTACTGCGCGGGCAATAGCGGCCCCTGGGCCTTACCCGCCGCGGCATGGCCGGGCCGCGGCCGCCCGGCAGGCTCCAGCTCTTAAGCGTGCGGTTGGTTGCGGTCGCGGCGCATGCGCGACAGCAGCATCCACACCAGCAGCGCGATCACGATGGCGCTGCCCACCAGCATTTCCATCTCCGACAGACTGAACTCAGCGCTGCGCGAGGCAGCGACAGTTATGGTTTCCACGACGAAGACCTCCCGAGGCTCACGGAACTCCGACACACTCGGGTACCCTCCCACGCGGGGCAGGCGCAGGGAAGCAGCCAGTCGTGGATCTGCGACGGGCTTCAAGGCGAGGGGGTGTTATGTCTGATAGCGGCGCGCGCTGCGCGCTTCAGCCGCGTGCTTCGAACACCGCGTAGATCTTGGAGCAGTCCTCCACGACTTCCCACGTGCCGACAAAGCCGGCGGGCACCACGAACGCGTCCCCGGGCCCGAAGCTGCGGCGCTCGCCGCTGGCGCTCTCGATGGTGACGCGCCCCGCGGTCATCACGCACAACTCGTTCTCGGTGTAACGCACGCGCCATTTGCCGCGGCTCGCCGACCAGCGACCGGCAAAGAACTGCTGGCTGGTGTCGGTGAAGAAATTGCGCACCTGCAACTCAGGTGTGCCGGCGATCAGGCGCTCGGCCGGCAGGTCGGACACCTCAGCCTCGACCCGTCCGTCCAGGGCAACGATGGAAGTGCTCACGAGCGCGCCGCACAGGTACTCATGCCAGGAAATTCTAGCGCGAACGCGCGCCGCCGGCCTACCTTCCCACGGCGCGCCTGGCTGCCGCGCGTCACGCGCCCTAGTCACGGCGGGCAACCTCATCCGCAGCGGGGGGTAGTTCCAGGCGCACGGTTACGCGCCGCTCGAGCGCGTAGCCGTCGAGGTCACCGTCTGCGCTGGTGGATTCAGTGTTGCCGTGCGCCTCGATACGGATGCGCTCGGGGGCAACTCCGGCGGCCATCAGCACCGCCGCGACGCCCTGGGCGCGGCGCAGCGACAGCTCGCTGTTGTAGGCCTGCGACCCGCGCGGATCCGCGTAGCCGGCGATCCGCACGCGCGCCTGCGGCATGGCCGCCACCAGCGCCCCGAGTTTCAGCAGCGGCGGCATCGTCCGCGTGGTGACCGAGTCGTCGTTGGTGCGAAAGCTCACGTCCAGCCCGAGCTCCTCAGTCTGCTGCAGCGTCTGATCGAGCTGCGCGACACTGCGGGACAGGCGGCTGCGCTCCGCCTCGCTGTGGTCGAGATCGGCGGTCAACGCGGCCGAGGACTGCGCCTGCCGGTGATAGCGGTCACCGAGCAAAGCCCCGGCTGCCGCGCCCAGCACGGCACCGACCGGTCCGCCCGCCGCCGCACCCACCGCCAGGCCGGTCACGGCGCCGATGTCCGACTGCTTGGAGCCCTCACCGCGCTGGTCGCCGCAGGCATACGCCGGCCATAGCGCCGCGCCGCCCGCCAGTGCAATTCCGAGCACGCCGGCCCGGAGCCTCGATGTCAATGTAGTCATGTTCGCCTCCTCTGGTGTCAGTGCGGAACCGCTTCGTTCCGGGTACGGTTGCCAGTTCAGCGCGCGCGGCGGCGGCGCTGGTGATGCAAAAGCGACACCGCGGCGATGATTTGTGGCGAAACATGGCGGCGTGACGTGATCGCATATACTGGCGCCGTTCCGCACACTCAGGTTCCGTCATGCCGCATCACCCTTACCGGCGCCGACCACGGCGGGCGCCGCTCGCCGCCCTGATTCCGCTGTTTTGCTCCTGCGCGGCTGCTGCGCTCACCCCCGCGCGCGCCGCCGAGAGCGCCGCGCAGGACACCGGGGTATTGCGCGCCACGCTGACCAACGGCCTGCGTGTCGTCATCGTGCGCAACGCGCTGGCGCCGGTGGTCGCGACCTCGGTGAATTACCTGGTCGGCTCGGACGAAGCGCCCGTGGGGTTTCCCGGAACGGCGCACGCCCTGGAGCACATGATGTTCCGCGGCAGCCCCGGCCTGAGCGCCGACCAGCTCGCTGACATCGGCAGCGTCGTCGGCGGCGATTTCAACGCCAACACGCGCGAGGGCCTCACGCAATACCTGTTCACGGTGCCGTCCGAGGATCTCGACGTGGCGCTGCACATCGAGGCGCTGCGCATGCGCGCGCTGCTCTACTCACCGCAGGAGTGGAGCCATGAACGCGGCGCGATCGAGCAGGAGGTTGCCCAGGACCTGTCCGAGCCGGCCTATGTGCTGTTTCAGAAGTTGCGCGCCAGGATGTTCGCCGGCACCCCCTACGCCCACGATGCGCTCGGCACCCGGCCATCGTTCGAAAAAACCACCGCGCGCATGCTGAAGCGCTTCCACGACACCTGGTACGCGCCAAACAACGCCATCCTGGTGATCGCCGGCGACCTCGACCCGGTGACGACCCTGAGCGAGGTGAAACTGCTGTTCGGGGACATCGCGGCGAAAAAACTGCCTCGCAAGCCGCAGGTGCGCCTGCGCCCCGTGCAACCGATATCCTTCACGCTGGACACCGACCGGCCCAGCGGCACGCTCATGATTGCGCTGCGCACTCCCGGTCCGCGCGACGCCGAGTTCGCCGCGCTCGAGGTGCTCGCGGACGTGCTCAGCAGCCGGCGCTTCGATCTCTACGGCCTGGTGCCCCAGGGCAAGGCGGTGGGCGCGGAGTTCGCGCTTGATCCGCTGCCGCAAGCCGCACTTGCCTACGCGGTGCTCTCCTTTACCACCGGAGATGATCCCAAGGCGCTCGAGCGCGAGGTGCGCGCGATACTAGCGCGCGTCGCGCGTGAAGGCGTCCCGCCGGAACTCGTCGCGGCGGCCAAGCTGCAGGAGCGCAGCGCGGCGCAGTTCCAGCGCAACAACATCGCCGAACTCGCCGCGGTATGGTCGGAGGCGCTCGCGCTGTACGGGCTGAGCTCTCCCGATGAGGATCTGGCGCGCATCGAGCAGGTCACGGTCGCGGACGTCAACCGGGTCGCGCGCCAGTATCTCGACCTCGATCACGCCGTCACCGGCGTCATGCTGCCGCGCGGCTCGGGTCAACCGGTGGCCGCGCACGGCGGGTTCGGCGGACAGGAGGCGATTTCGCTCGGCGAGGCCCACCCCACGGCCTTGCCCCCGTGGGCGCAAAAGGCGCTGCAGCGTCTGGAGGTGCCGCCCTCGACCCTGCACCCGATCGTCAGCACCCTGCCAAACGGCCTCACCCTGATCGTGCAGAGCGAGGATGTCAGCGACACGGTGAGTGTGTACGGCCACATCCGCAATCGCCCCGAGACCGAAGAGCCCAAGGGCCAGGAAGGAGTCGCGCAGGTGCTCGAGCGGCTCCTGACCTACGGCAGTGAACGGCTCGATCGGGTCGCGTTCCAACAGGCACTGGATGCGATCGGTGCCCGCGAGCATGCCGGCACGGATTTCTCCGTGCAGGCACTGGGGGAGCATTTCGAGCGCGCGCTGGAACTGCTGGCCGACAATGAACTGCATCCGGCGCTGCCCAACGCAGCCATGGAAGTCATCCGCGGCCAGGTGGCTCTGGGTGTCGCTGCGCGCAACGCGAGCCCCGGCTTCCTGACACAGCACTCGCTGCGCGCGGCGTTGTTTCCGCCGGATGATCCCAGTCTGCGTATGGCCACACCCGAGACGGTGCGGGCACTCACGCCGGCGGCGGTACGCAGCTACTACGCCAGCGTGTTCCGGCCCGATCTCACCACCATCGTGGTCATCGGCAAAGTGACTTCGACCGCCGCGCGGGCCGCCATCGACAAGTCCTTCGGCGCCTGGAGCGCCAGCGGCCCCGCGCCCATCATCGACCTGCCGCCTGTGCCTCCCAACGGACCGGCCACGGTCGCAGTGCCGGATGGGAGCCGGGTGCAGGATCGCGTTGTGCTGGCGCAAACACTCGCGCTCACGCGCTCCGATCCCGACTACTACGCCTTGCAGTTGGGGAACGCGGTGCTGGGCGGAAGCTTCTATTCAACGCGGCTCAGCATCGATCTGCGCAAGAATTCCGGCCTGGTGTACTCGGTGCAGTCGCTCCTGCAGGCCGGCAGAACGCGCAGCGTCTACCTGGTGGAGTACGCCAGTGACCCGCAAAATGTCGTCAAGGCCGCCAACATGGTCGCGAGCGAGATCACGGCGATGCAGAACGCGCCGGCCGGCGCCGACGAGCTCACCCGCGTCAAGGCCTGCCTGCTGCGCCAGCTCCCGCTGAGCGAATCGGGCGTGGAGCAGATCGCTCACGGGCTGCTGGCGCGCACCGACCTGGGTCTGGGGCTCGATGAGCCCACCACCGCGGCTCAGCGTTACATCGCTCTGGAGGCGGCGGCGGTGCAGAGCGCGTTTCGCAGGTGGCTGCGTCCTCACGAGCTGGTGCGTGTCAGCGAAGGGCCGACGCCGCCCTGAGGCGGCACCAGCGTACTATGCGGGTCCTACTCGGGAATCGATGAGCGCGCGATCTATGCGTAGCGCCCGCACCCGGTCAACGGCCTTGCTGCGCAGCCTCGGCCGCGCGTTGTTATATGTGGGTTCCTGCCTGGTGGCCGGCTGGACCTCCGCGGGCGCCGACGCGCCCCGCAATAACGCGCACGCTGCGGTGGACCCCTGGTGGAAACACGCGGTGATCTACGAGATCTATCCACGCAGCTTTCAGGATTCCAACGGCGACGGCATCGGCGATCTTAACGGCATCACGCAGCGGCTCGATTACCTCGAAGCGCTCGGCGTCGATGCCATCTGGATCGCACCGATGTATCCCTCGCCCCAGGTCGATTTCGGCTACGACATCTCCGACTACCAGAACGTGGATCCGCAGTACGGCTCGCTGGCGGACTTTGACCGCCTGCTGGCGGAGGCCGGCAAACGCCACATGCGTGTGTTGCTCGACATGGTGCTCAACCACACCTCCGACCAACACCCCTGGTTCCTGGAAGCGGCGCGCTCCCGCGATTCCCCGCGCCATGGCTTCTACGTCTGGGACAACGGCAAGTCCGGCCCCGCCGGTGAGCGCCTGCCCCCCAACAACTGGGTGAGTCTGTTTGGTGGCTCGGCCTGGCGGTACCTGCCGGCAGTCGATCAGTTCTACTACCACATGTTCTACCGGCAGCAGCCGGATCTGAACTGGCGCAACCCGCAGGTCGAGCACGCCATGTTCGCCGCGATGCGCTTCTGGCTGGATCGCGGCGTCGCCGGCTTCCGTCTCGACGCCATCACCACGCTGTTCGAGGATGCGAAACTGCGCGATGCGCCGGCACTCGGCGGCGACAATGCCCAGGGCGACCCCAAGCTCAGCGACATCTACACCAACAATCTTGCGGAGGTTCACGGCGTCATTCGGCGCATGCGCGCCATGATCGACAGTTACCCGGGCGAGCGGGTGCTGATCGGTGAGACCTATGTGCCGAAGACCGCCGACCTCGACCCGTGGTACGGGGGTGTGCGGCACAACGAGCTGCAGCTGCCGATGGATACGCTGGTGGGCCTGGGCAGCAAACTCGATGCCGGCACCTTCCGTCAGCATCTCATCGAGGCGGCGACGCAGATTCATCATTCGCAGCCGCTGCTGGTGTTTGACAACCATGACAACATCCGCAGCTGGGATCGCTTCGGCGACGGGGTTCACAACGAGGAGATCGCCCGCATCGTCGCCGCGCTGCTGTTGACTTCGCGCGCCACCGCGTTGCTGTACCAGGGTGAGGAGATCGGACAGCGGACCGCGACGCCTGCGCGGGTCGAAGACGTGCGCGATCCGATCGGCATCACCGGCTGGCCGAAGGAGAAGGGTCGCGACGGCGAACGCACCCCGATGCAGTGGGACACATCCAACGCCCAGGCGGGCTTCAGCATGAACCCCAGGACCTGGCTGCCGCTGCCGCCGAACTACCGAACCGTCAACGTGCAGGCCGAATCGGCCGACCCGGATTCACTGCTCAACTGGCACCGGCGGCTGATCGCGCTGCGCCGAAGCAATTCCGCATTGCGCAGCGGCCGCACGGTCATGCTGGATCAGACCAATGTCAGCGTGCTGACGTACGCGCGGGTGGCCGCGCGCGGCGGGACGATCCTGGTGTCGCTCAACATGTCGCCGCAGCCGCAGACCATTACGCTCAGGGCGCAGGCGGCGGGCCTGTCGGGGACGCGCTGCAGGACCCTGTTGTCGAGCCCGGGAGCGATTGCCGACGCCAGCGCGTCGCAGCCCATCGCGCTGCCCGCCTTTGGCGCGTGGGTCGCGGCCCTCGAGTAGCTCCTGCCGGGCCTCTGGGGCGCTGGCCGCCGAGGGCTGCGTAGCCGCTGATCGCGGAACAGCCACTCGACCGCGCGCGGAAACTCCGCGCGCCAGGCGCTCTCGTTATGCCGCCCGACCGGATTCACGCGCACGGCCAGGTTCATGGCGGGGAGCCCGTGGCGCCGCAGCAAGGCGGCCATCCGCTCCATGTCCGGCACCACCCCTAGGTCCTCGCTGCCGCCCGCATAGAAGTAGATCCGCTGCGCCGGCGGCGGTGGCCGCGCCTCGGTGTCGGCGAAAACCTGGGGCGCAAGCCAGTACGCCGGCGAGAAGATCCCGGCCTTGCCGAACACCTGCGGGTAGCGGCTGATGGCGAAACTTGAGATGAGGCCGCCCATCGAACTGCCCATGATGGCGGTGTGCCGGCGATCCGGTCGCGTGCGGTAGTGCTGATCGATCCAGGGCTTGAGCACCTCGACGATGAACGCCGTGTACTGCTCGCCCTCGCCCTTGCCGAACTGCGGATTGTCCCAGGCATTGAGTTCGTGGATGCGCTCAGCGCCGCCATTGTCGATACCGACCACGATGAGTTCGAGTCCACGCGACTTCGCCAGCTCATTCAAGGTCTCGTCAATGCCCCACTCACCGGCGTACGCGGTCGCATCGTCGAACAGATTCTGCCCGTCGTGCATGTACAGCACGGGATAGCGGCGCGTACCCTGCTCATAGCCCGGCGGCAGATAAATGCGCACGGTGCGCTCACGGTTCAGGCCCGGAATAAGGAAGGGCGTCGGCAATACATGCACGTTGGGTTGCGCGGTGCCCGGCTTCGCCGCGGCGGGGGGCTCATCGGTCCAGGCCGGGAGCGCGAGCAGACCGCATGCGAGGGCGAGCAGCGCCTGGCCGGCGTTGTGTGCAAGTCCCAAGCCCTTAGGTAAATTCCAGTGCTGGCAGGCAGGATTCACGCGTGACACCGGACAGTTCAGACAACCGTGATCCTCTCACGTTCGAGGTGCAGGGCGGGGGGCGTGTTTCGGCCCGGCTCGAGCTGCCCGCCGGCGCGCGCGCCTGCTATGTGCTGGCACACGGCGCCGGCGCGGGCATGGAGCACCCATTCATGAGCGCCGCCGCCCGGGAGCTCGGCGCACTCGGCATCGCCACGCTGCGCTACCAGTTCCCCTACATGGAACGCCGCTCACGGCGACCGGACCCGCCGCCCGCGTGCCATGCGACCGTGCGCGCGGCGGTGAGCGCGGCGGCGCGCCTCGCGCCCGCGCTGCCGCTGTTTGCCGGCGGCCGCTCGTTCGGCGGGCGCATGACCTCGCAGGCGCAGGCGCTTGATCCGCTGCCCGGCGTACGCGGCCTCGCCTTCCTGGGCTTCCCGCTGCACCCCGCCGGGCGGCCCTCCGAGAGCCGCGCGCGGCACCTGTTCGAGGTGCAGATTCCGATGCTGTTCATACAGGGCACGCGTGATGCGCTCGCCGAGCACGGCCTGTTGGAAGCGCTCGTGGGGCGGCTCGGGGCGCGCGCAACTCTGAGCCTGCTGGCGGATGCCGACCACTCCTTTCACGTGCCGGCCCGCAGCGGCCGCCGCGACCCCGAAGTCAGAAGCGCCGCGTGGCGCGCGCTGGCCGACTGGATCGGTTCGCTGTCATGAGCCGCCGCTCCCTCGATCGCTACGCCGCCAAGCGCACCTTTACGCGCACGCCCGAGCCGCCCGCGGCAGCGGCGCCGGCACGTACGGGCCCGTTGCTGTTCGTCGTGCAGAAACACGCCGCGCGGCGGCTGCATTACGACTTTCGCCTGGAACTCGATGGGGTGTTGAAATCCTGGGCGGTCCCCAAGGGTCCCTCGCTCGACCCGCACGACAAGCGCATGGCGGTCGAGGTCGAGGACCATCCGTTTGACTACGCCTCGTTCGAAGGCGTGATCCCGGCGAAGCAATACGGCGCCGGCAACGTGATCGTCTGGGACTGCGGCGTGTACTCTCCGGATGAGGACCAGAAGTATTCATTCACCGACCGCGCCGAGGCCGAGGCGCGGGTGCGCGCAGGACTTGCCGCAGGCAAGCTGAGTTTTCTGCTGCGCGGGGAGAAGCTCAAGGGTTCGTTTGCGCTGGTGAAGACCGCCAGCGGCAACCAATGGCTGCTGATCAAGCACCGCGACCGCTTCGCACAGACCAACGACGTGTTGGCGCGCCACGCTTCGGTGCTCTCCGGTGTGAGCCTCGATGAGCTCACGCCTGTCAACGTGCCGCCACGGCTGCCCGCGACGCTGCTGGCGCCGACAGGTCCCGCCGGGGCGTTGCCGAAGCAACTCAAACCGATGCTCGCTGAAGTGGGCGAAGCGGCCCGCTCGAACCCGCAATGGCGCTATGAGCCCAAGCTCGACGGCTACCGCGTGATCGCCTTTGTGCAGGGCAGCGCCGTACGGCTGCAATCGCGCCGCGGACTCGATCTGACGGCCTGTTTCCCGGAGCTGGCAGCGGACCTGGCCGCGCAGGCCGCCGGGCAGATGATTCTCGATGGCGAGATCGTCGCCCTCGATGCCGCCGGACGCCCGTCGTTCAACGCGCTGCAGAACCGGGCGCAGCTCAAGACGGCCGCGGAAATCGCGGCCGCGCAGCGTGACACGCCGGTGGTGTTGGTATGCTTCGACCTGTTGCATTTTGCCGGCCTCAACCTGGGCGCCGCGCCCTACCGCGATCGGCGCCGCTACCTGGCACAGTGCCTGCTGCCCTCCAGGCACCTGCAGCTGGTGCATGTTTCCGAAAACGCCGAGCAGCTGTATGCCGCGGCCCTGAGCCAGGGATTCGAAGGCATCATCGCCAAGCGCCTCGACAGCGTCTACCAGGCAGGCCGGCGCTCGCGCGCCTGGCTCAAAATCAAGGCCGCGCGCTCGGCCGAGTTTGTGATCGGCGGCTACACGCGCGGCCAGGGCGCGCGCGAGCCGTTGGGCGCCCTGCTGCTCGGCTTCTGGGAGGGCAAGTCGCTGCGCTACGCCGGACACGTCGGCTCCGGTCTCAACGACGAAGTCATCGGCGCACTGCTGCAGCGCGCCGCGAAACTCAAACGCCGCAACTCGCCGTTTGCCGATCCGCCGCCGTTGCATCGGCCCACGCACTGGCTGAAACCGCAACTCGTGGCCGAGGTGACTTTCAGCGAGTGGACGCCGGGCGGCGCGCTGCGGGCTCCGGTATTCGTACGCTTGCGCGAGGACATCGCACCCGGCAGCGTGGCTAAGCCCGCCGGCGACGCCGCGGCGCGGGCCGCGCCGCTGGCGGCGACTACCCGTGGGGCCGGGGCGGCCGCCCCGGCGCCCGTGACAAACACCGCCGCCAGCGAGGCTGCCGCGGTGCTGCAGCAACTCGACAATCCGGCCAACCGCATGGATCTGGCGGTCGGCGGCGCGCGCATCAAGCTGACCAACCTCGATCGGGTCTACTGGCCCGCCGAACCGCGCACGCGGCTTCGCGCCACAACTAAGCGCGATCTCATCCGCTATCTCGCCGGCGTCGCACGCTTCATGCTGCCGCACCTTGCGGATCGACCGCTGACCATGATTCGCATGCCCGAGGGCATCAACGGCGAGCGCTTCTTTCAGAAGCACTGGGCGCAGGCGTTGCCGGAGTTCGTCGAGTCGGTGACCGTTTTTTCCGAGCACAAGGACGGCAAGCACCGCTATCTGCTCGCCAACAACCTGCCCACACTCCTGTGGCTGGGGCAGGTCGGCACACTTGAATTCCACGTGTGGCACTCGCGCGCGCAGCTTGAGCCCGAAGCCGCGGGGGCAAAGACCGATTACGCGAGCTCGCTGGCAGCGCTGGAGTCCTCGATCCTCAACTACCCCGACTACCTGGTGTTCGATATCGATCCGTACATATACTCCGGCAAGGAAGCGAAGGGCGCGGAGCCGGAACTCAACAAGCGCGGATTCGCGGTCGGCAAGCGCGTCGCGTTCTGGTTGCGCGCGCTGCTGAAGCAGATGTCCCTCGAGGCGATCGTGAAGACCTCCGGCAAGACCGGTCTGCACGTGTTCGTGCCGATCGAGCGCACCGTGACCTTCGATGAGGCGCGCCACATCTGCGAGACCGTGGGACGGCACGTCATGCGTGCACATCCGAAGGACATCACCATGGACTGGGCGGTCGAGAAACGCACCGGCAAGATCTTCATCGATTACAACATGAACGTGCGCGGCAAGACCCTGAATGTGGCGTATTCACCACGCGGTGTCCCGGGAGCCCCGGTGTCGATGCCGCTCAGCTGGGAGGAGCTCGAGGCAGCCGAGCCCATGGACTTCACAATCAACAACGTACCGGCCCGGTTGGAAAAGACCGGCGACCGGTGGCATGATGTACTCAAGCGAAAACAGAGTCTTACGCAGGCTTTCGGTGTCGACCGTGAGATTGAGCGTAAGAAGTAACGCCCCGGCAGCTTAAGGTGAAGTCATGGCCCCACGTTCCATAGGATCTCTGACGGTGTCGTTCGGACTGGTGGCCATCCCGGTGAAGCTGTACACCGCCACTCAGTCGGCGAACACCATCTCCTTCAATCTGCTGCACAAGACCGACGGATCACGGCTCAAGCAGCAGTACATATGCCAGAAAGAAGGCGTGGTCGTGGAACGCGACGAGATGGTCAAGGGGTACGAGTTCGCCAAGGACCAGTACGTGCTGTTTTCGCCCGAGGAGATCAAGGCGCTGGAGGAAGTTGGAACGCACTCCGTGGAGATCTCCGAGTTCGTGCCGATCGAGTCGATCGATCCGGTCTACTTCGACAAGACTTACTACCTGGCGCCCGACAAAGGCGCAGCCAAGCCCTACGCCCTGCTCACCGAGGCGCTCAGGCAGGCCGGGCGCTGCGGCGTCGGCCGCTGGGCCGCGCGCGGCAAGGGCTATCTCGTGATCCTGCGCCCGATCGGCGACGTGCTCGCCATGCAGCAGCTGCACTATGCAGCCGATGTGCGGCGCGCGACCGAGGTAGATGTGCCGAAGCCGGAGGTAAAGCCGGCGGAGCTGAAGCTCGCCCAGCAGCTCATCGATCAGCAGACGGCCGAGAAGTTCGATGCGGACGTCTACAAGGACGAGCTGCGCGCGCGCATCGAAGCGGCCATCCAGAAGAAGGTCGAGGGCAAGGAAATCTCGGTTACCGAAGTCGCCCCGCAAGGTGAGGGCAAGGTCATCGATCTCATGGAGGCACTGCGCGCGAGTCTTGCCAAGACCGAAACTGCCCGCCCGCAGGTCACGCGTCTGGGTCCGCGCAAGGCTCCCAAGCGCGTCGAGGAACCCGCCAAGGTGACTCGCAAGGCGAGCAAGCGCAACGGCTGAAGCGATGCGTTCCTACAGTGTGCGGGACGTAGAGCGGGTCCTGCAGCTTGCCCCTGGCACCACGCGCAGTCTCATCCGGGCCGGGTTCGTCCATCCCAAGCGGGGTCCGCGGCGCGAGTATCGCTTCTCCTTCCAGGATCTGATCGTGCTGCGCACCGCCCGCGCGCTCATCGAGGCGAGGATTCCCAAGAAACGCATCCGCCGCTCGCTGGAGAGCCTGCGGCGCAACCTGCCCGAATCCATGCCGCTGTCGGGCCTTGCCATCAGCGCCGTCGGCGACCACGTCGTGGTGCGCGACGGGGATGCGCGCTGGCAGGTCGACAGTGGCCAGTATCTCTTGGGTCTCGACGTGAGTTTGCAAAAAAACGGTGTGCTGCGCGTAGTGGAGCACAAGCAGGCCGCCGCCGAGCCCGCGCCGGAACGCGACTGGTTTGCGCAGGCACTGACGCTCGAGGGCAGCGATCCGGACGGCGCGCTGGCCGCCTACCGGCACGCCGTGGACAGCGACCCGCACAACGCCGCGGCGTGGACCAACTGGGGACGCCTGCTCCACGAGCGCGGCAGGACGGACGAAGCCGACGAAGTGTATCGGCGGGCGCTGGCGCAGATCGGCCCCGACCCGGTGCTGCTTTTCAACCAGGGCGTGCTGCTCGAGGATCTGGGGAAATCGGCGGCGGCGCTCGCGGCGTACCAGACGGCACTTGCAGAGGATCCCGATCTGGCGGACTGTCACTACAACCTCGCCCGGCTGTACGAAGCGCTGGGCAAGCCGCAGCACGCCATCCGGCACCTGGGTCAATACCGGCGCCTGCTGAGCAGCGACAGCCGCTGATTCTGTCGGACAGGCGCGCATGAGGATGTGGGTCGGCACCTCCGGGTACAACTACCCCGAATGGAAGGGCAACTTCTATCCGCAGAAGCTGCCGGCAGCGAAGATGTTGGCGTACTACGCCGAGCGCTTCACGACCGTCGAGATCAACTACACCTTCTATCGCACGCCGAACGAGAAGATCCTCGCCGGCTGGAATCGCGAAACTCCGCCGGGCTTCCGGCTCACGCTCAAGGCTCCCAAGCGCATCACGCACATCGCCAGGCTCAGGGAGTGCGCCGACCTGCTGCAGTACTTTCTGAAAACGGCGGCCACGCTGGGCCCGAAGCTCGGCGCGATCCTGTTCCAGCTGCCACCCTACTTCCGCAGGGACCTCGTGGTGCTCGATGAGTTTCTGCAGCTGCTCCCCGCGGGCACCTGCGCCGCGTTCGAGTTCCGCCACGCCTCGTGGATGGAGCCCGAAGTGTTCGCCCGGCTCAGGGCCAGGAATCTCGCCCTGTGCGTTGCCGACAGCGAGAAATTCTCCACCCCCGTCGAGATCACCGCGGACTACGCCTATTTCCGCCTGCGCGATGAGGGCTACACGCCGCAGGACCTCGCGCGTTGGGCTGAAACCATCCGCACGCGGGCCGCGGCCTGCGGCGACGTGTTCGTATACTTCAAGCACGAGGAGGCCGGCATAGGACCGCAATTCGCCCGCGTGCTGCTCGATGCCCTGGCGCGCGAGCCGGGCTGACGCTGGGGCTGCCGGCAATCGCCGCGACGGCGATCACCCTCCGGAGCGCGCTGCAGAGCCTGCAGGAACTGTGCTGCCCGCACGGGCAACCCCCAGCGCGATCACCATGCCGAACAGGAAGATGTGAGAGAACAGCTCGCCGATCACGTTGTGCAGCGTCGGCAACCGAAAGGGTATGCGCGACAGCGGCAGCACGATGAAATGCATGGCGGCATACATCGCCACACCAAACGCCGCGCCGCACAGCAGCGGGCGACGCGTCAGCACGGCGAGCCGGCGGCTCGCGAAATAGAAGACGAAGGCCGCACACACGGCAATGAAAAAGTGCAGCGCCGCCCCGAGGGCGATTGTCCACGTCCCCAGGGTGAAGGCGCTCGGGCCGAGGACGCCACTGGCGATGCCTCGCAGGATGCGCGCGGGATCCGCTCCCTGGCGGCTATAGAAGATGAAGGCGAAAGTGAGATCGAACGTGCCGGCGAGAACTCCGGCAAGCGCCACGGTTCGCCATGCACTCACGCGCATGGCACGCCTGACTCGTAAGCGCTGAAAAGATCGGCGACGCACGCCGCACCTTCGAGCGACAGCAGCGCGCGCTTGATGTAGAGCCCGCCGCCGAAGCCGGTCAGGGAGCCGTCCGCGCCGATGACGCGGTGGCAGGGAACGATGATCGGCAACGGGTTCGCGCCGTTCGCAAGGCCCACGGCGCGTGCACTAGCGGCGTTGCCGAGACGGCCCGCCAGTTCGGCATAGGAAACGGTCTGACCATACGGGATGGCCCGCAGCGCCTCCCAGACCGCCAGCTGGAACGCCGTGCCTCCCGGAGCCAGCCGCAGCCTGAAGACGCGCCGCGTACCCGAAAAGTACTCGTCCAGCTGCGCGAGCACGCGCACGAATGGCGTAACGTCCTCGCACCACTCGGGTGCCGGCCGCATGGGATGCGGACCGGACTGGAAATGCACCCGCCTGAGAGCATCGGCGTCCCCGGCGAGCAGCAAGCGGCCGACCGGAGTCTCGGTCTCGCACCAGTATCTCGGCCTTGATGCGGGCGTCATGCGCATGGATGTTACGCCCGCGCCCGCATGCGCACCGGCCGATTTCGGACGTGGCTGATGCGTGCACCCGGGTTGCCCGCGGCACGCCACAGGTGCATCACGGCGTAGCCGCGCCACGGCTGCCAGTCCCGCGCGCGCTGTTCGAGCTCGCGCGCACTCAGCGCGCCGTGCCTTGGGGCCGCCATCCGCCGCAGCACCAGATCTCCCGTCGGCAGGGCGTCGGGTTCCCCGAGCGCCCGCAGCGCGACGTACTGCGCGGTCCAGGGACCGATACCCGGCAGCGCCGCCATGGCCGCCGCCAGTGCCTCGGGCGCCGCGCCGAAGTCGAGGCGGCGCTCGAGCACGGCATGGGCCAGCGCGTGCAGCGTGGCCGTGCGCGCGCGCGTGATTCCCAGTGTCTCCAGGTTCGCGCTGGCGAGACTCGCTGGCGTCGGGAACAGGTGCGTCAGGCCATCCGCTCCATCAGCGCCGCCGCGGATGAACACCCCGGCACGCTCCACGAGTCGCGCCGCGAACGTGCGTCCCGCCGCCACGCTCACCTGCTGGCCGAGCACCGCGCGCACCGCGCACTCGAACGCATCCCAGGCACCGGCAATGCGCAATCCCGGCCGTTGCCGCACCAGTGGTCCGACGAGCGGGTCGGTCGCCAGTTCGATCCCGATGCGCGCCGGATCCGCGGCAAGATCGAACACGCGCCGCGCCACCGAGGCGAGCTGCAGCAACGCGGCCGGCGGTGCGCCCCTCACGCGCAGCTCGAGCGCATCCTGGCCGGGGAGCGCGCTCACGCAGATCAGCGCGTAGCCGCCCTCGCACGCCACCGTGCGCGCGTAGCCGCGCGCATCGACCCGCTCGACTCCGGTGATCGCACGCGCGGCGAGAAAGTCGCGCATGTGGGGCCAGTCGTAGGGCGGCCGGTACGCGAGTCGCAGCACTACCTCTTCGGCGCTACCCGCTACGGCGCCAGGCCGACGCGCCTTGCGCACATCGCGCGGTGACCTGCCGTAGGTGTGGCGGAACGCGTCGTTGAAGCGACGACAGCTGCCGAACCCTGCCGCCATCGCGATCTGGGTGATCGGCAGCGGGGTCTGCGCGAGCAGGCACACGGCAAAGTGCAGCCGCCGGGTCTGCGCGACCGCGACGGGAGAGGCGCCGACGTGCCGACCGAACAGGCGCAGCAGGTGCCGCGGGCCGACACCTAAGCGCGTGGCGAGCGCTTCGACCGAGTCCTCATCGAGCGCGCCCTCGTTGATCAGACGCAGGGCGCGGCGTACCACCGCCGCCGTGCCCAGCCACGCCGGCGTGCCGGGAGCGGCCTCGGGGCGACACCGCAGGCACGGCCGGAATCCCGCCGCCTCGGCCGCCGCGGCGCTGGCGAAGAAGCGCACGTTCGATCGCTTCGCGTAGCGCGACGGGCAGATCGGCCGGCAGTAGATGCCGGTAGAGGTCACGGCGATATAGAACTTGCCGTCAAAGCGCGGATCGCGGCTGATGCGCGCGCGATTCAGCGCCTCCGCGTCCAGGCCCGAGATGGTCTCCATGGGGCCAACGATACCGCGGCGCCCCGTTTCCAAGTAGCCATTTTCGGACCTGGCGGCGGAGCGCGTGCGCCCCGCCGCCCCGGGCACCGTGCCTAAGGTGCGCGCTACGCGGCGCCCTGGTGCGCGCGCTTCAGTGCCGCGATGTCGAGCTTGCCCATCTTCAGCATTGCCTGCATGGCGCGCTGCGCCCTGGCGCTGTCCTTGTCGCCCAGCAGCTCGGGCAGGACGGTAGGCACCAGCTGCCACGACAGGCCGTACCGGTCCTTGAGCCAGCCGCAGCGGCTCTCCTTCCCGCCGGCCGACAGTTTCCCCCACAGCGCGTCGATTTCCGCCTGCGTCTCACAACTCACGACGAACGAAATCGCCTCCGAGAACGTGAATTGCGGTCCGCCGTTGATCGCGGTGAATTGCTGCCCGTTGATTTCGAACGAGACCGTCATGACGGTGCCCTTGGGACCGGGCCCTGCCTCGCCGTAGCGCGCGACCATAAGAATCCGGGAATTCGCGAAAATGGAAACGTAGTAGTTGGCGGCTTCTTCGGCCTGGGTGTCGAACCACAGAAACGGTGTGATCTTTTGCATGAGCGTGCTCTCCTTACGCCACCGCATCGCGCGCCAGCGCCGCGAGCAGCTCGGCGAGGCGCTCGAAGCAGCTGGTCCATCCCTGCTGGTGCCCGTCGCGCGCGGCAACCGATGCAAAGATTCCCTGGTGGAACGTCATCTCGGTGCGTCCGTTGCGCTCGGCAAGCGTGACGGTCACGAGTGTTTCAGGACCGGGGGTGCCGCCGGCATCGACCCAGGCGTGCGTGAATACCAGGCGCTCCGGCGCCACGATCTCGCGATACACGCCGCGCAGCCGGTGCTCGCTGCCCTCGGGTGAGCGCATGCAGGCCGAGAATGCGCCACCCACGCGCAGGTCCCCGCTGTTCTCGGTCATCGTGAAACCCCGCGGACAGGACCACTGCGCCAGGTGCTGCGGTTCGGTCCAGACCCTGAAGACCAGCGCGCGCGGCGCGTCGAACGTGCGCCGGATGGTCAGTTCACGCTCCGTGGCCGGCGCGGCGGCGCTATTTCGTGCGGTTGCTCTTGCGTCCATGTCCTTGCTCCTGTCGTTGCAGCTGGCCGAGATATGCATCGAGGCGCTCGAAGCTGTGCTCCCAGTAGCGGCGATAGCGCTCGGCCCATTCCGCCACCTCCTGCAGCGGTCCGGCCCGCAGCCGGCAGGGCCGGGTCTGCGCCTTGCGGCCGCGAACGATGAGTCCGGCACGCTCCAGCACCTTCAGGTGCTTCGAAATCGCCGGCTGGCTCATGTCGAAGGGCTTCGCGAGCTGCATCACTCCCGCCTCCCCGGAGGCGAGCCGCGCGAGGATCGCGCGCCGCGTGGGGTCAGCCAGAGCGGCAAAGGTCGCGTTGAGGTGGCTTGCTCTCACGTTGTATAGAACCAGTCGGTTATATAACGCAGAGACCTTTTACCGCCTGCGCACCCGGCCTGTCAAGGTCGGTGTGGGTGCGGCGCCGCCGCGCTTGCCTTGCGGACCGCCATCCACCAGCATTCGCGCTTCTCATGGTCACCGAGACCCCACGACTGCGTCTGCGCCATCTGGTGAGCGCCGATGCGCCTTTCATTCTCGAGCTGCTGAACGATCCTGACTTCCTCAGCAACGTCGGCGACCGCGGCGTTCGCAACCTGCACGACGCCTGCCGTTACATCGAGACCGGGCCGGCCGCAAGCCATTGGCACCATGGCTTCGGCCTGTGCGCCGTGGAGCTCAAGGCGTCGGCGGCTGCGATCGGCCTGTGCGGACTACTGCGCCGCGACACGCATCCCGATGTCGAAATCGGCTTCGCGCTCCTGCCGCGCTTCCGTCACCAGGGTTACGCTCTGGAGGCGGCGCAAGCGGCGCTGCGGCTTGGCACGCAGGTGCTCGGCCTGGGGCGCATCGTCGCCATCACCTCACCCGGGAACTCCGACTCGATCAGGATCCTGGAGACGCTCGGCCTGAAATTCGAGCGTATGGTCAACTTCAGTGACGACGGCCGGGAGTCCCGCCTGTTCGTGTTCGATAGCCCGCGCGTACCCGGCTGACACGCCATCACACTGTCACACGCCCGGGGCCCGCGCGGAGCTTCGAGCGGCGGCCTCAGCGCAGGGAACGCAGCGTGCCCAGCGTGGCTTCGCGCAGCTTGCCGATGGCGTCGTCTATGCGGTTGACCGCGGCCTCGTCGTCCTTGCCCAGGCCTTCCCAGTTTCCGCTCCAGACTCTCTGCAGCTCCTCGGCTCTCGCCGGCAGCGGCGCGGGCGCCACCGTCGACAGGTCGCGAATCGCGAGCACGTAGGTCCAGCCGGTGCGCGGGCTGCCGCCGGCAACGTCCCGGTCGTACTGCGCAAGAAACACGACCCGCTCGAGCTCCGCCACCTTGGTGAGCAGCTCAAAGGTCGCGCTGCGGACGTTGCGATTATGCTCGGTGCGCTCGTTGCGCCAGGTGTTGTAAGCGAGACTGCTGAGCGCCACGATCAGGCTGATGAGGGCGACGGCATTGTCGCGCAGCTGCTGGCGAAAGCTGGTCATCGGCCGCTTACTCCTCGATTAACCCAAGTCTGAACCTTCGCAGGCGCAGACTCCACACCGACGCTCACCGCTATACTCGCCACGGCAAGCAGGGTTGGAGGATCCGTGGCTACGCAGCGCAAACGTCCTGCGCACAAGCTCGGGCACCGAGGCGACATTCAGATCAAGCGCATCTACGACGATCCTGATGCCGCGGACGGCTTTCGGGCGCTGGTGGATCGGCTCTGGCCGCGCGGCATCAGCAAGCAGCGCGCCGCTCTCGATGACTGGCTGGTCGATCTCGCTCCCAGTACCGCGCTGCGCCGGCGCTGGTTGCGAACTGATCGATGGTGAATATACCCGAGTAATGGTTCCCGGTAGCATTCATCCGTGATCACATTGAGGACCACCGCCCGGGTAGTGTTGCTCGGCGCACTGACAGCGCTGACCTGTGCGCACGCGGCGGTCCGGGTGCTGACCGGCCCGACGCCGATTCCTGACGGCGATGCCCGGGCAGCCGGCGATCTTACCGTCGTCAACGAAAAACTGGCCTTCGCGCTCGCGGTCGAGTCCGCGGTGCCGTTCGGCGTGCCGCGCGGCGCGATCGTGGACGTCGCGCCGGTCAGTCGCGGCCAAATCGGTCGCGATCGCATCGCATTCGCCGACTTCATCCCGAACAACTGGTCGGCGTGGCCCAACACCTATCAGCACCTGGACGTCCTGGAGCGCGGCCCGCAGCGGGTGCGCATCCGCACCGTGCGCGACTGGGGCAAGGTGAACATCGTGACGGTCTACTCGCTGGCCGCAAACTCCGATTCTGTCGAGATCCGTACCACCATGACCAACGGCGGGGACGAGACCCTGACCGACCTGCTCTCGGGTCTGACACTGTGGCCGAGAAGCGGCTTCCTGTTCCCTGTTCCGGGTCTCGCCGGAGTCAGCGAGGGCAAGGCCGACGGCGCACTCGCTGATCGCGTGGTGGCCTACGACGCCGGCTGGGCGATAACACTGCATGCACCCTACCTCGATCACATCGGCTCCGCGTCGCGCGATCTGTTCCAGTTGCACACGCTGCAGCCTCACGAAAGCCGCACGTTCACGGGGTGGCTGCAGGTGGGGTCGAGCGGGGATCTCGCGCCCGTGGTCGGGGCCGAGATCGAGCGCGGGCAGCTGCCCGCGGGCACGGTGCGGGGCGCGGTCAGCAGCCGCGACGGCAAAGCGCTGCGGCAACCCGTCGTGGTCGCAGAACGGGACGGCAAGGCGTACGCCTGGGTAGTGGGACACGAGGGCGCCTATCACCTGAAACTCCCGGCGGGCAAATATGCGCTGTACGCCACGGGCCGGAACTACTCGCGCAGCGAGCCGACATCGGTCAACGTCCGCGCCGGCACCGACCAGGTGCGCGATTTCCACGACCTGGAGAGTCCCGGCCGGCTCGCCTTCTCGGTCGCCGATGCCCGCAACGGCGCGGCGCTGGACGCGCGCATCGTCATCACCGAGGGCCAGAAGCCGCTGGTCGAGTTTCTCGGCGGCAAGACTTTTTTCACCCAGCTCGAGCGCAAGGGCCATGCGGGCGCACCCATCGCGCCCGGCACCTATCTTTTCACGGTGTCATCGGGCGGCGGCTTCCTGGCGCCGGACACTCAGGTGCGGCTCGCGGTTGCCGCCGGCCAGGTCGCGCAACGCACGGTTGCCATCACGCCGCTGTTCGATCCTCCGTCGCGCGGCTGGTACTCCGCCGATCTGCACCACCACGCGGATCAGGCCGAGGCGGTGACACCACCGGCGGATCTGGCGCGCTCGCAACTCGCGGCGGGGCTCGATCTTCTGTTCGTCAGCGATCACGATTCGACCGTGAACCACGCCGTGTTGCAACAGATCGCCAGCGCGCGCGGCGTGGCCTTCATCCCGGGGATCGAGCTGTCGCCGTCCTGGGGCCACTTCAATGCTTATCCGCTGACACCGGGTGCGCAGCTGGCGATCGACACCAGCACGGCTACCATCGACATGATTCTGAAAGAGGCGCGACGCGCCGGCGCAACGGTCGTGCAGGTCAATCACCCATTCAATCCCTACGGTTACTTCGCCAGCCTGAAGGCGGGCGTGGCACCCGGCGGCTTCAATCCGGGATTTGATCTGATCGAGATCAACTCATCGGTCCCCAATGACGACCGCAAGGTGCTGGCGAAGCTGTGGGAATTCTGGAACGCCGGCCAGCACTACTACATCGCTGCGGGCAGTGACACCCACGATGTCTGGAACGATCGGTCCGGGCGCGTACGCACCTTCGCGCATCTCGACGGCCAGGTGACCGCCCAGGCCTTTGCGGAGGCGCTGAAAGCGGGCCGCGCGTACGTAAGCTTCGGCCCGCTCATCTTCCCCTCGGTGATGTTCGGCACGCAGATGCAGGTCCGCACCGGTGAGCCCTTCACTCTGGGCTTCGACCTGGCGTCCGTTGCCGGCGTCAGCAAGGCCGAACTCATCAGCGGCGGAAACGTTGCCGACAGCCGCTCATTTCCCGACACCCCGCTCAAGACTCACGTCGATTTCACGCTCACGACCAACCACCCGGGCTGGTATGCGCTCGACGTCGAGGATCAGCAGGGTCGCAAGGCCTACACCGATCCGGTCTGGGTGACGATCGCGCCCCCGCGGCAGTAGTCATGAGAGGTGCGCCGGGCCGATCGCTGCGCTACGGGCAGCTCAGAACCATACTGCTGCTGTTTGGGGGCTATGCTGCCTGTTATTACTGCCGGGCGGATCTGTCCGTGGCCACGCCCCTGCTGGTCGAGGAGCTGGGCAAGCAGGGACTCAGTCACAGCGAGGCGATTGTCCGCATCGGCTCGATCAGTTCCCTGGGAGTTCTCGCCTACGCGCTGGGCAAACTGTTTCTCACCGGCCTGGGGGACTACTGGGGCGGGCGGCGCAACTTCCTCATTGGCGTGGGAGGCGCCGCCGTGTTCACGCTGTTGTTCGCCGCCGGCGGCACCATCCCGATGTTCACTCTCGCCTGGCTCGGAAACCGCCTGACGCAGTCGCTCGGCTGGGCCGGCCTCATCAAGGTCTCCTCCAGGTGGTTCGACTATTCCTCCTATGGGTCGATCATCGGCATTCTCAGCATCAGCTACCTGGTCGGAGATGCCGCCGCGCGGCAGCAGATGGGGATGCTGATCGAGCGCGGCTACGGCTGGCGCGCGCTGTTCCTGTTCGCCGCGATCGTGGCCGGAGTCATGCTGATCGCCAGCCTGCTGTGGTTGCGCGAGTCCCGCGCCGAGCTCGGACACGCGCCGGCAAAGCCGAACCCGCTCAACCTGTTTGCCGCCGCCGAGTCGCGGCCTGCCAGTGTCGGCGCGCTGCTGCTGCCGCTGTTGCGCAGCCGGGCGTTTCTCCTGGTTTGTCTGCTGTCGTTCACCTGCACGATAGTGCGCGAGACGTTCAATACCTGGACACCGGTTTACCTGCGCGATCACCTCGGATACAGCATGAGTCACTCCGCCGGCATGAGCGCGATCTTCCCGGGGGTGGGCGTAGCCTCGGTGCTGCTGGCGGGTTGGCTCAGCGACCGTCTCGGCCTGAACGGCCGCTCGCTGCTGTTGTTCCTCGGACTCACGGGCACGGCCGCCGCGCTCCTGGTGCTCATGTCGGTGCGTTCCGGCCCGTCCGGCGGCTTCCTGGCGGTGGTGGTGATCGGGGTCGTCGCATTCTGCCTGCTGGGGCCGTACTCTTATCTGGGCGGCGCGTTCGCGCTCGACTTCGGCGGCAAGCAGGCGAGCGCGTCCGCCTCGGGAATCATCGACGGCATTGGGTACCTGGGTGGTGTGCTGGCGGGGGACACTGTTGCGCGGCTCTCGGTCGCGTTCGGCTGGGAGGGCGTGTTCGTGATCCTGGCGGCGGTCAGCGCTGTGGCCGCGGTGTGCGCCGGCGGTTTGCACGTTCTGAACACCCGGGCAGCGGCAAGGACAATCCATGGCTAGCTCCGCCGGCCTCAGGCGTATCGCGACAGCACCGGAGTGCCTCACCATCGAATGGGAGGATGGCCGGACGAGTGAGTTCGCGAGCCTGTGGCTGCGCGACAATGTGCGTGAGGACCGCGACCCTCACAACGGCCAGCGCCTCGTTGACATCACCGATCTGCCGGAGAAGCCGCGGATTCGCGCGGCCGCGGCCGCACAGGGCGTGGTGCGCATCGATTGGGAAGACGATGAGCGGGGCGCGTGTTTTGAGCTCGACTGGCTGGCGGCCCATGCCTTCGGCGGCGGCCAGCGCCGACCGGAGCTGGCGCCCCGGACGTGGCTCGGGGGCGCCGGGCTCCTCGCCACCCGCGACTTCGCCTGGGCGAGCCTTGCCGAGGCGCGCGGGGACTCGCGGGTGCGCCTCACCTGGTTGACGCGGCTGCTGCAGGACGGGCTGGCCTTCCTGAGTGGCGTGCCGGCGCAGGAAACGGCGCTGCTCGAGGCGATTCCTTTGGTCGGGCGCGTGCTCGAGACCAACTACGGCCTCACCTTCGACGTTCGCTCGGTGCCGCAACCCGAGAACCTCGCCTATTCCGATCTCGGGCTCGGCCTGCACACCGACAACCCCTATCGCGATCCGGTGCCGGGATTTCAGGCGTTGCACGCCCTGATTCCGAGCAGCGAAGGCGGCGAGAGTCTGTTCGCCGACGGCCTGGCGCTGGCTGAGCACCTGCGTGCCGCGGCCCCGGACGCGTTCGCGCAGCTGACCCGCACTGCGGTGCCTTTTCACTATCGCTCCCGGGACGCGGATCTGTATGCGGAGCGACCGCTGATTCAACTGTCGGTGCGCGGCGAGGTCGCGGCGGTGCACTACAACAGCCGTTCCATCGCACCCCTGAGTGTCGCCGCTCGCGACACCCCCGCGTTCTACGCCGCTTACCGGCGCTTCGCCGCCTTGCTGCGCGATCCGCAGTTTCAGCTGCACATGAGGCTCGGCGCGGAAACCGTTGTCGTGTTTGATAACCAGCGGATTCTGCACGGCCGCACCGCCTTCTCGTCCGCCCGCCATGCACGCCATCTGCGCGGCTGCTACCTGGCCCGCGACAGCGTCTACAACGAGGCGGCGCTGCTGCGGCGCAAGCTCGCCGCCGCGGAGGCAGGGACATGAGAGTCGCCGACGAGATCCTCGCGATCTACGCGGCGCGCGGCGCCGGCGCGTACTTCGGCGAGTGCGTGTCGATGACCGAGCACGCCCTGCAGACGGCGTACTTTGCCCGGCTGGCCGAGGCGCGCGAGTCGCTGGTGGTCGCCGCGCTGTTGCACGACATCGGACACCTGCTCGCGCAGGTCCCCGACGACATCGCCGACTGGACCGCGGACGCGCAGCACGAAGCGGTCGGCGCGCGCTGGCTCGCGCAGCACTTTCACCCCGAGATCTGCGAACCGGTGCGCCTGCACGTCGCGGCCAAGCGCTACCTGTGCGCAACCGACGCGCAGTACTCTGCGAAACTGAGCCCGGCCTCGGTGCATACCCTGAAGCTGCAGGGAGGCCCGATGTCGGCGCCCGAGGTGGCGCAGTTCCAGAGCGAGCGCTACTTCAGGGAAGCGGTGCGTGTGCGGCGCTGGGACGATGCGGGCAAGGTTGCCGGGCTCAAGACTCCGCAGCTCGCTGAGTACGGCACGTTGATCGCCGGGGCGGCGCAGCTCGTCCGCTGACACCCTAACGCGGCGAGGCACTCTCGTGTGGGCCGACCTGCACCTCAGCCTGCCGGCGCTTCCAGTCCTCGATTTCGAGCCTGTGCGCCTGGTCGTGTTGCAGCAGTAGTGCGGGCAGGTCGCACAAGGTCACGACGCCGACGCCTTCCTGGGTGCCACTGTGCGCCCACGCCTCTCCCGGCAGGGACTGGAGCGTCGCAAGATTCGCCTTGCGCGCAGCGGCAAACGCCTCGAGTCCCTCGCGCAGCGACAGTGAACGGTAGTGGCGTTCGCGCGCGATCCCGGCACCATCGAAGTCGGGCAGGCGCGGCGCCTGTTCGTCTCGCAGGCGGCGGATGCGAACGCCAAAGCCCTCGCGCTCCAGATCCGCAAGATGCCAGACCTGCTCCACCGGTGAAAATGCGCCGCTGGGTCCGGGCAGCCGCGCATCCTCCGCAGTCAGTGAATCGAACTGCTCATAAAGATAGCCGGGCATCGCGGACAGCGAGCGTATGAGTTCCTCGCGCTCGCCGGCATTGAACTTCACGTGCTGCACGCGTGAAATGTATCATCATTGGGCGTGATCCGCCGGACCACGCTGCCAATCGCCATGCTGCCGGTGCCGCTGTGGCTACCGCAGTGCATGATTGTCGAGTATGGATATTGACCCGCGGAAAATCGCTTACCCGCCTTCGACCGGCGTCCGGCGGATCCACGCAACCCCGCTGGTCACCGCCACCGCAGCGAGCCTCTCCGGTTACGGCTGTCTCGTCGATGACCCCAAGACATTCCCGATCGAGATCGTGCGCTGGCCGGCCCAGGGATGGCGCCCGATCGATGAGAACAGCGGCGACCAGGGCGGAGTGGTCGAAGGGCTGTTCGAGTTCTGCTGGAAGGGCGAGATTCTGTACGCCCGCAACAATGCGGTCGGCGACAGCTACCTGTTCGGTTGGAGCAACTGGCCCGAAGAGGCGGCGACCAGCACCTCGGGCAGGACGCGCGAGCGCGCCCTGATCTGGCGTGCCAATTATCACCCCGACGGCGGCCAACTCTTCTATCCGCTCAACGGCGATGGTTTCGTCGTGCCGCTGGCATTGCCGGGAGACGACGTGACGCCGGATCGATTCGTCAGCTTCTTCTGCGACGGTCGGTGCGGCCTTTACCTGCACCCGAACGTCTGGCACGGAGCGGTGGTGCCGCTCGACGACGAGGCGCAGTTTCTGGACCGCCAGGGTCGCGTCCACGCGCGCGTCTCGGTCAACTTCGTCGAGGAGTTCGGCTGCTACCTGGGCGCTCCGCTGCCACGCCCGCGGGAGGAATCATGACGCGCGGCTGCCCGCGCGCCGCTCAGCGCTCCGCCAGGATCGCGCGCCAATTGATGATCGCGTTCCACAGCATGCGCTGATCGCCGCGATTCAGATCGCGATGCAGCGGGTTGAAGTTGAACGCGATCACGTGGCCCAGACCGGAGCGCAGATCGAGAATCGCGGGGCGGCCGATGAGGTTGTTTTCTCCCCACGCCTGACCGCTCACGACCAGCGGCGCACCTTCGCGATCGCCCCATTCGAGCACCACGCCGCTCGGGTCGAGCGGACCATCCAGACAGGTCGTGCAGTACGCCATGCGCAACCAGCGGCGCGGGGTGGCATAGAGCGGAAAGTTCTGGCGGAACACGTGGGTGCGCGCGGGGTAACCGTAAGCGATCGGGTGATCGGGTCGCGCGAATGACACACGCACATGCGCACCGGGCGTCCGGGTCGCAGCCGCCTGCGAGGCCGCCGCAGCGGCTGCCCCGCCTCCCTGCGTGCTGCGCGGCACGCCGCCGGCCTCGCGCCGGACGCCGCGCACCATGCCGCCCTCGAGCGGCAGCATGGAGCCGCTGCCGAGCGTAATCAGCAGACCTCCCGCATCGACGAATCGCTGCAGCTCGACCAGTCCGCCCCAGCCGATACCCCCGGTGATATCGTCGGACTGCGCCGGCGTGCCGAGACTCGGAGTCGCGCTGCTCTTCTTGAACGGCATCGGCCCCCACGCCCTGGGGATTCCCTGTATCTGCTCGGCGAGCTCCAGATCGACGTGGCCGTACAGCAGGACGTCGTACCTGTCCCGCAGCCTGCCGGCGCGGATGTCCTCATCCCGGACATAGATATAAGGTATGTGTCGCTGATCGAGCGAGTAGCGCGCCCAGCCTATGGTGTCGGTGTCGGCCCACGGCACCCACAGTCCGAGACGCGGCACGGGGGCTGCGTGGCTCGGCACGTCGGGAATCGAGGCGGCGCTCGCAAAATCCAATCCCTGCTTCGCCGCCGCGTCGCGCACCGCCGCGGTCAGTCCCGCCTGCGGCGCCAGGATCCAGGATCCCGCCGGGTACTCGCCGTCATTCAGCCTGAACGCCCGCTCGGCGATCGAGACCCTGAATCGGGCCAGCTGGTAACGCGCCTCGAGCAACCCCTCCTGTCCCGAGTCTCTCAGCAGGTATACCGGGCCGCTGCCCGACACCTGACCTTGCGGATGAGGCGCTGCGCTGAGTGCCGTGAGGTTTGCCGCGCGTACCTGCGGATCCGCGGTCGGGATCGCCGCCAGGTGATAGTGGGCCGGCAACTCCCAGGAAATGTCGTCGTAGGCCTCGCCGCCGTCCTTGGGGTAGTTCTGGGCCGTCAGCAGGTCTACCGCGTAGTCGCGGTAAGGCTGGTCGAGTCGCACGACGTAGGTGCCTGCAGGGAACCTGCCTTCCCTGAGGGTGAGGTCCGCCGCCGCACGGTGCACCTCGATGCCCTGCGCCAGCAGTCGCGCAACGAGTTGCGCCACGCGCGCCGGGTCACCCTGGCCTGCGGGAATCAGGAACGCGAATGGTGCTTCATCGAGGCCGCGGTGGTAGGAATGCAGCGCCTTGAGATAGTAATTCCTCAGCAGGCTCTTCGACTGCTGCGCGCTGTCATCGAGCGCCGCAAGCATTGCGGTCTCGTTGTAGTTGACGTTGTCGCGCGCCGACCAGGCAAAGCTCTTCGGCTTCGGCGGCGGCAAGGGCCGGTACCACTCGACGCTGCTCTCATCTCCCGGCTGCTCGGGGATGAGCGTCTCGGCGGTGCCATTGCCGTAGGTCTCGTAGCCGCGACCATCCGCGTTGTGATTGGTCGCGATCGCATCCAGGTACAGGTGCGCAAAGTCGTCGCCGAAATTCCAGGTCCACACGCCCGGCATGCCGAGCGCCGTCAGCGCCTGCACTTCATGGAAGCTCAGCTCGAGGCGTTCGGCGTAGGTGAGCGGATCGACGTGCTGGTTGATGGGGCCCGTGCCATTCCAGGTCACCAGCAGCGCCACACTCTCGTGCAGGTCGTGAACCACCTGTGGATGCCACTGCTGGAACATGCGGAACACGGCTTTGGTCGTCTCGTGCACCTGCTGGTGCGCGTCGCGGTTGATGTCCACGAACGCATACTTCGACCAGTAGGGAGGCGACTGCCGCGGCAGCTGCGCCAGCTCCGTCTTGCCTTTGAGGTAACGGTAGAACCACTCGACCTGCTTGTCGCGTCCGTCGGGATTCGAGACTGGGTTGATCAGCACCACCAGATTCTCGCGAATGCGCCGGATCATCGGCTGCTCCGACACGGCGAGCCGATAGGCGAGTTCCAGCACCGACTCGGTCGAGCCGGTCTCGTCCGAGTGCAGTGCCGCGTTGAAGTAGTAAATCGGGCGGGCGCTCGCCACGATACCCTCGGCCGCAGCGGCGTCCGTGCGGCGCGGATCCGCCAGCGCGGCAGTCGCGGCTCTCAGCCGCTCCAGCTCCTGGATGCCCTTTTCGTCCGCCACCGCGAGCAGCACGATGTCGCGGCCTTCCTCGGAGCGCCCGATCGTGAACAGGCGCACGCGCGCGGAAGAGCCGGCGAGCGCGCGACAGTACGCGTAGGCGGTCGAGGAATTCACCAGCTCGCCTGCCGCGCCCGGGATGCGGTGCAAAAAAGCCCGCGGCGAAACCGCGGTTGCGGACGCCGGCAGATAGGCGACCCAGGGCGAGAGAAAGCGCGTCTCGGTCGTCGCCTGCGCGATCTCCTCGACCGAGCCGGGCTCGGGTGTATCGGGAGCGCCCGACTGCGCACACAACATGCGCGGGGCGAGCGCAATCAGGCTCAGCAGTACGAGTCGTTTGTCGAGCATGCACCAGTATAACTTATTGAACATTCGCTCAACTATGGGCAGACTTCGGCGCATGGCTCGCAACCCGCGCTACGACATACTGTTCGAGCCGGTGAGGATCGGACCAGTCACGGCCCGCAACCGCTTCTACGCGGTTCCGCATGCCGCCGGCATGACCAACTCGATGCCGCACATGCGCGCGAAGTTTCGCGAGACCAAGGCCGAAGGCGGATGGGGCGTGGTCTGCAGCGGCTATGTCTCGATTGACCCCAGCTCCGACGATGCGCCGCTGCCGTTCGCGACCCTTTGGGATGACGACGATATCCGCTCCCACGCCCTGATGACCGACGCCGTGCACAGGCACGGCGCGCTGGCGGGCATCGAACTGTGGCACGGAGGCGGTTCGGTCATGAACCGCACCAGCCGCATCGCGCCCATGTCTCCTTCCGGCACCTCGTGGATGGCCACGCATGTCAATTTCATGGGTAACCAGCGGCCACGGGCCATGGACACGCACGACATCCGCGCGCTGCTGACCTGGCAGGCGGAAGCGGCGCGCAGGGCGCGCCGCGCGGGATTTGACATCGTCTACGTCTATGCCGGCATGGGATATCTGCCTTACGAATTCCTGCTGTCGGATTGGAACCAGCGCACCGATGCCTACGGCGGCAGCGTGCGCAATCGTGTCCGGATCGTGCGCGAGCTCCTGGAAGTCACGCGCGCGGCGGTCGGTGACCACTGCGCAGTGGCGCTGCGGATCAGTCTCGAGGAGCTGCGTGCGCGGCCCAGCGATGTGGCGCCCTCGGAAGCCCACGAAGTCGTCGAGCTGCTCGCCGAGGTGCCCGATCTGTGGGACGTGAAGCTGGACTCCTCGCCGACCGACTGCGCCCCGTCGCGATTCGCGCCCGAGGGCAGCCACGAGCCGATCATCGAGTTCGTCCGCAAGCTCACACGCAAGCCGGTGGTCGGCGTCGGCCGTTTCACCTCCCCGGACACCATGGTCGGTCAGATCAGACGCGGCGTGCTCGATCTGATCGGCGCCGCGCGACCCTCGATCGCGGATCCGTTTCTTCCCAGCAAGATCGACGAGGGCCGCGAGCAGGACATCCGCGAGTGCATTGGCTGCAACATCTGCATCTCGAGCTGGCACGACGCAGTCCCGGTGAGGTGCACGCAGAACCCCACCATCGGCGAAGAATGGCGCCGCGAGTGGCATCCGGAACGCATCGCCCCGTCGGGCAGCACGTCCTCCGTTCTGGTGGTCGGCGCAGGTCCCGCGGGCCTGGAGTGTGCGCTGACGCTCGGCCGGCGCGGTTACGAGGTCACCCTCGCGGAGGCAGCCGACGAGATCGGCGGCCGGTTGCGTTTCGAGACGCGCCTGCCCGGATTGGCAGCCTGGGGACGCGTCCTCGACTGGCGCCGTGGTCAATTGCAACGGCTGCCGAACGTAAACATCTACCGCGGCAACCGCCTGTCAGCCGACGACATCCTGGAACTGGGCAACACGCACGTGGTCATTGCCACCGGTTCACGCTGGGCACGCCTGTTGTACTCGGCGCAGGAGATTCCGGTGGGCAGACTCGAGGGGCCCGAGGTCTTCACGCCCGACGACATCGCCGCCGGCGCACGCATCGAAGGGCCGGTCATCGTCTACGACTTTGACAACTACTACATGGGCAGCGTGCTTGCGGAGCACCTGGCCGGGGCCGGACACCGCGTCGGCTACGTGACTCCCGCCGGACATGCGTCGGCGTGGGCCATCATGAGCAATGAGCAGCCGCACATTCACCGTGCGCTGTTCGCGGCCGGGATCGCGCTGCACACGCTCGCGCGCGTGACGACATTCGAGCGGGGCGAGGTCACCCTGGCCGGCCAGTTCACGGACGCCGCGACGCGCATCGCCTGCCGGTCTCTGGTGATTGTCGGCGCCCGCTTTGCGAATGATTCCCTGCACGCCGAGCTCGTCGCACGGCCGCAGGACCTGGCCGCGGCGCACATCCAGTCCGTCACGCGCATCGGCGACGCGCTGGCTCCCGGTGCGATTGTGCATGCCGTGTACAGCGGCCACCGGTATGCTCGGGAACTGGATGCCGATCCCACGACCTTGACTTACCGACGCGATGCGCCTCTGGAGAGGCTCACGTGAGCGCCCACGAGCTGCCCCCGCCTCTGGCCGGTCTGCAAGCCACCCTGCCATCGAGCTGGTATCGCTCGGAGAGCGTATTTGCCGTGGAGAAGGAGCGGATCTTCTGCCGCGACTGGCTGTGTGTCGGGCGCGAGGAAGAGCTGATCGGACCCGGCGCGTTCCGGCTGCTCGATGTCCTCGGCGAAAGCATCATTCTGGTGCGCAACGGGCAGAGTCAGCTGCGCGCCTTCTACAATGTCTGCCGGCACCGCGGGACGCGCCTGTGCCGGGAGCCGGCTGCGGCGGGCCCCGGCGCTGCGCAGCTGCCGGGTGGCATCGCCGCCGGGCGTATCACCTGTCCGTATCACCGCTGGACCTACGACCTCGACGGTCGGCTGATCGCCGCACCCTATCTGAGCGGTCAGCCGCAATTCGACAAGGCACTGTTCAGCCTGTACCCGGCCGGCGTCGAGTCGTGGGGCGGTTTCGTGTTCCTGAACCTGACGCCCTCCAGGGCCGTGCCCCTGCAGCAGCAGATCGCCGGAATTCCCGAGCGCCTCGCGCGCTACCCCCTGAATGAGCTGCGGATCGGTCATACGATCCGCTACGAAGTGGCCGCGAACTGGAAAGTGCTGTGCGAGAACTACAACGAGTGCTATCACTGCGCGGGCGTGCATCCGGAGCTGTGCGCCCTGGTGCCGGCGTTCCGTGAGCGCGGCGGCGCGAACCTCGACTGGCTGCGCGGCATCCCCCATCGCCCCGGCGCCTATACCTTCACCAAGTCAGGCACCACGAGCCGCCGCGCATTCCCGACCCTGAACGAAGACGAGCGGGTGCGCCACAAGGGCGAGCTGCTGTATCCGAATCTGTTCGTGAGTCTCGCCTGCGATCACGTCGCGGTGTTCATCCTGCAGCCGCGCAGCGCCACGCACACCGCCATCACCTGTCATTTCCTGTTCGAGCCGTTCGAGCTCGAGAAGCCCGACTTCGACCACAGCGACACCACCGAGTTCTGGGATCTCGTCAACGCCCAAGACTGGGCGATCTGCGAGGCGGTGCAGCAGGGCATCAGCGCGCGCGTGCACCAGCGCGGCTACTACGCTCCCATGGAAGACTTCAGCCTCGACATCCGTCGCTACGTCCTGGATCGGATCGGCGACGCGGTCGACGTGACGTGAGGGACCAGCCGCAGCGCATACGGGTGCGCTGGAAGATCTTCCTGTTCCTGTTCGGCTTTGGCTTCATCGCCTATGTGCAGCAACGAAGCCTCACCGTCGCCAGCTATCGCATGATGCCGGATCTGGGTTTGACCCAGATGCAGATCGGCTGGCTGGAGGAAGCGCTGCTGGTCGGCTATACCGCCATGCAGTTTCCGGGAGGCGTGATCGGGCAGCGCCTCGGGGCGCGGCTGATGTTTGTCGTGATCGGGCTCATCGCCTTCACGTCCTGCCTGGTGACGCCGCTTGCTCCGCTGGTGCTGCAGGGAAGCGTGCTGCTCGGGGTGTTGCTCGCTGCGCAGTTGCTGGCCGGCGCCGCACAGGGGCCGATATTTCCGGTTTCCACCGGAGTCTTTCAGACCTGGTTTACGCCCGACAAATGGCCGCTGGTGCAGGGCTTGCAGAGCATGGGGCTTGGTCTCGGAGCGTCCTTCACGCCTCCGCTGATCGCCTGGCTCATGACCGCCTTCGATTGGCGGCGGGCACTCGCCTGGACGACCCTGCCGGCGCTGCTGCTGATCGCCTGGTGGGCGTGGTATGGAAGAAACAGCCCGGCCGAGCACCCGTCAGTGAGCGCGGAGGAGCTCGCCGAGCTCGGTGCGGAGCCGCCCGCGAGTGTGGACTCCGCCATCTCATGGTCACGCATGTGGGCGTTGATGAAGAACCGCGACGTGCTGGTGCTCACCGCCTCCTACCTGTGCATGAACTACGTGTATTACCTGTTGGCGAACTGGTGCTTCCTGTATCTGATACAGGAACGGCACTTCACGGTGCTGCAAAGCGGTGTGTTGGCCGGCACGCCGCCGCTCGCCGCCGCCATCGGCGCCGGCGTGGGCGGCTGGCTCGCGAGCGTCCTCGGAAAACGCTACGGCATACGCAGGGGCCTGCGGATCCTGCCGCTTATCTCGCTGCCCGCTGCCGGTGTGCTGCAGTTCGTCGCGGTGGACGCGGCCAACGCCTACCTCGCCGTGGCGGCGCTGGCGCTGTGCTTTGCGTGCGTCGAGCTGAACGAAGGTCCTTACTGGGCGGCGATCATGCACGTTGGCCGCGCCGACGCGATGGCGGCGTCGGGACTGCTCAATACCGGCGGCAATGCGGGCGGGCTGGTCGCCACGCCGATCGTTGCCTACCTTTCCGGCCATCACGCCTGGACCCCGGCCTTCCTGATCGGGGCGGGGTTTGCGGTGGCGAGCGCAGCCGGCTGGCTGCTGGTGGATCCGACCCGGCGCGCGGCGGCCGACGCCGTCTGAGGCCGCGCGTCTAGGGCGCCGGCGCCGCGGCGAGCACGCTGTTGCCATCGAGGATGCCGCGCACCGTGGCCTGCGCCCGGCTGACACCCTCCTCCCACTGCAGCTGCAACCTCCCGCGCGCTCCCTGCGGGCCCCGCAGTTCCAGATCGGCGTGCACGCTGCCACTGCGGCCCGGCCAGTCGATCCACCCCGACAGCGCTGCATCCTCGGTCCACAGGACTTGTCGAAGAGTCAGGCGATAACCCTGCGGCGCTTCCCGGACGGTGAACGTGCCGCCGCGCAATCCAACGCCCCTGCCGGCTCCGTTGGTCTCGGCGCGCGCGATTGCGTCCCCGCAAGTCAACAGCACCGCGGTTACGGCTCGCAACTGCTCTTCTCCCGCCGCATTGCCCGCAAGCCCTCGTGCGGGTGTCAACTCGCTGACATGCCTGGCGAAGCGTGGCACGAGGCGCACTGCGGGCACCGCGGTCGCACAGCTTTCATCGCCGCTCTCGAGGTGCTCCATGAAGCGACGCGCCAGGATGGCGCCGCATTCGCTGCGGGCATGAGGCAGCGCATTGACGTGGAAGCTATTGGCGATGACGACGTGGCGGGCGCGCGGAAAGTGGGCCGCCGCCGCGGCCCCGTCCGCCGCGCTGGTCATATTGTCCAGCTCGCCGGAGATCACCAGCACGGGGGCTTCCGGGTAGCGGGCGCCGGCGGGGACCAGGCGCACGGCCGGCGCGTCGGGCGCCGCGGCAGGCCACTGCACGCACTCATCGATGAAGGCGTAGTCGAGTGGCATGCCGCGATATTCATCGATCGTGAACGGCGCATAGGTGTCGGGCACCTCGGACTTGCGCCTGGTGATCTGCGCATCGCGTGCGATCAGGCGCTGGGCAGGCGCGAGGCTCATGTCGAAGATCTGCGGCGGGTCCTGGCAGAACACGGCGGCCGCCAGCCCGGCGCTGAACTGGCGCGGCGAGTGCGTCGGATCGCGTGAGTCCACGCCGGCCAGGGTTTCCGCCATCAGTCTGAGCAGCGGTAACCGGTCCCCGTCGCTGAAAGCGCGCGCCGCCGCATCCAGCTCGCGCACCGTCGCATGGGCCGGCGAGCCTCCGAACATGACGATCGCCAACTGGCTTGCGTCGGCGGTGAACCGCATGGATCGCCCGTCGCCATGACGCACCGCTGCGCTGAACGGCGCGGCGCGCAGCAGCTCGAGCGTCCGGGCGATGTGCTCGAGCGAGCTTCCCGCGATTGCCTGGCAAGCGGGTGCGCGCTCGCAAGCCCGGTTGAACTTGTCGCGCATCGCGGGTGCGTAATGCGGGTACCAGGGGTAGTCGGGACCGTCCAGAGGATAGGCTCCATCGAGCACCAGGGAGCGCAGCCGGTCCGGGTGTCGCAGCGCAAAGACCTGCGCGAAATAGGTGCCGTATGAGTCGCCGTACAGGTTGATGCGCCCGATCGCCAGCGCCTCCAGGATCGCAGCCAGGTCATCGCTTGCCAGCGCGGTGCTGTAGAGCGGCGCCGCTCGCCCGAGCGAGCGCCCGCAGGACCCGATATCGGCCTCGGTGAGCACCGCTGCGGTCTGCAACGGCTCGCAGTCGACAGCGGCCGAGCGTCCCGTTCCCCGATTGTCCATGATCAACACATCGTGGTTCGGCCGCAGGGGCCCGAACAGCGCCAGGTACTCGCTGCGTGACCCCGTGGCGGGATAGCCGGGGCCGCCCTCGGTCGCCACCAGGGTGCCGGCGGCAGCACCGCCGGCAGTATGCGGGTAATACTCGAAGTAGATCGATAGGGTCCCGGGGACTGCGCCGCCGGGATCAAGGCGGCGGTACAGGCTCCCGCACCAGGGCGCCGGCGTGTCGCAGCGGTGCAGAGTCAATCCTCCCACCTGCAGTGCCGCCATTGGGCGTGCATCCGATCCGGGTGCGCTGACGCCAGCCAGCAGCAGCATGCCCCGGATCAGGAAGCGACGGTAGCGGCCGTATGCCATGGACGGGACGCTCTCGCCCCCGGTGCGTCGCTCTTATTGAACGCTTGTATTATAAGGATCCCGGCCCATGATGCGCCACTGGCCCAGGAGCTGAATGATGTTGCCTCGGATTGCCTCTCGGGCCGGCGGGTGTGCTGTTCTTCTGGCACTGACCGTGTTGCAGCCCGCCGCGCGCGCTCAGACGGCGACCCCGCCGAAGACGCACAACGTCGTACTCCTGGTCAGCGATGGTGTTCGCTGGCAGGAGGTTTTCACCGGCGCCGACCCCACCCTGATGAACGCGAAAAACGGCGGCATCTGGGACAAGGAGCAGGACCTGCGCCGCGAATTCTGGCGCGAAAACGCGGACGAACGCCGCAAGGCCCTGTTTCCGTTCTTGTGGACGACGGTCGCGGCGCGCGGCCAGATCTTCGGCAACCAGACCAAAGGCAGCGTCGCCCGTGTCACCAACGGGTTGGCCTTCTCGTACCCCGGATACAATGAAATGCTGACCGGGCACCCCGATCCGCGCATCAACTCGAACGAGTTCGGCCCGAATCCCAACCCTACGGTATTCGAATGGTTGAACGGTCTGCCGGATCTGCACGGGCTCGTCAGCGTGTACGCAACCTGGGAGACGTTCAAGGATATCTTCAACGTTCGGCGCAGCAATCTTCCGCTGCAGGTCGGATGGGACCTGCCCTATCGCGCCAAGCTCACCCCCCGGCAGGAGCTGCTGAACCAACTCTACCGGTTCACGACCAGGCTGGACGACGGGGATGTCTACAACGCGTTCCTGCAGATCCCGTTGCTCGACTCGTTTCGCGAACACCAACCGCGCGTACTGTTCGTCGGCTACGGCGAGACTGACAACTGGGCGCACGCCGGCCGCTACGACCTGGTTCTCCACAGCGCGCACCTCTTCGATCACTTCGTCGAGGAGCTCTGGAATACCCTGCAGGGCCTGCCGGCGTATCGGGATCAGACTACGTTCATCATCACGACGGATCATGGCCGCGGCAGCGGACCGATCGATTGGAAAGAGCACGGTGTCGAGCAGCCAGGCTCGGAGAACATATGGATCGCGGTGCTGGGCCCGGACACTCGAGCGCTCGGCGAGCGCACCCACACCGCGCAGGTCAGCCAGGCCCAGATTGCGGCAACCGTGGCGGCGCTGCTGGGCAAGGACTACCGGCAGGCCGTGCCGGCCGCCGACGTCCCCATCGCAGAGGTCCTGAGCAAGCGCCCCTAAATGGTGGTCAGTTGCGCAATGCTGCGGCGCTGATCAGTGGGGCGCGCCCACCACCCTGGCAAGCACGTCGATGAGCTGCGCCGGATCAACGGGCTTCGGCACGTGCTCATCGAACCCCGCCTCGAGCGCGCGCCGGCGATCATCGTCCCGGGCGAACGCCGTGACTGCCACCGCGCCCACGCGCGCTGTGTGCCATTCGCCCTCACGTGAGCGAATGCCGGCCAATAGCTGGTAGCCATCTTCGCCGGGAAGTCCGATATCGCAGACCATCACATCCGGGCAGTGAAGCGCCAGTGCCTCTCTGGCCGAGACCGCCGAGGTCGCGACGCGCACGCCTGCTCCGGCGGCCTCGAGGAACTGCCGCATCGCCTCCGCCGCTGCCGATTCATCCTCGACGATCAGCACCTGCATCCCCGCGAGCTTCGCGTCGCCGCTCGCACCCGTGTCGCCGTTCGCAACAGGCAGCTCCTGTCGTCTCGCGAGCGGCAAGCGCACGGTAAAGGTCGAGCCGCGTCCCTCCCCGTCACTGTGCGCGACGATAGCGCCGCCATGCAGCTCCACCAGCTCCCGGGCGATGGCCAGTCCCAGGCCCAGCCCCGCATGCTGTCGGCTGGTCACCGCTTCAGCCTGCTTGAACCGATCGAACACCAGCGGCAAAAAGTCGGGACGAATACCGATGCCGTTGTCGCGAACCATGATCTGCACAGCGCCGCCATCCCGGGACAACTCGACCTCGATGGCGCCGCCCGAGGGCGTGAACTTCACGGCATTGCTCAACAGATTCAGGATCACTTGTTGAATCCGATCCGGATCGGCGCGCACCACTCCCACCTCGTCACTGAGGCGCGATTCCAGCTTGATGCTGCGGGAGGTCGCATTGGGCAGCACGGCGTCAATCGCGCCCTGTACGACGTCCGCAAGCCGGGTTTCGCGCAGCGCCAGTCGCAGCTTTCCTGAGGCCATCCGGGAGGCGTCCAGCAGATCATCGATGAGCGCCTGCTGGGCCCTGGCCGCGCGATCGATGGCCTGAAAACCGGAATCGATGTTCTTGGCGGTCACCTTGCCGCCCAGGAACAGCCCCGACCAGAGGCGGATGGTGTTGAGCGGGGTACGCAGCTCGTGGCTGACCGTCGAGATGAAATCGTCCTTGGCGTGGTTGGCGCTCTCTGCGCTCAGGCGCAGTTCCTCGGACGTCCGCAGTGCCTCGTGAAGATACTCCCGCGCCTGTGTGAGCTCGGTGTGATCACGCATGACACACGCAAATCCCGGAACGGCGCCGGTTGAGTCGCGAATCGCCGTCAGTGTGGCGCTTGCCCAGAAGCGGCTGGCATCCTTTCTCATGTAGGCACGCTCGTCACTCGCCTTCCCGTTGTCGAGCGCCACGCGCAGCTGCCGCTCGGGCAATCCCAGCAGGCGATCTTCGGGCGAGTACAGCATCGCTGCGGGGCGGCCGATTGCTTCGCTCTCGCTCCAACCGAGCAGGCGCTCCGCCCCGCTGTTCCAGGTCGTGATTTGGCCCTGGGCGTCGATCATGAAAATCGCGTAGTCGGCCGTGCTCTCCAGCAGCAGTCTGGAGCGCTGCTCGTTTTCGCGCAGAGTCGCTTCCATGCGCTTGCGCTCGCTGATGTCCCAGAACGTCGCGACCGCTGCGACCATTTCCCCCGAGCGGCCCCGAATCGGCGCCGAGCTGACCGAAAGCGAGCCGCGCGTGCCGTCCGCGCGCAGAAAATCGAGTTCCTCGTCGCTGACCGTCGCGCCCGCTGTGAGCGTGCGGGCCAGCGGCCAGTCCTCCGGGCCGTAGACCTGACCGTTCGCATGCAGACCTTTCAAGGTGACCGAAGCCGAGCTCCACGGCGCCCCGAGCATCGGCAGCGGGAAGGGCTGACCGAACAGCTTTGCCGCGCGTCGATTGCCGTAAGTGACCGTACCGGAAGGGGCATCCACCATCAGCATGGCGGCCGGCATCTGGTCGATGGCCGCCTGCAGGCGCGCCTGGGCCGCATCGACCGCCTGCTCGGCGCGCTTGCGCGCCGTGATGTCGACGAAGGTGATGACAACGCCCTCGATGCGATTGTCGGTGGTGCGATAGGGGACCGTACGCCGCAGGTACCATGCGCCGCTATGCGTGCGTGTTTCGGCCTCCGAGGGGATCAGGGTCGCGAGCACCAGGCGCGCTTCCTCGGTGAGATTGCCGTCGCTGAATTTGGGCTGGAAGTGATCGATCGGTCGCCCGATGTCAGACCGACGCAGCGCGATCAGCTCGTTCATCGCAGGAGTGAAGCGCCGTACCTGGAGCTGAATATCCAGGAACACGACCCCGATACTGGTGCTGCCCCATAGGTTCGACAGGTCATTATTGGCGGCCTCGAGTTCCGCGATCTTCGACTGCAGCTGTCCATTGACGGTGACCAGCTCCTCGTTCATCGACTGGAGCTCTTCCTTGCTGGTCTCCAGCTCCTCGTTGGCGCTTTGCAGCTCCTCGTTGATCGAGATGACTTCTTCGTTGGAAGCCTTCAGCTCCTCGTTGCTGGACTCGAACGCCTCGACGGTGCTTTGCAGCTCGCGGCGCGCGATGCGCAGCTCGTCCTGCAGCTGCGTGTCGTTGGCGGAATCCTCCGTCACGCCCGCAGATGGCGCGGTCGGCTCGGCCGAGCCCGGCGCACCGGCTGGTGCGCGCGATCGCTCAGGCTCGAAGCTCACTCTGATGTATCCCGGGCCACCCGCCGCAACCAGCGGTGCGACCGTAATGCGAGCCCGCGGCGCACCGTTTTGCATTTCGGCAGCGTCGATCACCATGCGTCCGCCGCCGGCACGCGCCTGACGCAAAGCCTCCCGTATCGTGGGCCGGACGCCGAGGTGCAGCACCTCGAACAGAACGCGCGTCGGTTCGCCAAGCGGCTGAATCAGAAATGGCGTCGTGTCACCATGGAAATAGACGATGCGATCTTCCGCATCCACGACCACCGTGGGCGGCCCGAACTGCTCAAAAAGCGCCTGTTGCACGGCAAACGTCGTTGCCGGACGCGGGCCGTACGATGCGAGCCGGGGCGCCGCGGCGATCAAGCGCGCGGCGAATGCGGGCAGCTCCGGATGACGATGGCCGTGCGGCCCGATGCGGCGGTAAATGCGCTGCTTGGGGTCGAGCGTCTCGAACACGCCCTTCAGCGAGCCCGGAGTTTCCGCAGTGCCGAGGAACAGCGTGCCACCATGCTTGAGCGCGAAATGCAGCAGCGCCAGCACGCGCTCCTGCACGTCGGGCTCGAGATAAATCAGCAGATTGCGGCAGGTGCAGATGTCGACGTGTGAGAACGGCGGGTCACGCAACACGTTCTGCGGAGCGAACACCACCATGTCTCGGATCGGCTTGCGGATCCGGTATACGTGCTCGTCCTTCTCAAAGAACCGGTCGAGGCGCTCGAGTGACAGATCGCCCTCGATGCCTCCCGGATACACGCCGGCGCGCGCCACTTCCAGCGACTTGAGCGACGCATCGGTGGCAAAGATCTTCACCTCGATGCTCTTGCTGCAAGCAAGGATTTCCTCGGCGAGGAGCATGGCGAGGGAGTAGGCCTCTTCGCCGCTCGAACACGCCGACACCCAGGCGCGAATCGGTATATTGCTTTGCCACCCGCTCACGAGCGGCCGTATCACCAGTTCGCGCAGCGCCTCCCACGACTGCAAATCGCGAAAGAAACCGGTGACATTGATCATCATGTCGTTGGCCAGCCCGCGCACCTCTTCCTGGCTGTCACGCAGGCGCGCCGCGTAGTCGGCCAGCGTGAACAGCGATGCGAGTCCCATGCGCCGCTGCAGACGGCGCAGCACGGTAGGTTTCTTGTAGCCGCCGAAATCGTGACCCGTGTGCGTTCGCAGGATCCCGAGAATCTCGCTCAGATGCTGGCGCTCGCGCTGCAGGATCTCCTGCGCGCGCGCCGCGGCCGAGCCGTCGGCGTCGAGGCTCGCATACTTCACGTATTGAACGATGGCCGGCCCGATCTCGCCGGGCGCCAGTACCTGATCCGCGTAGCCGGCGTGGATCAGACTCGTGGGCATCGCGGGAAATTCGGCGCTCTCGGGCGATTGCGCGAAGCACACGCCGCCAGCGGCCTTGATCGCCCGGGCGCCCGCGGTGCCGTTCGTGCCCATTCCCGAGAGCACGACCGCGATCGCCTTCTCCTGCTGCATGTCCGCCAGGGAGCGAAAGAAGTCATCGACCGGACGGCGATGGCCGCGCTTCTCGACCGGCTCGCCGAGCTGAAAGACGCCGCGCTCGAGAGTGACCGTGAAGCCGGGGCGGGTGACGTAGACGTGGCCGGCTTGCAGCGCCAGCCCCCCCATCACCTGCAGCACCGGCAAGGGCGTGTGACGCGCGAGGATCTCCGCCATCAGGCTGTCACGCTCGGGGGGCAGATGCTGGACGACCACGAACGCCATGGCGCATTCACGCGGCAGCGCGTCGAAGAACGCGTTGAGGGCTTCGATTCCCCCGGCCGACGCGCCGATTCCCACCACCGGAAACGGCAAGAAAGCCCGGTCGACGAAATCATCCGGAGCGGCAACCTCTGCGGGTTCGGAGGCTGATTCGTCGGGCTCAGCGGACTGGGAGCCTTCGGGCGTCATGTAAGCGCGTGACGAGCACGGACGGCGCGCCGTGTCATGATGCTGCGCTCAACCGTGCTGCGAGTCGAATGTTTTCCCCCGCATCGCAGCCGATCTCGGCAGCGTTTGAATCGCCGCAGTTCGCATGGTGGTCTTCAGTGCCGAGGGGCAGTGAAAGCGTTAGCCTCAGCTATGCGATTCGCGACGCCCTTGCGCCGGGCGTGCGCAGCCGTCCCGCAGGCATATAATCGCGGGCACTTCTTCCCGTTCCGCGTCAACGAAGCTCATGTCCGAGCCAATGACCGGGCGCTCGGCTCAGCCAGGTAAGCCGCTCGAGCCGCTGGTGCCGCTCGAGGCGGTCACGTCCACCGCCGAATTGGCGTGGCGCACATGCCGCGCACCGCAGTACGAAGCGGAGAGTCAGGTCCTGGTCGAGCTCGCCGGGCAAATGATCCGATCGCCTGCCGGCATTCTGGAGCATCTGGTCAAAGCGGTCATGAGACTGTGCCGAGGCGGCTCCGCTGGCGTGAGCATCATCGAGGAGCACCAGGGCGAGGAGCTGTTCCGCCCGCGTGCGTTGAGCGGCGAGATGGCTTCGCACCCCTGGGGCACGACGCCTCGCCACTTCAGTCCCTGCGCCATGGTAGTCGACAGCAACTCCCTGCAGTTGCTGTCGGACCCGCAGCTGCACTACAGATACCTGGCGGAAGTACGCCCGAAGATCTTCGAGGCACTGCTGATTCCGTTCACTTCGGGCGCGCGAACCCTCGGAACGATCTGGGTCGTGACGCACGATGCTACCCAGCACTTCGATGCCGAGGATGGGCGCCTGCTTGCGGACCTCGGGAAGTTTGCATCGGCGTCCTACCAGGCGTATGTCACGCATTCGCGCGCGAACCCTGGCGAGCACGGCGCGCGCGCGGATGTGAGTTCAGAGATGACCGCCGCGGCGGCTCTGGATGCCGCAGCGCGCGAGCTGCGTGAGGAGCTGTGGCAGGAACTCCACTGGCATGCACAAGCTCTCAGCGATGCCGACAAAGAGAGATTAAGATCGCTGATCAGGCTGATGGATGGATTACCCGCGGTGGTGCGGAACATAGCCTAGCACCCCCGGGGCGTCAGTCAGGCTACGCCAGCGCCGTCTTGAACAGCGCCAGCATCCGGCTCCAGGCCTTTTCCGCCTGATCGGGGTTGTAGACGCGCGAGTCGGTCGGGCACCAGCCGTGAATGGTACCGGCGTACACCTCGATCTCAGCAGGCAGCTTCGCTTTGGCGAATGCTGCGCGCAGCACATTCTTCGCTTCGGGCTGGCGCTGGTCGTCGCTCTCCGCGATGGCGAACAGATACTGTGCTTTCATCTTCACTGCCAGCAGATGCGGACTGTCCGGTTTGTCGGTCACCAGACCGCCGCCGTGAAAGCAAGCCCCCGCGCCGATGCGATCGGGGAGCGCTGCCGCCGTACGCATCGTAAACGGCCCGGTCATGCAGTAACCCGAAGTCCCCATCTTGCGCTTCCGGTCGACCGACGGTTGGCCGTCCAGCCAGGCCACAAAAGCCTTCGCGTCCGTCACGGCGGTCTCCGCCGTCAGCGCCCCCGTCTGCGCCATGAGGGCGGCGCGTGTGGCCGGATCCTCGAAATCGGCGTGCTCCGGAGCGGTGGGCGCCCGCTTCGTCCGGTAGAAAGGGTTGACGACCAGGACCGAATAGCCTGATTCGGCCAGTCTCCTCCCCATCTGCCTGAAGGCGGGACGCAGGCCGTAGATATCCGGCCACATCAACACGCCGGGATGCGAGCCCGTGGACGGATGCACGAAGTAAGCGTCCGCGGTGCCGTCGGGCATTTTGATGTCGACTTCCGATTCATGCACCTCGGCCGCCGCGTCTGCGCCAGGGGCCAGGAGCGAGACCATGCCCGCGCCGAGGGTCAGCGCTCCAAACTGTCGCCGCGACAGCCCGGCCGACCTGAGCCGATATTCGATCATGTCCCCGAGCGTGTCGTTGTCGCACATGGTCCCTCCGCGGAAGCACGATAGAGGCATGCGTAGGTTGCACGCAAGGCACTCTTCTGCACCTTGCCCATCGTATTTCTGGGCAGCTCCGCGACCAGCAGTACGCGTTTTGGGACCTTGTAGCGAGCCAGGCGCTCGTTGAGGGACTCGATGATCTGCGCTTCCGACAGCACCGCTCCGGCCTCGGGCACAATGACGGCGGTAACCCCCTCGCCAAAATCCGGATGCGGAGCGCCGAAGACGGCACTTTCCGCGACGCCCGGCAGCGCATCCAACTCCGACTCGACTTCCCTGGGATAGACATTGCAGCCGCCGCTGATGACGAGATCCTTGACTCGACCGGCGATATGCAGGTAGCCACTGCGATCGATGCGGGCAAGATCGCCCGTTTTGAACCAGCCGTCGGCGGTGAACTCGGCGCTGGTTTTTTCGGGATCCCTCCAGTAACCCGCAAACACGTTCGGTCCGGCGATCTCGAGTGTACCGATCACATCCGCTTGGTGTTCCACGGCGCCACTGTCGCGGTTGGTCACGCGGGCCGCGACGCCCGGCAGCGCAGGCCCGACCGAGCCTGCGACCCGGGGACCGTCGTAAGGATTCGAGGTGTTGATCAGCGTCTCGGTCATGCCGTAGCGTTCGAGAATCACGTGACCGGTACGCCGGAGGAATTCCTGGTGGGTGTCGACCAGCAATGGGGCCGACCCCGAGACGAACAGCCGCATGTGCGCGGTCGCCTCGCGATTCAGCCTCCGGTCCTGCAGCAGGCGCGTGTAGTGGGTCGGCACACCCATGAAAACCGTGACTTCGGACATGTGCTTCAATGCCGACGGGAGTTCGAATTTCGGCAGCAGCAGGATGCCCGAAGCTGACGCAAGTACGGTATTGATCGCTGCAAACAGTCCGTGTATGTGAAACAGCGGCAAGGTGTGCAGCAGCACGTCCTGGCCGGTGAAACGCCACGCCTCGGCCAGCACCGTCGCGTTGGATGCAAGATTCGCACGCGTCAGGATCGCGCCTTTTGACTGACCCGTGGTTCCGGAGGTGTACACGATCGCCGCCGGCGAACCTGCGTCATAAGGCCCCATCGATTTGCGCTCCGGGTCGCAGAGCCGTGTGAGCTCCGACAGCGAGCCCTCCCCGTCCGCCCCGAGCGTCTCGACGCACTGGATGCCGGCGCGATCGGCCAGCGGTGCCAGCACGGCTCTCTCGCCCGGAGGCACAATGGCGATGCGCGGGCTCGAGTCGCGCAGCAGGTAGTCAACTTCGTGGGGCGAGCTGGCGACATTGATCGGCACAAACACCGCGCCCATGCGCAGGCAGGCGACATAAAGCACTACCGCTTCCAGGGACTTTTCGACTCGAACCGCAACACGATCGCCACGGGCCACGCCGCGCCGCATCAGTGCGGATGCGAGACGCGCGGATTGTTCGCGCAGAGCCTCATAGCTGAGTTGTCGACCCGCCGGGGTCCTGAGGAACAATCGGTGCGGGTGCTCGCGCGCGGCGTATTCGACCCAGTCGGCAGGATCGATGATGGACGACGCGGTGGTTTGCGAATTCACGTCCATGACCGTTCAGGGCATCATGCCATAGTGCAGCCTGATCGCCGCCGGGACGGCGGGTATAACCCTCGCCCCCGGCACAGGGTCCGGGTGCGCATTGTGCCCGCCGAGCCGACTGTCCAATTCTGGAGTAGAGTAGTGTTGCTGAGCTACGCGCCGACCAAGACCCCTTCGCGCGCAAGCCCATGCCGTCCCGTGGGTCGGACCGCGAGCCTGCCCCGGGGCTTCCACTTCAGCGACACAGGAGAGCCTCGTGGCCAAGCCGAACTACCATCAGGCACGAAAACAGAAGGAACTGGCGCGCAAGGCGCGCCAGCAGGAGAAGCAGCAACGTCGGTCCGCTCGCCCGAGCGTTCAGAACCCCGAGACGAGCCAGGTGGAAGCGTCGGCCACTCCGCGCGATCCGACTACCGGGAGCGCAACGTGAACCCCGCACGTTTCAGCGCCGCTGCCCGCCAGGAGCGCATGGACCGGTTGCGTCGCGACCGGGCAGCCGCGCTCGCGCTGCGGGTCGCCTTCCCAGCCGTCCAACATCTGCGTCTGGAGCTGAAGTTCGAGAGTACGACCTCGAGCACACCGACACTGCAGTCGCACGTACTGCATCCGCCGGCGCGGGCGTTCTTCGAGTTCCCCTGTCCTTATGCCGACTGCGACGGACAGTTCGATCTCACCAGTGCCGTCAAAGCGGCCCTCGCGGATCCGGCGCATCAGGCAGCAGGGGTACTGGAGTGCTCCGGCCTGCGTGTACGGGATTACGCTTCAAAGCGACCTTGTCAGTTGCACCTGATCTACACGGTCACGGCAACGTATCACGCCGACACCTGAACGCGTTGGCTAGGACGGCAGCGCAGTCCGGCATTCACACTGCCAGATCTCGAAGCAGGCGCGATGAAATCGGATCGTCTCCGGAGTTACGCCCGGCGTAAAATCTATCGTATACGACGCTTGCGCTGAGGTAATGCGCTCGCCACATCCACCGCACGAACCTCCGCCGCTGTACTCGCCCAGGCGGCGCCACAACTCGCCGTGCGGCAGAGTTCGCTGCCTCAGTCGCCTGCGGATGGCGAGCGTCGCTGCAGCATGGTCCATGGGGTTCTCCTCGCTCGCGCCGGGCGGCAGATCGTCGGGCGCATGCCTCACCCTGCACCTTCCGCCTGGTGAGCGCAATGCTCACGCACGCGGGCCAGCGCGCGTTTTATCCCCTCTCGCCTGCGCATATTTTGAGCATGAGAGCCGCCGGCTACGCCCGCCAATGCGGCGCTAAGGAGGCGCGCGGGCCACGGCAGCGCATGCCGCGCATTCAGAACAGGCAAAGTGGCGGCGTTGCAGAAAAACCTGTAATCTGCCTGCCGGCTCGTAACTTTCGGCTTGTCTGCCTTGGCCCCCGTGCGCAACCGACGCTCCATCCGGCCAATCTCTCACCCTCGCAAAGCTTGACGAACCAGGAGGCAGGACCTATCTGCCGGTGTTTTTCTATTCTCTCGTGAGTACTCTGCAAATGACCAAACTATATGTCGGAAATCTCCCTTTCACCGCAACCGATGAGGCCGTCCGCGCCCTGTTTTCCAAGCACGGAACCGTCGAGAAGGTCTCTCTGATCACCGATCGCGACACGGGTCGCCCGCGCGGCTTCGGCTTCGTGGAGATGTCGAATGCCGACGCATCCCGCGCCATGCAGGCGCTGAACGGCACGGACTTCGACGGCCGCCCCCTCAAAGTCAACGAAGCGCAGGATCGCGAGCGGCCGGGCGGCGGCAATCGCGGCGGGCCGCGCCGCTACTAAGAACGCATGTTCCATCGACACCGCTCCCGGCCGTGCACTGTGGCCGGGAGCGGTGTTTTGGTCGGCATCCAAGTCCCGGTCGACCTAAGCAGGCAGCGGCGAGCCTCGGCGACGCGCTCCTGAATTCAACGGGCAATTCCATGAGCGAATACGAATTCACCATTTCGCTTCGGATCCGCCATCCCAGCGTCGACCCGCGCACGATCACGGAGACGCTCGGCATCGAACCGCAACACACCTGGAAAGCCGGCGATCCGCGCCGCGGCGCTGGGGGTGAGGCACGCGAGGGCGCCTATCGGGAGAGTTACTGGATGGGAAGACTGATGCATGACCCGGAACTCTCTTCCGGCGGGCTCTCGGTCGAGAGCGTGCTGCTGCAAACGCTGGCTCAGCTGCGCCGATCACACGCATTCCTGCAGCAGCTCAGTAGCGGTGGAGGCGTAGCAGAGCTGCATGTCAGTCTGTTTGTCCGCGAGAATTTCCGACTGGATCTGACGCCTGAGACGCTGGGCCTGCTCGGCCGACTCGGATTGGCGGTAGCGCTCGAAATCCATCCGCACTCGCCGCACGAGGCCGGCCCGGTAACGGCGAGCTGACCCGGTCCATGAACCGCCTGCTCATCACTGTGGGTGCGAGCCTCATTTTGCTGGGCCTTGCCTGGTCCTGGATCAAACGCCTGCCGCTGTTTCGCCTGCCAGGCGATATCGTCATCGACCGGCCAGGATTCAAATTTTTCTTTCCGATCACGACGATGTTGCTCATCAGCGCGGTGATTTCGATCATCGCATGGGCTGTTCGCAAGTAATCGAGCCTCGTCGCGCTGCGCGCTTCAGCTGCCCTTGAGCGCGGCATGCTGGTAGCCGACAAAAACCCGCTTTGGAATCATGCAATGCACGCCCTTGCGGATATCGACGACCTGCGTCACGCGACAGTCCCCCACGATCGAGGCGAGCGCGTACGCCTCCTCGCGACTCATCGGGACGATCTGCTGACTGGCGAGCCAATGGACGGTCTGCTCAACGGCGATTTTCATCGCCTGATTCAGATCCTCGTCATAACCCATGAAGATCCAGTCCGTCTTGGTTTCCGCCCATGGCCAGTCCGTCTTCAGGTCCTTGCGCACGATTGGCCGAATCTCGATTTCCTTGTAGGCACACTCGAGCGCCGTCAGGTTTATCTCACCGTTTCCCTGCCGGCAGTGGGAATCGCCGGTCCAGATCAAGCCACCCTTGAGAAACACCGGCAGATACAAGGTCGAACCGGCCTGCAGCTCGTTCAGATCCATGTTCGAGCCGTTTTTCCAGGGCCGCAGCGTACTGGTGCGCCCTTTCGCATCGTGAATCGGCGGGCCGGCCTTGGCATCCGGTTCGTTCGGGTCGACCCCGACCGCCAACGTTCCGGGGAAGGGCTGCAGATCGATCACGATGCAGACCCACGGTCGGAAAATCCTTGCCCGGCAGGTTGAAGTTGAAAGCGTCGGGTTTGGGAACGATCTTGAGTATGCGAACCTCCAGCGTATCGCCGGGCTCCGCTCCTGACACGTAAATGGGGCCGGTGATCGAGTGCGGGCCGCCTCCGTCGTTTTCCTTCCGCAGCTTCACTATTCCATCCATGTCTACGCCCGGTCTTATCTGCCCCAGTGAGTGCGAGATCGTTTCGACGGACACGGTGTCACCAGAGTTGATGACCAGCTTCGGCTTCTCGCCAGGGTCGTACCAGCCCCATTGCACGTTTTCCGGCGTCGCGGGCAGAAAATAGTGTTTCGATGCGCGAGACGCGTGCGCATTGGATTCAGACCCGCCTCGCTGTTGCGTGTGGCCCGGAAGTGCCACAGCGAAAATCAACGCGAGCGTTGCCGGCCCGGCGACTGATGGTCTCATGGTGAGCTCCCCTGGCGATTGCTTTTCATACAGGCCGGCGGGGCGGTTTTCCTCGCAGCATCACCCGCGCGGCTGACGCTATGGCCTGCGCGCACTAGCGTTTCCGGAGCGCGGCTACTTCTGCTTCTGCAACTCTAGCATTGCCAGATGGACCTCCTGCAGCCACGGTCGGTCCTTGCCTGGCATGTTCTCAGCTTCAGCCTGTGATCGGAGTTGAGCATCGAGGGTCCAGGACTCGAGAATCCGATGTTTCTCGTCATGGGTGAAGCGGGAATCGTTGACGACGTCCATGGGCGCCGCGAAATAGTCCGCCGGATCTCTCACGGCTGCTTCAATGTCCAATTTTTCGGACGGGTCGATCATGGTTTCACGAGGCACCCGGACTATTTGGGAGAAGGACCAGAGCGCGCCGCATCCATGATTCCGTCGTACAAAGTAAGAATCTGGCGAGCCGCCTCGGCGACCTCATCGTCATTCATCGCTTCGATGACGATTTCCGGATCGAGCTGCTTCCCGTGCGTCAGGGTCTCGCGCAACTGCACGAACCTGGCTCGTTGCGATACTGGCAGTTCCGCATCCTGGAGATCGCTCAGGTGATCCAAGTATGCGTTTTCTAGTCGTTTCCGCTGAGGGGCGGGGCCAATAAGTGCACGCAGCGCCTCATGGAATTTTTCTTCGGCGTGGTACGGAGCGGGCATGGGTAGTCTCCGATTGCGTCCGCCCTTGGACATGCTGCATTTTGCGCCAAACTGGCCCGATATCCAGCACTGCCCTGTCGGATTCTTCGGCACACCCCGCGGCCTCGGCCTGGCCACGGCAACGACGTCCGCGGCTTCCCTGCCGCACTGCGAGAGCCCTGCGAGTGCCGCCCGGCTACCTATATCCGTACATGGCCCTGATTCAATTGGTGCGGGCGGGTCAGGGTCCCCATCAGTGAACTGGCGCTCGCCCGGGCACAGCTCAACCAGCCAACCATCCCTAACCCTAGCGTCCGCAACGACGTAGCCGCAGATTCCCGTGGGCACATGCGAGGCCTCAAGCCATGGCCGCCGCCTCCCGTGCCGCCTCCTCCAGCTTCTTCATCATCGAAACATACGGCCTCGGGCCATGACTCACGCGCGCGACACCCACTGAAGCCAACTCTCGCAAGGACGGCGTCTCGTCGTTGACCATGATATTGAGTGGGAGGGGTGATGCGTCGGCGACTCGTCGGATCAAACTGGCGTTCACCAGCCCTGGGACAAACAACCCGTCGGCTCCCGCGGCGCAGTAGGCCTTGGCGCGTTCCAGGACGACAGTGATCCGCTCGTCGTCATTCGCCTGCGGCTTGGTCTGCACGAAGAAGACATCGCTGCGGACGTTGATGAAGTATGGCAGCTGCTTCGCCTCAGCCGCCTTGCGAGCGTGTTCGATGCGGTCGACCTGCTCGGCAATCGCGCGCAGTGAGCCGGCGCCGGGCTCGCTGTCTTCAAGGTTGCAGCCGACGGCGCCGGCTTCGATGCTTCGCTCGACCGTCCGCCCGACCGCGCCAGGTGTGCGGCCGTACCCGCTCTCGAGATCGATCGTCACGGGGAGATCGGTCGTACGCACGATGCGCGCGAGATTCTCAATTGCGAAATCGAGAGGCACTCGCTCACCGTCTTCGTAGCCGTTCGCTTTCGCAACCGACCAACTCCCCGTTGCAAGGGCGCGCGCCCCCGCGCCCTCGACCGCTTTAGCACTGCCGACGTCCCAGATGTTGAACAACACCAACGGCTGTCCGCGCACGTGCAAGGAATGGAAGTACTTCGCCTTCTCGTAGAAACTCGACATGAATCACCTCACAGGGCGATCGAACGACGCAGCGATGCCGCCGCCGCTGTCATTCCCGACCAGGTCTACCTGCGGGATATTCACGACATCGAGAAATTGCTCGAGCATGCGCGCATTGGCGGTCACCGAGACGTCCTGATCCGGCCGGATCTCGGTGTCACCATGCGCGAGCAGGTCCAACGCGATACAGCGCCGGAAATCAGACAGATCCGCGAGCTGGTGGCGCCAAAGATGGCTGTTCAACAGCACGCCGTGTACGAATAGCGCTACCGGGCCCTTGCCCCGCTCGATGTAGTTGATGCGGCCCGACGCCGTCTCGACGCTCCGCTGGGTTGGCTGAGTCGTGCTCCCGTCCATGGTCAGCCCGCCCGCAGCGACGCTGCCGAAGCCGCGGACGCCTGCGCCTCGTGCAGCTTCTGCGCGCACTCATCGCAGCACACCTCCACAGTCCTGCCGCCAATCTTCACTTCAATACAAATTACGTCCAGCTTGCAGTCGCAAGCTGCACACGTTTTCTCGCCCATGCTCGCTCTCCAGTGAACGCCGGAACTCGGCGTACGGCGAAGTAGGCCACGCCGCAGGAGAGCATCGCTGTCAAAATCTTTAGTGACTTGTCGGAGGTCAGCCCTAGCGGTGCAGGGCGAACTGCCGGAATTCGGAAGGTGAACGACCATAAGTCCGCTGGAACGCGGCACTGAAGTGGCTGTGACTGGAGAAGCCGAGGTCCGCGCTCAGCGTACTTAAGTCGTCATATTGCGCGAGCAGGTCCAGCGCACGGGCCAACCGCAGGCCCAGCTGGTACCGATACAGGGGAAGGCCTTCAACCTGCTGGAACACCTGGGTGAGATAAACGGCCGAGCCGCCGACCTCCGCAGCGATGTCGGCCAACGTCCAGCGTCTCGACAGATCACTCGCCAGGACAAGTTTGATGCGATCGGCGAGGCGCTGCCGGCCAACGCTTGCCGCCCTCGCGGGCATGGCACGGGGTGCCAGCGCGCGCCGCACGAGCGTCAGCGCAAGGCTCTCGGCTTCAAGCGGTTCGGCGATGCCCTCGTGCAGGCTGTGCCGGAGAAGCGCGACAAGGGCCTGTGCTCGCGGATCGATCCGCCGTCGCTGTTTGCGAAACGCCAGCGCCGGGCCCTCTCGCAGCAAGGCCTGCGGGGCCAGCTCACGCAACAGCGCGTCGTCTACGATCAGGTCGAGACAGGCATCGCCGCCTCGTATCGGATGGCTCACCTGATAGCTGTCGCCGGAGTTGAAGAACAGCACCTGACTCGCCTCAGCGACGGCCTCCTCGCGCCCCAGATGGCGCACGTAGACACCACGATATGGAAAAACGAGATGGGTCGCGCTCGCGCATTCCTCCGCACTCTTGTGCCGGCAGGTGCCCCGGCAATACACGTCCCGGACCGAGACGATCGGCGTTTTCATCAGAGGCTGAACGTCAAGTTCAGGCATCTCTGTGAGCTGCGCTGCTGTTCGCCGCTTGGTCGTCATTCGAGAATGATAACGCGGTTTGGAGTCGCAGCCACCGGTCCGACTAAGAGCATGTCGAGGCGAATCTCCCCGTCGCCCGTCGACGCGCGCCACGCGGTCATATACGGCTTCCCAAGCCGCGTAGCCAAGCCGAACACGCAAACCTCCCGGCCCTGCGCACCAAAGTAACGAGATCTGCTGGACGCCGAGCCTAGTAATCCCACGGAGACGGGACTAGCTCGATTTGTGTCGCGCCCACCTCGCCGTTGCTGAGTAGTGTGCCGCAGACATCTCAGACGGGACAAAACTCCGCCGCTTTTCTGTTCGGCGAGTTCTGGCGGAACGACGCGATCACTCCGAGAGATCGCGATCGGGCGGTAGCCTTTATCGCACAGATGCAGGGACACTGACTGATCAAATCAGCTCGGCACGAGCTCGGGTTTTAAGCTGAGCGCGACGCGGCATTCAGGCTCGTTCAGTGAGATGGAGAGATGGCCCGGATCTTCGACGATCCGAAGCGCTGCCGCGCCCCCGCGCCATGGCGATCCTGGCCGAGATGCGCACGATGGAATCCATAGCGGTGAAGACGATCCAGATGACCATCGACGAACGTCTCCTAAAGGTCGTCGACAAGATAACCCGAGCCCGAAAGACTAGCCGGTGTGCATTCATTCGCGATGCGCTCGAGGCCGAGATCCGGCGACAGCGAATTCGCGAGGACGAGGTCCGTCACGCTGAGGGCTACACGCGCAAGCCAGTCGCGCCCGGCGAGTTCGACATCTGGGTCAGCGAACAGGACTGGGGTACATCGTGAATCGGGGTGACGTCTGCTGGTACACCTTCAAGATACCCGACAAGAAGCGGCCGGTACTGATCCTCACACGCGATTCCGCAAGCGCCATGCTGCACTCGGTCACCGTTGCACGCTGAGGCTCCCTTGCCTCTAGGAAATCTGCGGGCACGGAGCCCGTGCACAACTCTCGCGCAACTACTCGCCCTCATTTGATGCCGGCCCCTCGCGCGATGAGGATCAACCCTGTTCCGATGACGATGACGCCGATGGCTCGTGCAATGCGCTCACGAGGTCGAGGGAAATGGCAGCTACGGTTCAGAGCGTGCCGGTTCCCAGGTCGTCCGAATACCCGGCCCTCAGGCGAGACCACTGGGCAGTGGGTCGCCCATCGGTGCGGTAATCCTTCGTACCTTTCACCCGTTGCGGCCAGCCCGCCGGCGAGTCCTCCCACGTCTCCTGGCGCCCGTAGACGGTCAAGTCGAGCAACCGATAGCTGTTATCCATCGCCTCAACGCCGCGCCTCGTCGTCCAGTAAGTCTCGAAGACATTGGATCCTTGTCGCAGGTAGCAAACGATGTACATCGTGTTCGCCTCGCGTCCAGCCAAGAGAGTGTCGAGCGAGTCCTGGGCCGAGTACCAGGGCATCTCCCAACCCATGAACTTGCGGTACCGGAGGCTCTCTTCGTACGGGCCTTGGCAGAACGTGGCGTAGGTGACATCGCGAGAATGAATATAAGACAGCTCGCGGACCTGCGACGTATACAAGGTGCACCCCTCGCACTGCCCCGGCGCAGGGTGGCCGGTGTACCACATGAAGTAGTAGGCGATGAGCATCCGGCGTCCCTCAAACGCATCCAATAGTGTCACCGCCCCACGTTCGCCAATGAGCGGTGTCGCGCCGTCGATCTCCACCATGGGGAGCCGTCGGCGGGCGGCCGCAATGCCGTCGCCCTCTCTTGTGTGAGCTTTCTCTCGAACCCGCAGTGTGTCCAGCTCGGCCTGGAAGGTGCTCCGACCGACGATGTTGGGGGCTCCAAGTTCATTTCTCATAGTGTGTTCCATCGTTCCGCCTCCATCGGCCAGTAGTTCAGTCAATCATCGCTCCCTCCATCCCGCTCGAATTTTCAGGGCTAACCGTCGCGTTTCCGAAAGGCCGCCTCTCCGGCGTCCGACACCTCGACCCACTTCGGGTCGGGCGCGGCGTCGGGGACGTAACTCTCGTGCCAGTTCCACCACTTGTACGGTCGGCTCTGGGGGTAGCCCGCCGGCGAGTCCTCCCACGTCTCCTGACGCCCGAGCGCCGTCATGTCGAGATAGCTCCAGGTGGTGCCCATCGCCTCGTCGCCGCGGCCGTTGATGAAGTAGGTGCGGAAGACGCGCTCGCCGTCGCGGATGAACGCGTTGTGGCCGTGCCATTGATCCACCCCGAAGTCGGAGTCGAAGCTGTCGGTGATGGTGTACCAGGGCATTTCCCAGCCCATCCGCACCTTCAGGCGTGTGATGTCGGCCTGCGGTGCACGCGAGACGTACACGAGAGTCGTGTCGCGCGCGTTCAGATGGGCGAGGTGGGCGACCTGGTCGGCCCCTAGGGAACAGCCAATGCAGGCATGCTCCGGCCAGCCGTGCACGCCGCGCTCGAAGAAGGCGCGGTAGATGATCAGCTGACGGCGGCCCTCGAACAGGTTGAGCAGGCTCGCTTTGCCCTCGGGCCCGTCGAAAATATATGCCTTTTCCACGGCAACCCACGGCATCCGCCGTCGCTCGGCGGCCAGCGCGTCACGGGCGCGGGTTAGGGCCTTCTCCTTGACGAGAAGCTGCTCGCGCGCAGCCTCCCACTCTGGCGGCAACACAATCGGCGGGGTGCGCATGGCGGGTCGTTCGCCGATCCGGTCATTCTCAACTGTCTTGGTCGTGGTCACGGCGGTCTCCGAATTAGACGAGGTGGCTCGTCATGGTTGCACTCGTTTGGCTGTTTTGGCGGTTGTGAGACAACTTGGCATGGGCCATTTGATCGGTGTGAGTTACAAATGTGGCGCGATGTTTATGGCCGGAGGATGCAATCAAGAGTCTCTGTGACATTCGACGTTCTCGCGGTCCACGAAATCCCATCGACGGAGCCCGCAACAGTGCCGTTCGACCCGACGGCCGTGAACTTGGACCCGCTCCAAACGATGCCCCACCACGACGGTAGCCTCCAAGGGGGGGTGCAGGGCACAGCAATTTCCCCCGCGGACTCGCCAGTCTTTGCCCCATGCACGCGGTAACGCTTTCGCCTTATTTCGCGCCGCTGACCGACTTGGTATTTATGTTCAACAGGACGCGCAAATGAACCCTATGAAAAACAAGGCGGAGCGTTCACATGCCCTCCCCAGGGAGTTGTGGCCCATTCTCGCGCTGATCTTTACCGGGCCGGTCCTGTTTGTAAACGTGCTCCTGGGTGGGGATCGGGCGTTGCAACGCGCCTGGATCATCGCGCTGATCGGATTGGCTTGCTTCGGCTTTCTGGGTCGGCACAAGTAAACGATAGTCCCGAGCGATAGACCGATCGCTGCCTATCGCCCGTGCTGCTGACGCCGCGCCCATCCGGCGATCATTTGCCCGGCTCACAGATTCGAAGCCAGCCGCGAGGATCGGCGTCAACTAGGGCTCGCGCCGCACTTCTCTGGCGGATTTATCAAAACGCAAGCCGAGGAATGCGGCACCTGGTTCGGTACGCTGATCCGCCACTTGCTGCGAGCCGCCATTCGACGTAGCCGGTTCATCGACCGATCTTTTATCCATAGTCGCAGCATCCGAGACCTCGCGGGTGCTCCGCCGGGAAGCAACTCTTACTGCACTGCGGTAGAACTCCCGACCGACGGAGGCGGCCGTCTTGGCACTCCTAGACGCTGGCCGCACAATCTGTCGCGCCGAACCGTAGCGACGGGAGCCATGTTGGATCAGTTTCGACCGGACGTGCAGGGAAATTCCCCATTCATCGTGGGGGTATCGGGTCACCGGGATCTCGACCCCGCGGAACTCCCGCGCCTCAAGGACGCCGTTGCGGCGTTTGTCACCCAACTCAAGTCGTATCTGCCCGACACGGAGGTGCACATGGTGGTCGGCATGGCGCCAGGGGCAGACCTCCTGGTGGTCGAGACGGCCCTGGATCTTAATGTCCAGGTCGAGGCCGTACTGCCCATGTCGCTGGACCAGTATGCGGCCGATTTCGAGCCCGACACGCTGCAGCACCTTAAGGAGCTCCTGCGCCACCCGCGCGTTCATTGTGTGGAGCTGCGTGCCGATGCCCAGGAGTCACGGGACGTGGCACCGCTATCGTCCGTGGATGCCCGCAACGCGATGTATGCCAACCTCACCGACACGCTCATTCGGCGCAGCAGCCTTCTGCTCGCCCTTTGGGACGGGCGTCCATCGAATCTCTCCGGCGGCACAGCCGACACGGTGCTTCGCTACCTGGGCGTGCACACCGATGAGAGCCAGGATGCCGACGCGCTGGGATTTGTCTCCGAGGTCGAAGAGCTCGACCCGGGGACGCGGTTGGTGTACTGGGCTCCCACCGCGCGCATCAATGTCGCACCGCTGCCGCTTCAGCGACCCCCGTGCTTTCTCTCAGGCGCGGGGGACAACACTCTGCAGGCGCACCCCAGCATGCCGCCCTGGCTCAAAATCCAGCTAGAGCAGTTCAACGATTACAACCTTGAGTTTCGCACTCTCTCGGCATCAGGAAGGCTCGGCACGCCTGACTCGCTGCTCGCGCCCCTGCCACGCTTGGGCGCATGCTCGAGGTCCCAGCTGCTCGAGGACATCAACGCGCAGTACACCAAAGCAGATGCGCTCGCGGTGTACTACCAGCGCCGGTCCGACCGTCTCTTCGACTTGTTTGCCATCATGGCATTCGCCATGGGCGTCGCCTATCTTATGTACGACAAGCTGACCTCATCGCGCGCGCTGCTGATCGTTTATCTGGTCATGCTTTTTACCGGGTTGGGAGCGTATTACGTTCTGGAGGGTCGGCGCTGGTTCAGCAAACACCTGACCTACCGGGCGCTCGCGGAAACTTTGCGGGCGCGTTTCTATCTGCGACTGGCCGGCGCCGATCACCGGGTGAACTCGGCCGAGGTGCTCGCGCTCTCGGGAATCGATCGCTTTGAGGGTTTCAGCTGGATTGCATTTGTACTGAAAAGTATCGAGCCAGCGGATATCCCGGTGCTCACCGACCGACCGCCGGAATCTCCCCGACAGCGTTGCGTAGAGGAAGCGTGGATCCAGAACCAACACCGTTATTTTACTGTCAAAGTCGCGGTACTGGAGAAGCGCAGCCGTCGGATTGAACGCCTGAAGCAGGCGCTGCTGGTGAGCATTCTGGTCGTCATCTCCTCGCTGTTCATATCAGGCGGTGCGTTCGATCGTATGCAGACACTGCTCGGCATCTCGGTCAAGAACTTGCTGACCTTCACCTTGGGGCTAATGGCCATCCTGCTCGGCGCCTGGGAGCTGCATCAGAACAAGATGGCGACCCGTGAACTGCTTTGGCAGTACCGCAACCAGCGCGGGCATTTTGCCCGGGCAAAGGCGTTGCTTTCGAGGGTAACGTCGGTGCGTCGGCGCAACGAGGTGCTCGCCGAACTCGGCAAGGATTCGCTCATGGAGAGCTATCTATGGACGATCCATCGCTACCATCGCGAGCATGAGCCGCCAGGAGGCTGACGACGGTTCCGCGCGAACGGGGGCTAAAGGCGACTGGCGCGCAGCAATGTCGCACCGACAGGCAATGAGCAAAGGTGCTCAGATTTCTTCGGGAATTACGCGCGTGACCACGTCGCCCCCGTCGGTCCTGGTCCACCGGTTGTTCGAGCCGGAGTGGGTATATTCCTCGAACACCAGGTAGCGCACCACATCGCGGAATCTCAGCTCACGCTCTGCCGGTCACTGTTGCCGAATCCCGCAGTAAAGTCCTGGTAGAGAGTGAAGCTGCCAGCCATCGTCGACAATGCACCGGGAATCATCCATACGCTCGATACCTCCCAGCTCATGACAGCGGTTGAGGCGAAGTTCGAAGCACGGGCTGGTCGCAGCGCGCGCTCATGGCGGCGCCACGTCGGTACCGTCACCCGGAAGCAACCGTTGCGAGACCTGGGAAAAACTCCAGCCCGCGCGCGGAGCGTTGCGCTCCAGAATCCAGATCAGGTCGAACCGGTCATCTGGCCAATGGATGGGACAGCCCGGCAGCTTGCCGGCGATTTCCATGACCAGCCGCGGAATGGCGGCATGGTGCCAGACAATCAGCGCCGGTGATGGGGCCGCGATCACTACCGCCGCCAGCGCTGCCTCTTCTTCTTCCGCATACGCATGATTGACCGGGATGCCCAGGGCAGCCGCCAGCGGGCCGGCCGTGTGCATCGCCCGCAAGCTGGGACTGTACCCGGTAGCATCCGACGCGAAAATCGAGCGAGGCGTGTGAATCCTGGAGCCAGCCGGCAGCCCCCCGGGCGGTGCGAACAGATGCACCAAGGCGCCCGCCCGTTGCCAGCCGCGCACCGTCAATTCGTGATGCGCAGGACGGCCGTCTTCGGTTACACCCCGGTCACGACTGCCATGCTGATGCTTTTCCGCATGCCGGATGATCATGATCTTCAACATGCCGGTGACTCCATGGTCGTCGTCGGCAATGCTTGCACGACAACCAGAAGTTGGACAACACTCTCCGGAGGAAAAGGTACTAAAAAGGGCGCCCATTTGCGGGGTCTTTGGTTGCGCCTTGCTTGGCTGGCGACGGTCCTAGCCCTAGCCATACCTGCCACGGCCGCCCCCTTGCATCGCATCGTTGCGGTCGGCGACCTACATGGCGATTTTTCCGCCTGGCGGGATATCCTGCGTTCCGCAAGCGTGGTCGATAACAATGGCCACTGGACCGGCGGCGACGTGGTCCTAATCCAGACCGGCGACGCCGTCGATCGCGGCCCGAATTCGCTCGAGATCATCCAGGATCTCGTGCGGCTGCAGAAAGAAGCGGCCCGCGCCCACGGTCAGGTCATCGCCATGGTCGGCAATCACGAAGCCATGAACCTGACCGGTGACCTGCGCTATGTCTCCGCCGCCGACTATGCCGGCTATGCCGACCGCCGATCGGCCGTGCGGCGCGAGGATGTCTACAATTCCAATAAGACTGCTATCGAAATGGCCTATCGCCAAAAAGACCCGCAGATGAGCGGCGACGCGATCAAGAAGGTCTGGTTCGAAGCCTTCCCACTAGGGCGCATCGAGCACCAGATCGCCTGGAGCGATCACGGCACGATCGGTCGATGGGTCGTGAAAAATCCTGTTGTCGTCCTGCTGGACGGCACGCTGTTCGTGCATGGCGGTATCAGTCCGGCTTATGCCAATCTGACCGTGGCGGAGATCAATGTCCGCGCCGCAGCCGCGCTGACGGCGCGAAACACCGATCCTACAGCGATCATCAATGACGACCAGGGGCCGCTCTGGTACCGGGGGCTGGCGCAGCCGCTGGCGTCCAACAACGGCGAGACGCTCGCGGCGCCGACGCCAGCCCAGATTCAGCCGGCCGGCGAAGATCAACTGGATGCCCTGCTATCTGCTTATGGCGCGAGGCGAATCGTGGTCGGTCACACGCCCATCCTGTCGGGAATCGCTCTCTTCCATGACGGAAAGCTGATCTGCATTGATACTGGAATATCGGCCGTGTACGGCGGTACGGTCTCTTATCTGGACATAGTCGATGGGACGCCCGTCCCGCATGCCGTCGCACGATCTCAGCAACCCTCAAAACAGGGAGCGCCGTGATGTGCTTGGTTCTGAAAATGGCCTTCGCTGCCGCGACGTTTTCCATCCTGTCCTGGGCAAATCCCGTCCGCGCTGCCGACGGCCCCAAACCGTTGTTTGCCAGCGACGATGTGCTGAGTCTGACCCTCACGGGACCCTTCGACACGATTTCGCGCGACATCGCCGCCAAGCCGGTCCCCGGTGTACTGAAGGTTGGCGGCGCGGCGCCAGAAACCATGCCCGTGACCTTGTCGGTGCGCGGCATCACGCGGCGCAAGAAAGAGGTATGTGCCTTTCCGCCCCTGCGCGTGGAGTTCTCGCAAAAACCCGGACCGTCTTCCATCTTCAAGGGACAGAAGCGGCTCAAGCTGGTGACCCATTGCCAGCGCAGCGCGGATTACCAGCAATATCTGCTGCTGGAATATACTGCCTACCGGCTGTACCGCGCCCTGACCCCGGAAAGCTTCAACGTCCGACTTGCCAAGATTGACTATACCTATAAGGACGGCCAAGCCCTCATCACACGGCTCGGCTTTTTTATTGAGGATGTCAATGACGTGGTGAAGCGCAACGAGCAGGAACGGCTCAGGGGTGTCAAAAGAATATCCGCCTCGCAACTGGATGCGGCCGCCGCGGCGCGCTATGCGGTGTTTGAGTACATGATCAGCAACCTGGATTGGGCCATGACGGCCGGTCCGGCCGGCGCGGATTGCTGCCACAATGCCCGGCTGATGGGTGCCAAGGGCGTGACCGGCGCATCGACGGGCCTGATCCCCGTGCCTTATGACTTTGACTATGCCGGCCTGGTCAACGCGCCCTATGCCGTGCCGCCGGACGGGATCCATGTCGCCAATGTGAAAGCGCGGCGCTATCGCGGCTTCTGCGCGCATAACGAGGAGGCCAAGGCGTTCCTCACGCACATTTCCACCCGCCGTGACTCGCTGATGGCCATTCTCAACGAGACGCCGCAGCTGGAAGACAGGACGCGCCGAAAGGCGGCCGGTTATCTCGGCGACTTTTTCGAGGAGGCCGGATCGCCGTCCAAGGTGGCCGATCTCATGAAAGTGTGCTTGCGTTAATCGCGTAGAGGGGCCGGGGCCATACGTCGTGACACATCTAAACGCTGACAAAGCTCAAGCCCTGTTTGACGGAACCCATGGTCCGGCTGCCGCGCTGGACTGGTCCGGCCTGACAGACGTGCGATTCATCGCGAACTCGGTCGGCATCCTGCTGCTGGCCACCCTGCTGGGCGCCGTGATTGGCTACCACCCAGCGACGCGGCGCACCATAGACGGGCTGCATGAAGCGGACATGCCGCATGTCTATGTGATGTATGCGTTGATCGGCGCGGTGATCGGCGTGGCCGTGCGCGAATTCGGCACCGTGGTCGGTTTGGTGGTGTTCGGCATCGGCGGTCTAACCCGTTTCCGCTCGGTGGCAGATTCGACGCGCGACACAGTGCGGCTGATCATCGTTACCCTGGTGGGACTGACCGCGGGCCTCGGCCTGTTGCATTTTGCGGTGATCATCACGCTGTTCACCTCCGCCCTGATCTATGTCTTCGACACCAGACCGCCCTACCGCATCCGGGTGGAAGGCATAGCGAGGGATCGCGCCGACAGGTGCACCGAGGTCTATCGCGGCATTCTAAAGGGGCATGGCTGCAGCATCATTGCTGAGCATCATTCGCTGGAAAAGGCGCGGATTGAATTTGTCTTCCGTTTGCCCCGCCGCAGCACCCGCGACCGGCTGGACGTGGAGTTGCGCAGTATTGCCGCCGATTTGCGCGGCGACGTGGATTGGGAAGTCACCTAGCCGGGCGTTCAACGGGGTAACTGTAGCGCCGATCAACCGAGGTGCTGAAAACCTGATTAGGCCACCTACCGGCCGGACTGAATCCCCAGATTCCATCATCTCAACAGCAGCGGCAGCTGAATTCCGTTCGGAGCACCCCCTCGGAAGGGCTATTGTCGCCTACGCCAGGGCACGTGATGGCCCCATATCGGAGCCCGAGCGCTTCGCTTACATACCCGGTGAAGGCATAAGCGCCACAGTCGACGGTAACTCCATATTGGTCGGCAACCGCTCCCTGATGGCCTCCCAGAACATTGAGGTTCCGGAAGCGTTAGCCGCTGCCTTCGATTCAGCGTCAGAGATCTACGTCGCCCATAGCAACTGATTGATGGGAGCAATCATCGTTGCTGACACTGTACGCCCAGAAGCCGTACGCGGTGTTCAAGCACTCGAGCAAATGCGCCTGAAGATCGTGCTTCTTACCGGAGATACTCGCCGAGTGGCTCAGCGTGTAGCTCGCGATCTTCGGATTAGCGAGTTCGAATCGGACCTGCTACCGGAGGACAAGTTTTCCTACGTAAACAAGCTTGTTGCTGACGGACGGGTTGTCGCAATGGTAGGTGACGGCATCAATGACGCGCCTGCGCTTACAAGGGCAAGTGTCGGCGTTGCCATGGGTTCAGGCACGGACGTCGCACGTGAAAGTGCCGATATTGTTCTTCTGGGCAACGATCTCGCGCGCTTCGCGGAAACTGTGTCGCTTGCTCGCCGCACTCGCGGCATCATTTGGCAGAACTTTGTTGGCACGATCGCGGTCGACACACTAGGTATCATCCTTGCCGGGCTCGGCTTTCTGAACCCGCTGATCGCTGCGTTCATCCATGTGGCTTCAGAGATGGCGTTCATTCTTAACTCAGCGCGCCTCCTCCCGGGTCAAGCGCGCTTGGAGCAGGTTCGTCCCACTGCTAGCCTGGTCGAGCAACCGATCTGAGTTCTCAAAGAAGTGCCTTGCTGAAAGGCAAGTGAGGTGCTCCCGATTTAGTACGGTCCCAGCCTTGCGACAAGTCCATGGCGTCACGATGGCCCGTCCCGCTAACGCGTTTAGTGAGAATCACTTGAGGGGATGGCCACGTGCGCTCGAGATCGGCTGGCAGCGACTGCGTGCAAGAGAATCCCCGGGCACCCCCGGGAACCTAGGTCAATGTGCGAGGTCGCCCGGTCGACGTCAGCGGATTTGCCTCCAACTCACGGCCGCAAACGAGAGAGCGAGTGCCGACGCGGTGGGGCGACCCTCCGTGACCACACTGATGGCCCCTTCCGCTCCCGCCCGGGGAGGCCTGAGGATGACGACGCGCCC
>Ga0137409_10000006_pt1 | contig 67742 bp, 49 predicted proteins | sample CZODoug1_16funga_FD_122059 | JGI IMG/M metagenome (GOLD analysis project Ga0137409, IMG submission 122059) | Vadose zone soil fungal communities from Angelo Coast Range Reserve, California, USA - CZODoug1_16fungal (Hybrid Assembly) | ecosystem: Environmental > Terrestrial > Soil > Vadose zone... | reverse complement strand
TCCACGTAGAACCACTCGGCGAGCAGGTTGCGCCGCATGTCGACGCCCGGGTAGCGCTGGAAGAGCGCGAGACCCAATGCGACGCCGGCTTGCTCGTCGACGATCGCGTAGCGGCGCTCCGTGACGGCGTAGATGTTCCTCATCGCGCCTTCGGACGTGCAGTCGGTTTGGCCGCCCGTGTCGATAGGGCGCTGCGTGGTGAGCGTGCCGTTCTCGATCCGCACGCACCCCGGATACGCCATGATGATCTTGCCGTCGTGCGCCGAGAGGCCGTCGAAGTAGCTGTTCGTGATCGCGACGAGTTCGCTGCGCGTGAGGCGCTCGCCCTTCGGCACGACGCGCTCCGCGGGAGCATGCGCGAGCAAGTACTCGGCATCGTAGTACGCGGCGTTCGCCTGCCCGCCGCCGAGCGGGCCCAACCCCGGATCGCCTTCGCGATTGATGACCCACTCGGCTTCCGTGATCTTGCGGTCTTCGACCTTGAGACGCAGTGTGACGATCCCGGGGTCTGCGGCTTCGTCGAGCGTACCGAAGTAGCCGGCTTGCTCGGTGGCGGTGTCGAAGTAGCGGCGTTGGAGCTTGCCGAGGGCTGTTGTGGATTGCCAGAGGCCGGTGCCTTGTGAGACGACGACCGCGTTTTCGGTTTGGCGGAAGGCGAGGCCGAGTGGGGCTTTTGTTGGGGCGTGTGCGACTAGCGCTGTCAGGTATTGGTCTAGTGTGGTCTCGAGGCAGGCGCGGTCGCAGGGGGCGGCGAAGGCGTTCACGGTGGTGAGCGCGAGCGCGGGGAGGAGGAGTGATTTGATCATGGTGCGGAGCGGTTCTAGTCCGTCAAGCTCCGAGAACGACGCCGCTCCGTGGGGCGCGCAGGCGCACGCGGCCTAGGGCGAGTCTGCTTCAAGAGTTTGCGTAGCGCATCGTTCACCGCTACAGACGTACGGAACCGTTGGGCAATGTCCAGGTCGAGCACGACCACATTGGATCCTTCCTTCAGCAGGCGGGCGTAGTATTTGCCGCGAATCCCTTTGGTGTAGTCGAGATCGTACTCGGCGCTCATGTCGTCGCGGCGCCGCGCGACCTTACGCTTCATGGTTTTTCCTTTCATGTGCGGTGGCCGGTCGGGCGCTGATGATGCGCAAAGCACGTCCCCGTTCAGTATGGCACAGGACGAGCAAGCGGCCCCGCGCGGAATATCCGACGGTGACCAGGCGTGTCTCCGACGCTGAGTAGTGCGCATCTTCGAAAGTCGCCGCCAGCGGGTCGTAGAACACGGTCAGGGCCTCCTCGAACGACACGCCGTGTTTTCTGCGGTTGCGCGCCGCCTTCTTCGGGTCCACTCGAAACGCATTGGGGGACAAGACTCCGTGCCCGACGGATCGTCGAAGCTACCGTCTTGGCAGAGTTGTGTGGAACACCAAATTCGGGAGTCTTTTCAGGGCTTCGCGGCACGTTCGCGGCCCTCGGGTGTCGCTCGCGCAGCCCGCAGCCGCGGTGTCACGTTTTGCGACCGCCCCCTGCTCCAATGCCGCTCACCGCATTCCCCGAGGGTATGCGATGCTCGGCTGGACACTCCTTTAACGAGGCATGGCGTGTACGAGCGTCGTTAGCCGGGCTAGCCATAGCCAGCCATCCCGCTACAATGTCCCCGAGAGCGATACGAGAAGAACAACAACAATGTCTCTCGCAGACGAGATCAAGCTAACGATCATCGAGCGCGGCGAGCTGTCGAAGTCCGACATCCAGCGGCTTTGGGGGCTCTCGGACGAGCGCTACCGGGCGCTGCAAGACGAGCTCGACGGCGTCAAAGTCTTGCGCGTCGGCCCCAAAGGCACGGGCGGCTACGAAGCCGCGTACGCAAAGCGCCCCGGCCAGCCGGACGAGAGCCTGCCGGGGCCGACCTTCGAGCACGAGTGGCAGAACCAGGGTCTCGCGAGGCTCGTCGAGCTCTTCTCCCATGCGGACCTCGAGCTGCTGTTCCGGCGGATCGTGGAGCCGGTGGAGACGCTGGGCGACGATCCGCGCACGGAACTCCAGTCGCGCGGGTACCTCGCGCACAGAACGCACGCGCCTAGAGAAGAAAGCTCGCCATGAGGCCGAGTTCGGGCCTCGTTGGTTGTCGCGCTTTCGCGTGCCGATAGTCAGCTAACGAATACGCTTGCTCCATGTCGACACGATCACAGTTTGTACAGATCGAGCATGGCGGTGATGGCATATGCAAGCTCATTGCTATCGACGGCCAACACGCGGAGATCGAATACTTCGAATCACCCGCTGGCCCCCGCCTCAGACGTGTTCGGGCGCCGGTCGGCTCTCTACGCGAGGTGGAACTCTCGTCCGAGACCCGCGTGTTCTGGTTTGATCCGAATGTGCACGGCTGGCGCTCGGGCCGCGCGGATGGGCTAATCAGCGCGCAGGCGTTAAAGGTCGCCGAAGATCACTACGCGGTCAGATTTCCCAACGGCCAAGCGGCCTATATTCCCATCTCAGAACTCTATGTCCGCTGCTCAGCTCCGATAGAGGATCCAACCGACTATTTGGCGGCACGAGTCACCGACACCCCCTTCTTCTTCGATGGGCGTTCGCAAATCACCAGATACCTCGCAGCACAGCGAGCTGCGTTCGGCGGCTTAACAAGTCTCGCATCCTCGGCGGTCGATCTGCTGGAACACCAAATTACGACGGTCCGGCGCGTTCTCGCAGACCCAATCGAACGATACCTACTAGCCGACGAGGTCGGCTTGGGCAAAACGATCGAAGCGGGAATTCTCATCCGGCAACACTTCCTTGACCAGCCGCACGGCGCGCATGTTCTCGTCGTGGTTCCGGCTCACTTGGTTCAGCAGTGGCAGACCGAACTGCTGACCAAGTTCTTCCTTGCCACGGGTCCGACGCTGATAGTGCTCTCAGAAGACGAGCTGAGCGAGTTTGACGGTAGTCTTGGTGGAATCAGCATGTTGGTTGTGGATGAAGCACAGCGATCAGCTCTCCGTGCCTTCGATCCAGACCCTAGCGAGCGAAAAATCTACGACGTGCTGCGTGCGCTCGCCGAAAGCGTGCCCCGTCTTCTTCTTCTCTCCGGCACGCCGGTTCTGCGTCAGGAAGAGGGATTCTTGGCGATGCTTCATCTGCTAGATCCCAGCGGATACCCTCTCCGGGATCGAGAACAATTCCGGCAGCGAATACGCCAACGTCAGACGATCGCCGAGGCAACGCTGGATCTTGCAGACGATGCGAGTTCCTTTTTCGCCGGCGATGCGCTCGAAAGATTAGAACCACTGTTTGGTGACGATCACCGGCTCGCGGCTCTGTGCAACGATGTGCGCGAACAGCTCCCGCGCGATATCTCCAGCGATGAACGCATTCGCGCGTTGCGAACTCTACGTTCACATCTGTCTGAAACATATCGCTTACATAGGCGTCTGTTGCGGACGCGACGGAATGATCCACGTCTCCAAATGTACTTACCGCGGCGAACCGGGACGATTCGCCTTGAGCACGATGATGCGGCGCGCCGGGAGGCGTTTGACTTTCTCGACGCTTGGCGCCTGGCCGCATTGAGAACCGAGGATGATCAACCGAGGCAAACTCTCACCGAGCTATTTTCTTTGTTGGTCACCTCGGCTCTGTCTCACCCTAGGGTTCTCCTTAGACACATTGATGCAAGAATTGGCCTGCTGAATCGAGCTGCGTCTCAGCCAAGCTCTGTCGAAGTCGGCGGTGTGTTAGGAATCCGCCGGGCCTTCGATGGAGAAGAGGCGCTTCTTGGTGAACGCCGCAAACTTATAGATGAGGCAATGAATGTCGATTCCCGCGTTCAGTGTTTGATCACCTGGTTGCGCTCGAAAGGCGACGTCAAGAAGGTGATCGCTTTCGTTGACGATCCCGAGGTCGCGGATCTGTTCTCGGGCACGCTGCGCGATGCTCTCGGCTCTACATTCGTTCTACGGTACGACGGCAACGCTGAGACTGTGCACTCATTCGAGGAACAACAATCGCTCGCCATTCTCGTCTGCGACGCTGCCGCCGAGGAAGGTCTGAACCTTCAACGGTGTGGCGCAGCGATTGTGCATCTGGACCTTCCGCTCGAACCGGCGCGCATCGAACAGCGCATTGGACGAGTCGATCGGCTTGAAGCTCGCGGTCGGATGCGGAATGTGATCTTCAGGGCCAAGTGCCCGTTCGAAAGCGAATGGCTGAAGTGCGTCGCCGAGACGATACGCGTGTTTGATCGCTCAATCGCCCCTCTCCAATACGTTCTCGCCGAATCGACTCGACGAATTCGGTCTGATCTTCTAGTTGAAGGGCGCGCTGCAATTGAGCGCGAAATCGCCCGCATGAGCGATCGCGAGAGCGGGCTCGACGCAGAATTGCGCCGTATTCAAGCGCAGGAGGCGCTTGACTCAGTGGAGGGTAATAGCGACGCCGACGCTGCCTTTTGTACAGCGCTATCAGAGGCCGATGAAGCCGCCGAGACCGACGGTGAGAAGGCGCTCAACTCCTGGGTCACCGACCGCCTCCAATTTGTTTGCCGTCGGCTCGAACCTGACATCTTGCAATACATGCACGACCTTCGCCGACCAACCTTGATTCCGCTTTTCGAGACTTTTCGGAGATTCGGTGCATGTCTTGATCGCGCAGGCAAAGAACGAGACTTAAGAACGCTGCCACTTCAGCCGGCGACGTTCAATCGTTCAACAGCCGAGACGAAGCACGTAACACTTCTTCGCGTTGGTCATCCGTTCGTCAACGCATTGGAGGGGCTCATCCGCAGCGACGACCGCGGGACGGCTTTTGCTATGTGGCGCTACGTACCAAATTGCCTGGAAGCGCCTCAGGTGTTTTTCAGGTTTGACTGGCTAATCGAGTCTGACCTTTCACGGGTACGATCGGAATTCGGTGATCGCATTTCGCTCGACTCAATGAGACGCCGAGCTGACGAAGCATTTCCAGTTGAGTATCGAACGGTCTGGCTCAACGGCGACCTCGAACCCGTCGTGGATCAGGGCGTTCTAGCATTGCTTGAGCGGCCGTACCAGAAAAGCGGGCGAGCTGACGGCAGCAAGGATGCGAATGTCAGATTGGAACGTTGGAGTCGTGTCGACGCCCTTCTGGCGACCAGTGATTGGGGTGACCTTTGTCGACGAGCTCGTGGCGTAGCTGAGCGTGTAGTACGAAGCGATGCGGATTTCTTGGAGCGCTGTCGCTACCACGCGGCTCAAGCGCGAGATCGGGCCAACGTCGTCAACGAGTCGCTTAAGAGTCGGATAGCACGTCTTTCAGGTTCCGCTCAAACCTCAGAAGAGGAAATGGCCTCAATCGAGTTGCGCTTGAGTGAGACACTTGCCCGCGGCATTGAAGCCCCCTACTTCCGCGTCGATTCGGCCGGAGCGGTATTTCTGGCACCGCAGCCTCTGGAAGAAGCGTGATCGTCCCACTCCGAGAACTGCAGAGTCTAATTCTATCCGCCGATAAGTCCGGATCTCATTTTTCGTCGACTGGCGATCCGTTTCTGACACGGATTCACAACGCCCTTCGGGGCATGGCTACCCCGTCTTGCACGACGGGGCCAGCCGATATTGCGGGCCTCCTGCGTCAGGGAATGCTCCGATGCCAACTCGCGTTTGGGGAAGAGCCCGAATTGCGCGTTCCGAGAGGCGGTGGCTGGCCGAGCAAACCATCGTGGCATCAGTTCAGTTGTGACGTAAGAGTTGCCGGGAGTCAGCACTTCCTCGTGCGCCCGCGGCGTTGGGAACCTTCATGGCTCGATCCCGGCGCTGCGAAGGTTGTGGAAGACGCCATCGAAGAGAGCCCGCGCCGGCAGTCTCGCCCTGTACCAAGCGATCCACTCGTCAGCGAACTTACTGGCCATGCGACGTACGTATCGCCTGGCCAGCGCGCAGCAATTCACGCGGCGTTTCTCATTCCGCCTGGGTCCACGGCAATTTTGAATCTACCGACCGGCGCGGGGAAGACACTTGCTTTTCAGTTGCCGGCTTTAGCGTGGGCGTCCCAGGGAGGGCTCTCGCTCGTGGTCGTCCCGACTACGGCTCTCGCCAAGGATCAGGAGCAGCGCTTTCGTGCACTGCTCGGACAATTGGCGACGAGTCGAGCCCAGAGCGGGATGCCGCTCGCCTATCACGGTGGCCTTGATCAAGATTCCAAGAATGCCATCAGGGCTGCTCTCCGTGAGGGCTCCCTTCCAATCATCTTCGCGTCGGCCGAAGCAGTGATGGGCACATTGCGTGGTCCTCTCTTCGATGTCGCGCGCCAGGGGAGACTGAAAACTTTCGCGGTCGATGAGGCCCACATCGTGACGCAGTGGGGCCAACAATTTCGGCCAGAGTTCCAGAGCATCGCAGGGCTTAAGGATGCTCTCATGGATGCGTGTCCAGCAACGGCTAAATTCCGCACGCTCCTCCTGACGGCAACACTCACCTCAGAGTGTTGTGAGACGTTGAAGCAATTGTTTGGCAACGGTGGTTGCCAAGTTGTATCGGAAGCCGCCCTACGTCTTGAGCCGGCGTTCTTGCTTGAGTCCATCAGTGGAGAGCCGGAGCGTGTGGCGCACGTCATGGAGGCAATTTGGCATTTGCCAAAGCCGCTAATCCTTTACACGACGCTTCGAGAGCATGCCGAAAACTGGCATGCACGTGTGCAAGGTGCCGGATTTTCTCGTGTGCGCCTGGTACGCGGCGGTGATCTCAAGGACGTGGGTGGTGACGAGGTGCTAAGAGACTGGAGAGGCTCTGCCGTAGATATCATCGTCGCGACGTCTGCTTTTGGACTTGGGATGGATCAACAAGAGGTCCGATCTGTCGTCCATGCGTGCCTCCCGGAGTCAATCGATCGCTACTATCAGGAAATTGGGCGAGCCGGACGCGATGGACGGGCGGCAGTTGCTCTCATCGTCAGTACGCGGGAGGACATTGCGATCGCAGAGTCTTTGAGCAACGAACGGCTAATTAGCATTGATCGAGCCTTCGAACGATGGGACGCGATGTGGGTCCATCACCGACGGATCAAAGAGCAAACATACGTACTGTCGCTCGACGATAGACCTACGGACATCGCTGATACTTCCCCGAGGAATGCCTCGTGGAATCTTCGAACGCTCGTGCTTATGGCCCGCGCAGGTCTAATCACTTTCGCAGCACACCCGCCGCCAGTTATTGATCGCGTTGCCGATGAGGATGACGAAGCGTTCGAGGGGAGACGTCGCCGTGTACTTGAGCGGTTCTCTCGAGAGGTAGCGGTTCGAATCTCTGATCCTCGGCACTCAGACAAAACGCACTGGAACGACGTCGTCGTCAGCACAAGAACGTCCCTTCGGTCGTCCGACGAGGAAGGTATCAGGTTGATACGAGAACTTCGCGATTTGCAGCGCCCACTGAACGACGTCTTTCGTCAGGTATACACACTCGAAGATCCCGTCGTCCGACCGCCTCGTGTTGTCGGCAGTTGCCCAGTAACTCGACGGCGGGGCGCCGTGAGCTTTCTTTCGTCTGAGCCCGAGGTGGTTCCGATCGCTGAAACCTGCGCCGCTATTTCCACGGATTTGGCGCGAGCCCTGCTCCCCTGTTCGGACGACGCCGGTCGATCATGGATTTCATATGAAGCGCCTGCAGGGGGCTCGCGAGAGGAGAGGCGATGGCGAGAACTCATCCTTCAATTATTTCGATATTCAGTCGCTGGCGGTGTCGCGGAACTTGAAGTTCCTAATGGAATCCTTTCCGGCCGTGAATGGTCCCAACTCACCTCGTCTTCGCCTCTTCGACTACTGATTCGCGCAACGGCGGATGCAGATGATCGCAGGACTCCGACGGCCCCAGTTCCTAGAATCACCTTATTAGGCGAGCAATCACTGAGACCGGTGGATGTTGAGAGGGTGATGATGGTGCGTCGTCCGCGTCACGTTATCGTCCTCCCGCGCAGCGCACCGGATCCAACGCGACCCGGTCGGCCACTCCTTGATATTGTCCGCCATCTGCCGATTGAGGACCTCCTTTCAAGGCTGCAGTCATGAGCATTCTTAATCGCGCCTCAGATGGTCTGCTTAGCGTGTTACTTGCCCTGCGCCGCGCTGTACTCGCGTACGGACCGTTGTCTGATTCAGATCTTCTTGAACTCGCAGCGCCGTCTTCCGTAGTGCCAGATGGAAAACCTGACCTGGCGAGGAAGACACTGAGTCGATGGAAGCAGCTTGGTTTTTTTGCAGACATCGATGGCGTTGTTAGTCTGAATCCAGGTGTCGCCAATATTGCTCGCGATGACTTAATGGGTTTGCGGACGGCTATTCTTCGACTGATCCTCGCGCCTGAAAACAATCCCGCCTTCCTGGAGAGCGACGAAGATTACGACGCATCTAAGGCATCGGATTGCACGCGCGCAATCGCCTGGACCTTGGCGCAAGACCCCTACGCGTTTCCCGCGAAATACAAAGGCGGCGTTGAGTCGCTTCAAGATGCCCAAGGGGTTAATCCGCGGCCGTTTGTGAATGACACACGTTGGGCAGGCTTCGCTGAATGGGCAACGTTTCTGTGCATTGGATGGTCGAGCACTCGCTCGAGCTTTGTCCCAGATCCGGCGGTCGCCTTGCGCTCGACGCTCCACGACGTATTCGCTGAACTCACCGAGATGCCCCAGGCTGACTTCTTTGGTGGCCTCGCGGACGCACTTCCCGTCGTTGATGGGGGCCGCTATCGCGTGGCAGTCGAATCTCAAATCGCGCGCCAATGGCGTGATTCACGCGCAACGGAGATTTCGCCGAGTCTCTCAGCAGCTCTCTTGAGACTCGAGGCGAGTGGCGAGCTTCGAATCGAAGCGCGCTCAGATGCGCCGCAACGGATGCTACTCGGCCGCGGCGGAAGCCCCCTACGCGCTGTCAGCCACGTTATGCGCACGGGAACTCAATGATGCTGAAGCGCGATCTTCTCGGGTATTGGCCCCGCGAAGCTGACGTGGCCGCTTGCATTAAGACCGACGCCGAGGCTTCCGACAAGGCTGTCTTGCTGGCGGTGCACCAGCCGATGCATTTCGAACGCCGGATAATTGGCGGCGAGTCGGGTTCGGTCGATGTGTGCGATGAGCATGAACTGCTCCGAACCTTCCTCGCGCCAACTCTCCCTGACGGTCGAGTCATTGTTCCGATTGTCGGGAGTTCTGGCGCCGGAAAGTCGCACGTAATTCGCTGGATAGACGCACAGATCCGGCGCCTTCCAGGAGCCGATCGGCGGGTCATCATACGAATTCCCAAAGGCATGAGCCTTAAGGGAGTTTTGGGGCTCCTTCTGAAGGAGTTGCACGGCCCGGCCTATGACCGATTTCGGACAGAGTTGATCCGAGCGCAAGAGGCACTGGATCCGGAAGAGGCAGCAGGGCTGCTCTGCGAGATGCTCGCCCACACAATCACCGAAATGGGTGTAGAAGCTCGAGCGAGGCTTGTCAAGAATCCGGCGGACAAGAGCGCTGACGAACGTTTCGCTTTCTGCCGCCCTGAGATGCTCCCTGCGCTGTTGCGCAACCAATTGCTCCGAGATCAGCATTTTGTTCGTACGCGCGATGGACGCGACGGAATTGTGAAGAGCCTTGTCGCACAGCTTACCGAGTCGCGCGACGCAAATACGGATGATGATCGGCGGCACTTGTTCTCGTCAGACGATCTTTCATTCGCCAGCGAAGTTGACCGCGACGCGCTGGGCCGAATCGAAGCCAGAGCGCTCTCTCTACTCGAGCGCGACGATCGCCGCTCAATCGCCGCGCGCATTCTTAATGATGCGCTTGACGACGCAAAGCAACGATTGCTTCGTCTCGATCCAACTGTCTCCGAGCTATTCGACTCGGTGCGCCAGGAACTGCTTAAGGATCAGCGTGAACTCGTGCTGCTCGTCGAGGATTTCGCTGTCCTATCCGGACTCCAGAAACAGCTTCTCCAGGTAGTCATAAAGGAAGCGTTCCGAGATGGTCGTCAAGTCCTCTGCACCATGCGCACCGCGCTTGCGTATACGACTGGCTACATGACGACCGCGACTGTCCTTACGCGCGCGAACGTCGAGTATCAAATTCCGGATGAACCCGGCACTGAAGAGGAGATCTACTCTCGAATCGAGAGGCTTGTTGGAGCATATTTGAACGCTGCGCGATTTGGTCAGGAATCTCTCGAACATGCCTACAAGACAAAAAGCGGGGATGCCGAAACGCTGGAGCAGTGGATTCCGGTCTTTTCACAGCATGTCGAACCGGAAGCACGTGCGACGCTTGACGCATTCGGTGCAACGAGCGATGGCTATGAGCTGTTTCCGCTGAATCAAGCAGCGATTCGTGAGTTGAGTCGCGAGGGATGCATTCAAGGCGGCCGACTTGTCTACATCCCTCGTTTCGTCATCCAAAACGTAATCAACAAGGTGTTAGATCATCGACATCTCTTTGCGGAGGATCATTTCCCCCCTGCCGCATTTGGATCCCAGGGGCGGCCGTTACCGGCGCGAATCGCTGAGGATGTCCGGCGGCGCGTACCGGTAGCGGCATTCGAGCGTTACCTACGCTTCCTAAAATATTGGGGTGGTTTCCCCGGCACGCCTGCGGAAATGGATCAAATAGAACGGCGCGTCTTCGAGGCTTTCGGCCTTGATCCTCTCCTATTCCCGAAGGACGGCACGCCGCCTGCATCGCCTGCCTCGGCAAAGAAGACCCCAACACAATCAGCAACCCAGGAGCAGTCAGCTAACCGCCGCGACGTCGATCCGCTGGAGACGAAATGGGGGCAGGTTTTGGAGAACTGGCGCGCAGGAACGGCGATATCGCAGGCGGACGCCCGTAACCTCCGCAAGTGGATTGCGGAGGCGGTGAAAGGATTCGTCGAGTGGGATTGGGATTTGTTTCTTCCACGCAAGGACGCTGGCCTAGAGTCGTGGTCGGAGTGGATTTACATCCCTCACGCAGCTGGCAACGAAGGGAGAACGGCTGACGAGGCCATGATTGCCGTGTGCTCGGATTTGGAGCGTGCGGATCAGACGAAGAGCGCCGCCATCCATTCTGGACTAATGTCACTGATCCGCTATCACGCTATCCACAAGGGCAGCTGGGATTACACAGGTGCCGAAGAGGACCTGCCGAAATACGGGGCATTGGTCGAGCGAATGGCTGAGAGTGCTCGGGCGTTCGTGCGGGGGCGCTACTTCAAAGCGGACTGGGATCCAGTCCCGGCACTCGTTGAAGGTCTGTTGATAGGTGCGCGCGCGCTGGGCATCGACGCGGCAACGAAAGATCGAGATCACGCTTCGCTGATTCAGGCTATCTTTGTTGTCGCGCCGGAATCCGCCTCGACGCATGCCATGCCAGATGGGGACTCAGAGGCGACGAATTGGGTCGAGTTTACCGAGGTGTTGCGTCGATGTCGCCGCCGGGGCGAAAGAGAATCCCGTGACCAACTCTCGTGGCAAGGCCACCTGCTTAGCCTAATCGGTGCACGCCAAGGTCAAGCGGATATGGTGCACGCAATAGACGTCACGCGCCTGAAAGCAGCGATTGAAAAGACGCTTGCAGGTTGGGAGTTTGGCGAAGCGCTCCCGAACCCGGCGGGTGTAAGCGACTTTGCGACTTTTCGGGCGACGTACTCCGATCTACGGAGGCTCAGCCCAGCGGTCGCAAAGTCACAACGGCGTTTATTTCGTTGGCGCGATAAAGCGCTCGCATGGCTCGGCGAGAGTATCGATAAAGATGCTCTGGTGCGCGAGGCCAAGGAAACTATCGAGGCAGCGAGAGCTGCCGGCCTTACGACCGGCATGGATTCAAGACGCGTGCTTCAGCTTCTCGAAGAGTTCCGTACCGCGAAAGTCATGGCTGCATTGGAAGATGCGGGCAAACTCGCGGAGGGAACTCCTCGCGGCCTGGTTCTGACTGTCTTGGGGCGTGGGTACGAGCCCGTGGTTCGTCTGTGCGAAGAACTACAGGTGAAACTCAGCGAGATACTTAGCCTCGTCGAAGCTGAGCTTGCGAACGAATCACTCAAGTACGGCGCTGACCCTCTCGCAGAAGCCGCGTTGTCACTATCTCAAGAACTTCAGCAAACTCAGCGAGAACTCGAAAAGGTTGAACAGCTATGACGCTTCTGGATCGCTGTACAAGCATTCGCTCGCAGATCGTAAAACGGAACGACTTGCGACGAGCTCACAAGGATGCGGAAGCATTAAGGGAGCGCGCGGGCGAATTGCAGGCGCTTCGCGAGGAGCTGAGCGCTGCATTGGCACGAGTAATTGTCCTCAAAGAGAAGCGTGTACCTGTTGTCAAACTCCCCTCGGTGGCCACTGCAAACGCAGTACTCGCTGAATGTCAGACGAAGCTCTCGGAGAATTCCACAGAGACCGGCAAAGATTATGGCCGGCTGAAGCGTTCAATCGACAAACTGGCCAAGGACCTGCTTGGAGTTGCCGAGAAGGCGATCGAGTCCGTGCGCCGCGACTTACCTACTGTGGAAGAGGCATTTCTGAAACAGGTCGAGGTCATCCCTGGTTATACGAATCAAGTCTTTGGCATTCGGCAACAGCGAGACGCGCTGCTGAAGGGAAATGACCCAAGTACGTCTGCTGAGGCTCTTGGCCAGTTCCTTGATCGGCGCGAGGCTTTGCGGAAACTCGCGGACGACCTTAAGCCGGACGAGTTTCCAAACGAGGTTTTAGCATTCTTCAAGGCCGGGCGTCATGGCGGTGCGCCCCTCGAGAAGCTGACTGACACGGTGCGCCAATGGCTTGCTGATCGAGATCTCCTCAAGAATGTTCGAGTAACCGTAGTCGCCCGCTAAGGAATGCCCGAGATGGCGGTGGATGCACAAGCACTGGAATTCCTTGGCCAGTTGGAGCGCGCCGAAACAAGTCTTCTCGCGTGGGGTCTCGTCGACGGGTTCTTCTCCGAAGCGGAACTCGAAGGGCGCGCCGAAACATACTTAGCGGGACTCTCGGATCAGGGAATCGAACGCTCCCACGCTTCGGCATCGGAACTTGTCGACGCCCTTCTGGAGGAACAGCTCCTCTGGCGGATGCCAGATTCAGAACGCTACCGAACTCGGATGGCTGAAGCCGTGCGGTTGTTCGCTCGGCTCCGGCAAATCTTCCCGGACCCTCGCAATGCAGCTTGGCGGACAGCCCCCAACCTAGTGGCTGACTACCGCTTCCTTCTTCGGCAGAGGATCTCTCCCATACGGGATGTGTCCCAAAGCGTGCTACTTGAGGAAGTACGGCGGCAGGTGCCGCTTTCGTCGCTTCAAGCGAGCGTCATCGGCGCGCTCGTCAGAGTTGGAACACCGAATGAACTCCGCTTGGCTAGGTTTCAGTTGCGAGCCACTGAGCGGATCATCCGGGCCGCAGGTAGCGATCGCTCGTTCGGAACGGTTATTAGCGCAGGGACAGGAAGCGGCAAGACTCTCGCTTTCTATCTACCTGCCTACGCGGTCATTGCCGAGCGAATATCGACCGAGTACTGGACTAAGTGTCTCGCGCTCTATCCCCGGAACGAGCTTCTCAAAGATCAGCTGCGTGAGGCGCTTTCCAATGCGCGACGGATCGGCCCAGCACTCGTTGCGCACAAGAAGCGGCGGCTAGTAATCGGTGCGCTGTACGGAGACGTTCCTCATACTGGCCGCAACATCCTCACGCCTGGACGGTCCAGTTCCTGGTCTCGGATCACGATTCGGGGCCATGTTGCCTACGCTTGTCCCTTCGTCCGTTGCCCGCGGTGCGGCGAGGACATGGGTTGGTTAGAAGCCGACATTCGGAGCAATCTTGAACGGCTGAATTGCACAGAGCCTCAATGCGATGAACAAGTTCTGTCTGACGAGATCCGGCTTACGCGAGAACGAATGCTGGCTGAGCCCCCCGACATTCTCTTCACGTCTACGGAGATGTTGAACCAGCGCCTATCGTCGGTACGGTTCGCTCCTTTGTTTGGCGTCGGAGTCAGATCAGACAGACGGCCACCCTTCGTGCTCATCGATGAAGTTCACGCATATGAAGGCGTGCACGGAGCTCATGTCGCACTTCTCTTGAGACGCTGGAGGCGTGCGTCCGATGCGCGGCCGCATTTCGTCGGGCTGTCCGCGACGCTCGCCGATGCACCCCGCTTCTTTGGAGAGTTGGCTGGCCTGGGACCTGGCGACGTGAGCGAAGTGCTCCCAGAACCCCGTGAATTACGCGCGGAGGGTGCAGAATACATGCTGGCGCTCAGAGGCGATCCCTCCACAGGTACGAGTCTTCTCTCGACGACTATCCAAACGCTCATGCTCCTCCGGCGCATGTTGGCATCCGAGCATGGCAACTACTTTGGTAGCCGTGTCTTCGCTTTCACAGACAATTTGGATGTCATTAATCGCCTGTATCACAGCGTACTCGATGCCGAGGGTTGGGATGCTCCCGGTCGGCCAAATCCGAGACGCGCAATCGGTTCGCTTGCGAATCTCCGTGGCACCACTCTGCCGAATGCTCGCGAACGACTTGACCTCGGTCAGAACTGGGCACTCGCGGAGGAAATCGGTCACGTCCTTGCGCCCGGAAATCACGTTCGCGTCGGCAGAACAAGTTCACAGGATGCCGGTGTCGACCCAGATGCGGATATCGTCGTTGCGACCGCAGCTCTGGAGGTGGGGTTCGATGACCCAGAGGTGGGTGGAGTCCTGCAGCACAAGGCGCCTCACAGTTCCGCGGCCTTCCTCCAGCGAAAGGGTCGTGCGGGCCGGCGTCAAAACATGCGCCCGTGGACAATCGTCGTATTGTCGGATTACGGGCGCGACCGCAGCGCCTATCAAGGCTACGATCAACTGTTCTCACCACTACTTCCACCGCGCTATCTTCCGCTCCGCAACCGCGCCGTCCTTCGGATGCAAGCGACATTTGTTCTGTGCGACTGGTTAGCATATCGACTGCCGCCCAACCACTCGCCCGATCCGTGGACTGATTTTTCACAGCCCGCTGCGGAAATTGAGAGCGCTCAGACCGCCAACGATGTTGGACTGCGGCAGGGACTCTATGCGCAGTACCTGAGGGCTCTGCTGGAACAGAGCTCTGTGCGAGAAGAATTCGCTGCGTTTCTTGCTCGCTCCCTGGCGATTGATCAAGACGAAGCGACCGCTGTTATGTGGGAACCTCCGCGCGCACTAATCACCGAGGCCGTGCCTACTTTACTTCGCCGCCTCGAGCGCGGTTGGCGTCGCGCTGGCACGCCCGATCTCGAGCAGCATACAGCACGAGTGCCATTACCCGAATTTCTACCTCGGACGCTCTTTAGCGACTTACAAGTGCCTGATGTAGCGATTCGACTGCCAGCGCTCGGCAGAATAGTGGCCCGGGCTGAATCGATGCCGATTGCGCAAGCTCTTCGCGAGTTCGCTCCTGGGCGAGTATCTCGTCGCTTCGGCGTCTCCCACGGGCGAGAGAGACATTGGATTGCTCCAGGAAATGGAACCGAAGTGTCAATTGATAGCTTCTGTCCACCACCTGACCGTCAAGCCCTGGGACACTTCGGCTTGGTAGACGACAACGGTAACGTACGCGGCGTCCCTGTCTTTCGGCCGCATGCCATCCACGTTGCGCTCGCACCACTCGACGTTCAGCAGTCCTCTAACTCGTTCCTTGAATGGCACGCGGAGATCGTTCCAACAGCAAGTGGTCACGAGATCGATCTGCCGGAGGGTTCTTCTTGGGCTCAGGTCTTGAATTCCCTGTCCTTCCATACTCACCATTTGGGCCTGCCGATCGAACTTCGTCGATTTTCCGTAGGCGCAACAGCTTCAGTTGGCCGCGGGCGTCAGAACCAAGTCGCATATCCGCTACGCTTTGTCTCGGCATCAGAACATGGTGAAGAAACCGCCGGCGTGGGCTTTGACTCTGACGTTGATGCCATCCAAGTCGAGTTCGCCTTTCCCGAACGACTCTATGAAGTATGCGCACGCGACGATCGACTCGTCCGCGCGCTGCGCATCGCTAGGTTTCGAGACTATATTCGCGATTCGGCACGTCTGGATGGGTTAGCAAACGCGTTTCAGCGTGACTGGTTATCGCAGGCGTACCTGTCAGCCATCACGGCCGAGGCTTTGCGAACGGGAGTTGCGCTTGAGGCCGCTGAAGGAGCTGTGCACGACCAGACATCAAGAACGACAATTCGCGAAGTCCTCGAAACCATCCTTCGATGGGACGAAAGCGACTCCGACGACGACGATAACGACGGATCGCCGCGTCGTCTTCAAGAGCTACTCGATCTGCTTGCCCAAGATCGAACGAAAAGCGTGCTTCACGATGCCGCGCGAGTTCTGTGGACAAGCATTGATATTGAGTGGGAAACATGGCTGCGAGCTCGATTCAAGTCGACGCTCGGTGCAGCACTCGTCGATGCGGCGCACGGCCTATGCCCGAGAATGAACGCTGGGGCTCTCGCCGTCGACGTCCGAGTGCACGTTGTTCATGAGGATTTCGAGCGAAGTGCCTCTAGTGAAGGACGGGACGAGATTTGGCTGACCGAAACGACAATTGGTGGTGGAGGGTTTGTTGAGGAACTCCTGGCGCGGTACGTCGAAGACCCTCGCCGCTACTTCCGTTTCCTGGAGGCCGCTCTTAGCGCTTCTGATCTCGAAACCACGGGCGACGAACTAGCTCGTGTGCTTTCGCAAGTGGCATCATCGACATTGGATAACGCATCGCTCGTCTCGGCGTTTGATGCAGTTCGTACCGCGAACTCGCACAACGAAGGCTTGCGAGCGCTCAGCGCGCTCCGCGCCGAATTAGCGCGACGAGGAATCCAGCCTACCACCACATTGTTAGTTTCCGTCAACGCACGGCTACTCGGGCCAGGCACGAACTCCGATACCGATCATTATCTGGCTGCTGCCGTTGACGCCTGGCAGGCTAGTGAACGCAATCTTGGAGTAGACATCGACGCGCGAGTATTCGCGCTTGTAAGGAGCTCTGATCCGGCTCTTGAGCAGGCGCTCGGTGTCACGCCGGTGGGTGAATCCGATCGTGCGCGGGCAGCATGGCGTTTCGGCGTCCTGTGCGGAATGCTGTGGCCTCGTGGTGCCCAAGTACGGACGGAGTCGCTGCGCGCTTGGAATCCATACGATGCACTTCCAGAGTGTGATCGTCTCCTCGTGCTTGCTGCGCTGCCACTGAGCGTACGGCAGGTGCTCATATCAAGCGACCTGTGGTTTGAGCAACTCGGCCAAGCACTTCTCGAAGATGGTCGGGCTCAGCTCGTGAGCTTCGTTGACGATGGCGATCAACTATCGATCGCATTGTTGCGAATCGCAATGGAGCCAGTGGACTCCGAGGCAATTCTGGTTCACGCGCGCCTAACGGGTGTCTACCGGGACGGCGAACAGATCAGGGCTGAGATCGAGCTGCCAGAGGCAATGCAATGACGCGCCAGTTCCTGCAAAGCGCGTTGGATTCACGGAATGGCGCTCGTGAACTCCTCCAGATCGTCTTTGCGTCGGAGTTATTGAGTCCAAGCCGCTGTCTCTGGATCGTCTCCCCGTGGTTGAGAGATGTTCCCGTGCTGGATAACAGCACCGGGTCGTTTCTCCATCTCTGCCCCGATTTTCCGCGAACGGACGTTCGACTCAGTCGCGTGCTTCGTGAACTCGTCGACAGAGGATCGACATTGGTAATTGCGACGCGCCCGGACGTTGGGAATCGGCAGGTCATCGAAGGCCTAAAAGGACTCGATCGTCCCGATGCCGTCGTCTTCCGCGAGCGCGCGGAACTTCACGCGAAGGGAATAGTAGGAGACCGCTATTCGCTAATAGGGTCAATGAATTTTACGTACAACGGCCTGGAACGCCTCACGGAGATGCTCGTCTTTGAAACGGATGAAGCGAGCGTGGGACACCTTCGAATTGCATTTCGGCGCGAGTATGGAGGCCTTGCTTGACCTTCGAGGAGAAGTTCTTTGGTCCCGGTAACCGGTTGCGGTGGGAGGCAATCCAAGCGGGATCACTTCCACGAGACGTCCAAGACCGATTGGGCCCATTTCTTTCGGAACTTCAGCGCAACCCGAACGTGCTTGTGCTTCCTCGCGCGCTGGAGGGCGGTCGGGTGCAATGGTACGTGCTGTGTGCGTCTCCACGTGCCACTCGAATCGCACGAGATGAAGTGCGCGCATTTCTCGGACCAACGTATTCGGACTTCGAGGGGCGGAATGCGCACCTTGATCCCGCCGACGCGGTTGAAGCGGCTGTCCTCGAGCGCTGCGGAAGCAATGCGTTCCGCATCGACGTGCCCGAACGCGACCTAGTCGATGCTGCACGCGAACGACTCCGTCTCCTAACCCAACTTCGAGAAGAACGGCCCATTAGGCATGCGCGCCGTCTCCGTGCGGTCGGCAGAGTCCTCCGCGATTTCGAATACGCCATTCTCACGGCCGACGCTCATGCAGCGAGCGATCTGATTGGTGAACTACGGTTAGCGGGCTATCTCAGCGCGACAAATCTGTTGTTTCTGGAGGTACGACGGCTTGCGGCAAGCAAGCTCTGGAACGCGATTCTGACACTTCCGGAACTCGACTCTCTGTTGGCAATATCAAGGCCTCGCAGGGTAACTGAAGCAATCATTAGCGCTATATATGAGTCCCGATTGCGCGTATTCGAGGAAGGCAGCCGCGCCTCGGATGCGATTCAGCTTTTTTCCTCGGAGATTTTCCCGCGTTTTCAGACGCTTTACGGTTCGCGAGCGGCCTTGTCGGGATATTCGGTGGACGCCAGCTTCCTGCTCGCCGCCTGTACATCGACACCTCCGCGACCGGAAGTTGCGAAGGAGATTCTGAAGGCCTATGTGGATTCTCGGGAGCGGTCGTACCTGGTCCGTATAGCCGAATCGATCACGCCGTGGACACCGCCAGCGACTTTCAAGGCACTCGACGAAGCTCGAGCCGCGTTCTCGGATGCCGACATCGACCGAGCCTACGAACTGGCATTGTCGCTGCCGCCGATGTTTGATCGCTCAGCACTTCTGCTGCGCTGTGCGCGCGATATTGGAACGCTATCCACGGCGCAAGTTGCTCTGAAATCGATTGAGGGCCTGGCCGAGGCTGATCAGTCCCGACTGTATCGAAACTCGGCCCTGCGTCGAATTCGCGACTCTCTCGAAGAGCTCAACGCCACTGCCATTTCGACGACCGCCGTTCATGGCATGGCCGTGGAGCTCCCGTCTACATGGATGACGTGGCTTATGCGGCTGGAAGTCGCCGCACCATGGGCCAGCGCTGTGTCCGTTGCGGAAATAGGTGCTCGAGAGTGGGACGTCGACGCCTTTGCGGCTAGTCCATCGGCTGTCCAGGAAGTGGCCGAACTCCTCCTTCACGATAGGCCAGCATGGGGCCACGCGGCTCTGCGCGACGCCCTTCCATATGTTCTTGAGTTCTGCCTTGCTCACGAGAACGCACTCCGGCTGAAGGCAGTCTACGAAAGCTTGTTTCTAATACTCGCCGTTGATGAGCACCTGTCGTTGCCTCAGGTCTCCGCGCTCGTGAAGGTCGTTGATATCCGGTTGCGATTGGGCGTCACGCAAGACGAGTATCGCGAGGCCCTCCGTCACCTGTCGGCCGCGATACGCGCCGTCGCGACGCCATCGGTCACAACTCTTGCACTGGAGGCAATCGAACTTGTTGTTTGTGCGCCTTGCTCAGTGCCCACCGAACGCCAGGAACTCGTAGCCACTGTCGCGGCTGTATTTCAGCGCTGGTACACGCGCGTCAGCAAGTCCAGCTTTCTTCTTTTGCAACACCTGGCCGAGGAGCTAGGCGTAACTGATGTGCTTCCGCGATCCTTTTCGCAACCTGACCTTCGCGCTCAAACTGAGTGGGATGCTTTGAACGGTAGACGAGTGGCGATGTACTCTCTGCAGGAGTCCGCTCTTCGACGAACAGCTACAGTAATCGGTGAACTCTGTCCGAGCGCGCGGGTGGATATCTTCCACGATCACGTCGGGGGCTCATCAGCGCTTCGGGCTGCCGCGAGCACCGCAGATGTATTCGTAATCGCAACGGCAGCCGCCAAACACGCCGCTACAATCTATATCGAAGAACATCGTCCTCGAACTTCGACGACACTCTATGCCCGCGGTCAGGGTAGTTCGAGCCTGTTAGGCGCGCTCCACGAACACTTGTTATCGATGCGGAACTGAAGGGCTACTCGTCGCCCATTGGTTCTCGATACAACTGACAATACGCCTTCCAGTTGACTGGAGCGCCCTTCGTAAGCCCCCCGTCAAGCGGCCGGTTGAGAACAGAACTTTTTGCAGTTTCTGCATACTCGATTGGGGTCAGATCGCCGTGCCCGCCAATCGGCGCGCAGTAATTCCGTGCAACGCGTTGCGGCTAGATAAAAAACTGCGGATAGTAGGGAAAAATAGAACCTTGAAAACTGCAGGGCATCTAGTAGACTGGCGGCACGGTTTCTTGGGAAGAGTGATGCGCATCGGATTGATCACTTCGTGTACCAACCGTAAGAGGCAGCCAGCGCCCCCCCAGTTGCGTGCACGAAATCTCGGCCCGGGCTCGATCCATGTTGTAGCCACGGACTGGGCCAATCGTGTCCGCGGAGAACAGAGCCGGACACGTGCCCGCGATCTCTACGGCGGCCGCTCCTTTTCCGAAGCAAAAGCAGCTTCGACAATTGCAGGTGCGGCGTTGTACATCGTCTCCGCGGGCCTGGGCCTCGTCGAGGCAGACGACCTCATACCTTCCTACAGCTTGACGGTTACCGGCGCCGATCCTGACAACGTGTTGGCGAGGTTGGTGGGCAGCGTGTCGCCCAAGAGTTGGTGGAGCGCTTTGTGTGCGGCTCTCCAGACAACTCGCCCGCTAACTCAGTTGGTTTCGACAAAGACTGATCATCTCTTCATCTTGGCCCTCCCGAGGAGTTACTTCGACCTCATCGCTGAAGAGATCCAGGCCCTACCGCAAGAAGCGCTTCGCCGCCTACGGATTATCGGGTTGAGTAGCATTAAGGCACACATTGCACCTAACGTTTCTTCGTCTGTCGTCGTCTATGACGAACGCCTTGAGGTTGCTGGGGGCTCTCTCTCTGGCACCCGGTCCGATTTCGTTCAGCGAGCTGCACGTCACTTCTTAACCACAGTGCTTCCCGACGCGCGTGTAGCTAGCGCGCAAGAACACAATCGCCTTGTCGCTGCACAGCTGTCGCCTTTCAAGGCTCCGGTGAGACCGATCCGGTCGCGATTGTCCGATGACGCGTTGAGAGCAGTGATCCGAGAGTTTTGGGACGACACAGGTGGGCGTGTCACGGCCGGTCTCCGGTTAATGCGGCGGGATCGCCAGCTCGCTTGCGAGCAATCCCGCTTCAAACGGCTATTTTGGGAGGTAGCGGCAGAGAAGGGTTTGCGTAATGGTTAAACGCAGACAGCGCTCGCAGACCATTGTCGTGAGAGCAATCAGGACTCGGCAGACGAAGGACGTCGATCTCTACTCATTCTTCATGCCCGGCGGAAAAATCACGACAGTGGCCGACATTTCCCGCGTTGAACGTGACGAAGACGATCAGTTGAAAGGATTTCAGCGCCGCGAGATCAGGAACCACGTAAGAGGAATTGTCGACTACCTGAATCAAAAGAACGTCCTCTTCCCAAACGCGATTATTCTGGCGATGTCTCCTGATGTGCGCTTTGTGAGGTCAAGGGGGCCCAGCCGCAAAGAACTTGAGAAGGGCGTAGAGGCAGGGACGCTTTCGATCCCGATGCGCCCAGAGGGTGATCGAGTCGCTTGGATTGTCGATGGGCAGCAGCGCTCTCTAGCGCTGTCAGAGTCCGACAATCCTACGCTTCCAGTTCCCGTAGTCGGTTTTGTTTCGGATGATCTCGCTACTCAACGTGCGCAATTCATTCTGATCAACAAGGCGAGGCCATTACCAAACAGGTTGATAAACGAACTGTTGCCGGAGACCCGCGGAGTCGTGCTTCCCAAAGACCTTACCGCGCGCAAGATCCCGAGCGAGTTGTGCAGCCTTCTCAATCGCGATCCTACGTCGCCATTCTTCAGATTGATCAAGCGGTTGTCGGAGCAAAACGTTGATGGGGCGGTAATCACAGACACGGCGCTGGTGACAATGATTAAGGGCAGCATCCAAAGCCCTCTCGGCGCCCTCGCGCCGTTCAAGGCCGTTGGAGATGAGTCCGCAGATATCGAAGGCATGTACAGAACGCTATGTGTGTTCTGGGGTGCCGCTCGTGAAGTTTTCGTCGACGCTTGGGGATTGCCGCCGCAAAAAAGCCGGCTTATGCATTCGGCGGGAATCGAGGCGATGGGCGTGCTAATGGACCGTGTTTACGCAAGGCACGCCGGCAAATCCAATGAGCACGCCGCCATCAAGCAAGATTTGCAGCGAATGGCGCCTCACTGCCACTGGACCGATGGTGAGTGGGAAGGCCTTGGGGTGGCGTGGGATCAGATCGAGAACACACGAAAGGACATTCGCAATCTAGCCGATGCGCTGATCCGGATACATTCGGTACGAGCGGCGAAGTGAAGTTCATATTTGCAGACAGCATGGACTTCATCGATCCGCGATACGACTTCGCAACGGACTCCCACGGTCACGGCCGACAGTTGTATTGGGATGACCAATATCCGCACGAGTACATGGAGAGGCCTCCCTATGACGGAATCTTGGTCTCGCGCGGCATTGTTGGAGACCATCGGTTCAAAGGACGTTACACATCGTCCCAAGCGATGCGCTTCCGGAGGATCGGTGCGCGCGAATTCCTCCGCTTCGACGGCCCTGGTCTCCGCGACAAACCGATATACGGCGATTGCGGTGCTTTCTCATATGTCGATGAAGAAGAGCCTCCCTACACTGCCGAGGAGATGCTTGAGTTCTATGTCGACGCTGACTTTAGCCACGGATGTTCCGTCGATCATGTGGTTTTTGAGTTTGACAAACGTGCGACTGGAACTGACGGAGGGTCACAGGACTCGCGGCGTCGTTACGAGATCACGCTGACGAACGCTGCCGACTTCCTCGCGTTGTCGCGTCGCTTCCCTGGACTTACTCCTTTGGGAGTCGTTCAGGGATGGTCGCCTGATAGCAAAGCGAGCGCCGCCAAAGCCCTCGAGTCGATGGGGTATGACTACCTTGCTGTCGGGGGCATGGTCCCGCTGAACGCTGCGTCGATCCATCTGTGTCTACAGGCGATCCGAGCAAAGATAAAGCCAGAAACGCGGCTTCATTTGTTGGGTTTCGCGAAGGCCGAGCAGATTGGGGAGTTCGTACGCTACGGCATCGAGAGTTTCGACTCGACATCTCCACTGCTGCGCGCGTTCAAGGACGCTCGAGCGAATTACTATGTGCTAACGGACGATGGGCTCGATTACTACGCTGCAGTTCGGATCCCTCAGTCGACTGAAAACCCTCGTCTGCTGCGCGCTGCCAAAGAAGGGCGCTATCGCCAGGAACACCTAATCGACTGCGAGCAGCGTGCTCTGAAGCTCACGCGCGCCTACGACAAAGGTATCGCCTCTCTGGAAGAGACCGTTGAGGCCGTGTTTGAGTACAACCGCCTGTTTTTGTGGGATGACCACCAATCGAGTGACGCGAACGAACGGGCGCTGCAAGTCACGAAAGCGAACCTGACCAGAACTTTGGCGGCCAGGCCATGGAAAGATTGCAATTGCCGGGTGTGCGAATCTGCGTCGGTGGAGACGATCATCTTTCGTTCGAGCAACCGGAACAAACGCAGAGGCTTTCACAATCTCGGTGTGTACTACGACTACGTACGAAGGCAAATCAATGTCTCACACAGAGCAGAATACCTGGACCTACCGAGCCGTAGTTGCGCAGCAGAGTGCTAAGCACTCCTGTTTCATGCTTGCGGCACCGGCGCGAGACATCCTCGCTTGGGCTCAAGTAGAGCGCGTCGGTCGCACGGGCAACGGGTCCCTAAGAGGGTTTCAGCGACCTCAGATCGCGAGCCACATAAAGGAGATACGAGACTACCTCGCACATCCCGATGCCGTGCTTCCGAATCCCATCGTCGTTGCATTCGTGGGCGGTGTACGAGCGTTGAAGAACGGTGACGGGACTGTATCCGTCACTCTCGAGCCGAGTCGCAGCGGTTTAGGGTTTGTGGTTGATGGTCAGCAAAGGCTGACGGCGTTGTCCGGACTCCCGAACAAGGAGTTCGAGGTCTTTGTATCTGTTCTTGTTTGCGGGGACTATGAGGAACTGCGCAGACAATTCGTGCTTATCAACAACACTCGCCCACTTCCCAAGGCCCTGATCTACGAACTGCTTCCTGGAGTCGATGGGCTGCCCGCGCGTTTGTCCTCTCGTTCCAGCGCGGCCTATCTAACTGAACGGCTCAACTACGACAGTACGTCCTCCCTCCGCGGGCAGATTTACCAACACACGAATCCCAGCGGCGTTATTCGAGATACGGCGATTCAGAAGGTGATCATGAGTTCGGCGTCGGACGGAGCGCTGCGCGATTTCCGCGCGCTAGACGATGAGTCGGATCGTTCGTTCAATTTGATCAGCGAGTTCTACGGCGCTGTGCAAGACGTTTTTCCAGACGATTGGAAGGGTCATGCACCGAAGACCTCACGGCTCGTGCATGGAGCCGGAATTGTCGCGATGGGCTATGTAATGGAGTTGCTTTACGCACGAGATCGCGCTGATGACCGTTCGACGTTTGCTAGAGGTCTCTCCGTGCTTCGGGGACGAACGGCGTGGACTCATGGATCGTGGAAATTTGGTGAAGAGGAAATCGTTCCATGGAATTCCGTCCAGAACGTTCAACGTCAGATCATGGCGCTGGCTCACCATTTGGTGACCGTTGTAAAGCGTAGTCCAGTTTCTGAGGCGGCGTGACAAAATTGGAGATCTGCGATGACCGTACTGGCGAGTAAAGCGCTCGTTCTTTTCTCCGGTGGGCAAGACTCAACGACGTGCCTCGCCTGGGCGTTAACGCGATATTCAGTGGTGGAAACGATCGGATTCGAATATGGCCAGCGTCATGTTGTCGAACTCGAGTGCAGACAACGAATACTGGATCGCATTCGAACGCAGTTTCCGGAGTGGAATGCGCGATTGGGTGATGATCACGCGGTGACCATTGACGCTCTTGGGCGAATAAGCGAAACAGCCCTCACGCAGGATGTAGAAATCAGACTCAACGCAGAGGGATTGCCGAATACCTTTGTTCCCGGTCGAAATCTCTTGTTCTTCACGCTGGCCGCTACCGTTGCATATCGACGAGGTATCCGCTCTTTGGTAGGCGGCATGTGCGAGACCGACTTTTCGGGTTATCCCGACTGCCGGGACGACACCCTCAAGGCGCTCCAAGTGGCTCTAAATCTCGGTCTGGAGTCAAGGTTCGTGATCGAAACGCCACTCATGTGGTTAGACAAAGCGAAATCGTGGTCGTTGGCCGAGTCGCTTGGCGGACGGCAATTGGTCGATCTGGTCGTCCGAGAGACGCACACGTGCTATCGGGGTTCGCGGGAGATATTGCACGAGTGGGGATATGGATGCGGCGATTGCCCCGCCTGCGATCTTCGCATGCGCGGGCACGACGAGTTCTGCGGCGCGCGAGCGGCTTGAGCGATGTCGTACGCCGTCAAAGAGATTTTTTACACGCTGCAAGGCGAGGGTGCCAATGCTGGTCATCCCGCGGTGTTTTGCAGATTCTCCGGATGCAACCTATGGAGCGGTAGTGAACGTGACAGACAAATCGCGTCGTGCCGTTTCTGTGACACCGACTTCGTTGGTACTGATGGAACTGACGGTGGTAAGTATGGAAGCGCCGCGGAACTCGTAGAGGTCATCAGGAATCACTGGCGCTCGGAGATAGGCGAACGACTTGTCGTGTGCACTGGTGGAGAACCGGCTCTTCAACTCGACGCTCAGTTGGTGAATGCCCTTCATGAGGCAGAGTTCGTTATAGCTATCGAGACAAATGGGAGCCTCACCTTGCCTGACGATGTGGACTGGATCACGGTGAGCCCAAAGGCAGGCGTGCCGCTGCGGGTGCGTCGAGGTTCCGAACTGAAAGTCGTCTGGCCCCAACGCGACCTGGACCTCAACGATCTCGAGAGATTAGATTTCGGTGTTCGGTACCTTCAACCTCTTTCCGACGACAAGTTGATCGAGAACACTCGAGAGTGCGTCGACCTCTGTCTGCAGCGACCGTTGTGGAGGCTGAGTCTACAAACTCACAAGTTGTTGGGGATTCGATAATGCACGAGCTAAGTCAACGCTTCATGTTTGAGGCCGCGCACACGCTTCAAAGGGCCTTTGAGGCGGAAGGCAGTCGTCGGATCCATGGGCATACCTATTTTGCGGAGGTGACCATTGTCGGCGTGCCCGACCGGATCACCGGGATGGTGATGGATCTCGCAGTATTGCGTGAACGAATCGATGAGGTACGAGCGACGCTAGACCACCAGATGCTCGATGATGTTGCAGAACTCGGCGCGCCGACCCTTGAGAATCTCTGCAGTTACATTGCTGATCGACTGACGTGCGCCAATCTGACTTCGGTTCGAGTCTGGCGGGAAGGGGCTGGCGACGGGTGCCGTTTGCCCATCGCTAAGGCAGAAGCTGGGCCTCTGTCTTCGACACGCAGTCCACGAGGTGCGTGACTCTTTTGGTTTGCGTTTGTTCCGCAATTGCGCTACCCGTTGGTTACGGTGCGCTGGGCGCTGGAGGGAGATAGTTCGCCGCGCCCGGTCTGCGCGCGGACGCTGGCGATGGGCAAAAATGCCGAAAGTCGCAGGCGTCACAAGTTCCGTCGTCACCGCTTGTCGGCCAGTGCGCGATGATCGCACCGTGCTGCGCCTCTCGCGCAACGCAACTCTCGATGTCGACGACTACTTCGTCGAACCGTTGCAGGGCCTGGTTGATGCTCGGCTGAGTGATTGGCACGACGCGGATCACGCGCGCCATGCGGAAGGCGGCACTGAACGCCGGCAGACCCGCTCCCGGTCGCCACGTCCGCAATAGGTAGTCGTCATGCGAACCCGGTTGAGGGCGGATATCTGTGTGGCCCCGGGCGATCTCGCGTTGCAGGGGCGCCAGGTCATGGAGGCTAAGCGCGAGTTCGTTCACATAGAGGAGAACTCCCGCCACGACAGGGGCCGCCGCAGGCTGCTGCGATCGCAACCAGGCGTACATCTGGAGTTGCCAGTCCCCCAGCGCCCAGTAGTCGCCCCCTATCGTCGGCGGTCGTCGTGAACCCTTGTAGTCGACGATGATATCCGCTCCCGGTGGGAGGTTCGGCAGGAACGCACGGACTGCGTCGCAGACTATGTTGTTCGCGGCTGCGGCAACTGTTACTGACGACAGTACGTCCATCACGCCATGAAGTTCGTACATCTGAGCCCGACTCACGATGCCCGCGGGCATTGCGAGCGGACGTGTTCCGATGACCCTCTCCTCCACCGCGGTAATTAGCGGGAAGAGCGCCGGCCCTATCTCGTTGACAGCCAACTCCGCACGCCGGTATCCGGAGTCGCGGAGATCGCGGCTCCGCGGACTCTTTCCAGACGCAGACAACGTCGACTCAACCAAGTCTCCGATCGTGCCAATGTCATGTGGCTGCCTGTTTGCGGGTATGGGCGCGTTGAACGGAGTAGGTGTGCACGGCCACGGGAATGGAACAGGGTTGGTGTTCCACAGCCTGTATGCGGTCTCCATCACGCCATGTATGAACTCGCCAAACCACATCTGCACGGGCCGTGACGGAGGGAGGGCACTGCCGTTCTGGTATCGGTATTGAAGACCGCAGCGCACATACGACAGCAAGTCTCCAGTAAGGGAGTAGTTCGGCACCAACTCGACTGGTCTACGTCGCTCGAGCACTAAATTAACTCCAACGGAATCGCATTGGCCATTGCGGGTGGTCGCTGTCCTTGATGCGGGGTAACCCAAGCCCATGTGCCGTCGCTCCGCCAGAAGTTAGCAACGTGCCGTATGGACGTGCTGTACCGAAGGCATGGATCCAGACCAACGAGCAGTAGCACGGACTGGGGTCGGCTGAACGCGACGTAGTAGAGGCGGATTAAGTCCTCGAATGTTCGCTGCAGCGCTGTGCGTTGCAGGCGAAGAGCGCCCACCGTACACGCCTGCGCAAAGTCGTCCTCCATCACGGCGACATTACTGGGCTGTTCCGGGAACCGCTTGAAGCGATTCTTGACATTGTTTGTTCGAAAATCAGAGGCGACATCGACGATAACCAGTGGAAACTCGAGGCCCTTCGCCTGATGGATCGTCATCATCGCAAGACGGTCGCGCGGCACAGTGGGCATGATTTCTTCATCAACATCGATGGATTTCTCTGCAAGGGGCGCGAAGACGTCGCGGAGTGCTGCCTCTACGCTGCGTTGATCGTGCTGGCCAGATCCGTTAAGCACGAGCGAGCGATATGGAGAAAACGTCGCCGATTGAGCGATGGCGCGCGCAATCGCCTCGAGATGCACTTGACCTTCCGGATCGTCACGTAACCGCGGAAACCATGCGAGTAGCGTGAAGCAGAGTTCCAGAAGGGGCCATTCGCGCGGCCAGGCCTGGTGTGTAGCTTGGGGTCGTCGCTGTCCCCAGGCTGTGACGAAGCCATCGACGCCGTGTGGTCTTGTAGGGGCAGGATTTGCCGCCGCGTATTGTGCGTATGCCGCGCGAAAGATACCGAGGTACTGAATGGCGACGCCGCGCAAGCGCATTGTCGCCTGAATGGCTCCACGCGGATCGAGGCATTCCAGCATCGCCCCGGCAATCTGCTGCACGTCGGTAATGTCGCGCAATGCTTGGCCGCGCGGATTGAAAACACCGATATTCCTGGTACGTAGTTCATCGCGCAATACGCGCGGTAGTCGCTCGCGAGGAGGTTGGCCCATGAAGCTCGATGCGAGTTCGTTGACGGAGTGCGCGAGCAGGACACCGTCCCCGAAATCTCCTCCCAACGGCGACCGCACGATCGTCACGTTGCCCATAGATCCCCTGACTACACGACCAGGCCCACGAAAGACGTCATCCACGAATGCGGCCAGGTCAACGCCAAGAGTGTTTAGATCGGCTCGAAACATCCCGAGTACCGGCACACCGTTCGAAGGCCGTCGAGCCTGAATCGCGGGTTTCGGGGGTTGCACGCGTGCCGGCGCGAAACCAGGGTCGTTCACGATGAACGCGTTGAAGTGATCAACGATCTCTGGGGTTGATCGATAATTGCCGACAAGGTCGAGCCGCACAACGACGGCGCCGGGGATGGTCTGAGCGAACCTCGTTTGGAAGTCCCGAAAGAGTTCCACAGTAGCCCCGCGGAAACGGTAGAGAGACTGGTCGTCGTCGCCTACGACCGTCAGCGACGCGCCCGATTGTGCAGCAACGGCGAAGTAGATGCTCTCTTGAAGCAGATTCGTATCCTGATATTCGTCGACGAGCACGGCGCGAACGGTGTCCGTGAAGCGTGTAAGCCGTCCGGTCCGCAGCCGCTCGAGGAACTCGCGCTCGAGTAAGGCGAAGTCCAGCCGGTTCGTATCTCGGAGGTATTGCACGTATGCGTCATAGGCCTGGCGCAGTGCAAGTCGCGCCGCTTGCGGCGCCAGATTGCTAAATTGCTGGAGGTCGATCAAGTCGTGGGAGAAGCGGTCGAAGAGTGGGCGAACGGCGTCAATGAGTCCCGACACGTTACGTGGCGGCTGGCCGTCGAAATCGAAGGTGCTCAAATACGCGGCGACGTTCGGGAGAATGGCGCCTGCCGCGTAAGCTGGCCCGGTCAACCCCCTGCGGTGCATCAGTGTGTTCGCGGCGAACCCCTCGAGCAGCGTCGGCGCGGGATCCGTCGCAGCACGCAGCGTTCTTATCGCGTCCTCACACACGCTGTCCAGCGTACCGGTCACAAACCGATTGATGTCGACTTGGCCAAGGTGTTGTTGGGCCTGACGTGGTCCGCGGCGGCGAAGGTGATCGAGTAGTTGGAGCCCCCACTCGATCAGTCGCGTGCGGATCTCGTCCGCGGCTTTTTTCGTGAATGTCGTTAGAAGTACGTGCTCAGGAAGCAGCCCATCGACGACAACGAGGCGTAGCGCTCGGAGTACTAAGACAGTGGTCTTGCCGCTGCCGGGACCGGCGACGATTTGCAGCGGCACATTTGCCGGATGGAGGATGCATGCTTCCTGCTGCGCGTCCGGCGCAGGGGGACGTCCTGTTTGTGGCAGGAAGCGCGGGATCGCAGCACGAACAGCCGGGATAAAGTCGGTCAGGGGTAGCACAAGATGCAATCAAACCTTGGCGCCAATCGGTCGAAGCATGCTGCTGTAGCCGTGCCTCGGTCGGCACAATAGCGGGGATTTCCCTAGGCCTCAACCGAAGTCGTTCTTGCAGGCATGGGATCGTAGCGCGGGAGCGCCCATTGACTAGCAGCGCTACAAAGTCCCCGGAGTGCCCCGGTTGCGGTTCTGCCATGTAAGTCCCTACTCGCTCGCCGAGAGACGGGTGTGCCGAGCCCGACTAGACTTCCCACATCGTGCATCATCGGTGGGTCAACCAAAAACCAAACCTTCGAGCAAGAGACTCGCGGCGGCTTCCTCTGGTCCCCGAAACGCAATGTCAACGACCACCGCAACCCGTTCTACGAGTTCATGCGCGAGGTCGCGCCGGGTGACGTCGTCTTCTCCTTCTATAGGACGCGCATCCACGCCATCGGAGTCGCCGAATCGTTCTGCTACGAATGCCCGAAGCCCGCGGAGTTCGGCTCGGCCGGTCCGAACTTGTCGAACGTCGGCTGGAAGATCGGCGTGCGCTTCACTTCCGTGCCGAGCCCCTTGCGCCCCGCCGATCACATGCACGTCCTCACCCCGCTGCTTACGGAACGGAACGCGCCGCTTCGCCCGAACGGCCATGGCCTACAGAGCATCTACCTCACGCCCTCGAGCCCGCGTTCGCCGAGGCGCTGCTCACGTTGCTCGGACCGGAAGTGCGAGCGCTTGCCGCTGGCGCGATTGTTCGCGACCGGCCGTTCGACGCGTCGCGCTCGCCGGGGCAGGGGCAGACGGAGTGGGAGGAGCACCTCATCGGCGCCATCCGCGCGCAACCGATCGAGGAAACGCAGAAGTCGGCGCTCATCCTCGCGCGCCGCGGCCAGGGCCTGTTCAAGCAGCGCGTCCGGCAAGTCGAAGTGAAATGCCGGCTCACCGGCGTCGACCGCATCGAGCATCTGCGCGCGAGCCACTGCAAACCGTGGCGCGACAGCACGGACTCCGAGCGTCTCGACGGCGAGAACGGTCTGCTACTCACGCCGACGATCGATCACCTGTTCGACCGCGGCTTCATCTCGTTCGAGACGGACGGGCGGTTGCTCGTGTCGCCGGTGGTGCATCGCACGTCGCTCGAGCGGATGGGCGTGCCGCTCGGCGAGCGCGTGAACGTCGGCCCGTTCTCCGAAGGGCAGCGGCGGTATCTGGAGTTTCATCAGGAGCGGGTGTTCTTGGAGGCGAAGGTCGAGCGGCGCTGAGCCCCGTGTGGCGGATACTAGTGGAGCACGCCAAATCCAGCCGAAATCGCGGCAAATCGGTCGTTGCACGGTCATTCGACCGCCACGGATAATTGCGCGGCCTTGTTACGCGAGCTCGCAATGCAATGCCCAGGTCTATGTCTGGCCGCTGCAACGAGCGTGGCATGACTTCCCTCCGCTCCGTGCCGAGCGGCGAGGTGGTGGTTTTCGAGACGCCCGCTGGCGACGTTCGCGTGGACGTGGTGATCGCCACGTGTGGAGCTAAGCGCCTCTTACTCTGCGCTTTGCAAAGTTTCGCGCCTATTCTTCTCACCGCAGCGCGGGCGACGATTCCAGGCGTTGACACGGAGCTTTGCGGGGGGCTTAACATCGATGCCTACCGCAGGAAGTGTCCGTCCTGGCGGGTAGGGAGAGCCGAGATGAAATTTTCGCGGATCACGGTACATCCGGATCAGATGCGCGGTGCGCCGTGCATCCGAGGCTTGCCAATCGCGGTCGCGACCGTGGTGGAGATGGTCAACGACGGAATGACCGTGGCACAGATTCTTGAGGGTCATCCGGATCTCACCGCGGCTGACGTTCGCGAAGCGCTCGCGTTCGAAGCTCGGCGCGTTGAAACGCTTCGCGCCGAAATCGAGGCAGATTTGGCAGCCGCGAATGAGTACATTGCGGCGCACGGATCCTTCGGCGACCTTATGCGCGAGCATTCCGCGTTTGCCGACGATGACGCAGTTTGAGGTCTTCTCGAATCCTGCTCCGCGTGTGCGCCGCGTCTATCCCGTTCGTCGTCGTGCTGCAAGCCGATGTAGCTCAGCGGGGAAGCCAACGAGTAGTGGCTCTCGCGGCACCGCGGGCCGCGTTCCCCGCTATTCCGGGTCGGCTCACGCCCATCGTCGCGATAGAGCGTGAGGAGTTCGTGCTACTGGTCAATGCATTGGAAACGGTATCGGTCTGCGGTCTGATTGGCGCCGTCGCTTCGCTGGCCGGTCGCCGAGACGACATCGTGGCCGCTATCGACTATCTGTTCTTTGGCGTCTAGCGGGGATCTGCGACGAAGCGCCACCGCCAACTTGAAGTCGCGTCTTGCGACGTCAAGTCGTGGCGAGTCGGCCGTCACGTGTGTCGTGCGATTCTCGGTCTCTGGCTAGTACAATCCCGAAGTCCCGACGAGGAGCATCTCGAATGGCCCGTGCGGTCGCAGACATCGAAGAAGACATTCGCGCTTTGACGGCGGACGAAAAACTGGAGCTCCTCCGGTCGCTGCTCCGCGAGCTCGACGGTCCGGCCGACGCGAACGTCGAGAAGACGTGGCTGGTCGAGAGCCAACGTCGCTATCAGGAGCTTGTCGACGGCAGCGTCAAAGCGGTTCCGGGTCATCTCGTCTTCAAACGCCTGCGTTCGCGCTTGGCGGGATGAACTACGAGTTTCATCCGGAGGCCGAGCTCGAAGTTATAGAGTCCGCCGCTTGGTATGAGTCCGAGGTCCCGGGGCTCGGCCTGGAGTTCGGCGAAAAGTCGAACGGGTGCTCGAGCTGCTGATGGAGCGTCCCGAGCTCGGCGTCACGGTGCACGGTGACATCCGCCACTTCGTACTCCGGCGATTCCCCTTCTCGGTCATTTACGCCGTGGTAGGCCAATTGATCTATGTTCTCGCGGTTGCGCACGGCAGTCGCGGGCCTGGGTATTGGAAGGCGCGGCTTCCGAAGGACTGAAGCGTGGACTGTCGGTGGCAAGGACCTGGCGGTGTTGTACGGCGCGGAAAGCAAGGCATTCCTCCAAGCCGTTAGACGGAACAGGGATCGCTTCCCCGCCGGACCTCGTGTTTCAGCGCGATAAACAAGAGGTTGCGCGTTTGAGGTCACAGTTTGTGACCTCAAACGGACGCGGCGGCCGGCTTCGTCCGACACGAGACCGACTGGCGGGTGGAGTGTCGCATCGCATGTCGCTCGAGCGGATGGGCGTGCCGCTCGGCGAGTAAACGTGGCGCCGTTCTCCGCAGGGCAGCGGCGGTATTTGCGGTTTCGTCAAGGAGCGAGTGTTCTTGGAGGCGAAGATGGCGCGGCGCTGAACCCGGCGGGAGCGAGGGAGGCAAGCGCCGACGCGATTCCATGCGTAAGCCGCCCGATTTGCTGTTGACTCGGCGAAAGCGCGCGGCGTTAGACTCCGGTCAGGACTGGCGAATCCGAATGACCACGAAGCCCCTCAAGACCGGCGCCACTTACGACGACCTCCGCGAGGTTCCGGACAACTTCGTTGCTGAGATGTTCGACGGCGAGCTTTATGCGATGCCGCGACCGGCTGTGCCGCACGCGCGTGCTGCTTCGGTGCTCGGCGTCAAACTCGGCGGCCCGTTCGACAGCGGTCCCGGAGGGTGGGTGATTCTCGACGAGCCGGAGCTGCACTTCGGTAACGACGTGCTCGTGCCGGATCTCGCCGGCTGGCGGCGCGAACGAGTTCCCACGTTACCGGCGGACGCGTATCTGACGCTCGCGCCGGACTGGATCTGCGAGGTGCTGTCGGCGTCCACGGAGACGCTCGATCGCGGCAAGAAGCTGCGCATCTATGCCCGTGAAGGCGTCGCGCACGCTTGGCTGTTGGATCCGCTGCGGCAAACGCTCGAGGTGCTGCGGCTCGAGTCGGCAAGATGGATCGAGGTCGCGGCCCACGAGGGCCGAACCGGTGTCCGAGCGGCGCCGTTCGACGCGATCGAGCTCGAGCTCGGCGCGCTGTGGCTCTGAGCACGTTCGGATCTGAGCCGAGCCGGTTCATGAAGCCCGGGCGCAACGATCCGTGCTACTGCGGCAGCGGCAAGAAGTACAAGAATTGCTGCTCCTCCAAGGAGCGCAACGAATCGCCGGCCGACGTGTCGTGGGCCCGCGTGCGCCGCGCCATCGACGGCCTGCCGCGGCAGCTTGCCCGTTTCGTCGCGGAGGTCTACGGTCCCGCGGCCGTCGAGACGGCATGGGACGCGTTCACCGTGTGGGAAGGTCCGGCCTTCGATCCCGAGTCGCCGCTCACGGCGGTCTTCTTTCCGTGGCTGTTCCACTGTTGGGAGCCGAACCCCGACGACGATACTTCCGTCACCGACGACTCGTTGCACCACCGTGCGCCCACGCGCGTGTTACTCGAGCGCCGCGCCGGCCGCCTCGACGCGTTGGGTGCGCGCTATCTCGCGGCGTGCCTCGAGGCGCCGTTCAGCCTTCACGAGATCCTGCACTGCGACCGCGGCCACGGATTCCGCACGCGCTGCGTGCTCACGGGCCGCGAGCACGACGTGCTCGAGCGCCGCGCGTCGGAGACGATGCAGGTCGGCGACATCCTGTTCGCGCAGCTCGTGCCGATCCTGGACATTGTGCTGCTCGAGGCGTGCTCGCCGTACGTCCTGCCGCCGATCGACAAGATCCGCGTCGTCGAGCTCCGCGAGCACATCGACGAGCGCGAGCGGAGCCACCCGCATTCCGAAGATCGGCGCCGCGCATGGCACATCGAAATCCGCGAGCTCTATCTCAGCCTCATCGACAAGTACATCCACCCGCGGCGGCCTGTGCTGCACAACACCGATGGCGAGCTCCTCAAGCTCCAGAGCGTGATCTTCGACATCGACGATGCGGAGCGCGCGCTTGCGGCGCTCGCGCAAGCCGTGCCGGGAGCGGAGGAGCCCGAGGTGGAGCGCGCGCAGGCGGGAGGCATCGAACGCGCGACCTTCGCCTGGATCGCACGCGGCAACCGGCGGCACGCGAGCGCCGAGCGCACGGTGCTCGGCACCGTCGAGATCGCCGGCACGCGGCTCGTGGCGCACGTGAATTCCGACGAGCGCGCGCAGGTCTTCCGCGACATCGTCGCGCGCACGTTGGGCGACGCCGCCCGCTACAGCGCCACGGAGCTCGCGGCCGGCTTGGACTCGCTCGGCGGCGACGCGGCGGCCGCGCTCGAGCAAGCGATGCGCGGGGGCGGCGACGCGCCGCTCGAGCTGTCGAGCGTGCCCGAGGTGCGCGCGCGCGTGAGCCGCATGCTCGAGCGGCATTACGCGGACTGGCCCACCACCGAGCTCCCCGCGCTCGGCGGCCGACGACCGCTCGACGTGGTCGCCGAGCCGAATGGCCGCGAGAAGGTCGACGCGTTGCTCACGCACATGGAGCGGCACGCTGAGGCGCAGAACGACGCGCTGGCCAAAGCCGCGCTGGCGCGTCTGCGCGAGCGACTCGGCCTTGGGAAATGAGCAGTCGTACCCTATAAGGGATATTTACATGTGAAACCCTATAGGGTATATATTCAATCTATACCCCATAGGGAATTTCCATGTCCTACGCCGCCCAAACCCCCGCTCAACTCGGACAAATCCTCCAGGCACAGCGCAAGGCGAGTGGCCTCAACCAGCAGCAAGCGGCCGCCTCGGTCGGACTGCTGCCGAAGACCATCTCTCGACTCGAGCGAGCTCCCGACACCGCCACGATCGACAGTCTCTTCAAGCTTCTCTCGGCCTTGCAGCTCGAGCTCGTCGTGCGGTCCAAGGATGCGCGGCCCACGGCTCGGGAGTGGTAACAGATGCCGCGGCCGTCCCAAACACGCCAACTCGTCGTCTGGATGAACGGCGAGCGCGTCGGCGATTGGACGGTCGACGCGCGCGTGCAGCATCAGTTCCGCTACGCGCAGGAGTGGCTCGACGCACCGGACAGCCGTCCGCTGTCGTTGTCGATGCCTCTGCGGCCCGCCGCTCAACCGTACCGCGGACCGCTCGTCGAAGCCTACTTTGACAATCTGTTGCCCGACGCCGCCGAGATCAGACGGCGGATCCAGGTTCAGTTCGGCGCCGTGTCGTCTGCCCCGTTCGACCTCTTGGCCGAGATCGGCCGCGATTGCGTCGGTGCCGTGCAGTTATTGCCGGCGGACCAGTCGCCCGGCGATGTGAGACGCATCGACGGCGAGGAGCTCGACGAGGCGGGCGTCGCCGCGGCGCTCCGCACCGCGGTTGCGCCGGCGCCGCTCGGCCAACGTGACGAGCAAGCGTTTCGAGTCTCGGTGGCCGGTGCGCAAGAGAAGACGGCGTTCCTTCGCCACCGCGGACACTGGTGCAAGCCCCTCGGTTCGACTCCCACGACCCATCTCTTCAAGTTACCGCTTGGACGAGTGGGCAACATGCGGGCCGACTTGTCCATGTCCGTGGAAAACGAGTGGCTCTGCGCGAGCATCGTCCGCGCGTTCGGCCTCGCCACCGCGAGCTGCGAGATGGCGACGTTCGGCGAGCAACGCGTGCTCATCGTGGAGCGATTCGACCGGCGCCTGTCACACGACAGCGCGTGGTGGGTGCGCCTCCCGCAGGAAGACATGTGCCAGGCTACAGGCACTCCTCCGGCGCGGCGCTACGAAGCTGACGGCGGTCCCGGTTTTCGCGAGATTGCCACGCTGCTGCTCGGCTCGCGAAACGCAGCCGACGATCGGCGCAACTTCCTGCGTGCGCAAATCATCTTCTGGATGTTGTGCGCGATCGATGGGCACGCGAAGAACTTCAGCGTGTTCATCGAGCCGGCGGGTCGATACTCGCTCACGCCGCTCTATAACATCATTTCCGCCTATCCGATCTTGGGGTCGGGCGCCCATCAGCTCGCGCCGAAGAAGGCGGCGATGGCGATGGCCGCGGTCGGCAAGAGCAAACATTATCGATGGGCCGAAATTCAGCCGCCCCATTGGCTCACGACTGCGGCGCAGGCGGGACTGCAAGCGACTGCGCGTGACGACGCCGTGGCCTTGGCAGCTCGCGCGTCGGCGGTGGCGGACGAAGTCTCGCTAGCACTCCCTGCCGGTTTTCCGGAGACGGTGGCGGAGCCGATTTTCGAGGGAATGCAGTCGGCGGCGCGGCGGCTGGGCGAGGAGCTTGGGTAAGCAACTGCTTCCTACGAGAAAGCGTCGATCCGATCGGTAGAGATCTTCGAGTTGCACGACGGCCGATTCGCGCGTGCTGCGGCGGGCACGTCGGGGTCGCTCGGCAACGTTCCCAGATGCCCGGACGTCACATTCGACCTGGACGCGCCGTGGCGCGAGCTCGCCCGCCTCACTCCCAACGACGAATAGTGTGCTGCTCGCGGGCTAAAGGCGCGCTAAGGGCCAATTGTCCATGACCATCGGCGCGTCGGCCGCGCGAGCGACGTGGTGATGTACGTGCACAGCGAGCTCGAGTCGCTCGGGCTGATCGAGGCCGCGTAACGCGTCGCGCGCGATTCCCCGCATAACCACGGAATTCGCTTATTGACTCGTCGAAAGCGCGCGGCGTTAGATTTCGGACTCATCTGCTCCGGTACGGCCGGCATTGTGGACCGGAGCATAGTCGGGCAGATCACGAGAGGGAGTAACATGTTCTCCGTTACCGCTACGAGATCAGCAGTGAAGTTCGCTCGGATCACCGTCAACCCTAATCAAATGGGTGGTATGCCCTGTATAAGGGGATTGCGCATCCCCGTAGCAACCGTGGTCGGCATGGTGGCGGATGGGATCACCGAAGCCGAGATCCTGGAGGCCTACCCAGATCTCACGGCCGACGACATCCATGAAGCTCTGCGGTACGCCGCGGAGGCGGTACGCGAGCACGTGCTCCCGATCGCCCCTTCGTGAGGTTGCTGATCGATAACGCGCTTTCGCCCTCCTTGGCCGAAGCTTTGCGCAGCAACGGGCACGACGCGGTTCACGTGCGCGACCGCAGCCTTCAATCGGCCGAGGACGCCGCGGTGTTCGAGCTAGCGGTACGAGAAGGGCGCGTCGTTGTTTCGGCCGACACGGACTTCGGCACACTCCTCGCGCTTCGCGGCGATCAGAAGCCGTCGGTCGTCCTCTTTCGACGCGGAATCGAGCGCCGGCCCGCGAAGCAACTCTTGCTTCTCCTTGCGCACATGTCAGTGATCGAGAGAGCCGTGGTCAGAGGCGCCATAGTCGTGATCGAGGATACGCGGGTGCGTGTTCGCTATCTGCCAGTCGCCGGCGACGAAACGCCCAACGCGCTCGACGACGATCCTGCAATTCGCGATCGGCCACATAGTCCGGAGTGGATCGGCACTTCTGCGCCACGCTGATCGGCGACTGGCGCGACGTCGCCACCGCCGTGCTCGCCAGCGGTTCGAGATCTTCTGTCCCGACGCGTGATCGGCGACGCCGAACCCTTTCGCCCCGCAACGACCAGATTCGCTATTGACTCGTCGAAAGCGCGCGGCGTTAGACTTCTGGTATGGCGGTGAACCTTACGGAGCTACTGGCGCTTCCGGCAGACGAGCGTCTGAGACTCGCGGAAGCTCTTTGGACGAGCGTCGCGCCTGCGGACGTAGGAATGCTCGTCGCGGAGTTCGTCGAGCGTGCCGAGCGCATCAATGCGGCCCTCGATGTCACGATCGGCCGCCTCGAGAGGCTCGACGAAATCCTCGCGCGCGATCGCGCGGAGGCGCGCGAAGCGGTGCTACGCGCCGGCGAGCAATGGCCGTTCGAGCTTGCTCCGAGTGCTACCGCTTAAGGAAGCGCCTCGTCGAGCAACGCCATCAGCTTCCGGCGCGCGCGGTAGCGAGCGCGGATTGCCGCGAGCCACTCGTCGCTCTGCGCTGACCGATCGAGCACGCACGCTCGCGCAATGGACGCCGCGAGATCCGCGTACCTCGGCGGGCTGCTGCCGGGCAGCGCGGCGTCCACGGCGCGGCGCAGGAATGCGGCGGCCGACGGTGCGTGACTCGACGCCAGTGCGTCCGCCAGCGGTTCGAGCAGACCCTCCACCACCGAGTGCCGCTCGCCGAGCTCGCGGGCCTGGTCGACGTCGCCGTCCGCGAGCAACAGCCGAACCCGTCTCGAGACGTCGCGATCTTTGCCCGCGGACTTTTCGGCGCGCTCCACGTGCTCGAGCGCGCGCCGGCGATGCTCCTGCCACTGGTCGCCTGCGGCGGTCTTGAGTCGCTGCCAGTGTGCGGGGCTTGGGTCCTCGCGGAAGTCTTCCCAGTCGAGCTCGAGCGCCCGGTCGTTCAGTCCGTCGTGTCGACATCGGTCCGCAAGCAGTGCACGCATGCCGCGCCACTTGGGGTGCGCTCGATAGCCGCGCTCGGCCCAAGTGGTGGCCTCGCGGCCGCGGCCCGCTTCGAGGCAGATCGCCACGAGGCGCTCGAACGCATGGCCGCTCGACAGATCGCGCGCGGTCACGCGGATCAATGTATCGACGTCGCCTCTCACGGCCGCAAGCTGCTCCATCCTGTGAACGATCGAAAACTCGCGGCTCCAGCGATCGGAGTCGTCGCGTGCGTGCGCGGGGCCGAGCGCCGAGTATTCCGCGTCGACGGCCGTCGCGTAAGCATGTTGCGCAAGCGGCCCAAGCAGCGGCCAGAATTCCGCCAAGTCCGTGAAGCCCCACTCGTCGTGCCGCTGCACTTCCAAGAAGCGCCGCCCGAGTGCCGCGTCGTCACGCGCGCCGCGCTCGATCGCGCGCCGATACAGGGCCGCAACTTGGGTGAGCCGCGTTCCGATCGCGCCAGACGAGTCGTCGGCGCTCGCGCAGCGTTTGAGAAGCTTCGTGAGCGCGAATTCGCAGAGCTCCAAGGCATGGTTCGGATGGGCCTGGAGGGTGTCGTCGAGCGCGTCGATCACCGAGGCCAAGCGCTGCGCGAAGCGCGCGGAGGCGCGCCAGTCGAGAAATCCGTGAGCGCGGATCTGCTTCGCGATCTCCTTCTTCAGCGCCGCGGGATCGGACTGGGCTTGGCGCAGGCGCAGCCGCTTCTCCACCGACGGATGCTCGCGAGCGATCTCGCCGAGCCACGCGGCGAGGCGATCCGCCGGCTGGGCGCGCAGAAATGCGTCGAGCTCCGCGTCATCGCCCGAGTCTTGCCGCGTGGCGGCAGGCGGCTCACGAGCGGCGATGGCCGCGGCGACCAGGTGCTTGCAGAACTCGCCGACAGGGCAGTTGCACATCCACGCGAGCTCGTCACCGCCTGCGTCGATCTCCACGCGATAGCGTTGTTGGCCGTGAACTTCGGCGCGCAACCGGCGTTCGTCATTCTGCTCGAGCCGCACGCGTCCGCGCCGCGCGTAGTCCGCCCCGCGCTCGAACGAGCGGTCGCCGGCGAGGTCGCGCAGCGTAGCGTCGTCGAGGTTCACGGAAATACCTGGAGTTTCATGCTCCCTCGTAACGACCGGCGCGTGTTAGTGCACGCGCTTGAACACCCAAGCCCCCGAAACCTGAATCTCACTCACCTGCGTCGCCACCCCATCCCCCTCACGCGCAAAAACATACGGCTGCCCCCACTGGCATGAAGGGCACACAAACGTAGTCTCCGACTGCGCCACCAAAGGCGACTCCTTCCCGCCATTCCTCCGCGCCACCAACCCGCCGTCTTTGAGCGTGACCTCCAGCGTCGTCAGGTTATCGAGCCAATACCCCCGATACGTCCCGACATACTTCGCGAGCACCTCCGGCGCAACCTTCACTGCGGCGGTCGCGTCGTCTGCGCTCTTGTCGCCCACCCAATGCTTCGTGCCGCCCTCACTCGCCTCGTTGCACACCGTCTCGAGCAGCTCGTCGTCCGCCGCATATTCCATCTTCACCGCCGCATGCAGCGGCGCGGAGAACGTGCCGGGATCGTCGTACGTCACGTCGAGCTGCAGGTGACCGAAGTCGAGCCGACGATAACGCTCCGTGATGCGCAAGCGCTCCGTGTGCCCCAACCCTTCGGTGTGCAGCCACGTCTTGCCGTTGTAGCCGTTGCTCTCGACGACGAGCGTGTCGCCGTCCCACCGACCGACGGAGTAGCCCATCCAGATCGGCAGCGGATCGGGCTCGAGCGCCCGGCCGTCGGTAAAGATTTGCCGATACGTCAGGTCACCGTTCAAAATCGCGATCACGGTCGGGCTCTGCACGATCCTGCGCATGCCGCCCGCAATGTTGGCCGGCCCGCTCGGCAGGCACTGCATGTGCGGGCCGTCCTTGTAGTAGTTCGCCTCGCGTGCCGCCCGCAACTTCACCGCCCAATCCTGGATCTTGCTCTCGTCGCGCAGATCGCCGCTCGTCCCCGCGGGGCGCCACAAACCGGTGAGCTCGGGATGGCCGTCGGCGGTACGCGGCGCGGGCGCCGTGAGATTCGGCTTGCCGTCCGCCGTGCGCGGCACGCCGGGCGTCTTCAAGTCGAGCCACTGTGACGCCGCCGGCGCGGCCGCCGCCAACAAAACCAATGTCGCGAGTCGCCGTTTCATGCCGCACCTCTCGAGGTTCGCGCAACGTTGACGCGATGGTAGCCCAACCCTACGCTCACGATCATAGGCAGGGAGGAGCGCCGTTCATGAAGTCTGTCCTCACCGGTTTCGTTGCCGCGGCGTCGATTCTCGTCACCCACCCCGCCGCGTCACACCACTCGTTCGCCGCCGAGTTCGACATCAACCGGCCCCTCAAGCTGACGGGCACCGTCACCCGCCTCGAGTGGACGAATCCGCACGCGTGGGTCTTCATGGACGCCAAGGACGCGAGCGGCAAAGTTCAGAGCTGGGCGGTCGAGCTCGTGGGCATCAACGACTTGCTGCGGCGCGGCTGGGGACGCGACCGAGTGAAGGAGGGCGACGTCATCAACGTCGACGGATTCGGCGCCAAGAACGGCACCAACACCGCCAACGCAGCCTCGGTCACGTTGGCGAGCTCGGGCGAGCTGCTCTGGGCCAGCGTTCCGCGGGACGAGCAGAAATAGATCGACCCGGGACCGCTGCTGCTCGCCGGCACGCACGCCCGGGGGCCAATCTCGAGCTTGACTCGCCGAAAGCGCTCGGCGTTAGACTCGGGGGCGTGACGCGCGTTGTTACCGACGTCGAACGGGAGATCCGAGCTCTAAGTCGGAACGACCAAGTGTGCGTGCTGCGCGCGCTGCTCGAAGAGCTGAGATCTCGTCCGGACGCCTTGTCGCCGCGCGCTCTGCGCTCGGAGATCGAAGCGGACTTGACGGCGACGAATGACCACGTCGCACGGCACGGGTCGTTCGCAGAAATGGCGCGCGAGCACTACGCCGAAACCCCACGGCCCAGAGACGCAATTGCTGAAAGCGCGCGCGGCGTGATCCGCTTCTTCTACTTCGCCCTTGCCTGCCAGACGGTGATGCAGGTGATCTTGTTGCACTTCTTCGCCACCCATATGCGCTGAGGAGGAGAGCGCCTAGCCGATGAGCAGTAAGAAGAACGATCTGCGTCGCGAGTACTCCGCGGATCTGACCGAGACCGCGCATTTCAGCTCGCCTTCGCACGATTCACGCCTTGCGGCCGCGCGCGGGCCGGGTCTAATCTTCAATCGCCTCTCGAACGAGCGATCCGCAGGACATGAACGCAACCATCGTCAAGCAGCAAGCACCCGCGCGGTTGTCGCCGGCGGAGTTGCGACGTCGTTGGCAGCAGATGCTCCACGATCCGATGCTCGCCGACGTCCCCGGCAAGATCGAGCTCACCGAGAAAGGCACGATCGAGTTGAGTCCGCCGAACACCCGGCACAGCATTCTCCAAGCGTTCGTCACGGGCGAGCTGCGGAGATTGCGGCCCAATGGCACCACGTTCACCGAGTGCGGCGTCGAGACGGAGATCGGCGTGCGTGTGCCGGACGTGGCGTGGGCATCGCCGGAGTTCATGAGCCGGTACGGGACCATGAGCCCGTTGCCGCGCGCGCCCGAGCTTTGCATCGAGGTGTTGTCGCCGACGAACACCGAGCCGGAGATGCAGCAGAAAATCGCGGCGTACCTCGCGGCCGGCGCACTCGAGGTGTGGCTCGTCAAAGAGGACGGTGCCGTCGAGATGCAGACCGAGCGCGGTCGCGTCGCGGCGAGCTCGCTCGGAATCGACCTGGGATCGCTGGCGCGCTGAGCTTCCCGGCCCGTCGTCGCCAATCACCTCGAATTGGCAAGAATCGCATCGTGCTGCATCCAGCGCATCGTTGGCATGGTGTTCCGCTCCCTGTCATGAGGCGCGAGCGTGGACTACGAGTGGGATCCACGAAAGGCTGCAGCCAACGAACGAAAGCACGGTGTCACCTTCGAGGAGGCCAGCGAGGTGTTTGCTGATGATCACTCATCAACGGTGCCCGATCCTGACAATTCTCTGGCCGAGCTACGCTATGTCATCTTCGGAAGAACACGTGCCGGCAGGGAGCTGGTCGTAGCGTTCACCGAGCGCGGTGCTACTATCCGTATCATCAATGCGAGGTTGATGACGCGCCGAGAGCGCTTAGCCTATGAGCAGTAAGAAGAACGAGCTGCGTCGCGAGTACTCCGCAGATCTGATCAAGTCAGGGGTCAGGGGCAAGTACGCCAAGCGCATTCGCAAGGAAGGCGCGAACATCGTCGTCATCGATCCGGACTTGACGGATGCTTTTCCGAACGCCAAGGCCGTCAACGATGCGCTGCGCGAGCTTCTCTCTCGGCGCGAGCGCGAAACGACCTGACGACTCGTTGCGGGTCCTGCGAATCGTCGACCCTCTCGTTCGCGAAGACCGTGCTCGTTATGTCGGCTCCACCGCCGGCGTGTCGAACGGCTCGTCCGCGCCGAACCGCAGCCGCATCGCATACGTGCGCAGCACCACCACGCCGTCGGCCGCCGGCGCCGCGTCGCGCAGCCGCGAAGGCCGCGCCGCAGACGGCCGCGAATAGCCGAAGCGCCGCTTCCTTCTCGCAGCCGCCGCAAACGAAACGCACTTGTCGCCGCCGCGCAGCGCGTTAGCCGGATCGTCCGGCAGCGTGGCCGGCCGCCCGACCATCGGCTCGCCCTCCGGGTCTGGGGGCGGGGATTTCGTCGGACCTGGGTGGTCGTCCGGCTGGTAAGGCATGCGAAGCTCCTTTGGCGCGTGCGGTCTCCGGTTCCTCGTCCCCATGGAGCCCAATGCAAAATTCGGTCCAACGGTGTGAGCTCACCACCACAACATCGTGAGGCAGCGCCGCGGTTGCGAAGTGGCGGCGAGTAACGGATTCTCTCGCGGTGCCCGAGTTCACCGATCCGCTGTCCCAAGCCGAGCTCGACCAGCTCGACGAATTCTTGCTCGAGCGCATCCCGGAGGGGGCAGCGACGGCGGACGACGACGAAGGTTTGATCGGAGTCTCCGAGCTCGACGGTTTCTTCACCGCGGTGGTGAGCGCGCCGGAGGTTCTGGTGCCGTCGCAGTGGTTGCCCGCCGTTTGGGGCGAGTTCGAGCCCACGTGGCAAGCGCCTGAGGACTTCGAGGCCGTGCTGTCGCTGTTCGTTCGGCACATGAACGACATCGCCGTTTGCCTGACCGAAGCCCCCGACGAGTTCGAGCCGATATATCTCGTGAGCAACGACGGCACACTCGTCGTCGATGAATGGTGCGAAGGGTACATGCGCGGTGTGACGCTCAGCCGCGACGATTGGGACGAGACGCCGGAGATCGGGGAGCTCATGTATCCGATGCTCGCGTTCACCCATCACACGGGTTGGCTCGCACACGACATCGCCGACCCCAAGGAGCGAGACAGCGTGCGCGACGCGATCGCGCCCAACGTCAGACACCTGCACGCGTACTGGTTCCGGCTGCGCAGCGCCGAGGTTGCTCCGGTAGCGCCGTTCCGCCGCGACCAGCCCCGCATAGGGCGCAACGATCCGTGCACCTGCGGCAGCGGCAAGAAGTACAAAAACTGCTGTGCGCAGTGAGGAAAAAGGAGAGCACCTGTCCGCCACCCCACCCGCGCGAGAAACCGGGCATCTGTCATGAGCGGCAGGTCGCTCGGGCTCGCGCGTCATCCGTCGGCACCGTGCAGCTTCGTGCGTGCGGTCGAAGTACGCGCCGACCGACCCGCCGCGCACCGGCTGTCGCTTCACTACAGTGTCGAAGGCAACCTCGACGAGCTGCAGTTGCCGCTGCCCCGCCGCTCCGCGCCCGCTGACGGCCTCTGGCAACACACCTGCTTCGAAGCGTTCGTGCAGCGCGGCGACACTCGCGCCTATCTGGAGCTCAACTTCTCGCCCTCCACCGAATGGGCGATCTACGCCTTCGACGACTACCGCCACGGCATGCAGCCCCGCGCCCCGCGCCGCCCGCCCGAGATCGTCACCCGCCGCATGGGCGACCGCTTCGAGCTGGAAGCGCGCGTCGACTTCGGGGGCCTGTTCACGGAACCGGCGCCGGGCGTCGCGCTACGCTTTGCCGTGGCGGCGGTGCTCGAAGACCGGCAAGGGCGACTGTCGTACTGGGCGCTCGTGCATCCGTCCGCCGAACGCCCGGACTTCCATCATCCGCAGTCGTTCACCATGGAACTGCCGCCGCACGGAGCGTCCGCATGAAGCTCGGCATCGACCGCCTCCTCGAGGACCCCGCGTTGCGCGCCGATCTTCGCGGCAAGCGCGTCGCGCTGCTCGCGCACCCGGCGTCGGTCACGGCCGACCTCACGCACTCGCTCGACGCGCTCGCGGCGCTGCGCGCCGTCGAGCTCACCGCCGCCTTCGGCCCCCAGCACGGCCTGCGCGGCGACAAGCAAGACAACATGGTCGAGTCGCCGACCTTCAACGACCCCGTCCACGGCATCCCGGTCTTCAGCCTCTACGGCGAAGTGCGACGCCCGACACGAGAGATGCTGAGCACCTTCGACGTTCTGCTCGTCGACCTCCAGGACTTGGGCTGCCGCATCTACACCTTCATTACTACGTTGCGCTACGTGCTCGAAGCCGCGGCCGAGCACGGTAAGTCCATCTGGATCCTCGACCGTCCGAACCCCGTCGGCCGTCCCGTCGAAGGACTGCGCTTGCGCGACGGCTGCGAGAGCTTCGTCGGCGCCGGCCCGTTGCCGATGCGGCACGGTTTGACGCTCGGCGAGCTCGCGCACTGGTTCGTGCGCACGCTGAAACTGAAAGTCGACTATCGCGTGATCGAGATGCGCGGCTGGCAACCCGGCGCGGCGCCGGGCTTCGGCTGGCCGCTCCACGAGCGCACCTGGGTCAACCCGAGCCCCAACGCGCCGAATCTCACGATGGCGCGCGCGTACCCCGGCACGGTGCTGCTCGAGGGCACCACGCTGTCGGAAGGCCGCGGCACCACGCGCCCGCTCGAGCTGTTCGGCGCGCCGGACGTCGACGCGCGCGCGTGGCTCGCCAAGATGCAGTCGCTCGCGCCCCACTGGCTGCAGGGCTGCCGCCTGCGCGTCTGCTGGTTCGAGCCCACGTTTCACAAGCACGCGGGCAAGCTGTGCGCCGGAATCCAGATCCACACCGACACGCCGGCGAGCTACGACCACGCGGCCTTCCGCCCGTGGCGCTTGCAGGCGCTCGCGTTCAAGGCGCTGCGCCGATTGCAGCCGGGCTATGCGCTGTGGCGCGACTTCCCTTACGAATACGTGCGCGATCGCCTCGCGATCGACGTGATCAACGGCAGCCCGCTGCTCCGCGAGTGGGTCGACGACGACGACGCAACGCCGGCCGATCTCGACGCGCTCGCGGCGGCGGACGAGAGCGCGTGGTTGCAGGAACGCGCGGCATTTCTCATCTATTCGGACCAGTAACACGGCAACGCGATTGCGGGCGCAACGGCCGGATTCGCTATTGACTCGCCGAAAGCGCGCGGCGTTAGACTCCGGCTCGGAAGGCATATCGCATGACCACCAAGCCGCTGAAAATCGGAGCCACCTACGACGACCTCGTCGAGGTCCCGGACAACTTCGTCGCTGAGATGTTCGACGGCGAGCTCTACGCCTCGCCGCGACCCGCGATGCCGCACACGCGTGCCGCCAGCAAGCTCCACGGCATGCTCGACGGCCCGTTCGACCGCCCCGGCGGGTGGTGGCTCCTCATCGAGCCGGAGCTTCACTTCCGCAACGACGTGCTCGTGCCGGACCTCGCTGGCTGGCGTCGCGAACGACTCGCCGCCCTTCCGGCAGACCCGTACATGACGCTCGCACCGGACTGGATCTGCGAAGTGCTGTCGCCGTCTACCGAGTCCCTCGACCGCGGCAAGAAGCTGCGCATCTACGCGCGCGAAGGCGTCGCCCACGCCTGGCTCTTGGATCCGCTGCGGCAAACACTCGAAGTGCTGCGGCTCGACGCCGGACGATGGATCGAGGCGGGGGCGCACCAAGGGCGCGCCGGCGTTCGCGCGGCCCCGTTCGACGCGATCGAGCTCGAGCTCGACGCGCTTTGGATCTGACGGCTCGGCAACGCAGCGACTGACGGGGTTGATGCCGCGCTCGAGTGCGATTCCGCACACGATTGCGTCGCCCACACACAATCGTTAGCCAACCGCACTAGTCTCGCAGTCGCCGCATAACGCGGCGGGATCCCGATAGTTCTGTACGAATCAAACGCTTGGCCCCGCACCGCGGGCGAGGCACGATCCTTGCTTAACCCGTCGCACCAAACCGAGAAAAAGTAATCAGCGATTTTTCTTCCGTGATAGGTCTGCGCCTGTGCCGTACATGTTCGCAATGACGCTCGAAGCCGCTATGACTAGCCGGTTGCCCTCTATAATGCGCGGGAATTTTCCTGGGAGACGATCATGGCGGCCGTGATATCGGCGGAAGGCGTAGGACACGTCTACAAGAACGGCACGGTCGCTCTCGACGACGTCAACCTCGAGATCGGCACGGGCCTGTTCGGCTTGCTCGGCTCGAACGGCGCGGGCAAGAGCACGCTGATGCGAACCATCTGCACGCTCCTGGTGCCCGGGCGCGGCCGCGTCACGGTCGGCGGCTTCGACGTGGTGAAAGACCGGCGCGCCGTGCGCGGCCTGCTCGGCTACTTGCCTCAGCACTTCAGCGCCTGGCGGCTGCAGACGGTCACCGAGGTGCTCGACGCGCTCGCGTCGTTCTCGGGGCTCACGGACCGCACCGTGCGAACGCGCCGGATCGGCGAGGTGCTGGAATCGGTCGGGCTCGCGGCCGTGGCTCACCGCAGGGTGAAGCAGCTGTCCGGCGGCATGACGCGGCGGCTCGGTGTGGCGCAGGCGCTCGTTCACGAGCCCAAGGTGCTCGTCGTCGACGAGCCCACCGTGGGTCTCGATCCCGAGGAACGCCTGCGGTTTCGGCAGCTCATGGCCGAGCTCGGGCGCGACCGCGCGATCGTGCTGTCCACTCACATCGTGGCCGATCTCGGCTCGGGGTGCTCCGATCTCGCGCTGCTCGATCGCGGCAAGGTCGCGTTTCGCGGCTCGCCGGCGGAGCTCGTCGAGCGCGCCGCCGGCAAGGTCGTCGAGATCACGGTGCCGGAGGCGGCCGAGGGCGGCCTCGTGAACAGCCTCGAGATCGTTTCGCGGCGGCCCGCTAACGGCCAAGTGACCGTGCGCGGCGTGGCCGACAAGGGCGCGGCGCCGGCCGGTGCGCGCGCGGTGGACGACGTCACTCTCGAGGAAGCTTATCTTGCGTTCATGGTGAGCCGGGGCCGTCGTGCGGACGAGCTCGCTATGAGCGATTCCACATAGACGCGAGCGGGTTGGGGCGGCAAAGCTAGGGGGCTTTGTCGGGGGGCGGAAAATGGTCAATCTGAGCAATATTTGGGCGGTCGCGCGCATGGAGCGCCGGCACACGCGGCGTCTCGCCCGCTACTGGGTGTTCTTGGCCGTCGCGTACCTGTTCGGCCTCGGCGGCTACCTCTATTACAGCGTGCTGCACGCACTGTTCTCGTCGCTGTCGGCGAGCGTGGGCATGATCGGGCCGCGTTATCTCATAAGCGCGATCGCGCTCTACTACTTGACGGGCTTCGTGCTCGGCATCGTCTTTCTCGGCTTCGACGTGCGTGCGCGCGACGTGCGCGAGGGCATCGTCGAAGTGCTCGACGCGAGACCGCTCACCAACTTCGAGCTCGTCGCGGGCCGCTTCGTCGCGTTGTTCCTCTCGGCCTGGATTCCGATCGTCGTGCTCGTTCTGCTGATCGAGGCTATCGGCTGGCTCCTGCCTTTGCTCGGCTCGCCCGTCGGGGCCACCATGGAGCCGCTGTCGCTCGTCACCTTCTCCGTCTTCATGGCGGTGCCCGGCCTCGCGTTCGCGATCGGGCTCGTGTTCGTGATCACGTTGCTCGTGCGTCACCGTCTGATCGCGGCGCTGCTCGCGGTCGCGGCGATCGTCGGCCTCTACTGGGCGATGTTCACCGTGCCTGGCACTCTCGCTCCGTATTTCGACTTCCTCGGCATGGGTCAGGCGGCGTTTCCGTCGGACTTCGTGCCGGGGTTCCTGTTGCCGGGCGGCTGGTTGCACCGCGCCGGCGTGCTCGCGATGGCCTTCGGTTTGGTCGGCATCGCGGCGGCCATCCATCCGCGGCTCGATGAGCGCAAGTCGTGGGTTCCCGCCGCGGGCTCGGCCGCGCTCATCGTCGCCGGAATCGCGGCGGTCGCGCTCGTCGTGCAAATGCGCCTGGCCGAGTCGGCGCGCATCGATCAATGGCGAGCGGCGCACGAGGCGCGCGTCGCGGAGCCTGCGGCCGATATCGTCTCGATCGACGGCACGGTGTCCATCGACCCCGGCCGCAACCTCGCGGCGGATCTCGTCGTGGAGCTGCAAGCGCCGGCGGAGCAGAGCTTGAGCCGCGTGCTGCTCACGCTGAATCCCGGCCTGCACGTGGACGAAGTCAGCACGGCAGACGGCGGCGCGCTCAAAGCCGACCAGGCCGACGGCCTGATCGACATCGCGCTCGGCCGCGCGCTCGCGCCCAGCGAGCGAACGTCGCTGCGATTGCGCTACGCCGGCCGGCCCGATACGAGCTTCGGCTATCTCGACAGCGCGCTGAAGCTCGAAACCATCTCGTCGTTCCAGGCGCAGGTGGGGATCCTGGGCTACCGGCGCGGCATCTTCGATCGGCGCTACGTGGCGCTCGTTCCCGGCATCCGCTGGTTGCCGGCCGCGGGCACGGACGTGGGCCGCGACGACCCGCGCAAGCGGCGCACCGACTATTTCCGCGTCGCGCTCGACGTGGAGCTGCCGTCCAAATGGCTCGCGGCGGGGCCGGGCAAGCGGCAGACGCTGCGCTCGCAGGGCGACCGCACGACGTTCCGCTTCGCACCGCAGCCCGCGGTGCCCGAGGTCGCGTTGATGGCGGCGGAGCTCAAGAGCTTCGCCACCGAGATCGACGGCATCACGTTCGAAGTGCTCGTGCGTCCCGATCACGACCGCAACTTCGCGGTGCTGGCGGAGGCGCGAGGGGAGATCGAGCAGTGGGTCGCGGACCGCCTCGAGGCCGCCCGCGACGCCGGGCTCGCGTATCCGTTCGACGGGTTCACGGCCGTCGAGGTCCCGAGCACGTTGCGCGGCTACACGGGCGGCTGGCGCCTCGATACGTCGCTCGCGCCGCCGGCCATGATGTTGCTGAAGGAGACGAGCTTTCCGACGGCGCGTTTCGACTTCGACGTGATCAAGGTCTTCGGCACGCGCAACTACGACCAGGAAGGCGGCAAGCCGCGAATCGACCGCGATCGAGTCGTGAATTTCTTCGCCAACGACCTGTCCGGCGGCAACCTCCTCGCCGGCGCCGCACGGTCGTTCTTCGTGCACCGGACGTCCGCCGCCGGGCCCGAGGCGATCGCGCTCGACTTCCTCGCCGAGGATCTCTCCACGCTGCTGGTGTCCGGCAAGCGCAGCTATTTCTCGGCCCACATGTTCACCAACATCAATCAGGCCGTCACGGCCGTCGTCAACAATCTGCAAGGCGCTACCGCGATCTCCGATGCCGTGATCAGGACCCAAACCGGACGCGGCGACGTCTGGAACCTGGCGCTCGCCACGCCGCTCGCCGAGATCGACCCGCGCGAGAATCCGGAACGCGCCATCGACACGCTCACGCTGAAAGGTGGGCGGCTCGCGGAGGTCATTCGCGACCGGCTCGGGCCGGACAAGATCGGCCAGCTGCTGGCGCGTCTGCTCGAGGGCCATGCCGGCGGCTCGTATTCGCTGGCCGATTTCGTCGCCGCCGGCGACGGCGTGTCTCCGGATCTCGGGCCGCTGATCAAGGATTGGATCGGTAGCACGGCGCTGCCGGGATTCGTAGTGCGCAGCGTGGAGCAATACCGGTTGCCCGACGACGAGAACGGCTCGAGCCGCTATCAGCTTCTCGTGCGGCTGGGGAACGAGGAGCCCGTGCTCGGGTTCGCGCGGGTTGCGTGGGCCGTGCCGGGGCGCGCGGTCCCGGGCGGCCCCGTGTTGGTGGCGACCGGCCAAAACCCCGCCGCGGCCGCGGCCGTGGCCAACGCGAACGCGGTGATCAGCCGCAGCGACGCGATCCGCTTCGAGGGGCACTCGGCGGCCGAGTTCGGGGTCGTGCTGTCGGTGCCGGCCACCAACGTGCGCGTGCTTCCTTATCTATCTCTCAATCGCGACGACTTCGTCGCGGGCGTCTTGCCGGCGGATCAGCCGCCGCTGCGCAACGTCGCGCCTTTCGAGGGCTCGCGGGTCATCCCGTTCGAGCTCGGCCGCGACACGCGCATCATCGTCGACGATCTCGACAAGGGGTTCGCGATCGTGAGCGACGCCGGCACCGACAATCTCAGGCTCGGCGGGCAGGGCGCCGCCGACGAGAATCTCGACGAGGGGCTGCCGGTCGCCACTTCGCAGTTTCCGAGCCGCTGGAGCCGCCGCGCGGGTCCGGCGGCGTACGGACGCTACCGGCACACGTTCGCGTCCGTCCGCGCGGGCGACGGCAAGACCCGCGCCGTGATGCCCGCGGCGATTCCCACGGCCGGCACGTGGGAGCTCGAGATTTTCCTGCCCGCGTTCAACATCGGGAATCACAAGCGTTGGAGTCTCGAGATCGTGAGCGCCAACGGCCGCGAGGCCGTGGAGTACAACGCGGCGGCGGCCAGCCAGGGTTGGAATTTGGTCGGCGAGTATCGGTTGCCGGCGGGAGAAGTCCGCGTCGAGCTCACCGATCGCGCGGAAAGCGGGATGATCATCGCGGACGCCGTGGCGTGGTCGCCGGTCCGCACGTTTGGGGCAGAGGCAACGACTGCAAAATGAAGAAGATCTTTGGGGACGGCTGGCGCAGGGTCGGCGGCTGTGGCGGTTTGCTCGCGGCGGTCTGGCTCGCCGCGTGCACGCCGGAGGGCGCGCAGCAGGAAGTGGAGTTCCGGGTGCCGGTGGCGGTGGAGGAGGTCGGCACTGCGACGCTCGAGAACCGCATCGTCACCACCGGCACGTTGCGCCCGCCCGAGGTCGTCACGCTGAGCGTGCTCGACAGCGGCGTGCTCGAGATCAACCGCGGGCCCGACGGCCACCGGCTCGCCGAAGGCGACACTGTGAAGGCGGGTAGCGAGATCGCGCGCATCATCGGCGAGGACGTGCGCATCACGGCGCGCGTGGCCGCGGCGCAGCGCGCGTTCGATGCCGCGAGTGCGGAGCTCCTGGCGAATCGCGAGATTTTCAAGCGCGGGCTCATCAATAGAACGACGCTCGACGCCACCGAGATGAAGTACGAGAACGCGAAGATCGATATCGAGCACTCGCGCCGCACCGAGGATCGCAATCGCATGGTCACGCCGATCGACGGCGTGGTGCTGAAGCTCGCTAGGGACTCGAGCTCGCAGCTGCTCGCGAACGGCCAGCTCGTGAGCATCGGCCAGGTGGTCGCGCAGATCGCGCCGCTCGATCCGTTGATCGCCGACGTCGACTTGATCGGCGACGACATCGCCCTCGTGCGCGTGGGGCTCGAAGCGCGCGCCCGCTACCACGCCTGGGGCGACACGTTGTTCCCGGGCAAGGTTTTGCGCCTCGCGCCGACGGTGGATCAGCGCACTCGTGCGTTGCGCGCCGAGGTCCAGATCGAGAACACCGGGCAACGCTTGCGGCCCGGCATGTTCGTGGAGGTCACGCTGGTCGGCGAGCGGCGCGAGAACGTGCCCGTGGTGCCGCGGGGCGCGGTCACGGAGCGCGGCGGCCGGCGCGTCGTCTTCGTGCTCGCGAGCCAGCGCGTGGTGATGCGCGAGGTGCAGATCGGCCTCGGCGACGATACCTTCCTCGAGATACGCCGCGGCGTGGAAGCCGGCGAACGCGTCGTGGTGCGCGGGCTCGAGACGCTGACGGACCAGATGCTCGTTCGCGTCACGAATCGTTAGCGCTCAAGCGCAACACCGGCACCATGGAAGCTCTAGCGCGAGTCGCAACCCGCCGGCCCGTCGCCGTCACGGTGCTCGCCGCGGTGGTGGTGGTGCTGGGCTTCGTCTCGTGGCGCGGCCTGCCGCTCGATCTCTTGCCCGACATCGAGAGCCCCACCGTGCTGATCTCGGTCTCCTCGGGCGAGCGGCCGGCCGTCGAGATGGAGCGGCTCTACGGCGAGAAGATCGAGCAACTGCTGTTCACGGTGCGGGGCTTACGCGCGATCAGCCAGATCGCGCGCTCGGGCGAGCTGATCTCGCGCGTCACCTTCGATTGGAACACCGACATCGACTTCGCGCTCGTCGAAGTCAACAAGGCGGTGGCGCCGATCGCGGCCGACCCCGACGTCAACGAGGTGCGCGTGCGGCGCTTCGACCCGCGGCAGCTGCCCGTGCTCGTGCTCGGGCTGGTCGCGGCCGATGGGCAGACCGATCTCGCTGACTTGAAGCGCCTCGCCGAGCGCCAGATCGGCCCCGCGCTCGAGCAGCTCGAAGGCGTCGCGGAGGTCCGGGTCACGGGCGGGCGCGACAAGCAGATCCAAGTGCGCCTCGAGCAGGCGCGGCTCGACGCCTACGGGCTCACGATCAACGACGTCAAGAACCGCATCGCCGCGGCGAATGTCGACGTCAACGCCGGCACGGTGGTCGAGGACAATCGCGTGCTGCTCGTGCGCGGGCTCTCGCGTTTCACGGGGCCGGAGGACGTGGCCGCCGCGGTCGTGCGCTATCAGGACACGGACTCCCAGGGCGTAGTGCCGGTCTATGTTTCCGATCTCGGCACGGTCGCGCTCGCCGACGCGGATTTCACTCACGTCGTGCGCGTGGACGGTGTGGAGGGCGTGGGTCTCTCGGTGTACAAGGAGGCGGGCGCGAACACCGTCGCCGTCTCGCGCGTCGTGCGCGGTGCGTTCGACAAGCTCGCGGCCGATCTTCCCGGCCTCAAGGTCACCACCGTCACCGACGAAGCCGCGCTCATCGAGGACGCGATCGGCGAGCTCGAGTCGTCCGCGCTCATCGGCATCGCGCTCGCGATCGGCGTGCTATTCGTGTTCTTGCGCAGCCTGGGGCCGATCGTGATCGTCGCGACTGCGATCCCCGTGTCGCTGCTCGCGACCGTGTTCGCGATGAGCTTTGCCGGCTACAGCTTGAATCTCTTGACGCTCGGCGGCCTCGCGCTCGGCGCCGGCACGCTCGTCGACAACGCCATCGTCGTGATGGAGAGCATCTTCAGGAAGCGCGCCGACGGCGAGCCGTCGCTCAAGGCCGCGGCCACCGGCACGGGCGCCGTCGCGAGCGCCATCGTCTCGAGCACGCTCGTGCACTGCGTCGTGTTCTTGCCGGTGGTGCTGATCCAAGGCATGGCCGCGCGGCTCGTCTCGGGCATCGCATTCACGGTCGTGTTGTCGACGCTCGTCTCGCTCGCCGTGGCCGTGTTCCTGATTCCCGCTCTCTCGGTTTGGTTCTTGCCGCGCGACGTCACGCGCGACGTGGATCCGGGCAGCGGGCGTGTCGAGGGGTGGGTCTATCGGCTCCTCGGCAGGCCGTGGAGCGTGCTCGGCGGCTCGGCGGTGTTGACGGTGGTCGCGGTGTTCGCGCTGCTGCGGCTCGGCTCGGAGCTGCTGCCGCCGGCCGATCCGCGGCAGTTCAGCATGCGCGTCGTCACACCGCCGGGGCAGAAGGTCGAGGCCACCACCGAGACGGTGGCGGTGATCGAGTCGATCTTGAAGCAAGCCGCGGGCGACGATCTCGAAGCGATGCTCTCGGAGGTCGGCCGGCTGCCGAACGACGACCGGCTGATCCGCGAGCAGCAAACCGAGGAGAACACCGCCGAGCTGCGGCTGCGTCTCGCGGCGGGCGGTCAGAGCGGCAACGCCGTCGTGCAGAGATCCCGGCCCGCGGTCGCGCAACTGTACGGCGCCGACGTTTCGTGGGAGGTGGGCAGCACCGCGCTCGCGAGCGCGCTCGGCACGGCCGGCCCGCCGATCGTCGTGGAGATCGCGGGCAACTCGATCGACGAGCTGCGGGACGCCGCGGAGCTCGTCCGCGCCCGCCTCGCGGAGCGGCCCGAGCTCTGGAACGTGCAGTCGTCGTTCGAGAACGCGTCGCCCGAGCTGCGGATTTCGTTGAAGCGCGCCGTCGCCGACGGCTTGGGCGTGGACTTGGATACGCTCGGCGCCGTGCTCGAGACTTCGCTCGACGGCCTGCGCGCGACCACGGTGACGATGGGCGACGAGGAGCGCGACGTCGTGCTGATGTTGCCGGCGGCGGATCCCGAGGCGCTGCTCAGGCTGCCGGTGCGCACGAGCGGCGGCCAGCACGTGGCCGTCGGCGACGTCGCCGAGATCGAAGAGGTGCCGGGCGCGCGCGAGATCTTCCGCCGCGACCAGCGCCGCATCGCGCAAGTCACGGCGCGCATCGCGCCGGACGTCGCGACTCCCGCGGCTCGCGAGGCCGCGGTCGCAGCGCTCGCGGCCGCCGATCTACCGCCGGGTCTCGACGCCCAGCTCTCGGGTGAAGAGAGCGAGCGCGTGCAGACCACGTCCGAGCTGCGCTGGGCGGCGGTGCTCGCGCTGGTGCTGGTCTTCATGGTGCTCGCGGGCACGTTCGAGTCGCTGCTGCAGCCGGTGACCGTGCTCTCCGCCATTCCGTTGAGCCTGATCGGCGTCGCGATCGCGCTCGTGCCCGTGGGTCAGCCCATCGGCGTGATGGCGATGATCGGCTTGGTCATGCTCGCCGGCGTGTCGGTCAACGACGCGATCCTGCTTGCGGACAAGGCGCAGCGGCTCATCCGCGAAGGCGTCGAGCGGCGCCGCGCGCTCGCTCAGGCCGCGTCGCAGCGGCTGCGCCCGATCGTGATGACTACGTGTACGACGGTGCTCGCGCTCGTGCCGCTCGCGATCGGCTCCGGCGAGGCCGCGCAGCTGCGCAGCCCGATGGCTCTCACCGTGATCGGCGGTCTCATCGTGGCCACCATCGGCTCCTTGAGCGTCACGCCGTGCCTGTACCTCGTGCTCGACCGCATGCGTCGGCCATTCGCGCGCAAAGCGGCTTAGGGCGGACGCGTGGCCGTCAACCCGTTCGCGTTGCCCGTCCGCCGCCCGACGGCGACGTCGATGGTGTTTCTCGCGCTCGTGATGCTCGGCACGTTCGCGTGGTATCGGATTCCGATCGAGCTCCTGCCGGCACTCTCCGGCGAGCAGCTCGCGGTGCAGTTCGGCCGCCAGGGCTCCGAGCCCGAGGTCGTGGAGCGCGAGATCCTGCTGCCGCTCGTCGCGCGCGTGGGCGCGCTGGCCGGGCTGAAGGAGACTTGGGGCGAGGTGAACGGCGCGCGCGGGCGGCTCACGCTCGAGTTCGAGCGCGGCACGAATCATCGCGTGCGCGAGCTCGAGCTGCGCAGCATCGCGGCCGAGCTGCAGCGCACGCAGCCCAGGGGCACGTTCATCAACGTGCAGTCGCAGGATTTCGGCGCACTCAGCCGCTTCGCGATGATCATCCAGGTGACGGGCGGCGACGACCAGAACGCGTTGCGCGACTTGGTCGAGGAGCGCATCGAGCCGCGCGTGGCCGCGATCGAGGGCGTGAGCCAAGTCTTGCCGACGGGCGGCTCGCCGCGTGAGGTGACGATCTGGATCGATCCGGACCGCTGCGCGGCGTTCGGCGTGCGGCCGGAGGTCGTCACGCGGATCCTGGGCCAGTCCGTGCGGCGGCTCAAATACCTCGGCGGCACGGAGCGCGACGGCCGCCGTTGGCAGGTGGTGCTCGACGGCCGGCCCGGCGGCGTCGCGTCGCTCGGCGAGATCCGTCTCGATCCCACGCGGCCCGTGCTGCTGCGGCACGTGGCCGACATCGAGATGGGCGTGGGGCGCGCCGAGCGCGGATTCCATATCAACGGCCGGCAGGCGACCGGGCTCATCGTTTTCCAGGAGGAAGGCGCGAATCTCGTGCAGCTCGGCCATGAGCTCCACGATCGCATCGACAGCCTGCGCGCAGAGCTCGGTCCCTACGGCATCGATTTCGAGATCGGCTTCGACGCCGCCGCAACGGTCGAGCAGCAGCTTGGCCGCTTGCAGGACCTCGCGCTCACCGGATTCTTGATCGCGTTGGTCGTGCTGTTCCTCTTTCTCCGCGACTTTCGCGCCGTGGCCGTCGTCGCCGTGGCCGTGCCCGTGAGCCTGCTCGTCGCGGGCGCGATGCTGTACCTCTGCGGATACACGCTGAATCTGATCACGATGCTCGGGTTGGCCGTGGGCATCGGCGCGCTCGTCGACAACAGCGTGGTCGTGTTCGAAGCCGTGCAGCGCGGCCTAGAGCGCGGGCTCGCTCCGGACACCGCCGCGATCTCCGCCGTGCAACGAACGATGCGCGCCATCGTCGCCGGCAGCACGACCCATGCCATCGTGTTTTTGCCGGCGATCTTCCTCGTCGACGACAGTCTCGTGCGCGGCGCGCTCGAGCTCGTCGCGGTGGCAATTATTTTCCCGTTGTTCGCGTCGCTGCTGGTCGCCATCGGTCTCGTGCCGCTGCTCGCCGAGAGGTTCGCCGCTCCGGCGGCGCTGGCGCGCCTGACGCGCGAGGCACAGCGCCGCCGCGAGTACGGGGGTACGCTGCCGCCGAAGCGCGCGCGAGCCCTGCTCACGGCGTTGCTCAAGTCGTCGCTGCGCCGGCCGACGCCGTGGATCGTGGCGATCACGGCGGCGATTCTGTTGACCGTGGTGATCGCGCTGCCGTGGGTCGCCGTGAGCAGCTTGGGTCAGCAGGCGCAGCAAGCGGATCAAGTCGCGCTCCAGGTCGAGCTCAGCGGCAGCTCGTCGCTCGCAGCCGCCGAGGCCGTGTTCACGCGCATCGAGCAGGCCGTGCTCGATCTCGACGGCATCAAGCTCGTGGAGGGCCAGTTCGAGGAGGGTGGCGGCACCCTCACCGTGCACTTCGACCCGGACGCGCGCGACGGGGCGACCCCCGGCCGCGTGCGCGTGGAGGTGCGGCGCGCGATCCAGGGCGTCCCGAACGTCGAGATCGGCGACGCGAATCTCGCCGCCGGTCAAGGCGGCGGCGGGGGAGGCGATCAAGGTGGCGGTGGCGGCGGCGGCGGCGGGGGCTTGGGCGCGCTGCTCGGCGGAGCGGCGGCGGAAATGCGCATCTCCGGGCCCGACATGGCCGTGATCCACCGTCTCGCGAGCGAGCTCCAGGATCGTCTCCGCGAGATACCGGAGATCGAGAACGTGACGATCTCGGGCCGCGGCGGTCAGGACGAGCTGCGCATCGAGCCGCTCCACGCCGCGCTCGCCGCCTATCGGCTGAATCCGGAGGAGGTGCTGAACGCGCTCAACGTCGTGCGGCGCGAGGGCGTGCGAATGCAGGTGGGCTTCACGCTGCCCGACGGCCGCGAGCTGCCGGTCACCGTGCGCAGGCCCGAGCAGCCCGAGTACCAGGTCTTGAGGTCCATCGAGGCCTTGACCATCGCCACGGATGAGGGAGCGCTCCCGCTCCGCGAGGTCACCAAGGGCACCCGGATGCCGGCCACGCCGATGATCGCGCACCACAACGGCCGGCGCGAGCTCTCGCTCAGCTACACCTTCGCGGCCGATGCGCCGTCGACAGGCCCCGACCGACTGCGCCTCGACGCGGCGGTGGAGGAGATCGCGCGCAGCGCGTACCGGCCGCCCGGCTACACGATCGAAGCGGCCGGCGCCGAACAGAGCACCGATTGGTTCAAGCTGCTCGTGCTGCCGATTCTGCTGCTGCTCTACGCGGTGCTCGCGATCTCGTTCGAATCGTTGACGCTGCCGCTGCTGGTGCTGATATCCGTGCCGCTCACGATCTTGGGTGCGACTTGGGCGCTCGTGCTTGCCGGCGTCGGCGCGGGCGTCTACGCGCTCGTCGGCGTGATCGCTTTGCTCGGGCTGACGGTGAACCCCGCGATCCTGCTCGTCGACCGGATGCAGCGCCGCTCGCTGGACGCGGGTGCCTCCGGCGGCTCGGCCGCGATCGCCGCCGTGAGAGAGCGCACGCGTCCGGTGCTCATGACGAGCTGCACGACGATCGCGGGCTTGTGGCCGCTCGCGCTCTCCACCGGCGGCCAGTACGAGATCTGGCCGCCGTTCGCGACGGTGGTGATGGGCGGGCTCGCCACGTCCACGCTGCTCACGCTGCTCGTGATTCCGGTGGGCTTCGTGCTGTTCGCGCGGCTCGACCGGACCTTCGGCCGTCTCGGGCCGTGGATCCTGATGGGCTGGGTGGCCGCGACGGCGGCCGTGATCGCGCCGCTCGTCGTCACCGGGCAATTGACGTCGATGACTTGGCAGATCGTGACGACGCTGCTCGTCGGCGGCGCGTTCCTGTGGCTCGCGCTCGCGGTGTTCCGCCGCGAGCCGCTTCTCACGTTCGATCCGAGCGGGCTTGCGATCGAGGCGCGTTCTCTCAAGAAGGTCTACGGTCTCCCGGGGCCGGTGAAGAAGGCCTGGAGGCTCGGCAGCGAGTTCGCGGCACTTCGGCGCTTTCGCACGCGGCAGGACTCGAGCGAGCGCGGCCTGGTGTTCGCATTGTTGCTCGTGGGCGCGCTCTACCTCGCGATCAATCTCGAGGGGACGGTTTGGCGGCTCCTGTTCTTCTATCTCTCCACCGCGTTCGCGGTGCGCGCGTTGATCGAATGGCGGAACGCGCTGCGGCCGTTCGACGCATCCACCCCGCCTTTAGGCGTAGCGCGCCGCGCGGCGTTCGACTCGGCGCTGCACGCGGCGGGCCCGTGGATCATGCTGGCGGCGCTGTTCACGAGCTACACGCTCCTCCCTCGGCTTGCCGGCGAGAGTGCGGAGATGGCGCCGGCCATCAGCGGCGTGCTGGCGGCGCTCACGCTGCTCGTGCAGCTCGGCCGCCGCACGGCGCGGCTTGCCGCCGCGAAGCGCCCGTCGGATCGCGACGGCGGCGGCCTCGTGGCGCGCGTGCGGGGCGCGTGGCGGCAGGTCTGTCTCGTCGTGTTCGGGCTCGACTTGCCGCGCGAGCAGGTCGAAGCACTCGCCACGACGAGCTTCGCCGCGAAGCAGGGAATGATCGGCATCCTGGGGCCGAACGGCGCGGGCAAGACCACGCTGCTGCGCATCCTCGCGGCCGTGCTCGATCCCACGGCCGGCGCGGTGCACTACAGCGGCCGCTTGAAACGCCGCGTCGGCGACTACGTGAGCCGTTGGGTCGGCTATCTGCCGCAAGAGTTCGGTTTGCCGGAGCACCTCACGGCGCAGGAGTACCTCGACTATTTCGCGCTGCTCTACGACGTGGGGAACGTGCTCGAACGCCGCGAGCGGGTGGACTCGCTGCTCACGGAGGTCGGCTTGAGCGAGCGCAAGCACGAGAAGATCGGCGGCTACTCCGGCGGCATGAAGCAGCGCGTCGCGGTGGCGCGCACGCTGCTGCGTCAACCGCCGATCATCATCGTCGACGAGCCCACCGTGGGCCTCGACCCGCGCGAGCGCATCCGCTTCCGCAATCTGCTGGCCAAGCTGGCGGAAGGACGCGTCGTGTTGTTCTCGACGCACGTGGTGGAAGACGTGGCCGTGTCGTGCCAACGCGTGATCGTCATGCGCAAGGGACGCATCGCTTACGACGGCGAGCCGGCCGAGCTCGCGTCGTTGGCGGAAGGGCGGACTTGGGAGATTCGGCTCGCCGCCGGCGAGCACGCCGAGCTGCCGAAGGACAGCAAGCTCGTCGATCAGGTGCCCGAGGCCGGCGGCGGCTCGCGCCTGCGGGTGCTGTGCGCAACGCAACCGCATCCGGCCGCGCGCTCCATCGCGCCGGTGATCGAGGACGGCTATTTGAAGCTCGTCAATTGGGGATTGGATTAGGGCATGCGTGAGGCCGCGCAACGGTTGGTCGACGGCGTGCAGCTGCTCAAGCTCTCGCTGCGCTGGCAGCTCGGCAGGCGCGCGTGGCTCGCGCCGGCGTTGGCCCTGGGCTGGCCGGCTTATCAGGCTGTGAGCGTTCTGGCCGGTTGGACCGACACGCGCTTCGCGGCCGTCGACGCCCAGAACTTCTTGATCGGCTTGCCCTTGATCGTGATCGCGATCGGGCTGGGCGTGCGCATCATCGCCGGGGAGATCGAGCAGCGCACGCTCGAAGTGACGTACACGGTGCCGGGCGGCGCGCGCCGCGTGTGGCTGTCGAAGCTGCTCGCGGCGGCGTTGGTGCTGCTCGTGGCCGGTGCGGCGCTCGCCGTCGTCACGGCGGCATTCTTCACGTCGTATCCGCTGCTGGCGCTGTACGGCGCGCTGCAGGGGGCCGTGTTCTACCTCGCGCTCGCGACGGGGCTCGGCGCGCTGCTCAGGAGCGAGATCACGGCCGCGCTCGTGACCGCGATGGTCCTGTTCTTCAACGGCTTCCTATCGGGCTTCGGGCAAGTGCAGCGGCGCTGGTCGCCGCTGTTCAATCCGTTGGGCGTCACCGACGAGAATTCCTCGGACCTCCTGGCCTGGACGATTCAGAACCGGATCGGCGTGGCGTTGCTGATCCTCGCGATCGTCGCGCTCTCGTGCGTGCGCGCGGAGCGGCGCGAGCAGCTGCTCAGAATCTGACGGCCCGCAATCAGCGGTACACCGGGCTGTTGCGCCCTACGTCGTCGCTATCTCGTCGGCAGCCACACCTGGACCGACCGGTCCGCGCTCAATGCCGGGTCGTTGCAATCGATAGCCGCGGCACGTGACAAGGTCGCCTGGGGACCGGTCACGAGCACCACCACGCGTTCGTCGCGGATTATATTCGTGATGTCGGGTTCGTCCTTCGTGGCCTCGATCAGCTTGGACTTGATGGTGTCGGCACGTCGGCGCGCGAGTGCGAGGTTGGAATCCATCCGGCGTCGCGCCGCTTCGCTCAAATTGATGCGGTCGGCGCTGCCAATCACGACGAGCCCGTCGGAGTTGCTGTGGGCGGGGCGGCCCTTCCAATCCTGAACGACTCCCGTGACCCAATCCTTCGCGGCGTCCTTGTGGTCAGGACATCCCGCGACACGGGTTTCGTACTCCCAGGCGCCGATGCCGAATGCGGGCGACAGATGCTTGTAGCGGACCCAGCCGAGCGGCGCCTGTACTTGCACCGAGCCTTCATTTGGTAACAGGACAAAGTTCTCCGTGCGATTGCCGGCGCCGAAGGCATTCGTCAACGCGAGCAACGTCAGCAACGACCAGCCGATGTACGCGAAGCTCGGCAAATAGCGCGTAGCGGCGTGGCCGAGAACGTGGGTCAAATCATGGGTCGGTACACCCGCGCGAGGAACGGCAAATTCGTCCAACGCAATTTTTTCTGCTCCGTCTCGCGGGTTCTTTAACTCCTCGAGCAGAGCGTGCCCCAAGAATGTCGAGACCGCCAATACGAAGGATACGACAGCGCCGGAGCAGGCGATTCCGGTCGACAGCGAATGTCTCGCGACCTCACCGATTCCACTCGCATTCAAGGCGGCGACGAATGCCGCGAGCAAGAACGCCTGTCCGGACATCAGCCAATTTGTGCGAGAAGCGATATCGGAGTATTCGTCGCTGATACGCGATTGCAGCCGATCGAGAATGTACGTAATCCGATCGAATCGTTTTTGCTTTTGTTCTGCGAACAATACCGTGGCTCGCGCAAGCGGACCGAGCGCATCGGGGATTGTGGGCGGCTTGTCGGCCGAGGCGACATACCGCCGGATGCTTTCTTCCAGCGCGGCTTTCACGCGTGTGCCCGCTTGCTCGTCGCTCGCTGCCTGCTTGAACGCGCCCCAGGCATCTTCGAGGGCCTTATCAGTTTGAGCTGGCGGAGGGAATATCTCGTGAAAACGCGTCTCCGTCATCAGGCGACGGTCGTTCTTTACGATTCGCTTTGCAAACGACTTGAACCAGAGTTCGTAGCCAATCGCCAACACCGTTGCGAGCAAGATCAGCGCCAGGACCCATGCGTTCGACAGCACGGACCGTCCTGCGACGGATCCGAGCAGGATCGGCACGAGCCACGCGAGCCACGGCGCAACGGCGAGAAACAAGACCCAGAGGTAGGCGGAGCGCCGACTCTCTTTTGTTGGACCAGCGTCCGTGACCATGAAGGATCTCCTCGCGATCGGCGTCCTCAGGCAGGGGTTGGAATCGGTCTTGCGCCACAGTATCCGTGAGGCGTCTGCTTTGCGACCCAGCCAGCGGTTCTTTTGGCCGCAGCATGCCGACGGCAAAACTCGCGACGAAGAATAGCAAACGTGGCGCGGATGCTGAACCTGCGGGCACGGCCGCAGGAGCAGTCGAGGCAGCGCGTCCCGGTAAGCGAGCAGAACTATCGCGGCGCGCGGCTGCGAATGCGCTCGAGCGCCTGTTCCAGCTTCTTGCCGTCGAGCAAGCCTGTGGGCAGGGACGAGACGCGCTTGAACCGCGTGCCGGGCGGGATGCCCTTCTCCTCGGCCACCCTCGCGGTCTGCGGAGGCAGGTTCTCCGGGTCGAGCTCCTCGATCTTGGTGTAGCGGGTGTCGCCCGCGATGGCACGAAACGCCTCGAGCAGCGCGATCGCGCGGGCGTCGTCGCGGGTTGCACTGAGCCCGAGCAGCTCGATGTAGTCGTCCGGCCACGTCAAGATCTTCGGATCTCCGGCGCAGCGCTCGAGCCTGGCGGCCACGGCGCCGGCGATGCGAGCGCGGCGCGCGGGCGTGATCCAGCCCGCCGCCCGCTCGAATGCCTGGAGCGCCGCCTTGCCGCGCTGCGTCTTCGCGAGCGCCTTGCGTTCGCGCGCGGTCCGCTCGACCAGGCATTCGCCGAGCAGCCGCGGCGCGCGTCGCGCAACCTGGTCTGCCGGGTCCTCGAGCGCGGCGAGCAGCAGCTCGATCGTGCCTTCGTCCATCCACCGGTCGAGCGACTGGCCGATCTCGCTGACGAGCATCTCGCGCCAGTGCGCCGACTCGAGCTCGCGCCAGCGCGCGGCCAGGTTAGCCACGCCGCCTTGCGCCACCAGCCGCGCGATCAGGAGCTGGAACGCGCCCTGCTCGTCACGGGTGTCGATCGAGGCGACGAGAGCAGCCGCTGCCGAAGGGTCGAGCAGGCGCAGCGCCGCCACTGCCTCGACCGCCCGTCGGAAATCGCCGCCGCGCAGCTGCTTGGGCAGATCGCGCATCGGGACGACTATACTGTAGCGTCTGCAACAGCGCTTCTGCCCGCGACGCGGGAACCAGGGAGAACCACGATGCGACTCATCGCTGCGCCGCTGCTGCTCGCGCTGCTGATCGCGGCCGCCGGCTCCGCCGCCGCCGACGAAGCGGCCACGCTGGTCGCCACTACCTACGACGACGGCGTCTCGTGCCCCGGCAACTGCGACGCGCACGTCGTGCTAAACAAGCAGCACAACGGTACGCGCAACGCATTCCGCCCCGCAGCGGGAGCCGACCCGCTCGCCAATCGGGCGAGCGCCGCGCGATTCCCGTGCGTGTCGGGCGAGCAATGCGTCGTGTGCTTCGCCGAGGCGAGCGATACCTGCATGGTGACGATGTATCGGGGCGAGGGTCCGCCGGCCGGCCGTGTCGACGCGACGCCGGCATTCATGAAGGAGCGCTGCGACAAGCCGGGTACGCCCGCGGCGATCGCGACGGAATGCGCGCGCCTCGCGCGCGACGCCGCCACGCTCGCCGCGCGCGTCAACTGCTTCGCGGAGCCGACGCACCAGCTCTGCCGCGTCAAGATGGAAGCCGCGGCCGCCGCGAAGGCCGCCGACCGGCCGGAGCTCGAGAAGTGCCGGTCGCTCGGGGTTAGGCGCTACAACGCGCAGCAGCCCGACGCGTCGCTGCACCGCAGCGTCCATAACGACTGTCCCTATTACGAGAACCAGCGGCTCACGAACTCGCACGGTGATTCGTTCCAGAAGCTAGCGCCGGGCGCCTGCCGTGACGGCTTCTTCGTCGGCCCCAGCGGCACCGATTGCTGCTCCGGCGAACCGCTCCAGGCCGCCGTCGACATCGGCGAGTGCCGGTCGTTCTATCCGCGGCGCTAGGCGACGGGGCTTGGGTTGTCGTGACCGCGGAGGTGCTCGATGTCTCGTGGAATCACGCGGCGCGACTTTCTCGACGGCGTAGCGCTCGCCGTCGCGGCGGGGCTCACGCCTGCGAAATTGTTCGCGCAGGCGGGCGCGGCCGCCTATCCGCCGGGGCTCGCGGGGTGGCGCGGCAGCACGCCGGCGGCTTACGAGATCGCGCACGGCGTGCGCGACGGCAAGCGCTATGCGATCGGCTCGCTGAAGGTGGAGGACACGTTCGATCTCGTCGTCGTGGGCGCCGGCATCAGCGGCCTCACCGCGGCGTATCTCTATCGGCAACGGCACCCGAGCGCGCGCGTCCTGATCCTCGAGAATCACGACGAATTCGGCGGGCACGCGCGCCGCAATGAATTCGAGGTCGACGGCCGGCGGCTGGTCGGCTACGGCGGCAGCGAAGCGATCCAGTCGCCGAAGTCCGAGTGGAGCGACGACGCTGCGGGACTGCTGAAGCAGATCGGCGTCGACGTCGACCGGTTCGAACGCGCGTTCGACCGCGGCCTCTACCCGGGGCTCGGTTTGTCGCGCGGCTTGTTCTTCGCGCGCGAAGCGTTCGGTGCCGACAAGCTCGTGACGGGCGATCCGATGCGAATGGTCGCGGATGACATCCCGCCGGACCGAATGAACGCGCGCTCCGTCGCGGCATTCGTCGCGGACTACCCGCTCTCCGACGAGCAGAAAGCGAAGCTCGTCGCGCTCTTCACGGACTCGCGCGACGTGCTGTCCGGCAAATCGCTCGACGCCAAGCAGGCGTATCTCGCGAAGATCAGCTATCGCGACTTCATCAAGAAGCACTGGGCGCTCGACGACGCGGCGGCCAATACCTTCCAGGGGCGCAGCAACGATTTCTTCGCGGTCGGCATCGACGGCGTGCCCGCGAGCGATGCGATGAGCACCGGTTACCCCGGCTTCCAGGGCCTCGGCATTGCGCGCAGCGAGGAGTCGCAGGCCGAGCTCGACGATCCGTACATCTATCACTTTCCCGACGGTAACGCGTCGATCGCGCGTCTGTTGGTGCGCAAGCTGATTCCGGCCGTCGCGCCGGGATCGACCATGGACGACATCGTCACCGCGCGCTTCGACTACGGCAAGCTCGACGACGCGAGCTCGCCCGTGCGTCTGCGGCTCGGCAGCACCGTGGGCACGCTCCGTAACCGGAGCTACGGCAAGGTCGACGTCGGCTACGTGCGCGACGGCGTACTGCACCGCGTGCAGGCGTCGCACGCGATTTACGCGGGCTACGGGATGATGCTGCCCTATATCTGCGCCGACCTCGGCGACGCGCAGAAGGCGGCGCTCGCGGCCGGCGTGAAGGCGCCGCTCGTCTACACGAACGTGGTCGTGCGCAACTGGCAGCCATGGGTGAAGCTCGGCGTGCACGAGATCACCAACCCGATGGGGTTCTTCTCGCGCGTCAAGCTCGACTACCCCGTGAGCCTCGGCGACTACCGATTTCCTTCGAACCCGGACGAGCCGATGGTGCTGCACCTCGTGCACGTGCCGACGCTGCCGGCCGGTGCCGGCCTCGACCAGCGCACGGCTTGGCGCACCGCGCGTGCGCTGCTCTACACCAAAACGTTCGACGACTTCGAGCAGCGGATCCGTGACGAGCTCGGCCGCATGCTCGGCCCGGGCGGCTTCGACGCCTCCCGCGACATTCGCGCGATTACCGTCAACCGTTGGGGTCACGGCTACGCGTACGGGCAGAACTCGTTGTTCGACGAGGAGCGCGATCCGGCCGTGAACGTGGTCGCGCAGCGGAAGGTCGGGCGATTGAGCATCGCGGGCTCGGACGCGGCCTGGAGCGCGTACGCACACGCCGCGATCGACGAGGCGCACCGCGCCGTGGCCGAAGTCGGGAGCTGACCGTCCACGGTGTCGACTCGGTACGCGCCGTCCGTCCTTGCCATTCGCGCGTCACTGCCGATAATCGACGACACGCATCGTCGGCTGGCCGGCGTCTCCCAGTCGGCGGGGCCAAGCAGGGGGTACCGTGGCCGCGCGCGTTTGTCTCATGTCCATCAAAAGCACAGCGATCAACGTCGCGGCCGCGCTCGTCGCCGCGTCCGCGCCCGTGCTGGCGCTCGCCCAAGCGCCCGCGGGTGGGCCACCTCGGAGGCCGTCGCCGGAGGTCGAAGCGCTGAATCCCCCCGTGCCGGCGGACCTCGTGTTGGCCGAAGACCGGCGCGTTCC